>Ga0070664_100004917_pt1 | contig 10703 bp, 8 predicted proteins | sample KBSC73metaG_FD_65863 | JGI IMG/M metagenome (GOLD analysis project Ga0070664, IMG submission 65863) | Corn rhizosphere microbial communities from Kellogg Biological Station, Michigan, USA - KBS C7-3 metaG | ecosystem: Host-associated > Plants > Roots > Rhizosphere > Soil ... | reverse complement strand
GTGAAGCGGGTGTCGGAGATCAGCCGCGGGAAAGCCTACTTCACGAACACCATGACCCTGGGGCAGTTTATCCTGATGGATTTTCTGAGGAAGAAAACCCAGAAGATCTCATAGTCTCTGATTCTGGGACCTGACTGCTGGCGGCTGGCCACTGTAGTCAAAAAGGTGGCAGGTGGGAGACGTGGTCAGAGGCACAGGTATCAGTTTATCCGGCGCATTCCAGCGTTGCGTGACGCAGCTAGAAAGCGAGTATAACAACTGTTAACCGTGCATCTCTGTGCTCCTCTCCCACCTGCCACCTTTGGGACTAGGGGGTGCAAGATCGCGGCGAGCGTTCGGCCCTGCCGATATCTTTTCGCCTCACCCTCTGAACACAAACCGCTAATGCCGCTCAGACGAGTAGCGTCCGTTCTCGCGATTGGGCTCACTGCCGCTTGCGCCTCCGCTCCGACACGCGGCACAGCCCCCGCCCGCTACGACATCCTCATCACCAACGCCCGCATCGTCGACGGGACGGGCAATCCCTGGTACCGCGGGAGCGTCGCGATCACCGGCGATCGAATCGCGTATGTCGGGCCGTCGATTCCGGGACTAACTGCCGCGCGGGTGATCGACGCACACGAGCAGGTGGTCGCGCCGGGATTCATCGACATGCTCGGCCACTCGGAGTTCGCGATTCTGCGCGCGCCGCACGCAGTCTCCAAGATCACCCAAGGCATCACCAGCGAGATCACCGGCGAAGTCTCCTCGGCGTGGCCGAACATCGCGTTGGGGCGGCAGCCCAATCCCCGCTACCCTTGGCGGTCACTTGGTGAGTACTTCGCGTTTCTCGAGAAAAGCGGGACGGCGATAAACCTCGGGACTTACGTCGGAACCAGCTCGGTGCGCGAAGCCGTCATGGGCGACGCGACGCGCCACCCCACCGACGCCGAGATGCGGCAAATGGGCGCGCTGATCGACTCGGCGATGAAGGACGGAGCGTTTGGAGTCGGCACCGGCCTGATCTACCTGCCGAGCACTTTCTTCTCGACCGACGAGCTGATCGCGCTCACCAGGTACGCGACACCATACAAGGGGGGGTACGCCGCGCACATCAGGAGCGAAGGCGCCGGCCTCATCGACGCCATCCGCGAGACCATCCGGATCGCCGCCGGCGCCGGGACCTGGGCGGAGATCCGACATCTCAAGTCACGATCGCTGGAGCAGATGCAGCAGGCCGTGGCGCTCATCGACTCGGCGCGCGGTGCCGGGATCGACATCACTGCCGATCAGTACCCGTACATCGCCAGCGGAACATCGTTGCAGGCGATGCTCAACACCTGGGTGCAGGAGGGAGGGGACGATTCGCTGATCAAGCGCTTGCACGATCCAGCGGTGCGCGCGCGGCTCAAGCAGGAGCTGGCGGCGGACAGTGCCGCCGGCATCAGAACTGCCGCGCGAACGATGGTCAACGAAGTCGGCGCCGATTCGCTCAAGATCTACCAGGGAAAGTTTCTCACCGACATCGGCAGGATGCGCAATCAGGATGCGTACGACGCCGCATTCGACATCCTGATCGCCGACAGCGCGCGCACCAGCGCGATCTACTTCTCCTTCAACGAGGACGCGCTGCGTCTCGCGATGAAGCAGCCGTGGGTGTCAGTCGGTCAGGATGCCGGCGCGGTGAGTCCTGATTCCACGGGCAAATTCCGCGATCGTGGACATCCGCGCGGATTCGGAACCTTTCCGCGCATCCTTGGCCGCTACGTACGGCAGGATTCGGTGATCACCCTGGAGTTCGCGATCCGCAAAATGACCTCGCTCGCCGCGCAACGTGTCGGCATCAACGATCGCGGATTGCTCAAGCCGGGGATGTATGCGGACATCACGGTCTTCGATCCAAACGCCGTCATCGACAACTCGACTTTCGAGAATCCGTCGCAGCTGGCCACGGGAATTACTTACGTGCTGGTGAACGGCGTGCCCGTGGTCGACGGCGGCAAGGTTACCGCTGCCCTGCCTGGCCGGGCGTTGCGAGGCCCCGGTTATCGGCAGTGAACGCTCGGCCAGCCTGCTGACCGGTATACTCCCCGTCGATTACCAGCTCGGTCCCCGTCACCGACTTGCCGCGCTTTCTGTTCACCGCGCGCGCTCGATTGCCTCCAGGACACTGGTAAGTCGATCCTTTTCATCCTCAACGAGCGGGCGGATCTCCTCGTTCTGCCGACCGACTTTACTACGGAATATCACGCCGATTGACTCGAGCGGCTGCTTTTTTTGCGGTCTAGCTGCCGTTGTTTCGACCGACTCACGAGATCGCGGTACGTTGGCCGTCCACAGGCTCATCGGGGTTTGCCTGACACTTGGCGCGGCGATTCTCCGATCCTGCAAGGGGGCCATCCGCCGCATCTTGGTGAACCCACAACTTCGAGGCATGCGTTGGCCGGTACGCCGGATCCCATCTATTCGTGGTTTCTTGGTCCGCAGGGCGAGAACGAACAGATCCTTCGGGAGCTGCTCGATTCCGCTCTCAGCTCGCATCTCGACTGGCGGCGCAGCTACTACCCCAACGATGCTTCGCCGATATCCACGGCCAAACACTCAGCGGCCGCTGTTCGCCAGCGCTCGGAGCTGAAGGCCGAGTTCGCCCGACTGCTGGAACAGCTGCGCGGCAGCGTGCCGTTCTTTCACGGACGCTATAACGGCCACATGATATCGGAGCAGAGCATCGCGTCGCAGGCGGCATACTTCGCGACGATGCTCTACAACCCGAACAACATCTCCGGCGAGGTCGCCCCGGTAACGACGCGCCTCGAGGCTGAAGTCGCCCAGCAGCTGGCGGAGATGATCGGCTACGACCCTGCAAAGTGCTGGGGCCACCTCACCTCGGGGGGCACCATCGCCAACTTCGAGGCGCTCTGGATTGCTCGCAACGTTCTTTACCATCCGGTTGCGGCGCGTCTCGCGGCCGCGACCCTCGGCATCGACATCTCCGTCTCCCTGCCCGACGATACGCGCGCAGCGCTGCGCGATCTCGACCTCTGGCAGCTCCTCAACATCCGGCCGACGGCGTCGATGGACTTGTGGGAGAAGCTTTGGCTGGCTGCGCCCGGCCCGGTCATAGAGAGCGCGCTCAGGGCGCGGTCGCTCGCCACCCTCGGGTACCAGGAATACAGCCGGCAGCTTGCCGCCGAATTCGGCGATCCGCTGGCGCCGGGAGTGGTACTCGCCCCCGGAACGAGTCACTACTCGTGGCCGAAAATTGTCGCGGCGCTCGGCATCGGCACCAACCAGCTCCTGTTCGTCCCGATCGACTCGCGATGCCGGCTGGACCCCGACGCGCTCTGGGAGCAGGTCAAGCTGCTGGCCGCGAAGCGGGTGCCGATCATGGCGTGCGTCAGCGCCTGCGGGACGACCGAAGAAGGGGCGGTCGATGAGCTGCACCGCATCGTCGAAGTGCGTGCTCGCGCCGAGTGGGAGCTCGGAGTCACCTTCCACATCCACTCCGACGCCTGCTACGGAGGCTACGCGGCGTCGCTGACACGCAGGCCGGATGGCTCGCGGCATGGCGCCGCCGAGCTGCGCGATTTGTGCGGCGCGGACGCGTGGCCCTCGGACACCTGGCTCGCGTCGGTAACCGCCCTCGAGGACGCCGATTCCGTCAGCATCGATCCACACAAGCTCGGCTACGTTCCCTATCCCGCCGGCGCGTTTCTGCTCAGGGATCGTCGTGCGCGCGAGCTGGTTGCAACTGATCCGCCCTACCTCGCAGTCGCCGCGTCGCGAGAGGAGCAACAGCCCGTGATCGGACGCTTCATTTTCGAGGGGTCCAAACCGGGCGCGGCTGCGGCTGCGGTCTGGATGAGTCACCGCGCGATGCCGCTCAACAGCGACGGTCACGGCAGGATCGTGGCATCCACGATGTCCGCCGCTCACCATCTGCATGCTCTGCTCGGCACCGAAGATTTCAGTCCGTTCCGGATCGTGCGCCTGCCAGAGCCGGATCTCAACATATGCTGCTTTCTGGTTCACCATCCGTCGCTCACCGGGCTTACCGAGCTCAACGGCCTGAACGAGACGATCTACAGGGAGCTCAGCCCCGCCGAAGGTATGAAAGCGCCGTACATGGTGACGCGAACGAAGCTTACATCACCGGCTTACGACGGGGTGCTGGCGCGCTTGCTCGCAACTCTCAGCGATCGTGACTCGACTTACCTCGAGGACATCGCGGAAGGTCTTACAGTGCTGCGCGCGACGGTGATGAATCCTTTTGCCGAAGCAGACTCGAATCACCTGCACGGTCTGGTTGCCGCCGTACGCGCTGCAGCGACGCGCGCGATGGCGGCGTCGGATCCGACGGGTGTGCCGGCCTACTCGGACAGAAGTCCGATCTTCAGCGCGAAGTCGACGTAATCGCTGCGGTGGGTGAGCCCCAGCTTTTCGTTGATACGCTGCTTGTACGTGTCGACGGTCTTGGGGCTGATGAACAGTTTCTCGCCGATTTCGGGCGCGCTGTAACCGCGCGCGACGAATTTCAGAACGTTCTGCTCGCGGTCGGTGAGCTTCTCGAACTTGGTGCGCTCGTCGGCGTGCTCTGCCTGACGTTGAATGCGCTGTGCAAGCGCGCGAGCCGCCGACGGCTGCATGTACACATCGCCGTGCGCCACTGCTCGCACTGCGTCGATCAGCTCGCGATCGGCGGCGCTCTTCACGAGGTATCCCTTCGCTCCCGCCTCGAGCAGCGGCACCAGATACGAATCCTCGGCGTGCATGGTGAGGATGAGAACCTTGGACCGCGCGTGCTTGCCGGCGAGCGTCTTCGTCGCCTCCGCGCCATCCATCTCTCCCATCGACAGGTCCATCACGATCACGTCGGGATCGAGACGCTCCGCCAGCGAGATGGCATCTTTCCCGGTAGCTCCTTCCCCGATGACCTGGATGTCCTTGGCAGCGCCCAGTACCGCCTTAAGTCCCGCGCGAACGACTGCGTGGTCATCGACGAGCACCACGCTGATTACTCCATCTCTCAAGCCGCCTCCGTGCTGATGCCCACCCACGCTGTCACGCGCGTTCCCTTGTCCCGCGCACTATGAATATGCAGGTCGCCGCCGGCAAGCGAGAGGCGCTCGCGCAAAGCGGTGAAGGTGGAGCTGCCGCGCCTCTCGAGAGGAGCCTCGAAGCCACAGCCATCGTCGGAGACCTCCAGCTCGACGTATCCCGGGCGGGCACGCAGGGTGACGGTGGCCTCGCTGGCGTCTGCGTGGCGCTCGACGTTGCGCAGTGCCTCTTGCGCGACGCGATAAAGCGTCGCGGCGAGGGCGGAAGGGATCACTGTGCCCTTGATGTCGGCGTTGACACGTACGTCGACAAGAGAGCGCTGGCGGGTGGCATCCCCCAGAGCCTCGAGGGCGCTCGGAAGCCCCAGATCCGTAGTGACGCGCGGATGAAGCGACCGCGAGACGTTCCGGATCTCCTCAATGCTGGTGCGCAACAGCTCGCGGACTTCACCGAGACGCTCGGCCGCCTTGTGCTCGCCGATCTCGTGGATCGCGGCGGCGATCTGGAAGTTCGCAGCCGCCAGAGTCTGACCCACAGATTCATGCAGCTCGCGCGCAACCTGGGCGCGCTCGCGCTCCTCCGCGTACACGACCTCGGCGCCGAGCTTGCGCATGCGCTCGCGGCCGGCAGCGAGATTGTCGAGCATCTCGTTGAGGGTGTTGGCGAGCTGGGTCAGTTCGGGATCCGCGACAACCGAAGCGGGGACCCGCTCGGACAGCCTGCCCGCGGAGACGCGCCGCGCGACGCGCTCCAGGGTGTTGATGGGATGCAGCGCCAGCTTCATCAGCGCGAAGTTCACCACCGCGCCGATCGCAAGCGCACCCACGACGACCGACATGCTCGAGACGCGTCCCGGCTCGACGTGAACCGGTCCAAACAGCACGAGGGCTGCGATCCCGAGGATGATGAGATTCGCGCCGAGCAGCTTGAGCTCGAGCGGAATTCCAAGAATGCGCCGCACCCAACGCGGAAGCCGCGGCTCGGCGGTTTGCGAGTCGCGTCCCTGCGCAGGGGTTCGGGTGAGCTTCAGGGTCGTCATGGCCTGATCACTTCACTATGAGAGCAGTGACCATGCCGAACATGCCGTGATCGGATTCGGCGTGGGGCAAAATGTGGCAGTGAAACGCCCACGTTCCCGGATTATTGCAGTTCACGATCACGTCCCAGCGCTCGCCGGGCGCAATGTTGAGGGTGTCGCACTTCCACGCTGCCGGCAGCGCCCAGCCGTCCTTGGCGATGATGGTCATGTGCATCCCGTGCAGGTGCATGGGGTGGATCATCATGCCTTCGTTCATGAAGCGGATGCGGACCCTCTGGCCTTTCTTCGCGACAATGGGCTCGGTCGCCGGGAAGCTCTTGCCGTTGAATGTGTAGCCGTGCGCGCCGTCGTTGAGGACGAGCACATAGTCGACGTCGGCTCTCTCGATCGGTTGCGGATTCTGCGGCTCGATGATGAACGCGCCCAGAAGTCCGAGGCCGACCTGGGTCGCGGAGTTGTGGTGCGAGTGGTACATGTGGGAGCCGGGGTTTGGCGCGGTGAACTCGTAGGTCCAGGTCTGGCCGGGCTTCACCGGCGGCTGGGTGATGAACGGCACGCCGTCCTGATCGTTGGGCAGCTCGACACCGTGAAAATGGATGACGGTCGATTCAGTGAGCTCGTTCTTGAGGATCACGCGGACGCGATCCCCTTCCCTGACGCGGATCTGCGGCCCGGGAATCTGCTCGTTGTAAGCCCATGCTTCGACAGTTTGTCCCGGAGTCGTCTCCCATCGAATTTTCTTCGCCGTCAGCTCGAAGATCTTGACGCCGTTCCTGATCTTCGGCTCGAGGATCTGGTTGCCCTTGCCTGCCGTCTTCGCGGGAAACGCCTTGATGCCGGCTTCGTGCATCCTGTCCATCGCTTCCGCGGCTTCGGCTGGCGTCAGCGGAGCCGGATTCGGCGCCATCGTGCCGCCGCTGTGATCCGAGTCATGGACTTTTGCCTGCTGCGCTCCCGATTCATCTACCGAGCAGGCGGCGAGAACGCTGCCGGCAATCGCGGTCGCTGCGGTATTGCGAAGAAAGTCACGCCGCGAGCCCCTTTTGCCGAGCAGCGTCGCGGGCATCTTTAACTGGTCGTCATTCATCGTCGTTGAGCGGAAAGAGGGTGCGTTTACCTACACGCTCAAAGTACGATTCAGGCTTGGCTGCCTCTGTCGTGGGTTGGAGGATTGTTCTTGGGAAAAGCTCCGACGTTTTGTAGGGGATAATCGGACAGAATGCCCGATCGGATAACGCACGACATTCTGGCGGAAATCGTCGAGATAGCGGCCGATGCGGTGATTTGCATCGATGCAACTCAGCGGATCACGTTCTTCAACAAGGGCGCCGAAGCCATCTTCGGTTACACCCCACCGGAGATCATCGGCCAGCGGATCGAGGTCCTGATTCCACAGCGCTTCCGCGCCAACCACGCCCGCCAGGTCGAGGAGTTCGGTCGCTCGGGCGTTCGGGCGCGCAGAATGGGCGAGCGCAAGGAGATCGCGGCGCTCCGAAAAGGCGGCGAAGAGTTCGCCGCCGAGGCCGCGATCTCGCAGGTCCACCACGAAGATGGAGGCGTCATCTACGCGGTGGTGCTGCGGGACATCTCCGTGCGCAAGCGCTTCGAGCAGCGGGAGAGCTTTCTGGCGGAAGCGGGCGAGAAGCTGGCCGCGGCATTCGGCTCGACCGAAACGCTGACGCAGGTCGCCAGGCTTGCAGTGCCGACGATTGCCGACGGCTGCATTCTCGAGAACCGAGCGGGCAACGGATTTCACGTCGGCGCGACGGCGCACGTCGACCCTGCGATCGAAGCTGTCCTGGACGAGCTCGGCGACACCGGCCTTCGCGCGCCGCCCAAGGATCACCCGCTCATCGAGATCCTGGAGAAGCGCGCACCCGTGCTCATCCAGCCCGACGCAGCCGCGCAATTACTGGAGCGAAGCAAGGTCCCTGCATATCGCGCCGCAATCGAAGCGATGAATCCGCGCGCCGCGCTGTTCCTGCCACTCGTGGCGCGTGAGCAGCTGATCGGCGCGCTTTGTCTTTTCCGCCGTGACACCAGCTTTGACGGCGAAGATTTGACGTTCGCCGTCGACCTGGCGCGCCTCACCGCGCTCGCGCTCGATAACGCGCGACTACACGACACCGTGCGCGCCAGCCTGCGGGCGCGCGACGAGATGGTCGGCGTGGTGTCGCACGATTTGCGCAATCCAGTCGCGGCGGTGAAGATGCTGAGCATGTCACTGCTCAAGGATTCGGCAACTGAAGATCCCGAAGCGCGCGAGAAGATCGAGCTGGTATGCCAGGCTGCCGACCAGATGGACGCGCTGATCAGAGATCTGCTCGATGTGAATCGTCTCGATGCGGGACAGCTGTCGATCGCTGCACAGCCGGTCGACCCCGCAACGCTACTGCTCGAGTCTTTGCAGACCCTGCGCCCGCTGGTGGAAGCCCGCGGCATTCATCTCGATCTGCAGATCGAAACGGGCTTGCCGAAAGTGATGGCCGATCGCGAGCGCATCCAGCAGACGCTGTCGAATCTCGTCGGCAACGCGATCAAGTTCTCGCCCAACGGATCGAAGATCGCGGTAATTGCCCGCCGCAACACGGGCGGCGTCGTGATCTCGGTGCTCGACAACGGCAAAGGCATTGCTCCGGAGCAGCTGCCGAGGGTGTTCGATCGCTACTGGCAGTCATCGCGCACCGACCGTCAGGGCGCGGGACTAGGCCTCGCGATCGCGAAAGGAATCGTCGAGACCCACGGCGGCAGAATCTGGATCGAGAGCAAGCCGGGAGAGGGAACGACTGCATCGTTCACCCTCCGTGAAGCGAATAACCAGCGATCGGACTAAGAATTCAAAGTTAGCTCGTCGCTTAGTCTGCTTACCTGGTGGTCGCCTCACGACCGCGGACGTCGCTCACCGCGATTCGGAAGAGCGTCTGTCGGAATGACACCGGATCGGTGTCCGTGAGGGAGCCCGGCACGATCTTGCTCACCAGCTCCGCCGCTTTGACCCATAGCTCTTCCGCATGCGCGCTGCCTCGGGGATGGAGTATCCAGAAGCTGCCGTGGACCACCACGCTGGTCCATTCGAAAACGTCCTTTACTTCGTCGACCTCGAACGCGATCCACTGATTGTGGGTGAGGGCCGCGATCTTGTCACCTTCAGATGTGCGTCCGTACAGCCAGCCGCGCTCGTAGATGTAGTGGATCGGCTGGATATCGACGCGATCGTGAAAGGAGAACGCGAGCCGGCCGACCTTGTTGCGGAGGAGCACCTGTTCGATCTCGTCACGCTCCAGGTCGCGGAAAACAACATCTCCGCGCCGTGCCGGCGGCTTCGCGGCCGTCGACGCTGTCGAGCCCGAGCGACTCTGGGCCGAGTGCGCTTTCTTCGCGGCAGCCATTAAAACCCCGCCAGCGCTTTGCTTTCAGCCGGATTTTCGGTCCCGACCACCTTCGGTTCGGGATGGAACACCAGCAACGAGGCCGGCGACATGCGCGTCACTTCGTCGGCGACGCTGCCGAACACGAAGCGAGTCATGCCGCCGGCGCCGCTGGTTGCAATGGCGATGAGGTCGGCGCGCATCCGCGCGGCGTAGTCGAGAATCGAGGCGGCGATGTTCCCACCGAGAACGACGTCCTTGCTGACAGCTACTCCTTCCTCGGCCAGACGGCCCGCCGCGTTCCCGAGATATCCCTCGGCAGCCGCCATATCGTCTTCCCACCACGGCAACCCAGGCTGCATGATCCGCTCCTGGGAATACGTCGTCGGCGTCAGGACCTGCACAAGGCTCACGGTCGCGTTGATTCGCAGCGCCAGAGACGCGACATCCGGCAGGATCTGCTCCGCGAGCGCGGAGCCATCGAGCGGAACGACGATGCGAGCGACGGTTGGCGTCGACGACGTGTCGAGGAGCGTCGTCCCTGCCTTAACCACCAGCACCGGAATGTGAGTGTGGCGAATGAGATAGTCCGTAACGCTGCCGAGGGTGATGCGCTTGATTCCGCCACGGGCGTGGCTGCTCATCACTATCAGGTCGACGCCGAATTTCTCGGCGTACTCGCGAAGGCTCGGTCCCACCGGTCCGTCCTCCAGCGACGTGATGACGCGAACGCCCGACTTCCGGTACTCGGCGCCATCCTCCTCGAGCTTCCGGAGGCGCGCCTGTCGCTCCTCCTTGAGAGTGTCCTCGGTGATCTCCAGAACCGGCAGGTTGGGAACAGTCTGGAGAACAAGCGGTGCCGGGTCGACGCGAACGAGCCGCAGTACCGCATCGAACCGCTGGGCGAGTCTCACCGCCGCAAGCACCGCCGGCTTTTCGCTGTCAGATCCCTCGGTGGGCGCCATGATGATTTTATACATCGTTCCTCCCGGCTTCCTTGAATTGTAACGACGTTGGGGCTGTTCGCGCACACAAAAGCCGCATGGCGCCGCGCTGTTGTCAGCGCGGCGCCATGTTGCTGCCGGTCAGAAGGCGACTACACCTTCGACCATGAATCCCTTGAACTTCCCTCCGTTGCGAATGTCGGTGGTCGGGAAATCGAGGTACTTCTGGTTCACGAACTCGAGCTTGGTCAGCACGTTCGGCGTGATGAACCACCCGCCGCCGACCTGGCTGCGATTGACCGTGACGTCAGGGCT
>Ga0070664_100004916_pt1 | contig 10705 bp, 7 predicted proteins | sample KBSC73metaG_FD_65863 | JGI IMG/M metagenome (GOLD analysis project Ga0070664, IMG submission 65863) | Corn rhizosphere microbial communities from Kellogg Biological Station, Michigan, USA - KBS C7-3 metaG | ecosystem: Host-associated > Plants > Roots > Rhizosphere > Soil ... | reverse complement strand
TCAGGACGGCCGCCCGGGGCAAAGGGTCTTTAGCAGACGGCCAGAACTCGGCCAAATAGCTTACAAAGAGATTTGCATTTGCGGCAGGAGCCGTGAGTCTGACCAGCCAGAGCAGCCAGCCTGTTTCGAGTCCGATGAGAGGACCGAAGGCGGTTCGCGTCCACAGATAAGGTCCGCCAGCCTGAGTGAAGTAGGAAGAAACCTCAGCATAACAGGCGATAATTGGAGCTACTGCGAGACCGGCCAGCAAGACCGCTAATGGGCTGCGAATGCCTAAGAGGCGGGCGGCGGGAGCGGGTAGACCGAAGATGCCGCTGCCAATGATTGAATTGATGACCAGGGCGGTAAGACTCCAACGTCCAATTACCCGCACCAGGCCTTTGCCGTTGCTGGAGGTCACTGGCGAGTTTGTATCACAATCGTCGGCGTTGGGCGGCACTCAGTTGACATTTGTTAGTCGGTGCCCTAGCGTTTTCGTGTTCGCGGCCAGCCATGATGATTTCAAACCAGCGATTCTCCCCGTTACTTTTTCTCCTCTTCTCATTCTGTACTGTGTTCGGCTCCGATCGGCCATGGCAATCCGTCGGACCAGTCACACAGGTTAAGAAGCTATCAAACGGCGTGGAACTGCAGGCTGGAAAGGCTGCCATTCGAGTAACCGCCACCAGCGACTCCATAATTCGTGTTCGCGTGGCCCCGGGCGGAGTTTTCCCAGCGGATCGTTCTTGGGCGATCCTGCCCGAAGCTTTGCCGGAAGCCCCACGTGTGAACGTCGTGGACTCGCCCCGGGCAGTGGAGTTCTCGATCGCGAGCGGCGCTGTGAGAGTGCAAAAATCGCCGCTCCACGTACAGTTCCTGGATGTCGCGGGTAAGTTGCTCGAATCGGATGCCCGCCCAATCGCCTTTAGTGGCGCCGCGTTTCGTATATGGAAGCAGTTGCCCACCGACGAGCACTTCTACGGCTTGGGCGATAAAGCGGGTCCCATCGATCGCCGCAATGAAACGTTCACGATGTGGAATACCGATATGTACGGCTGGCAGGAGTCGACCGATCCCTTATATAAGGACATTCCGTTCTTCTTAACTATGAGGAAAGGAATTTCCTACGGCGTGTTTCTCGATAACGCTTATCGCAGCAGTTTTGACTTCGGCCGCGGCGAGCGTGATATCTATTCATTTGGCGCCGAGGGCGGCGAGCTAAATTACTACTTTTTCTTTGGTCCCGAACCGAAGAAGGTTTTGCAGTCCTATACCGCCCTGGTGGGCCATGTTCCTCTGCCGCCGCTGTGGACGCTTGGCTTTCAGCAGTCGCGCTATTCCTATTTTCCAGAATCGCGTGTGCGCGAAATCGCCAACACGTTTCGTGAGCGCAACATTCCAGCAGACGTGATTTACCTCGACATCGACTATCAGAAGGACTATGCGCCCTTCACCATCGACACGGGAAAATTCCCAAATTTTCAGGGCATGATTCGCGATCTTGGCCAGCAGGGATTTAAAGTCATTCTGATTACGGATCTCCATATCAAGAAACAGACCGGGTACAAGCCTTACGACGAAGGGCTGGCGCAAGACAATTTCGTCAAAGCGGCCGACGGTTCCGTTTTCGTGGGAAAGGTTTGGCCGGGTGATAGCGTCTTTCCGGATTTCACGCTGGAGCGCGTGCGTCGCTGGTGGGGAACTCTGTACAGGGACTTCCTCGATATGGGCGTGGGGGGATTCTGGAATGACATGAACGAACCTGCGGTTTTCGAGCGCGCGGACAAGACCATGCCGCTCGACAATCGACATCGCACGGATTGGGGCGTCACCCTGCCGCACACGGCTGTGCACAATGTTTTCGGCATGGAGAATGCCCGAGCGACCTACGAAGGCCTGCTACGTTTGCATCCGAATGAACGGCCCTTTGTCTTGACCCGTGCGGCCTATGCGGGAGCCCAGCGCTATGCAGCTTCGTGGACGGGCGACAATACGAGTAGTTGGAATCATCTTCGGATGATGACACCTAACCTGCTCAACCTCGGACTGTCAGGCTATCCGCTGGTCGGGGCTGATATTGGCGGATTTGCGGGAAGCCCGCCGCCTGACTTGCTCACGCGCTGGATTGAATTGGGTGTTTTCACTCCTATCTATCGCGATCACACCACCAAGGGCACAGCCGATCAGGAGCCCTGGGTGCATGGGCCGGAGCACGAAGCAATTCGCCGCCGGTACATTGAACTGCGGTATCGTCTTCTTCCCTATATCTACACCGGGGTGGAGCAGACCACGCGAACGGGAATCCCGCTTATGCGGCCGGTATTCCTTGAGTACCCGCAGGACGAGCGCTTCTACACTGAGCAAGATACAGCTTTCTTGGATGAATATCTCTTTGGACGCGATCTGCTGATTGCCCCGAGGGTGACTGAAATGCTTGATCCCCTGCAGATCAATATTCCTCCAGGTTCCTGGTACGACTACTGGACAGGTGAGAAAGTGCAGGGAGGTTCGGTCAAGCTCACTCCGGCGTTGGACTCACTACCGGTCTTCGTACGCGGTGGGGCAATTATCCCGCAACAACCTCTCGTACAGTACACGGCACAGAAGCCGGAAGGACCACTCCAATTGCGCGTTTATCCCGGCGAAGAGTGCGAGGGTTCGCTGTACTTAGATGACGGCATCAGCTTTACCTATCAGAAGGGAGATTACCTGCGCGTCAACTTCAGCTGTGAACAGTCGGTTGGCGCAGTGAAGGTGAAGATTGCTCCGCCCGAAGGCCGGTTCTCGCCTTGGTGGAATCAGGTGGAAGTAACGGTCTATGGGATCAACGAAAAGCCGACGCAGGTGATCGTGGGAGGGAATCCAGTCACCAATTGGAAGTTCGATACAGCAACTCATTCGGTGGCAGCAACGATTGCGAATCCTACCACCGGTACTGAGATTGGGATTAGCTATCCTGCGCAGTAATCCAGATGCTCAGGGTTCGCGCATTCGGGATGTGAATAACAGCACCAAAGAGATTTTCATTGCGGGTGGCAGCGGCTATATGGGCCGCCACTTGATACCAGAGTTACTGGCGCGCGGACATCGAGTGAAAGCTTTGGTGCGCCGTGGATCTGAATCCAAGATAGCGGCTGGCTGCACGCTGGTAGCGGGAGACGCCCTCGATAAGCGCTCCTATGTCGAAAAAATCGCCCCTGCAGACACGTTCGTACACCTCGTCGGCGTGGCGCATCCCAGCCCCGCTAAGGCGGCACAGTTCCGCAGTATCGACCTGGTCGCAGGAAGAACCGCAATTGAGGCCGCAGTAGATGCGGGCGTGAAACATTTCGTTTATCTCAGCGTGGCACACCCTGCACCCATGATGAAGGCTTACATTGATGTGCGCATGGAATGCGAGGCGCTGATCCAGCAGTGTGGGTTGAACGCCACGATCCTTCGCCCCTGGTACGTGCTGGGTCCAGGCCACCGCTGGCCCTACGCCCTGATTCCTTTTTACAGGCTCATGAGCAAGCTGCCGGCGACGAGAGATGGCGCACAGCGATTGGGGCTGGTGACACTGGACGAGATGGTAGCGGCGTTAGTCGAGGCCATCGAGTCACCAGTGCAAGGCGTAAGTATAAGGGGCGTGCCGGAAATCCGTGCTGCAGTGAAACTCTCGTAACCAACCGCGGTCGCATCGACTCAAAGTCAACCCGCCGCACCGTCTCTAGTCGCTCAAATCCCGCAACAGACGCGTATTCCACACCGTGGTAATGCTCAATTACCAAAGCTCATGCACAGCAGACATCTTCTTGTTTGTTCTGCCCGGTGAGAACTTCTACTTGTCTTTAAGAAGTTCCGGACCGAATGATGAGCGCAAAAGACTACATGGACGAAATCGATATTCGAATCATGCGAGTGACGGAAGACCTGCGCGCCATCCAGCGGGAACTGAATTGCTACGGAATGCAGGCTGCGGCGGATCCGGAGTTGATGGAATCACTCAACTCATTGGACGAAATCGAATCTATCCAGGTGCTCAAGTCGGCACTCGACCAGATGCGCCATTTTCTCTGGTTTTATCTGCAGATCATCGGAACCGAATCGGAAATGGGAGAAAAGCTGCGGCAGACTCTGCGCCAGAAACCCAGTGACGACGGCACTAACGCTCATGAAATAAGCGTATTCGAAAAAATCAGGTATGCCGCTGATGCCGCCATGGTGCGTTATTTAACCGAAGGCAAGGCTCGCAAGCCTAACTAAGCGCCTGTCCAGAGCTGATAGAGCTCTCTCCTACTCAACAGTTACGGACTTCGTCAAATTGCGCGGGCGGTCCACATCTAGCCCGCGATACACCGCCATGTAGTACGCAAATATCTGGAGGGGCACAATCTCCAGAATGGGCGAGAGCAATTCGGGGGCTTCTGGTACGAAGATGGTGTGCGCCGCCAGTTGCGGAATTCGCTCGTCGCCCTCGGTGGCTACCGCAATGATAGGACTCCCTTGCTTCTTGAACCCCTCGATGTTGGATACGGTCTTCTCATAACGCACCACGGATCCAGCATCGCTGCGATCACAGGTCGCAAGAATCACGACGGGCAAGGTCTCGTCAATCAGAGCGTTAGGACCGTGCTTGGTTTCCCCGGTGGGATACCCCTCCGCATGCACGTAAGAAACTTCTTTCAGCTTCAAGGCACCGTCCATGGCAATGGGGTAGTGCACTGCACGGCCTAGAAAAAGAAAGTCATCGACCTCATGATACATCTGCGCAAGTTCTTCGCATTGCGTGCGGCACTTCAACGTGCGCTCGGTTTGCCCCGGCAGGTTCAGCAGCTCGCGAATGTATCTGCGGATCTCTTCACGACTGAGCTTTTGTTTCGACTGCGCAATATATAGAGCAATCAGGTAGAGCACGGCCATTTGCGCGGTGAATGCCTTCGTAGACGCGATGCTGGTCTCCTTACCCGCGTGGGTGTAAAGGACACCATCGGCTTCGCGCGCAATGGTCGAGCCGACCACGTTGGATATCGCGATCGTACATGCTCCCTTTGATTTGGCCTCCCGCAGAGCACCAGTCGTATCGGCCGTTTCCCCAGACTGCGTGATTAGAATCGCCAGCTCGCTGGGACCGGTAATAGGGTTCCGATACTCAAATTCGCTCGCGTAATCGACGTCAACTGGTACGCCGCTCAGCTCCTGAATCATGTATTGCCCCGCCATGCCGGCGTGACGGCTCGTACCGGAAGCGACAATGTTGATGCGCTGCAGCCCTCGGATCTTTTCCTCACTCAAGTGGCTCTCTTCAAGGCGCACAACGCCTTCTTCGAGCGACACTCGTGGCGCAATCGTGTCGTACAAGCCGCGTGGCTGCTCGAAAATTTCCTTGATCATGTGGTGGCGAAACTCTGGCTCAGACGTCATGTCCGGTCTCTCCCTTGGGTGGATGATTCTAAATGCCAGCCCCGCCGATTACCGTTCGGATAACGTGATAACTCGAATCAAGAACCACGATGTCGGCACGGGCTCCCGGGGCGAGCTTGCCTCGTTGCGAGGCGATTCCCACAACTTTGGCTGGATTCAGAGTGGCTGTGCGCAAAGCATCGCCCAGTTCGAGGCCGGCGAATTTCATTACATTCCGAACCGCTTGATCCATGGTGAGAACACTGCCTGCGAGCTTCCCCCCGGTGAGGCAGCGTCCCTCCTTCACTTCGAGTTCGAACGATCCCAGGCGATAGTGCCCATCGGGCATGCCGGTCGCGGAAGTAGCGTCCGTGATCAGCACCGCCTTATCAGGGCCCTTGAGCTTCATAAACAGCTCCACAACCGAGGGATCCACATGAATGCCGTCGACGATGATATCGGCGCTGAGATCTGAATTCGTAAGAACCAAGCCGAGAATTCCCGGATCACGATGATCGAGGGGGCGCATAGCATTAAAAGTGTGAGTCGCATGGCGAGCGCCGACGGCCATGGCAGCACGTGCTGCGCCTAGCGGAGCGTCGGAATGTCCGAGACTCACGCACACTCCCTTTTTCACTGCTTCCGCAATCGTCTCCTGTGCCCGGTCGAGTTCAGGAGCGATAGTCAAAACCTTAATGTGTCCGCGGGACGCCTGCCACAGACGATCGAACAGCGCAGCATTTGGCTTGAGAAGACTTTCTGGCGGATGCACGCCTCGACGCGCATGGCTCAGGAACGGGCCCTCCAAATGAATGCCGAGAGGGCGAGCTCGCAACCCACTGCCATTCGTCCCCGTGCAGGACTCAATGGCGTTTGCGAGGCGGTCCAGTGAACTGAGTATGTCGTCGAGCGGTGCTGAAACGGTAGTGGGATAGTAGCTGGTCACGCCGTGCGCGGCCAACAATTTTTCAACGGTAGGGAGGGCCTCCGGAGTTGCTTCCATTACGTCTCGCCCACCCCCGCCATGGATGTGGATGTCGATCAGGCCAGGAGCGAGAATGTCGTCGCCTAGATCGACGACGCGCACATGGTTTGGAAGTGAACGACTGCCGCGAGAAGTTACTTCAGCAATTGTGCCGTCCTCGATCAGCAGCATCGCATCCGCGATGCGCTCCGTGGGAGTGAATAGGGCGGCCGCCGTCAGTGCAATCATATAGGCAAAAAGGAAGCCCTATTCTATAGGAAAGTTCGAAACCAGTCGTAAGGATCACAGTGTTGCAAGGGGTTTAAGCAACCGCGCCCGCAGACTTTCACTCATGTGCGTAGCTTCCGTGCACGTGCATCGGCCATGTGCGCAAATCCTCGGATCTGCTTAGTGTCAAACATGCGCCGGAGTTTCGGGATGCCTATACGTCGCGGGTATCTTTGCGCTGGGATGCAAGGGTATAATTAGCGAGCACTGCGTGCTCGCGTGAACTTCAACGTGGCCGCAAAGTCGCAGTTCCTACCTGTCGGGGAGTGGCTCAGCCTGGTAGAGCACCTGGTTCGGGACCAGGGGGTCGGAGGTTCAAATCCTCTCTCCCCGACCAAGAAAGTCGACCGGATTCGTCCCATGGCGATTGCTCCTGGTTTGCCTGTCACTCCTTGACGGGTAGCGTGTAAGAGCTCGAAATCCCGCAATAGAATCTACTCGGCGCGTGGCCTATTCAGTCCAGAGAAGCGGCTACCGCGCTTCCTCAAGGCCCACGCGGTGAAGCAGGGACTGAAAACGCGGATCGGAGCGCAAGGGATCAAGAAAGGGGTGTACTTTGGCGAATTGCAAAATCATTGAGTGCTCATCATAGGCCCTTTGTAACCACACTAATGCCTGTTCGTTGTCATCGAGTCCCAAGTATGCATTCACAAAAGCGGCAGCCGGAACATAACCGTCCTTCTGCCTTCGTTCTAATTCATCAAGAAGATGGAGCGCTTTGGTGCGCTGTCCAGCGTGCGCATACGCTCTCACGAGCACGCCGATCACTCCCGGACTACGCTTACTGAGAACAAGAGCTTTCTCCAGCTCACCAATCGCTTGGCCGGCTTGATCGTTTGCAATCAGCGCAAATCCCAGGAACCAATAGCTCGAGGCATCGTCCGAGTGCACTGCCAGATCGCTTCGGAGTTCGCGAATGGCTTCGTCGAACCGACGTGACTGGAACAGCATCCACCCCATGGCATTGCCCCTTACTCCAAACGGGTCCAGCTCGCGGGCACGTCGGGCCCATTGCTGCGCCTCCTCAGTGCGGCCCTGGCACAGCAGCCATCCTGCAAACCCGAGGTGCGCTGAGGAGTCGTTTGGGTTCAACTTGAGCGCTCGCCTGTATTCGAATTCAGCATCGTTCCAACGCCATTGTTCCTGATATATCCCCGCCAGTAGGGCATGTGCTGCGGGATGCTCCGGATCTAACTCCAGTGCCTTTCGAATCGCACTGATTACTTTGGGCCGTACTCTATTCGGAGCCGCGCCGCCGATGCCCGGTGTGCCGTACTCAAAATACGTGTTTGCCAAGCCCACGTACGCCGGCGCAAATGACGGGTCCCTTCTGATCGCATCCTCGAAATAGGCGATACTTCTTTCCATTCCTGCTCGGCTGTAATCGCCTGTGAATGCCCCCTTGAGAAAGCTCTCGTAAACTTCAGGCGCGACCGGGCGCGAGGCTACTAGGCGAGAGTGCTCCTCTCTGGTAACTGAAGCTTCCACCTTTTCAGCGATGGATTGCGCCACTTCACTCTCCAGCGCAAGCACGTCCCGCAGTTCGCGATCGTAAGTTTCTGACCAGAAATGGTCGTCGCTTGCAGCGCGAATCAATTGGGCGCGCACTCTGATCCGATCTCCTTCCCGTATTACGGAGCCTTCCACAATTGCATCCACCTGCAACGTTTGTGCAATCTCGGACACAGCGAGCTTGGTGTCCTTGAACCGCATCACGGACGTGCGGGAGATGACACGCAGGCCGCGAATCGTGGACAGGCGTGCGATGATCGACTCGGTCATACCGTCAGAAAAATATTCCTGTGTGGGGTCCCCGGAGAGATTCTTGAGCGGCAGCACTGCCACCGAGCGAACCGCCGGCATCGGCTGGTGGATAGCGCTTCGGCGGTACTGCATTAGGAGAGCGGCAATTGCCATTACGGCTACTGTCGAGAACATTGCTAGCGCTCGGATGTTTTTTTTCTTAATGGTCGCGGGAGAAGAGCTTGCTGCAACAGGGTCGATACTGTCTCGTCGTGGATTAATCTCCGGCTCTGCCGCTGGAGCACCACCAGTGGTCAATCGGGGATACTCAACAGGCACAATGAATCTGTATCCCCGGCGGGGTAGCGTCTCGACAAAGCGCGGGTTGTCGGCGGAGTCGCCCAGGGCTTCGCGCAGTCTGTTGACTGCCGCGTTCAGGCTCTTGTCGAAATCAACGAACGTGTCCTGCTGCCAGATCTGTGAACGGAGCTCTTCACGAGTCACCACATCGCCCGGTCGTTGCAACAAAATTACGAGTACCTGAAAAGGCTGATTCTGAAGCTTGACGCGTTTTCCCTGTTTGCGCAGCTCTCCCGCACGCACATCCACCTCAAATGTCGCAAAGCGCAAAATCTTCGGAGAACGGGTTTCTAGGACCATATCGTTCCCTTTGGTATTACCCCGAGTCTAGCACCATACCTCTCGAGGCACGTTTTGGGATAAGGCCGTTTCCTAGATCACAGTGTCGCCGGAAGGTCTGGGCGAGTTCTTTGAAAATGCTAAGTCCAGGGAGCGCGTAGAAGTCCGCAATCCGAAAGTTAAAGGTCAAATCCGCTAGCCCACATCACCGCCGGGCATCGCACAGTCCTCGCATCCGCCACTGACAGCAGGGACGATCGAAATCTCAGATCCGGCCGCGACAGGAGTCGCAAGTCCACCCGTATATCGAGTATTTTCTTGGCCGATAAAAATGTTGATGTGTTCCCGCACCTGTCCTTGCTCAGTTGCGATACGATCTCGGACTCCTGGATAGATTGTCCAGAGTGCTGACAAGGCGTCGGCCAACGTTGTAGCTGGATTTTCGATCTCGACCCTACTGCGTCCGGCGGTAAATTCCCGCAAGGCTCCCGGAATGTGAAAAACGATAGGCACGGAGTCACCTGCTCGAGCGGCGCGTTCTGCTTTTCGAGCGCCCTTTCGTCTGATGTCTTGCCGTAGGCTTCGTCGCGGGCGGCGTTAAACCCACAGAGCCGTCCTCCACGACTGCGTTTCGCACACACAACACAGATGGGAACCCGTCGCGTATCTTTTGCCATGTCCTCCCTTCATCGCGTGAGCCAAAGAGCTGCCCACTGCGTGTGCCGAAGTAAAGGCCTACTGGATCGAATGAATCAGCTGTCATGGCATCCCTCAGGACAGTTTCGTAAGCACCTTTTTGCGGGAGGCCACGCGCGAGAGGCTCCCACGAGGCACCCCCGTTGCGAGTTCGATACACTCGCAACCGGCCATCGCAGGCGCAGCGAAATTCGTCGGATTCTACCGGGATGATGTACACGCAGTCTGGGTTCCTCGGGTGCATAACCACGCTAAAGCCAAAGTCGGAAGGGACACCGTTGGCAATATCGGTCCATTTGTCGCCGCAGTTATCCGAGCGATATAGTCCCCAATGATTTTGCAAGAAGAGGCGTTCGGGGCGATCGGGATGCAGAGCGATCTTGTGCACGCATTGCCCAAACTCGGGATATTTATCCGGCATGAACATGACGCGGATGCCTTGGTTCTGAGCGGTCCAGGTGCTTCCGCCATCCTCGGTTCTGTAGACCCCTCCCGCCGAGACGGCCACATACATGCGCTGGGTGTTCGCCGGATCAAGCACGATGGTGTGCAAAGCGAGTCCGCCATTTCCGGGCATCCAGCGGGGGCGATGCGGATGATCGAACAACCCTCGCACGAGTGACCAGCTTTCACCCGCATCGCGGGTTTCGAAAAGTGCCGCCGGCTCTACGCCGCAATACAGCACGTTAGGTTCGTCGGGACGGCCAAGTGTAATCTGCCAGATGTTTTTCAAGGAAACACCGGTATCAGAAGGGAATCGAATCGGGGCCTGCTGCGGATTAGTCCAACTCTTTCCGAAGTCGTCACTGGATCGCAGGAGGGTGCCCCAATAGCTTTGCGTCGACGCCCATATGCGATGTCGGCCACCTCGGGAATCAAAGGCCATAGAGTAAACATTGTGACCGTGAAAATAGGGGCCACCCACGTCCCACCGGGTTCGTTGCGCGTTGGAACGAAGGATGAACGCTCCCTTCGTGGTTCCCACCAACAAAAGAAAGTCCCCTTTGCGCACAT
>Ga0070664_100004914_pt1 | contig 10707 bp, 8 predicted proteins | sample KBSC73metaG_FD_65863 | JGI IMG/M metagenome (GOLD analysis project Ga0070664, IMG submission 65863) | Corn rhizosphere microbial communities from Kellogg Biological Station, Michigan, USA - KBS C7-3 metaG | ecosystem: Host-associated > Plants > Roots > Rhizosphere > Soil ... | reverse complement strand
CGCGACACGATGGTGGTGGACCGTGCGGGTGACACGGTTCGCGTGAGCTTCGATCTCGCGCTCTCGCGCACGCGCCGCTCCGACAAGTTCGAGGCGATCGTCCGTTCGACGCTGCCGCAGGTCTACGGCGCGCCCGCGGATTCGGCGCTCCGCGCGCTACCAGCGGGTGCGGTTGCCCGCGCCGGCGACCTCGTGACGACGCTGTCGGAGCGCGGCTTTCGAATTCCGCTCGCGGACGGCGGCACGATCGCGGTGTGGCCCGAAACGCGAGCGGGCCGAGATGGCCCGCTGGTGGTGGCGTATCGCGCGGTGGGGATGAGGTAGCTCTGGGAAAGCCATCGGCCGCAGGTATCTGGAAGCACAACCCTCGGGACGTTCTCTTGGCGAGAGAAGCATTCCGAGGGTTCTCGGTTTCTTGGCTGATGGCTGATGGCCGATGGCTGATGGCTATGGTTGTTCAGACACGTGCCGTATGATCAGTGTCTTCGTCTCGCCCTCCGCGAGATCGATCACCGCGCTCGCCACGCCGCCTTGCGTCATCGTGCGATACGAATCGCGCGGCGTCTGCCACGTGATCGTCGTCCGAACGATGTAGCGGCCCGCCGGCAGCCCCTCGAATTTGAATTTTCCGGATTCGTCGGCGATCGCTTTCTTTCGCGCGGCGCGGAACGTCGCGTCTTTCGGCGCGTTCCCGAAACGGCGGAGGGACGTCCCCTCCTTCATATACCACTCCATCGCGTACGGCGTCGCCGGATCGAGCGTCACGTCGTTGCCTGACGCGGTGCGCGCGTTGTCCGAGATCGTGGTGAGGTACCCCTTCGTATCGAGCAGTACGTCGCCACCGCGCACGATGACGAATGCCTGCCCGTCGATGACGCCCGTTCCCGATTTGCTGTACGGATAGTAGTCCGCGGCGATTGCGCTCGCATTCGGGTTGGCGGCGGTGTTCTTCGCGGCGTCGGCGGTCGGTGTGGTTGCCGGTGCGGGCGCGCCGTTAGTGGAGGTCGTGCTCCCAGATGACCGGCAGCCGAATGCGAGCACAGCGGCGGCGAATACCAACGTCCTCATGGATTTCCTCGAGCAGGGTCGTCGTCGCGAACCTTGGCTCCAGGACCGTTGGTCGGCAAGAGGGGACGCGGATCGACACGCGCCAGTCGCGACCCACCCCTCTCGAGCTCGTCGCGTGCTCGTCGCGCCTAACGTCGGCGCCGTGTTCCAGGACGTGTCTCCGCGCGTTTGTGAGAGCGTGTCTGGATACGTGTCTGATGACTCGACCGCCCGCGCAGCAGTTCCAGCACCGCGATCTCATCGCGTCGAAGGCCACCAAGCCGCGAACCGTCACGTGGCAGACTGTGCTCGTCGCCAGTCGCCGGCGGCAACACGAAGCCGTCGAGATATGCCTCGATGATGGCCGGATGCACGTAGTACTTCCGACACACTGCCCGTGTGTTGCCGAGTCGCTTGGCGACTTGATCGATGGCGCGGACGATGTTCGCGTTGCCTTCCTTCTCGGTCGAGAAGGGTCCGATGTCGCGCAACGCCGACGCGGCGAGCATCGTCCCGGCGAACGTGCGAAAGTCCTTCGCCGTGATCTGTCGTCCGGCGACCTCGCGCAGGTACTGATTGATGTCGCCGGCATCGACGCTCTGCCGATCGCCGTCGTCATCGAGATACTGGAACAGTTCCTGGCCCGGCAGCTCCTGGCAGTGCTGCACGATGCGGGCGATGCGTCGGTCCGTGATCGCTACCGCGTGAGGCACGCCGCTCTTGCCGCGAAATTCGAAGCGCAGCTTGGCGCCGGACACCTCGACGTGTCGTCGTCTGAGCGTCGTGAGGCCGAACGACCCGTTGTCGCGTGCGTATTCATCGCTGCCGACGCGGATCAGCGTCTTCTCGAGCAACCACACGACCGTTGCCAGGACTTTGTGCCGCGACAGCGTCGGCGTGGAGATGTCCTGCTCGACGCGATGCCGGATGGCTGGGAGGACGTCGCTGAACTCGAGCAGGCGGTTGAACTTCGTGTCGTCGCGAACTTCGCGGTATCGCGTGTGGTAGCGGTACTGCTTGCGACCCCGCGCATCGCGCGCGGTGACCTGCAGATGGCCAGTGGACGACGGGCAGATCCACACGTCGGTCCATCGCGGCGGAATCACGAGCTTGCGGATGCGCTCGAGCTCAGCGGCGTCGCGAACTTGGGCGCCGTCCGGTCGCGTGTACGCGAACCCGCGCCCGCGCCGCCGACGTCGGATGCCGGGACTCGAGTCGGTCACGTACCGCAGACCGGCGGCTTGCGCCGCTTCAACGTGTTCGTCCGCGAGAGACATCGTCGTTCGGCAGCCCCTCCCGTCGCACCGCAGGTGATCGTCGCAGCGGGAACATCTTCTCAGAACCGTGTCGTGACACGCGTCACCCCGGATCACGACGGGTTCCGAGTAATGAGACGGCTCACTCGCAAGGACGCCACGGGCCGAACGAGAGTCGCGTTAGGAGAGCGACGCACGTCGCGAAGGAAGTGGACTGCGCATCACGGCCGAGGCCTGAGGAAGGAGGTCTGAGGAAGGAGGCCGTAGGAAGGAGGAATGTCATCCCGAGCGCAGCGAGGGATCTTCTCGAAACGTCATCGTGGCCGGAATACCTACGATGACATCACAGGAGATCCCTCGCTGCGCTCGGGATGACAATGGCAATCGCTGTCGCTCGGGATGACACGCTGTTCTCTCGCCGTCCGCCGTCCGCCCTCCGCCGTCCGCAGGCTTCCTTCCTCAGGCCTAACGCCCGCTCCCCTATCGCCTAACGCGTCTCGCCAGCGCCGTCTCGATATGCGCCACCTCGACCCCGATCCGGAGCTCGCCGCCGACGAGCTTCACGAGGTACTTGGCTTCGAATGAGCTCAGCCGCGCCAGCATTTCACGCAGTAGCACGCGCCGCCTGTCCTCGTCAGCGGCGTCCGCGAGCTGATCCGCCCACGTCGCGGTGTCGACCACCGCGATCCCGCTCGGCAATCGACCCGCGAACGCCTCGGCCGCGACATCGCCCAGGTCGCCGTGTCGTTCGTAGCGGGCCCGGAACTCTGTGGCGCTGATCCGCGAGAGGTCCTGAATCGTATCGACCACCAGCGACCACCCGACGCCAATCGTCCGTGTGTCACCTGGCGGAAAGATCTGGCCCGCGAAGAACCGCGCCGCTGGCGCGATCGTCTGCTCTGCCACCGCCCCGAAGTACGCCTCGAGCAGCGAGATCTTCTCGATCTGACCGGTCGAATGAGAGATGGCGTCCACCGTTCCACACCAGTGGAACAGCGAATCGCGCGGGCGAACCGCACCGTCTTCGGCGGTAGCGGATTCGGCGCCATTGGCGCCGGGAACGACCTGTTGGGCCAGCGGTCTCGTGCTCATGGCTGAGCTGGAAGCAGACCACGTGCCGAGCCGTTCAGCCGACACCATGCACGCCGATCCCGCTCGCGAAAACCCGACGTTGGCATGTGCTAACGAGCCCGTTGTGCGTTGCGGGGGATGGCGTTACGTTGTCGCCAACGTCGCACGTACCCTTGGGTACGCACATGTTCCGAACACCCAGGGGCCTGGTCTTCCAGTGCCCTTTTTTCCGCGCCGTGAGTGAACGTGAGTGACCCTCCGCCACTCGGAACAGAGCCCGTCGTGAGGGCTGAGATCACGAGACAATCTGTGATCGGTACGTACGCTTGTCGCGCGCCCCGAACACAGCCACACTCAGGGAGCACGAGATGCGTACGAGCGGAACCGTGAAGTGGTTCAACGACAGCAAGGGCTTCGGCTTCATCACGCGTGACGACGGGCAGAAGGACTGCTTCGTCCACCACTCGGCGATCGAAGGAAAGGGCTTCAAGTCGCTCGCCGAAGGTGAGCGTGTCGAGTTCGACGTGGTGCAGGGCGCCAAGGGTCCCGCCGCCGAGAACGTGACGAAGGTCGGCCAGTAACGCGGGTCGAGGAACCACGGGTTCACGACGTAGCCGGGCCGAGTACTCGGCCCGGCTACGTCGTTTTACGGTGCGAGCGCGGCGGGCGTCATCCCCGCGACCAGCCACCCGCAGGATAGTACACGATGCAGTACACCATCCACCACAGCACCCACACCACAGGAGGGACGACCTTTGATCGAGATTCAGCTCAGCGATGATGATCGCCTCGACTGGGCGCTCAAGAGCTTCAAGAAGAAGGTGCAGAAGGCGGGCATCCTCGCCGACCTGCGTCGGAAGCGCCACTTCACGAAGCCGAGCGAGGCCCGTCAGTTGAAGGCGGCAGCCGCTCGTCGTCGCCGCCGCACGGCGGCCCGCCGCAGCTAGGCGTTCGCAGACCCTCGCCGGACCTTTCGACGGGCGCGCCAGCTGGCCGCCAGCCGAGGACGCGACCGTCGGCGGCTCGTCGGAAAAGAAAGCGGGGCCGGGTCAGTATCGACCCGGCCCCGCTTTGTCTCTCGCCAGGATTCGTTAGGCGGCGCGGTCTGCGCAGCCCTTGAACTCCGGGTTGTTCTGTTCGTCCACGTGAACCGGGAAGTTCACGTCCGCACCGTAGTTCCCGCCCTTGAAGAACGTTCCGGTCGGGAAAACGTTGTCCTGCGTCCGTCCGTACTGACGGACCAGCCGGCGCAGGTCGCCCAATCGCTGGCCGCGGCTGTACGTCCAGAATGCCTTCTCGCGGAAGAACTGATCGAGTGCCGCCGCCTTGGTGGCCGGCGCCGTGAGAGCAGGCGTGATGACCGGTGTCGTCACGACACCGAGGCTCTGCGGTGCTGCGCGAAGCGCGTTGAGGATTGCCGTCATCCCCGCGAAATCGTTCGCCGCGATCTTTGCCTCGGCTTCGATCAGGCGAGCATCGATCCCGTTGACGACCGGCGTCGGGTCAGTACGGCCCCACAACTGCTGACTGATGAAGTTCGTCGAGCCGTCAAAGCTCTTGCCAGCCGCGGACGTGCCGGTGGGTGAGCCCGTGTTAGGCAGCCGTGGATCCTTCGACGATGCGAACGGAATCGCATTCTTGATGATGCCTGAGGTGTCGAAGCTGTCACCGACCACCCAGCGCTTGGCACTCGTGCTGAGCGCCCAGATCTGGTTGTTGCCGCCGGTGAGTGAGAAGGTGGCATTGAGCCTGAAGCTCGTCGGCACGGCCGCGACGGCTGTCGCCGCGTCCGCATACCGCGCCAGGTCCACGAGCACGCGGCCCTTCGCGATGAGGACGGAGTTCCTCACGGTGACGGTCGCCGTATCCGTCGCGCTGGTGAACGTGAGGGCCGAATCCAGGTGCGCGAGGGCCAGCGTGTAGATCGCCGTGTTCGTCATCGGCGGTCCGTACTCGGGTATGCCAGTAGACGCGTCGCCTAACGTCTGGCCGTTACAGAACCACTCGGCCAACTGCATCTCGGCGAACGCCATCACGAAATACATCTGGCCCAGGTTCGACGCCGGCGTCGGCTTGTACTGGTTCAGCAGGTCCAGCGCCTCACGCGCCGCGGTGCGCGCACGGTGGACGTCACGATACACCGTGTTCAGGTTCGCATTGTTCTCCTGGACAGTGCGTTGATCGGTCTCGTTACGCTGCGAGAACGTGTCGCCGGACTTCCATTCGTCGGTGAGTAGTCCGGTGAACATCCACGGACTGTCACCGGCGCCGGCGCCGGCGGTCATGTTCCGTAACCGCGCGATGGCGCCAATGCGTAGCGCGTCGGCGGCTTCGGGCGTATTCAGTGCGCTGGGCGGGATGATATCCGGGTCCTCAGCGGCGAGCAGGTCATCTTTCACGTTGCCGCAACCGAGCGTCAGCAGGGCCGAACCTACGGCCGCCGAAGCCAACACCCGGCGTACGCTGATCCTGAAAATTTGCGTAGTCATGTGGGTTCCTGGCGACGGTTAGAAGCTGAGATTGAGACGGGCGGTGTAGTAGCGCGGCGGGCCAGCAGTGAGCAGCGTTTGCTGCGTGTCACCCTGTCCGTAGTTCTGTTCCGGATCGACACCGGTCCAATCCGAGAACAACGCGACGTTGCGCACGCCGAACGTGAAGCTGCCGCCGGTTGCGCGGATGTACTTCTTCGTGAACGACGGGCTGAAGTTGTACGTGCCCGTGACCTCGCGAATGCGGGTGAACTTGTTGTCCTCGATGTAGCCCGTCTGTGTCGTCGCCGGAACGAATCGGTTGGCGACGGCGCGCGCCTGACGCCACAGCGGCACGTCGGTGCTCGAGATGTCCTTGCAGGACACCGCCTGCTGACACAGGAACTGCTGCTCCGAGTTCAATACATGGAAGCCGCTCTTGTGATCGATGAGCGCTTGCAGACGGAGGCGGTGGTTGAACAGCTCGACGCCGTTCGTGATCGAGAGCTCGAGGCGTGGCTGCGAGTAACCGATCCAGACTGCCGTATCGCCCACGGTGACTTCGTTCGGCGTGATGATGCCGTCGCTGTTCGCGTCGGCGTACTTGTAGGGCTTCTGCCAGTAGCTCTGCAACGGATAGCCCGCGCGCTGCTGGATCGTCGTGCCAATGATCGGCGGGATTTCCTTGCCCGCCGCATCCTTGCCTAACGTGATCAGCTTGTTGGTGTTGTGCGAGCCGCTGAACGTCAGGTCCCACGAGACCGCGCTGCGATTCAGGATCAGGGTGTTGACGAGTGCCTCGAAACCGTAGTTCTTCACGGATCCGAGGTTCGACTTGACCGAGGTGTTCGCGGTGCCCGCCGACGGCGCGAGCGTCTGATCGATCAACGCGTCCTTGGATATCTTGTTGTAGTACGTCGCCTCGAGGTTCACGCGGCTGTTGAAGATGCGGGCATCGAAGCCCGTCTCGAACTCCGCCGACCGTTCCGGCTTCAGATCCTTGTTGCCAAGCAGGTTCGAGCGGAGGCCGCTGACGTCCGTGCTGGCGATGTTCGTGATCGTCGTCGCATACGTGCGCGCCGCATCGTTAGGTCCCGGCTGCACGCCCGACGCGCCGTACGACATGCGCGGCCGGAAGTAGTTGAGCCAGTCGGTCTGCGGGAAAAACGACTCTTCCGACATCACCCACGACAGCGCCGCCTTGGGGTAGTACACGCGCTGGAAGTCCGTTCCGAACGCGCTGTTCTGGTCGGTCCGGATGGCGCCGGTGACCGTCAGACGGTCACGGAACGTGATCTGCTCCTCGGCAAAGAGCCCGAGCGTCTTCTGGATCGTCGTGGCAGACCGGGCGACGGGGATCGTGCCGTCCGCTGGAGTCTGAGCGCCTGGCGGCAGGATGCTGCCCTCGGCGTCCGCGCGATCGTCCTGGAACGACGAGTACTGGGTGCCGATCGTCGAACGAAGGACGGCGTTGTTGAGCGGCGACCAGAGCGCCGAGGCGGTCAGGTTGCCGGTGAGGCTACGGAGGTTCGTGCGGGCGTCACGGGCAAGGCCCTGGCGCTGCGTCCCGAAGTCCGGGCACTGCTGGAGCCGGCAGAGACGGAAGTCCTGGCGGTCTGCTAGGTCGACACCGAAGTCACCGCGCGTGTCCAGCCAGCTCAGCGGTCGCCAGTTGATATTCGTGCTCCCGATGAAGCGCTGAACGTTCTGGTTCGTGTACTCCTGGAAGATGTCGCCGGGCGTAAACAGCGCGTAGCCGTACAGGGGCTGACCGCGCGAGCCTATGCCGGTGTATCCCGGACCCGCTCCCTTGAACCCGGGGCCGGTCTCGGCGTTGTACCAGAAGCTGTTGACGTTGTTGTCGACCTGTGGCAGCCGCTGATCGAGCTTGATGTAGCCAGTAGATACCGTGAGGTCGAGCTTCGAGTTGATCTGGGCCCGGAGATTGTTCCGGAACGATGCCTGGCGAAGCGCGTTAGGCCGGTTCCACTTGTCGTCGACGGCAACGCCGAGTGAATCGAAGCGGCGCTGGTCGTACGCCGGCATGCCGAACGGACCGGTCTCGTTCTGAAGCGTCCCGCTCACGAAATACGTCAGGATCTCGCTGCCGCCCGACACCTGCGCGCCGAACTGCTGGCGGTTCCCCTGCTTGATCATCGTGAGGTCTTCATCGGCGAACAGATTGTTGATCGACGTGCTGTCCTTGACGCACGCGCCCGTCGAGAGCTCGTACAGGAAGCAGCGGCGAACCGTGGTCGGCGTCGCCGGCGCATGGCCGAGGATCGCGTACTGCGCCGGATAGTCGTTGAGATCGTGGATCTGGCCGGCCTCGGCGAACGTGCTCCAGCGGGCCGCGCCTGCGCGTCCGCGCTTGGTCGTGATCACGACGACGCCGTTCGCCGCGTCGGTGCCGTACAGCGTCGCCGCCGACGGGCCCTTCACGATCTCGATGTTCTCGATCTCCTCCGGGGTGATGTCGTTGACGCGGCTCGGGGTCGTACCGCCGACGCCAATCGCGAGGGAGTTCGTGCCGCCCTGACTCGTGAGCCGGATGCCGTCGATCACGTAGATCGGGTCGTTACTCAACGAGAGCGAGCTGGTACCGCGAACACGCACGCGGCTGCCGCCGCCCGTCATGTTCGAGGGCAGCACCTGGACGCCAGGCGCGCGCGCGACGAGGAGGTCACCCATGTTCTTGATGGGCGAGCGCTCCACGACCTTGCCGACGTCGATCGTCGCGACCGTGTTGCCCAGCTCACTGCGGCGCTGTTCGCCGGTGGCCGTCGTCACGACTTCCTGCAGGACGACGAGCGTGCGATCGAGCTGGATGTCCAGTGTCGCCGCCTGTCCAGCGGTGACGGTGACCGGACGCTTCTGCTCCACGTAGCCGACGCGCAGTACGCGCACGTCGACGTTACCCGGAGGAACGTTGCGGATCGTGTAGCGACCCTCCGCATTCGTCACCGCGAAGAGCGAGGTACCCAGCAGGACAACACGCGTGTCCGGCAACGGCTCCGATGTGTCGCGAGCCGACACCTTTCCCGTGATGCTCGCCCCGACCGTTGGCTGTTGCGCGAGACCGGAGGTGGACAACCCTCCAACCAGGAGCGCGACCAAAAGTCCGGGGGACCTGCGAACTGCTCGAACGTCGAGTCTCATTGTGACCTCCCTCTTTTCTGGGGAACGTCGACTACGGCGGCCATCCGGACGCACGGAGAAGTCGCGAAGCAAAGTGGCCGAGTGCTGCGCGACCCGGACATCGTACCTCGTTCCACGTCAGCGTCAAGACGGTCCGTGCTGAAAGACACACGGTTCGTCACACGTTGATCGGTTGGTCACACCCTACGCGCAGGACCCGGATACGTCGAGCCATGCGCGGCGAGCGGCCGACTTCGTGCGGTGAAGACGCCCACGCCTGCCCACTCGCAAACTGGTCGTTGCTCCCGCCCTCGCGCAGCGGTGTGTCAGGCTGCATCGTATCCCCATTGCCCGCCGTGTTTTCGGACCCGGAGATTGCCGACTGATGCTCCTGACCACCCGCCGCAGCCAGGTGGCTGCCAGCCTCACGCTCATCGCCATGTTCGGCGGTGTCTCGCTCTCGCTCGGCTCACGGGCCGTCACTCCGTCGATCCCCGAACGCATTAGCGACGACACATTCTGGCGCATGGTGTCGGACTTCTCGGAGCCCGGCGGATTCTTCCGTTCGGACAACTTCGTGTCCAACGAGATCACGTTCCAATGGGTGCTGCCGGAGATCGCCAAGACCACGAAGACCGGCGGCGTGTACATGGGCGTGGGACCGGATCAGAACTTCACGTACATCGTGGCGATGCAGCCGAAGATCGCGTTCATCGTCGACATCCGACGCCAGAACATGCTGCATCACCTGCTCTACAAGGCGCTGCTCGAGATGTCGCCGGACCGGGCGGAGTTCCTCTCACGCCTCTTCTCGCGGCCGAGACCCGCTGGCCTTGAAGCCGACGCTGGCGCGCCGGCGCTGTTCCAGGCGTACGCGAATGCGCCCGCCGACAGCGCGCTGTTCGCCCGCAACCTCGCGTCCGTGAAGGAGCAGCTCGTCACGAAACACAAGTTCGCGCTCACGAGCGATGACCTGCGGACGATCGAATACGTGTACACGGCGTTCTTCGCCGCAGGCCCGGACCTGACGTATTCGTTCACGATGCCCGGTCGCGGGTCGAGCATGATGTTCTATGGTCGTCGCATGCCGACGTACGCCGAGCTGATGATGGAGAACGATGGCACGGGGACGCAGCGCAGCTATCTCGCGAACGAGGCGAACTACCGCGTGCTGCGCGACCTCGAGAAGAACAATCTGATCGTGCCGCTCGTCGGTGATTTCGCCGGCGACAAGGCGCTTCGCTCGGTGGGACAGTACGTGAAGCAGCACGGCGCGACGGTCACGGCTTTCTATACGTCGAACGTCGAGCAGTACCTCTTCCAGAGCGACGACTGGCGGAAGTTCTTCACGAACGTCGGGACGCTACCGCTCGATTCGTCGAGCACATTCATTCGCGCGGTGTTCAACTTCAACACGGTGCCCAGCCAGAGTGGGACTCCGGGCCCACGTTCGCGGACGATGCTCGCGCCCATCGCCGAGCAGGTCGCGGCGTTCGCGAATGGCGACTTGAAGAGCTACTGGGACGTCATCCAGACGTCGCGATGACGCCGATCTGCTGGGCCTAGATCATCGCGCCGCGGCCGTTGAGAACTACGATTGTGCGGATGACGGCAAAACAGCCGGATCCGGCTTTGCATCGACGCTGGTTCGTGGCGGACCATAAATGAATGGGAACGGCCGCTCCGGACGTATTGGTGTGCCGAGCGGCCGTTCCCAAGAAATCCGG
>Ga0070664_100004900_pt1 | contig 10721 bp, 10 predicted proteins | sample KBSC73metaG_FD_65863 | JGI IMG/M metagenome (GOLD analysis project Ga0070664, IMG submission 65863) | Corn rhizosphere microbial communities from Kellogg Biological Station, Michigan, USA - KBS C7-3 metaG | ecosystem: Host-associated > Plants > Roots > Rhizosphere > Soil ... | reverse complement strand
TCCTCCATCAGGTCGAAGATGGCGACCGCGCCGGTGCCGCCGAGCCAGGCCCGCAGGTAGCGCAGGGCGACGGCGATGTTGTTGCGCAGACCCACCTCGGTCACCTCGCCGCCGGCGCTGGCGAAGTCGGTCAGGTCCGCGGCGGTCACCACGACGTCGTCGCGGCGCCGTTCGTGCTGGTGCGGCCGCTCCCCCAGGTGCCGGTCGAACACCTGACGGCAGACGGGCACCAGTGCCGGGTGTGCCACCCACGACCCGTCGAAGCCGGCCGACGCCTCCCGCTCCTTGTCGACGCGCACGTGCGCGAACGCGCGATCGTTGATCGCCGGGTCGCGGCTCGGGATGAACGCGGCCATCCCGCCGATCGCGTGCGCGCCGCGCCGGTGACAGGTGCGCACCAGCAGGTCGGTGTAGGCGCGCATGAACGGCACGGTCATCCGCACCTGCGCCCGGTCGGGTAGCACGAACCCCGGTTGGCGGCCGAACGTCTTGATGATGCTGAAGATGTAGTCCCACCGGCCGGCGTTGAGGCCCGCGCTGTGCTCGCGCAGCTCGTGGAGGATCTCCTCCATCTCGAACGCCGCGGTGATGGTCTCGATCAGCACGGTGGCCCGGATCGTGCCCATCGGCAGGCCCAGCAGTTCCTGGGCGTAGCAGAACACGTCGTTCCACAGTCGGGCCTCGAGGTGGCCTTCCAGCTTCGGCAGGTAGAAGTACGGCCCGGAGCCGCGATCGAGCTGCGGGCGGGCGCAGTGGAACAGGTACAGGCCGAAGTCGACAAGTGCGGCCGGGATCGGATGCCCGTCGACGACGAGGTGCTTCTCGACCAGGTGCCACCCGCGCGGCCGGACCACGATGGTCGCCGGGTCGCCGCCGACCCGGTAGCGCTTCCCGGCCCCGGCGGTGAAATCGAGCCGACCGGCGATGGCGTCGCTCAGGTTGAGCTGTCCGCCGATCACGTTGCCCCAGGTGGGCGACGTCGCGTCCTCGAAATCGGCGAGCCACACCTTCGCGCCCGAGTTGAGCGCGTTGACAGTCATCGTCCGCTGGGGCGGGCCGGTGATCTCGACCCGACGGTCCTCGAGGCCCGCCGCAGGCGGCGCGACCCGCCACGTCGGGTCGTCGCGGATGGCGGACGTCTGCGGCAGGAAGTCGAGCCGCTCGGCGCCCGACGCGAGCCGCAGCCGCCGTCGACGGCGCCGCTCCAGCAGGTCGACGCGGGCGCCGGCGAAGCGGCGGTCGAGGGCGGCGAGAAACTCCAGCGCGTCCGGGATGAGCACCTCGTCCTGACGGTGCACCGGCTCACCGCGAACCTGAACCGGACTCATGACCGCGCTCCGGCGAACTGGGCGTGCTCGGTCGAGTCGCGCATGGCGACCGTGTCGCTCTGCGGGTTGATGGTGGTGCTGACGAGGTCGAAGTAGCCGGTGCCGACCTCGCGCTGGTGCCTGGTCGCGGTGTAGCCGTCGGCCTCCGCGGCGAACTCGCGCTCCTGCAGCTCCACGTACGCGGTCATGCCGTCTTCGGCGTACCCGCGGGCGAGGTCGAACATCGAGTGGTTCAGGGCGTGGAAGCCGGCCAGCGTGATGAACTGGAACTTGTACCCCATGTGGCCCAGTTCGCGCTGGAACTTGGCGATCGTGGCGTCGTCGAGGTGCCGCTTCCAGTTGAACGACGGCGAGCAGTTGTAGGCGAGCAGCTGGTCGGGGTACTCGTCCTTGATCGCCTCGGCGAACGTGCGGGCGACGTCGAGGTCGGGCGTCGAGGTCTCCATCCACAGCAGGTCGGCGTGCGGCGCGTAGGCCAGGCCGCGGGTGATGCACGGCTCGATGCCGGCCCGCACCCGGTAGAAGCCCTCGGCGGTGCGATCGCCGGTGAGATAGGGGCGGTCGCGCTCGTCGAGGTCGCCGGTGATCAGTGTGGCGGCCTGGGCGTCGGTGCGCGCCACGATGACGCTCGGCACGCCGGCGACGTCGGCCGCGAGCCGGGCCGCGTTCAGCGTGCGGACGTGCTGGCCGGTCGGGACGAGCACCTTGCCGCCGAGGTGGCCGCACTTCTTCTCCGACGCCAGCTGGTCCTCCCAGTGCACGCCGGCCGCACCCGCGGCGATCATGCCGCGCATCAGCTCGAAGGCGTTGAGGACGCCACCGAAGCCGGCCTCCGCGTCGGCGACGATCGGCACCAGCCAGTCCGGCGGCGCGTCGGCCGCTTCTTCGGCCCAGGTGATCTGGTCGGCCCGCAGCAACGCGTTGTTGATGCGGCGCACCACCTGCGGCACCGAGTTCGCCGGGTAGAGGCTCTGGTCGGGGTAGGTGTGCCCGGCGAGGTTGGCGTCGGCGGCCACCTGCCAGCCGGACAGGTAGATCGCCTTGAGACCCGCCTTCACCTGCTGGACGGCCTGGTTACCGGTCAGCGCGCCGAGCGCGTGGACGTAGTCCTCGGTGTGCAGGAGGTCCCACAGCTTCCGAGCGCCCCGGCGGGCCAGCGTGTGCTCCTCGGTGACGCTGCCGCGCAGGCGGACGACGTCGGCAGCGGAGTAGGTCCGCTCGATGCCGTGCCAGCGGGGGTCGCTCGTCCACTCCCGCTCCAACTCCGCGGCGATTTCCTCACGAGTCATCGGTCGTGCTCCCTCATTGCGAAGTGTGAAAAGCGTTCCTCGCCAAGGTGACATGATCCGCGAAGGTCCGTCGAGAGACGTAATCAGCTAACTTTCGTTAATCTTACCGGCCGGTATTGCGAATATTGTTAATGCCGCGCGGTCGTATAGTTCGCAAGGTGGAGAAGACGTACGCCGGCCTTCGGCTGCGGCGGCTGCGGGAGGACCGCGGGTTGAGCCAGGCCGCCCTGGCCCGTCGGCTGTCGGTGTCGCCCAGCTACCTCAACCAGATCGAGCACGACTCCCGGCCGCTGACCGTTCCGGTGCTGCTGCGGCTGTGCGAGGAGTTCGGCGTCGACGCCGGATTCTTCGCCGCGCACGACGTCACCCGGCTCATCGCCGAGATCCGCGAGGTCGTCGCCGACGACATCGTCGGCTCGCCGGAGGCCGCCGCCGAGGCGGCGGAACTGGCCGAGAAGCTGCCGCACACCGCCCGCGCGCTGGTCTCGCTGCACCGCCGCTACCGGCAGGCGGTCGAGCAGCTGGCCCTGCTGACCGACGAGCGGGGCTCCTCGACGCCGGTCGAGCAGATCGCGATGATGCCGCACGAGGAGGCCCGCGACTACTTCTACCGCCGGCACAACTACATCGACGACCTGGACCTCGCCGCCGAACGCGTGGCCACCGAGATCGGTATCCGGCCGGGCCACGTCGTGGCCGTGCTCGGGGCCCGCCTCGCCACCCATGGCATCCAGGTGGTCGGCCTGGACGCCGCGACCGCGCGCTCGGACAACCCCGGCGAGCAGCACCGGTACGAGCCGGACACCCGGCGGCTCTACCTGGCCGGCCACCTGCGTCCGGGTCAGCAGGCGTTCAAGATGGCCGTGCAGCTCGCGTACGCCGAGTACGCCGACCTGATCGAGGAGCTGTCCGCCGACGAGGAGCTCTCGTCGCCGCCGGCCGTGACGCTGACCCGCATCGGGCTGGCCAACTACTTCGCCGCCGCGCTGATCATGCCGTACCGCACGTTCCACGCCACCGCGGAGCGCTACCGCTACGACATCGAGCGGCTCGCGGACCACTTCGGCGTCGGGTTCGAAACCGTCTGCCACCGCCTGTCGACGCTGCAACGGCCGAAGCTGCGCGGCGTGCCGTTCTCGTTCATCCGGGTGGACCGGGCCGGCAACATGTCCAAGCGCTCGTCGGCCACCGGGTTCCACTTCACCCGCACCGGCGGCACGTGTCCACTGTGGAACGTCTACGAGGCGTTCGCGTCGCCCGGCCGGGTCCTCGTGCAGCTGGCCAGCATGCCGGACAACAGCCGCTACCTGTGGGTCGCGCGCACGGTCACCCGCACGCCCGGCCGCTACGGTGCGCCGGGCAAGACCTTCGCCGTCGGTCTCGGGTGCGACGTGCGGCACGCCGACCGGCTCGTCTACGCGGCCGGCCGCGACCTGGACGACCGGGACGCGGCGGTGCCGATCGGCGTCGGGTGCAAGGTGTGCGACAGGGACGGGTGCCCGCAGCGCGCGTTCCCGTTGATCGGCCGCACGCTCGCGATCGACGAGAACCGCAGCACGTTCGCGCCGTACCCGCTCGGTACGCCCTGACCTTCCCCGGGCGCGGAGCGGTCCGGGTGCGGAACCGGTGCGCCCGCCCGGTTCCCGGGCACCGTGCTCAGCTACCCGGCCAGGGCGCCGATTGGCCGGGCATGGTGCGCAGAGCCGGCCTGGCCGGTGTCCTGGTGGCGGCGGCGGTCACGGTCGCCGCCCCGACGTCCGTGGCGGGGCAGGCGGCCTACCTGGGCTGCTTCGCCGGGCTCGTGCTGGTGGCGTGGCTCGGCGTTCGGCGCCAGACGCCGGGCGCGCGGCTGCCGGCCGCGATGGTGGCCGGGGCGGTCACCGCCTGGCTCGTCGGCGACCTCGTCCTCAGCGGCGTCGACCTGATCGGCGGCACCGGCGAGATCGGCGTCCAGGACCTCTTCTGGATCGCCGGGTATCCGCTCATGGGCACCGGCCTGTTCGCGATGGTGCGCCGGCGGGCGCCCCGCCAGTGGCGCGCCGGTCTCCAGGACGGGCTGACGCTCACCACCGCGGCGGCGCTGTCCGCGTGGATCTTCCTGGTGGAGCCCGGCCTCCACGGTCAGGCGGATCCCGCCGTCGCGGTCGTCGGCGCCCTCTACCCGCTGGGCGACCTGGTGCTGCTGTCGTCGGTGCTGTTCCTCGTGCTGTCCCCCGGCCGCTCCGGCGCGCCGACGCGGCTGCTGGTGGCCGGCACGGTGTCGACCCTCGCGCTCGACCTGGCCTTCGCCGTGCTGCCGAACATCTGGCCGGACCTGCTCGTCGAACGCCTCGACGGGTTGCTGCTGATCGCGAACGCGATGATCGTCGGCGCGGTGCTGCACCGACGGCGGGCCGAGCTGGTGACCCCGGTGCACGTGGCCGTGGAGAGCCTGCACCCGGCCCGGGTGCTGTTCCTCGGCCTGGCCCTGCTGACCGCTCCGGTGATGGCGGTCATCCACAGTGGATTGTCCGGCGACGAGCAGATCGCGCTCGTCATCGGGTGCATCCTCACCGTCGGGTTCACGCTGGCCCGGTTCACCGGCGCGGTGCGTGAGCAGTCGCGGGTGCAGCGGCTGCTCGCCCACATCGCCGACCACGACGCCCTGACCGGCCTGCCCAACCGGCGGGTGCTCACCGACCACCTCGACCGGGACTTCACGCCGGCCCCCGACACGGTGATCCTCTACCTCGACCTGGACGGCTTCAAGGCGGTCAACGACGAGCACGGCCACGCGGCCGGCGACGCCGTGCTGGTCGAGGTGGCCCGCCGGGTGCGCGCCTCGATCCGGCGCGACGACCTGCCGGTGCGCCTCGGCGGCGACGAGTTCGCGATCCTCTGCCCGGGCCTCGGCCCGGCGGACGGACGGGCCCTGGCCGAGCGCGTCGTCGCGGCCGTCGCGGAGCCGATCTGGTTCGAGTCGCACCTGCTGGAGGTCGGCGTGAGCGTGGGGATGTCGACGGCGCTGGGCTGCGGCAGCGGCGACGAGTTCATCGCCCGGGCCGACCACGCGATGCTGGAGGCCAAGCGGGCCGGCCGCGGCCGCTGCGTCGTCGCCGTTTAATGCTCCTATGACCCGAGGAACCGCGCTCGTCCGGGCGGTGAGTCCGCGCCTCGCCGAGGGCATCGTGACCCACATCGAGCGCAGCGACGTCGACGTCGCGCTCGCCCGTCGCCAGCACGCCGCGTACGTCGACGCGCTCGCCGGCTGCGGCTGGCGACCGGTGTTCGTGCCGCCCGCCGACGGCTCGCCCGACTCGGTGTTCGTCGAGGACACCGTCGTCGTGTGCGACGGGCACGCGGTGCTCACCCGTCCGGGTGCGGCCTCGCGCCGGGCAGAGGTCGATGCGGTGGAGTCAGTGGTACGCGGCCTCGGCCTGGCCGTCGCGCGCATCCAGGCGCCGGGTTGCCTGGATGGCGGCGACGTGCTGCAGGTCGGCCGGACCGTCTACGTCGGACGCGGCGGACGCACCGACGACGAGGGCATCCGCCAGCTCGCCGCCCTGCTCGGGCCGCTCGGCCGCACCGTGGTCGCGGTCCCCATCACCGGGGTGCTGCACCTGAAGTCGGCGGTGACAGCCCTGCCCGACGGCACCTGCATCGCGTGGAACCCCGATGCGGCGGCGGTTCCCGAGGTGACCCGGGTGCCGGAGCCGACCGGTTCGTTCGTCGTGCTGCTGGGCGGAAGCGACGTGCTGATCGCCGCCTCCGCCCCGCGCACAGCCGGGTTCCTGACGAGCCTCGGTTACCGGCCGGTAACCGTCGACATCGGCGAGTTCGAACGGCTTGAAGGCTGCGTGACCTGCCTCAGCGTGCTCGTCAGGTGAGTCGCCGGGTAACCGCTCAGACAGCCCGGACGTTGGCCGCCTGCGGACCCTTCTGACCCTGCGTCACCTCGAACTCGACCTTCTGGCCCTCGTTGAGCTCGCGGTAGCCGTTGCCGGCGATTGCCGAGTAGTGCACGAAGACGTCGGGCCCGCCGCCGTCCTGCTGAATGAAGCCGAAGCCCTTTTCTGAGTTGAACCACTTCACCGTGCCGATTGCCATCCGATCCTCCTCGTCGTGGATGGTCACCCCGGCCACGTCTGCGATCGCATCGAAACCACCCACGCAGACTGTATCCGGTGACCCACGCTGTCATCAGCCCGGCCCGCGGGTTGCCCGACGCTTCCGCCGTTCGTCGGTCATGCTGTGTCGGTGACGACCAAGGCTCACCGGGCATTACGCGAACTGGAGCGTGAGGTGGCGACGCAGGGCACCGGCCTGGACCGGCTGCGCCTCGTCGAGGTTCCCTTCGTTCCCGAGGTGCGCTTGCACCTGGCCGAGGACGCCACCGTGTGGTGGGCGCGGATGGAGGCTCGGGCCGACGCGCGGTTGACGCCGCCGTACTGGGCCTCGGCGTGGGCCGGCGGCAAGGCGGTCGCCCGCTACGTCCTGGACCATCCGCAGACGGTGGCCGGGCAGCGGGTGCTGGACCTGGCGTCCGGCTCCGGCATGGTCGCCATCGCCGCGGCCAAGGCCGGCGCCGCGGGTGTGACCGCGAACGACATCGACCCGTACGCGGTCGCCGCGATCAGGCTGAACGCCAGGGCCAACGGCGTGCACGTCAACGAGAGCCACGCCGACCTGCTCGACGGCGCCGACGGCGCCGACGGCACTGACGGCACTGACGGTGGCGACGGCGCCGACGCCGACACCGTGCTTGCCGGCGACGTCTTCTACGACAGGTCCATCGCCCGGCGGATGCTGGCCTTCCTGGACCGCGCCGCCGGCCGGGGGGCCCGGGTGCTCGTCGGCGATCCGGGCCGGGGCCACCTCCCCGCCGACCGGTTCCGGACCGTCGCGACCTACCGGATCCCGCTCGCGGACGCATTCGCCGACGCCCAGTTGACCCACATGAGCGTGCTGGAGCTGCGCCGGAGCTAGCCGACACGTAGCCGACCGGACAGGATCGTCCGATTCCAGATCACCTCCCCGCCGGGCATGGAGTACGGTGCTGCCCAGGCCGGAATGGAAGGTGCCGGGATCGATGCCGCAGTACGAGGTGAGGACGTCCGTCGAGGGCAGCCGGGCGGTCGTGGCGCTGCGCGGCGAGTGCGACCTCGCCGCGCGGGAAGCGGTGACCGCCGCCCTACGAGGTGCGGCGGAACGCTGCGACACCATTCTCGTCGACCTCGCCGAGTTGCAGTTCCTGGACTCCAGCGGGGTACACGCCCTGATCGCCGGTCACCACGCCGCGGTCGAGCGGGGCGGCCGGCTGTACGTCGTCAACGCGGCCGGGGAGGTCGCCCGGCTCCTCGACCTCACCGGTGTCGGCGAACTGCTGCGCCTACCGCCCGCCTGACCCGCTGGAGTACCCCGAGATGCCTGAACCGCCCGCCGCGTTCGCTGGCGTGGGACCGGACGCCCTGTCCTACGTCCACGTCGACGACCTGGCCGCGGTGCGCGGTTTCGTCGGTACCCGGGCGCAGGCGCTCGGGCTGGCGCCGGATCGCATCGCCAGGCTGCTGATCGCCGTCAGCGAACTGGCGACGAACACCTTGCGGCACACCACGGGCGGTGGTCGGGTGCGGGTCTTCGCCGAGCCGGGCTTCGTCGTGTGCGACGTCGCCGACGGAGGGCCGGCGCGCGAGTTCGGCCGCGAGATGCCCGCGGCCGACGCGCTCAGCGGGCGCGGCCTGGCGATCGTCGAGCGGATGTGCGACGACGTGAGCACCGCCACCGGTCCCGAGGGCACCCTGGTACGGCTACGGCTGCGCCTGTGAATCCGCCGGCAGCACCCTGATCGCCAGTGTGCACGTGTCGTCGTCCGGGCTGGCGTAGTGCAGCAGGCCGCGCAGGTTGGTGAGCGCCCGCTGACCGGGCCCGGCGGAGATCTCTGACAGGGTGCGGCGCACCTGGTCGAGCATCGGTCGGGTGCCGCTCGCCCGGCGCTCGATCAGCCCGTCGGTGTAGAGGAGCACCAGATCGCCGGCGTCCAGCCGGGACGTGAGCACCGGGTACTCCGAACCGCCGTCGGCGCCGAGGAGCAGGCCCGCCGGCGGGTCGAGCTCGGTCGCCGTCCCGGCGCGCGCGAGCAGCGGCGCCGGGTGGCCGGCGCGGGCCCAGGCCAGCATCCGCGCCGCCGGATCGTAGACGGCCATCGCGGCGGTGCCGGTGATACGAAGCTGCCCACAGAGCCGGTTCATGTGCGCGAGCAGCGTCCCCGGGTCGCGAATGCCGATCGACAGCCACGCGATCAGGGAGAACCGCAGGTGGGCCATGCCGTTGGCGGCCTCCAGCCCGTGCCCGGCGACGTCACCGATGGCGAGCGCCACGGTCCCGTCGGGAAGCGTCTCGGCGTGGTACCAGTCGCCGCCGACCTGCACCGCGCTCTCCGCCGGCACGTAGCTGACCAACGCCTCCAGGCCGGCCAGTGGGAACGGCTCGCGTGGCACCGGCTGGATCATGTTCTGCAGCTGCGCGGCCAGGCGGTGCTCGGCGATCGCCGTCATCTCGCGGGTGCGCAACTGGTCGCTGAGCCGGTCCATGGCCGTGCGGGTGTTCTCCCGGGCCGTGACGTCCTGCACGACCGCGTAGACCTTCAGCGGGTTGCCGGTGGCGTCGCGGGCGACGTCGGACAGGATGCGCAGGTACTTGACCGTGGCGCCTGGCCGGAAGCGCACCGTGACGTCGGACGCGGCGCCGCTGTCGAGCGTCTGCCAGGCGGTCTCGGCGAGACCGCGGTCGTCGGGCAGCAGCAGGGCGGCCTGCTCCACCCGTGACATCGGGCCCAGCGCCGGGTCACGTTCGAAGATCCGGAACATCCCCGGCGACCAGTCACTGTGCCCGGTGACGAGGTCGTACTCGGCCCAGCCGAGGTTGCCGAGCAGCTCGGTGCGGTCGAGCCGGCGACTGGCCTCGTCGACCCGCTGCCACCAGACGAGCAGGCCGCCGAGCACCGGGTGCACGCTCACGTCGAACCGCGAGTCGGCGACGATGCCGGAGCGCTTTTCCACGTAGCGGAACCCGGGCAGGGTCGCGGGTTCGCCGCCGGCGGCGACGTCGACGTACAGCTTCCACAGCGGGCCGCCGACCATGCTCGGGTACAGCTCGCTGAGCCGCTCCCCGACGCGGGCCGCGCCACGGCCGTAGAGGTCGCGGCCCTGGCCGCTCACCGCGGAGACGACGAAGTCGGCCACGCTGCCGTCGTCGGCGCGCAGCGGCAGCAGCCACGTGCACCCGGACGGCGCTGCCGAGAGCAGTTCCTGGACGACCGCCCGGACGGCGTCACCGGAGAGCGCCGGAGCCGGGGTCGTGGGGCGGCCGTCGGGTGCCATGCCGGGCAGCCTAGCGGGCGCGGTGCGGTCCGGGCCGCACTCACCGGCGTGCGCGGATTCCGTACGGTGTCAACCGGTCACCCGGCTACCGACCGGGTTGACTTCGTGGGCCACGACACCGACGGCGACGGGCTGCTCGACTCGGCCGGGTACGACAACAACTTCGACGGCAACTTCGAGTCCCACAACGTCGACACGACCGGTGACGGCTGGTTCGACCGGCAGTACACGGACACCGACGGCGACGGCCGCTGGGACTACGGCGCGGCCGACACCAACAACGACGGCCAGTGGGACCACGAGGCCAGGGACACCAACGACGACGGCCAGTGGGACCGCACCGCCACGGCGTAGATGAACCCGGACCGGCGAGGTGCATCATCACCGGTAGGGTTACGCGTCGTGAAGGTGCGCGAAGACGAGGTGCGGGTGCCGTCGCCGGCCGGCGAGATCCGCACGGTGGTCATCAACCCGGTCGGACCGGCCCGCCGGCACGGCGTGCTGCTCTACACCGACATCTTCCAGCTGACCGAGTCGACCCTGCGCACCGCGCGCCGGATGGCGGCGGCCGGTTTCGTCGTCTTCGTGCCCGAGATCTACCCGCACGGCGAACTCGCGGGCGTGGCGCTGGAGTTCGACGACGCCGGCAAGCAGGCCGGGCTCGGCGGCGCGGCCGCCACCACGACGGCGCAGTTCGACGCCGACCGGATCGCGGTGCTCGACTACATGCAAGCCCACCCCGACGT
>Ga0070664_100004891_pt1 | contig 10731 bp, 10 predicted proteins | sample KBSC73metaG_FD_65863 | JGI IMG/M metagenome (GOLD analysis project Ga0070664, IMG submission 65863) | Corn rhizosphere microbial communities from Kellogg Biological Station, Michigan, USA - KBS C7-3 metaG | ecosystem: Host-associated > Plants > Roots > Rhizosphere > Soil ... | reverse complement strand
ACAGCCCTGGTCAGCGGGTGTGCGGCCACCGCCGGAAAATCAGCGACGTGTTGAGGCCGCCGAATGCGAAGTTGTTGCTCATCACGATGTCGGTTTCCAGATCGCGGCCGGCACCCGTGATGTAGTCGAGCGGCGCGCAGCGGGCGTCGATGTCGGTCAGGTTGATCGTGGGCGCGAACCAACCCTCGCGCATCATCTCGAGCGTCATCCAGGCCTCGAGCGAACCGCAGGCCCCGAGCGTGTGGCCCATGTAGCTCTTGAGCGAGCTGATGGGCACGCGTTCGCCGAGCACCTTGCGGGTGGCCTCGGATTCCATGATGTCACCCTGGTCGGTGGCCGTGCCGTGGGCGTTGACGTAGCCGATGGCGGACGCCGGCAGGCCGGCATCGTCGAGCGCGAGCTGCATCGCCAGGCCCATGGTGTCCGCGTTGGGGTGCGTGACGTGTTTGCCGTCGCTGTTGGTGCCGTAGCCCACCACCTCGGCGAGGATGTTCGCCCCGCGCGCCTGCGCGTGCGAAAGTTCCTCCAGCACCAGCGTGCAGGCACCTTCGCCAAGCACGAGGCCATCACGGGCCGAATCGAACGGCCGCGGGGTCAGGTCGGGCGCGTCGTTTCGCACGCTCGTGGCGAACAGTGTGTCGAACACCGCCGCGTCGATGGCGTGCAACTCCTCGGAGCCGCCCGCCAGCATGGCCACCTGCTTGCCCGACTGGATGGTCTCGTACGCATACCCAATGCCCTGGCTGCTCGAGGTGCAAGCGCTCGACGTGGTGATCACGCGCCCCGTGATGCCAAAGAACACGCCGATGTTGACGGCCGCTGTGTGCGCCATCGACTTGATGTACGTGTTGGCGGTGATGCCCTCGGTGGTGTTGCCGGTGATCATCTTGCCGAAGGCACCAATGGCGCCGGGCGAACCGATGGACGAGCCGTAGGCGATGCCGAGGCGGCCGCTGCCGAGCAGCGGGTCGTTCAGCAGCCCGGCATTTTCCAGCGCGAGTTCAGTGGCACGCACGCCGAGGACGGCGACGCGACCCATGCTGCGCATGGTCTTGCGGTTGTAGGTTTCGGGCAATTCGAACGGCTTGGCCATCGAACCGAGCCGGGTGTTGAGCCCTTCGTAGACCAGCCACTCGGGCATGACCTGCACGCTGTTGCGCAGGCTGCGCAACTGGGCGCGGACAGTGGGCCAATCATGGCCCAACGGACTGAGGGCGCCCACGCCGGTGACGACAACGCGTTTCATCCCACCATCCCCCCGTTGACCGAGATGACCTGGCGGGTGATGTACGCCGCGTCCGGCGACATGAGGAACGCCACGAGCGCCGCGACTTCGTCGGGGCGGCCCATGCGGCGCATCGGAATGACTTTCATGGCTTCTTCCTGCACTTCCGGGGAAATCATGTCCGTGTCGATCAACCCCGGTGCCACGCAGTTGACCGTGATATCGCGCTTGGCCAGCTCGATGGCCAGCGCCTTCGTCGCGCCGATGATGCCGGCCTTGGCGGCGCTGTAGTTGGCCTGGCCACGGTTTCCTACGAGGCCCGAGACCGAAGCCAGCGTCACAATGCGGCCCGCCTTGCGGCGCCGGACCATCGGCATGACGACCGGATTGAGCACGTTGTAGAACGCATCCAGGTTGGTGTGCACGACAGCGTCCCACTCCTCGCCGGTCATGGCCGGGAAGGCGTTGTCGCGGGCGATGCCTGCATTGCACACGACGCCGTAGTAGGCGCCATGGGCATCCACGTCGGCCAGCAGGGCCGCGGACGCGGCAGCGCGGTCGGCCACGTCAAACGACAGCACACGGGCTTCGCGGCCGAGTGCGCGCGCTTCGTCTGCAACGGACTGCGCCTGATCGATGCCGTTGCGGCAATGCACGACCAGGTCGTGTCCGGCCGCGGCGAGCCGCAGCGCAATGGCCCGGCCGATGCCGCGGCTGGAGCCGGTGACGAGGATGGTGGAGTCAGGCTTCACGGAGAGGTACCTTTGAGGAGGCTGGCGCCGGGGTCCGGCACGAAAACGGACAAGCGCGCCGTGGCCAGCTCGTTGTCTTGGTGTTGTTGAAAAATGCGGCAGTCGAACATGCCAAGGCCATTGTCGGCAACAAACTCTTGGCGCGCGTCCACTCGAAGCACCATGCCCGGCACAAAGTCGGACACGGTGGCCTGGTACCGCCGGGTGCCGAGCAACATGCCCTGCCGGGGCTCACGGCCTTCCGCGAGATCACGCGCACCCGACCACGCGGCGATGGTCTGGGCCATGTACTCGATGCCCACCCAGGCTGGCACGCGGCCGTCGCGCACGAAGAGCCCGTCGGCCGGAACAGTGACTTCAGCGACCGCGTGCAACGGCCCCGCGTCAAGCAAGCGGTGGATCAGCAGCATCGGGTCGCGGTGCGGCACGTACGATTCGATGGGGCTCCAGGTCATGTCAGCCCGCTCCCAGCAACAGTGCGGCATTGCTGCCGCCGAATGCGAATGAATTGCTCAGCACAAAGCGCGGGGCCCGGCCGAGCGTCTCGCCAGGCGACACGAGGTGCAGCGAGGGCAGTGCAGGATCGCGCACGCCGTCCCACCAGTGCGGCGGCAGCCGGCCCGTGGGGTTGTCCACCACGGTGGCCCAGCCAATGGCGGCCTCGATGGCGCCGGCCGCCGCGAGCGCATGGCCGGTGAGCGGTTTGGTGGAGCTGGCGGCCACTGCCGTGCCCAGCACTTGAGCGACAGCGCCGCTTTCCATCGCGTCGTTCAAGGGCGTGGCGGTGCCGTGCAGGTTGATGTAATCCACCGCGGCGGCGTCGATGCCTGCACGCGCGAGCGCCTGCTGCATCACGTGCACGGCCCCCCTGCCCGATGGATCGGGTGCGGACATGTGGTGGGCGTCGGACCCCTCGCCCCAACCGGCCAGGCGAACCGGGCCCGGCTCACGCCCCATCAGGAACAGCGCAGCCCCTTCGCCGATGTTGATGCCGGCACGGTTCGACGACATCGGGTTGCAGCGGGCGGCGGACACCGAATCCAGTGCGCTGAACCCGGCGATCGTGAATTCGCACAAGGCATCCACGCCGCCGGCCACCACGGCATCGACCAAGCCGGCCCGCAACAGCCGGGCTCCGGAGGCCAGGGCCTTCGCGCCCGACGAGCAGGCGGTGGAGATGACATGGGCCGGTCCGCACACGCCGAGTTCGCGTGACAACCATTCGGCCGCGTTGCCCATCTCCTGCAGCGCATAGTCGAACCCTTCGGGCCAGCGGCCTTCTTGCTGCCACATGCGGTTCGCACGTTCGCCTTCCTCGACACCCGATGTGCTCACGCCCAGCACCACGGCCACTCGCTGCGGGCCGAAAGTTGCGATGGCCGCATCGACCTGCGGGCGAAGCTCCGCCAGCGCGGCGGCGAGCAACGCATTGTTGCGGCTGCGCTGGCGGGGCGGGCAATTCGACAGCGGCGGAACGTCCCCCGGCAGCAGGCCCAGGTGCAGCGGGCGGCCGGGGGTGTAACGGTCGGTCTCCACCACGCCACCCAAGCGGGTCGAGAACAGGTTGTCGCGCATGGCCGACGCGCCAAGTCCGAGGGCGCTGACCACCCCCATGGATTGCAGGTAGACATGGGTCATGGCGCGAGGCGGGTGTCGATCACGAGGTGGTATCCGTCGCGCAACTGATCGAGTTCGACGCGCGACGCCGAAGGAAAGGCGACGGTGGCCACGGTGGCGGTGTGCTGGCGCAGCACCCGCCCCGATGCGGTGGTGTCGAGGAACCAACCTGCAGGCAGCGCTGCCCGAACGGCGGCTTCAGGCCACAGCGCGAGTTGCAGATCGCTCAGGATGCGTTCGCCGGAGACCACGGCCGGCAACCAAGGCGAGCGGGTCTCGGTGAGGCGCTGGCCGTCCCATTCGAGGCGGGCGGCGGTCTGCCCCATGCTGACGAGGGCCAAACGCACAGCCGAGGCGTCCGCTTCGAGCAGCACGTCGATCCGGTGCGTCTGCCCCTTCACGGTGACGGCCAGCTGCTGCTGCACCGCCAGTTCGCGCCCGAGGGATGCGGGAGACAGGCGCAACACGGGTGCGGCGTCCGCCGTGACGACGTTGTCGGCCCCAGGCCGCACCGGCGCCCCGGCACACCCCGCCAGCGCCACGATCAAAAGAAGTGCCGCCGCACGCCACGTCATGGCATCACCTCCGCCAAGCGCAGGCGTGCAGGGCCGTTGCCGAGGCCGTCGCGCGTCTCGAATACCAACCGACGGACAGGCGAAAAGCGCGTGTTCATCAACAAGAAAGGTCCCACCCGATTCCCCGTGTATGCCTGCAGGTCAACCGCACAGTTCACACAGCACCGCGAGACGCCGCTTGGGTTCTGCAACGAACGGGTTGTTGGTATCCCAGGCATAACCGGCGAGGATCGACGAAATCATGCGATGCACTTCCGGCGATGATTCCTTGTGGAAGATGATCTTTTGGAAGCTGCCGGCGTACCACGCCTCCACGTAGGCCCGGAAGGTGTCCACCCCAGCCTTCAGCGGCGCTGCGTAGCTCAGCTGCCAGTCGACGCTTTCGCCTGAGGCCTCGCGGCGCAGGCACGCGGCGGCCAGGCTGGCCGATTTGAACGCAATCGTGACGCCGCTCGAGAACACCGGGTCGAGGAATTCGCCCGCATTGCCGAGCAGCGCGAAGCGGTTGCCCCAGAGCGTCTTCACGTTGGCGGCATACCCGACGATCTGGCGTGCCGGCGTGTCCCAGACGGCGTTGGCCAGCAGGTCCGACAGCGAGGGATCTTCGGCCACGATGGCGCGCAGGCGCTCGGTTTCCGTGCCCGTGTACTTCGCCAGGAATTCGTTGTGGGCCACGACACCCAGGGAGCAGCGGCCGTTGGAGAACGGAATGGTCCAGAACCAGACGTCCGGAAACTTCGGGTGCACGGTGACGCGGATCTTGTGGCGGTCGAAGGTGCCGAGCGGGATGTTGTCCTCCACGTGGGTGAAGATGGCGCCCCGCACGGGGAAGTTGGACGGCGTCTCGAGCTGGAGGAGGCGCGGCAGCACGCGGCCGAACCCACTTGCATCCAGCAGGAAGTTCGCCTCGATGGTGTGGGTGCGGCCATCGGCGTCACGCACGGTCACACGCGGGCGTGTGCCGTTGACGTCCACCGCCACCACCTCCTGCCGATAGCGCACCTCGGCACCGGCGCGCTCGGCCGCATCGGCCAGCACCTTGTCGAACGTGGCACGCTGCACCTGGTACGTGGTGCCCCAGCCTTCGGAAAACTTGTCGCGGAAATCGAAGTGCGTGTATTGACCGTTGCAGCTGAACGCGGCCCCGTTCTTGTACTGGAAGCCCGCCTCGACGACGTCGCGCAGCATGCCGGCTTCCTCGATGTACGCCATGCTTTGGGGCAGCAGGCTTTCACCGATCGAAAAACGCGGGAACTGCTCGCGTTCGACGATGAGCACCTGGCGCCCCTGCTTGCGCAGGAGGCCTGCGGCCACGGCGCCGGCCGGACCCGCGCCGATGATGAGGATGTCAGTCTGTTCGAAGGAGGTGGACATGGAAAGCAACGGGTTCAGGAAGAAGGGGACGCTTCGGCCGGCCCGCCTTGGCGGACCGCTTGCATGTAACGGAACGGACAACCGACTTCGTCGGCTTCCATGTGAAAACCGTGCGCCGCCAGGCGCTCGGCGAAGGGTTGGCGATGCCACGGCTCGAGGAAGGGTTCGAACACCTTCAGCGACATCCATTTGAAATAGACGCCTCGCCAGCCATGACAGCGAAGCACCGACCACCATGACATGCGCCACTGCACGGGCGACGGCTCCAACACGGCGACGCGGCCCCCGGGGCGCACGATGCGGCGCAACTCAGCGAGCAGTTCTTCCAGGTACTTGGGAGGCACTTCGTGCAGCAAGAAGCAAATGGCCACGCCGTCGACCGATGCGTCGGGCAGGCCCGTCCGCTCGGCCATGCCTTGCACCCATCGGATGCCGGGGTAGGTCTTGGCGGCGAACTGCAGCAGGTACGGCGATGGATCGAGCCCCAGCACCTCGGGCACCCCGGCGGCCTTCAGTGCGCCTGCCATGTGGCCTCCGCCGCACCCCAGGTCAATGACCCGCCGGGCGCCTGCCAGTGCCCGCGCCACCCGCGCGCGTCCGGAGACCATGGTGCCCAGCATCGCCCGATCGAAACCGCGTGCGTAGCCGGCGCTGATGTGCTTCGAGTAATTGCCGTTGGGCAGGTTGTGGAACTCCTGGAGGATGTATTTCGCGATGCGGTCGGCACCGGGCAGATCCTCTGGGAGCTTCACTCGCCCCCGGGAACGGCTCATCGCCCGACGGAGCATGCGCAAGGCGGTCATCGGGCGGCTCCAGTCGAGCCGGTCGGGCCATGCGTCGGGCAGGTCCACTGCTGCCCAGTCAATCGTCGATTCGGCAAGAAACGCCTCGGTCATGGCCCCACGGTCCGTACACAAAGAAGGCGCGATTTTCGCCGATTGCGCGCGTGCCCGGTTCACCCAAGAGGAGGAAGCCATCGGCCAGGGCTTCTTCCGCAGGCCCTAGTGTGGGGTCGCACGCTATGAGGAACTTAATAAAACCGATGGATTTGCTAGGTCGATTTCGTGGGGATTTGCACACGGTGCCCGGGCCGGGCGAAGTAGAACCACTCCTGCCCCGGGTCGGCCTGAGGGTTGGGGAACACCACGTGACCATCCGTGGGCGCGCGCAGCACGGTGCCATCATGCCGCGTGCCGATGGGCTCTCCCGCGCTCACCGGATCGAAGCTGGACCAGTCGCGCGCAAACCGATCCCCAGGATGCAGCCGATCGGTCACGTCGGCCAGTGTCAGCAATTGGAAACCGGCGGCCGGCGGCTGCGGAGTGTCTCCGGTGAGACCGAGCACCGCCAGGGCTTGGCCGATGGCCCGGTACGCCACCTCGGGGGCCTCCGGGTCCTCGTGCTGCCCGCATTCGAGCGTGATGCCGTAGCCGCCGCAGGAGCGCATGTATTCGGTGGTGCCTACACCGTAGGCGGGATCGGCTTCGAACGCGTTGGCTCCCCGCGAACGCCGGCGCTCGACGCCCCGGGCGTAGGTGTCGAGCCAGCCTTCCACCAGCCGCGTGGGACCCAGGTGCATCGCGAACCGTGTTTCCGCTTCGGCATGTGAAAACGGCTCCAGCGGACCCGGGTTGTCGGGAGGACCGATCATCGCGAACGGGCGGCCGGGTGTGTGGAACGAATGCAGGTCCAGGAGCACGTCATGGGCGGCAAGCCACGGGCACAGCACGTTGGCGACATGGTCCTCGTAATCCTTCGGGGCTGTGGTGGGCGCGAGGCGCCGGTTCAAATTGCGTTCGCCCTGGCGGGTGCCTTGGGCGGCAGCCAGCGGGTTGGCCACCGGGACGAGCGTCAACACCCCCTTCGACACGGCGCGCTCGCCCCGCTCCAGTTCCGCCAGCACGCGGCGGATGGCGATGGGGCCGCACACCTCGTTCCCATGCACGCCGCCGAGCACGATGAGCCGCGGGCCTGGCAGGAGGCCAGCGAACTGATAGGCGCGCAGGTGCGCGAGCGGGCCCTCGGCAACAAAAGTGGAATCCATGTGCCATTGTGACGCGGCCGGTAAACTGCCCCGCATGGCTTTATTCCCCCAAAACGCACTCAATCCCGGCGTGCGCAAGCGCGAGGTCTTCGGATGGGCCATGTACGACTTCGCCAACTCCGGCTACACGACGGTCGTGCTCACCGCGGTGTTCAACGCCTACTTCGTGTCGGTCGTGACGGGCGGCGCCTCATGGGGAACGCTGGCATGGACGCTCACGGTCGCCGCATCCAGCCTGATCGTGATGCTGACGCTGCCTGCGGTCGGCGCATGGGCTGACCTGCACGCCGCGAAAAAACGCCTGCTCGCAGTGGCCACGGCGGCATGCGTGCTCTGCACGTGTGCCCTCGCCTTCGCGGGCCCCGGAGACCTGTGGCTCGCGGTGTTCGCGATGATCGCCTCGAACATCGCGTATTCGTACGGCGAATCCCTCATCGCAGCGTTCTTGCCGGAACTCGCACGGCACGACTCGATGGGCCGTGTATCAGGCTGGGGTTGGAGCCTCGGCTACCTCGGTGGCATGCTCGCGCTCGGCCTGTCGCTCGGGTACGTGCTTGCCGCCAGGGCCAGCGGGGCCCCGGCCACGGCCTACGTGCCTGTCGCGATGCTCATCACCGCCGCGGTGTATGCCACCGCCTCGCTGGTGACCTTCTCGCTCTTGCGCGAACGTGCGGTGCCGGCCATGGCCCCCGCCAGCGACGCCGGTATCGCCGAATCCCTGCAACGGCTGGCCGCAACGTTCCGGCACGCGCGCCAGCATGTCGATTTCCTCTGGTTTCTCGCCTGCAGCACCAGCTATCAGGCCGGCATCTCCATTGTCATCACGCTGGCAGCCGTTTACGCGAAAGAGGCCATGGGCTTCAGCGATGCCGACACGATGCTTCTCGTGTTCCTTGTCAACATCGCATCGGCGCTGGGCGCCTTCGCGTTCGGCTACTGGCAGGACCGCATCGGCGACAAGCCCGCTTTGCGCCTCACGCTGATCGGATGGATCGCGATGACGGCGCTGGCCGTGGCGGCCACGGGACCGAAACTCTTCTGGGCCGCCGCCGTGATGGCGGGCCTGTGCATGGGATCCAGCCAATCGGCCGGCCGCGCCATGGTGGGGCAATTCAGCCCTCCGGATCGGCGCGCGGAATTCTTCGCGCTGTGGACGTTCGCGACCCGTCTTGCGGCCATCGTGGGGCCGGTCACGTATGGCGTTTTGACGCTGCTCACCCTTGGCAATCACCGCATCGCCATGGCAGCGACGGCGGCGTTTTTTGCGGGTGGCTTGTGGTGCCTCAGGCGCGTGGGACCGGCGGGCGGCACCGTGGCCTCCCGTGCGGTGACACCCCCCTGAATGGGGTGTGCACTCCATCACGAACGCGTGTGACTTCCGTCAGTTTAATGACGGCCTCCCACAAATGGGGCATGGCAGCAGCGGAGGTGCGCGCCTACTCTGATCTCGAAGGCCGTCATCAGGCCGTTGATCAGAGAGGATCAGAACCATGAACACATCGTCAATGAACCCGTGTCGCTATGAGTTGCGGTTCCAACCCCTCGTGCCCCACGGCGAAGTGCTGACCTTCCCGTGCGACGCGGAAGGCCATGTCGACATGGACGGCTTGAGCGAACGCGATCGCCGCGAGTACCTCTATGCACGCGCCGTGATGGGCCGGGAAGTCGCGATGCCGGCCGTGCGGATCAGCGCCGGGCACTGACGGGTGGGCGGAACATCGGCGCAAGCATCCACACGAACAGCACCCCGAACAACAAGGTCAACCCGAAAGCGCGCAACGCTGGCGTGGCGGACAGGCCCAGCAGTCCGAACGAGAGCCAGGTGCTTGCCGCACCCAGCGCCACCGCAAGCCAGGCCGACGGGTCGCCATCGTGTTCGAGCAGGAAGATGCCGTAGTCCACGCCGATGCCGAGCAGCAGCACCAGCGCCAGCACGGTGAAAAGCTGAAACGGCTGCCCCATCCAACCGAGGACCGCCACCGCCAGGCCGCTCGCGATCACCGTGGGCAACGCAGCGCGCCAAGCAAGGCGCCGCAGCCGCCACCACAACAGCATGTACACCGCTCCATGGGCCAGCAGCAGCAACCAGGTCATCGCGACACGGTAGCGCCCGAGCAGCGCCGACACCTCGGCGGTCTTGTCGACCCAGCGCACGCCATCGAGGCGGTCCGCGGCCGCCGCCAGTTGGGGCAACAGGGCCGGATTGCTCAGGCCGCGCACCATCACGACGCTGGCGACACCGCCGCGCACCGCGCCCAGCCACAGGTCCCGCGCCGGGGCCGAGACGGGATGGGCCAACCAGCGGTCCAGCGTGAGCGGGGCTTCGGCGAAGCCCACCCGTGTCAATGACTCCCCGAGTTGTCCGTTGACCGAAGACACGACCTTCCCTTCGACAGCCGCCGTGAGCGCCGCATCGCCAGCCTGGCGCGCACTGGATGGCACCCAGTCGGACACGGCACGATAACCGGCCAGCCGGCCCGAACGCACGAGGTCGTCGAGCCGTGCCTTCAGGGCCTCTTCGCGTTGGAGCACCTGTTCTGGCGTATTGCCCCGCACGAGGTAGAACTGCGCGGGACTGGGCACGCCGAGCAGACGGCCCACGTCCCGCTGGGATTGCATCAACGCCGCCGGCGAGCCCTGCAATTGGCGGATGTCATCGCCCGCGTGCAACTGCCACCACCCCCCGACGCAGGCCGACAAGACTGCGGCATATCCCCAGAGGGCCCGGCGCGTGAGACCCAGGCGAGGCCAGACGTCGAGGCTTCGGGCCACCGCGGCGGCAAATCGGGTGGAGCGGACGGCACCACGGTCGAGCCAAGGGAACCAGCACACGGCAGTGAGGAACGCCGCTGCCAGGCCCACCGCGGAAAACACCGCCATTTGGCGCAGACCCGGGAACGGCGCCAAGCCGAGCGTCAGGTACGCCAGCACGCTGGTCGCCAATGCCAGCGCGAGACCCGGCAGCAGCTGCCGCATCATCGACCTCGGGGCGACCTCGGGGTGGCCCTGGCGGGTGGCGAAGTAGTGGATGCCATAGTCTTCGGCGACGCCGACGAGGCTGGCACCGAACACGAGCGTGATCAGGTGGACTTGGCCGAACAGCCACGCGGTGACCGAGAGCGCAGCGGCAACACCGATGCCGAG
>Ga0070664_100004890_pt1 | contig 10732 bp, 6 predicted proteins | sample KBSC73metaG_FD_65863 | JGI IMG/M metagenome (GOLD analysis project Ga0070664, IMG submission 65863) | Corn rhizosphere microbial communities from Kellogg Biological Station, Michigan, USA - KBS C7-3 metaG | ecosystem: Host-associated > Plants > Roots > Rhizosphere > Soil ... | reverse complement strand
GCTCACGGCTGGTAGGATGCGTTGGCGATTCGCATGTAGGGCGCCCGCTCGACCTTCGCCTGGCCCTGTGCGAATCGCGCGTTCCAATCGGCCATGCCGGTATCCTCACGGACCGTGAAGCCCGCCGCTCGCAGGTCGGCCGCCATCTCCTCCCGCGTCCACGCGCTGATCTGCGGCTCGCCGATCAAGCGAAAAATGAGACTCGCGAGGAAGCCGCGATGGGCGCTGTGGTAGTTCACGATCAGGGTCGAGCCACTTGCGCTCCGGTCGGCAATACCGGCGAGCGTACTTCGCATCGCCTCGCGCGTTAGGTACATGACCACGCCTTCCCAGATCCAGCAGGTTGGCGATGAGCGATCGTGTCCGGCGCGTTCGAGGACGCTGCCAAGCGATTCGCGCTCGAAGTCGATCGAGACGAAGCTGACGGTTCCGACGGCGGGAGGCAGTTCCGCCACTCGTGCGCGCTTCTCGCCCTGCGTGGCCGGATGATCGACCTCGAAGACCTTCACACCGGCCAGCTCGTTCAGACGCCAGGCGCGTCCGTCGTAGCCCGCGCCGAGGATGACCAGCTGCGTCGCACCGGCGGCGATCGCGTTGCGGACCGCCGTGTCGATCGCCGTCGTGCGAAGCGCGATCAGGTCGGCCATCACCCGCGCCGCGTCGGGCGCAAGTCCACGCTTGCCCTCTCGAAACGCGCGCTCGGTCTTCTCGAAGCTCCGCTTCCCCTTCTCGGTCAGAAAAACGCGCGCGGTCGGGTCGCTAAACCCTGGCACGTGCGACAGGCCGGCGTCCGCGAGGGCGCGGCCGAGCGCGACGAAGTGAGCGGTCCGGCTGGCGCGATCAGCTTTCACGATTCGACACGTTATTCCTCATCGAACGACGCGGCCAGATCACGCCCAAGTTTTACGGTTGGATGTTCTGGTTCAGCCGGAAGAAGTTCGTCGGGTCGTACCTTCGCTTGAGCGCCCTGAGGCGCTCGTACTTTGTCTCGCCATAAGCCGCCCGTACTCGGTCCTGCCCCTCTTCCCCGAGAAAGTTGACGTAGACGCGGCCCGTGGAATAGGGACGCACGGCCTCCCACAACTCACGAGTCCACGCGATGCACGCGGGCTCACGCGCGGGCTCGGACCAGACGGCGTCGATATTCACTGCATGAGTGGCTCGCCGGTCCTCGAAGGCCGATCCGTCCGGGTCGTGTCGGCCGACGGCGCCGCCCAAATGGAAGATGATCGTGTAGGACTCGGGCGTCGGGACACTCCAGGCTCGATCGACGAGCGTGTCGATGAGCGCGTCGCTGAGCGATGGCACATACTCCGATTTCCAATAGTAGCGGAGCCCGTGGGGCGCGGTGGCGTCGAAGAACGCCTGATGTGAGACGTAAGGCGTCGGTCGGATCAGATCCACCAGCGGCTTGCCAAACCGTCGCAGCGGGGCAACTACTCGCTCGCCCTCCTCCACCGAGCCCGCGTAGCACGCTCCAATGACGATGACGGGTTGCCCGTGCACGGACGGAGGAAGGAAAGGCGCGGGCGGCGCCATCCGGAGGACCATGATGGTCGTGAGCTCGTCGGGCGCGGTCTCGATGAAGTCGCGGTAGAAGCCCAGCACCTCGCGTGCCTTCGCGGCAGGGTAAAGCATCACGCCCGCCAGGACGGTTGGTCCGACCGGGTGCAGGCGATACTCGAATGACGTCACTACGCCGAAGTTGCCGCCGCCCCCGCGCAGCCCCCAGAAAAGGTCGGCGTGCTCCTCTGCGCTGGCACGAAGCACGTTGCCGTCGGCGGTGACGACATCGGCCGAGAGGACGTTGTCGGCGGCCAGCCCGTGCCGGCGCATCAGCCAGCCGAGCCCGCCGCCTAACGTGAGACCGGCGATGCCGGTGTGGCTGACGATCCCTCCGGGTGCGGCGAGCGCGAAGGCCTGCGTCTCGCGATCGAACTCGCCCCAGAGAAGTCCTGGCTGCGCTCGTGCCGTACGTCCAACCGGATCGACCCACAACCCCTTCATCGGTGAGAGATCGATCACGAGCCCACCGTCACAGACCGCGGTACCGGCGACGTTGTGGCCGCCGCCTCGCACCGAGACGAGAAGATCGTGCTCGCGCGCGAAATGGACGGCGGCCCGAACGTCGGCGGAGCCGGTGCAGCGCGCGATGAGACCGGGACGACGATCGATCGCACCGTTCCAGATCGCGCGGGTGGCGTCGTATTGCGTGTCGCCGGGACGGATGAGCGCTCCACGGAAGTGTCGCGTTAGGTCGGCCAGTGCCGCATCGCCGAACGCGGTGGCGTCGCGACGCTCGGTCTCGAGGGCTGATGTAGCAATCATAGGTCACCTCCTGGTGACGGTACGATTGCTTCCGCCGGCCCGGCGAGAAAGCACAAAAAATGGACTTGCGACGACCTCCACCCGTTCACTACCCTCGAACAGGATGAAGGGGTACGGTCAGTTCTGCCCGGTCGCCAAGGCGGCCGAGATCGTCGCCGAGCGATGGAACCCGCTTGTGCTGCGCGAGCTGCTCTGCGGGAGCCATCGATTCAACGACCTGCACCGAGGTGTGCCCCTGATGTCGCGCACGCTGCTCGCCGAACGTCTCGAGCAACTCGAGAACGCCGGCATCGTGCGGAGTGTGGCGAGGCCGCGTGGTCGCGGGCGCGAATATCACCTCACCGCCGCGGGAGAGGAGTTGCGGCCGATCATCGAATGCCTCGGCGAGTGGGGCCAACGATGGGCCCGTGCACAGGTCGAGCGCGGTGACATGGACCCGGGCCTGCTCATGTGGGACATCCACCGGGGTGTGAACCTGGAAGCGCTGCCGGCGCAGCGGGTCGTCGTGCGGTTCGACTTCCGCGGCGTGCCGGCCACCATGCGGTGCCCGAGAACATGGTGGCTCGTGCTGGAGCGGCCGGAGGTCGACCTCTGCCTCAAGGAGCCTGGTTTCCCGGACAACATCGTGGTCAGCGCCGACGTCCAGGCCCTCATACGCGTCTGGATGGGTGACGTGCAGCTCGCGGAGACCGTCCGTGCTGGTCTGATTCGGCTCGATGGGCCGCGGTCTCTCGTTAGGGCCTTCCCGAGCTGGCTCACGCTGAGCTCATTCGCCGGTGTCGAGCGCGTTGGTATCGCGGTCACTTCGCAGCGAGCATAGCGTTAGGCAGCGGGGTTAGGATCCGCCTGCCCGCTCACGATTCGTCGGCTTGGCGAAGCATTATCCCCTTCGCGGCCTAGTCAGCTCGCGCGCGCTCCCCTATCAGCGTCGCCACCACCTCGAGCAGCCGCGCGCCTCGGAATGCGCCACGGAGCACCACGATCGGCGCCAGACGCCTCGCGTCGGCCGCTTCAGGGATCGACGTGTCGTCGGACAGCAGCACGGCGGCGACCGCGGGCAGATGGCGCACGACGGCGCGGGCGTCGTGAGTCGCGACGAGCACGCGCGGTGTGCGGTGGGCCGCTGCCTCGAGGGCAGCGGCGACCGTCGCAACTACGATAACCGCGAGGTCCGCTCGCGGGCGTAATACGTCGGCGACGTACGTGCGCTCGTCGTCGTCCGACACCACCACGAGCGCCACTGGTGCGCCGGTGGGAGTGTTGTGCTCGGCCGACGACAGCAGCGCGACTTCGAGCGCGACGACGGACGATGGTAACGGAGGTGCGTCATCACGGCGACCATCGGATTCAGGAGTCACGGGTCCGCGAATGGGTTCGGACGGGCGCTCTAGGTCGAAATACGTCGGCCCCGACCGACCAACGTCAGCGAAGGTGCAGCAGACGGCGAACGCTTCGCGGAAGCAGCGAGCGGGATTGCATGGTTCTCTCCGGACAAACGGCGTGTTCACAGCGAACCTAACGAGCGGCGGGACTGCGACGTCCCTTCGCTCGATCGACATTCGTTCTCGTTTCAGCAAGGCGAATTACGACCTCGATCCCCGTTTGCCGTGCAAACGACGAGGGTCAGACCGATCGATCTGACCCTTGTCCGGACTTTGGTCGTGACTTCAGTACGCCTTTTTAACGGAGATTCCGGCGTGCGCAGTGCTGGTTCCGAGCGCGTTCTTCAGCTCGTAGACCACCTCGACACCTGAGCCTTGCATCACAGGATTGATTGGTCGTGTGTAGGTCAGCTTCCCATCCGATTCGAGGGTGATGGATCCAATGGGTTCGTCAAAACCGTCAACGATAACAGTGGTGCCGACAGCGACCCACTGACCGACCTGACCGTTCGGCCCCACAATGCCGAACCGGCTGATGACCGCCGCTGGCTCGCCGAGATAATCGGCCTCGAAGCAGCCCTCGAGGTCGCAGAACTCCCCACCGTTCTGGACAAGAACGTTACCAGTGAACGTTATGTCCGAGGTCACGCAACGTCCCGTAAACGGGTCGCGGCCAAAACACTGTTCAACGGCGGTGAACAGATCCAGAACTGCGAATGGTCTCAGTGACTTCACGCGCACTATCGTCTCGCCGTAGAGGAACGGATTGACCGACGCGCGGATAATGGCATCCCGGTCCCTCGCCACGTCGCGCGCCGTTACGGTCATGGTCGCGGACGCCGAACCCGCGGGACTCTGCGACGAAAAGGCAGATACGCTCGCAGCGGGGATCCGAGAGGGATCGAACGGATCGTAACTGCTCCAGTTGATGATGGGGCGTGTATAAAGCGGATTGCCGTACGAATCGCGCACGATCGCGGTGATCGTCTCCGACTCACCGGTTTTGATGATAGCCCCGAACTGCGGGACAGTAACCGACGCTGCCGTGCCTGCGACCGCCCTGCCCGTGAACGTCCGACTCAGCGATCCTGCTGTGGCGGTGACGGTCTGCACCCGCTCCGGCATCTCGCCGACAATCGTCCCCAGTGTCCAGCTACCAGCCGTCGCTACGCCATTTGCGTCAGTCGTAGCCGGGCTTCCCGTAACACTTCCAACTGGAGCCGGTGTGAACGTGACAGTTACGCCTGCGACCGGATTACCTCCGGCATCGGTGACCCGTACCGACGGCGGCTTCGCGACCGCCGTCCCGGCCGTCGCCGTTTGGTCGGCATCTGAGAGCGCGATCATCGCCGCCGGCGATCCTACGCCCATCGTGACACTCACCGTCGCGTCGTCCGAACCTGCGGCATTCGTCAGCGTGTAGCGGAAGGTGAATTGTCCCGCCGTTAGCGTGGACACTGAGAAGTTGCCGTCGGACCATAGTTGCAGCAGTCCGCCGGCGAACGGGATGCCACCCTGTGGCAGCGGGAGCGGATGATCGGTTCCGTCGACCCGCACGCTCGTGATGCTACCAGCCGGGGAGCCGGCATCATCGTTCGCCAACAGCGTCGGGATAGCGGGCGTGGCCCCGGGGGACAGCAGTTCGCCCGCCGTGCCGGAATAGCTGTCGTCTTCCGCGTTAGGCTTCCGCATCACCGTCAGGCTGGCGCTGCCGGCAACGCCGCCGGCCGTTGCAGTGATCATGCTGTTGCCCACCGCAAGCCCCGTCGCCGTCGTGCCCGTTCCGGATGCAGGACTCACCGTCGCGGCGGCCGTATTCGTGCTCGCCCAGGTCGCCGATGCGTTAGGCACGCGGGCACCGTGCAGATCGCGCACCTCGGCCGAGAAGGCCCGCGTCTCGGTCAGCGCGATCGCCGCGGTCGCTGGGGTGACGGTCACGCTGCCGATGGTGCGCGTCTCGATGCGGAACTTGATGTTGAGCGGCGATCCGAGCACGGCCCCAGCTGTCCCCGCCGGTACGCTCGCCAGGTCCTTGGTCGCCTTCACGAACGCGAGGTCGGCGAATCCCAACAGCGTTGTTCCGACCCTGATCTCAATACGGTACTGCTTGTTCGTCGCGAGGCTCGAGGGGTTGTTCTTCGTGCTCCAGTTCACGCCGTACGTCTGCCGATTGGCGCTGACCTCGACCGGCTCCGTCGTGGCCGTCGTGAACGTTTTGATGGTAGTGCCACACACCGAGCCGGCGAGCTGGCAGATGCGGACCTCGGGAGAGAGGTTCGCGTCGAACGTCCCCGTGAACGGCCCGGGGTCCGGTGCCATTGGCGGCAGGAAGTAGAACCCTGCGCGTCCCGCCGAGTTGGCGGCATCGGAGATCTGCAGCAGCGGGCCGGTGGTCGGTGGCTCCACGCCCGTCGGCGGCGTTTCGCTACAGGCGGCGAGGAATGCCGGCACCAGGGTGAGCGCGGCAATCCAGCGGGAACGGGGTCGCATGGGCCCTCCATTGAAGTGACGTCGGGGGCAGGACCGCCTGCCCAACGCTTCCGACGCGAGGAGAGTAGGAGCGATCGGCTGCGGATACCGATCAGTGGCGTTGCGACTTCCTTGCACTGGCGTTGCACGCAACCAGAGTGAAAACCTTTCACTGGTGGTGCGTGTGTAGCGTGGGTGCGCCGCGTCGCGGCCTAGTCCGCTCGCGATCGCTCTCCGATCAGCGTCGCCACGACCTCGAGCAGCCGCGCGCCGCGAAACGCGCCGTGCAGCACGGCGATTGGCGCCAGGCGACTCGCGTCGATCGCTTCGAGCGCGCGGGTGTCGTCGGACAGGAGCACCGCGGCGACCGCGGGCAGATGGCGCACGACGGCCCGCGCGTCGTGCGTCGCAATGAGCACGCGCGGGGTTCGCTGTGCCGCGGCCTCGAGCGCCGCGGCAACCGTCGCAACGTCGATGACCACGAGGTCACTTCGCTGGCTGAGCGCGTCGGCGACGTACGTGCGCTCGTCGTCGTCCGACCCCACCACCAGCGCCACAGGTGCGCCGGTGGGAGCGCCATGCTCGGCCGACGAAAGGAGCGCCACTTCGAGCGCGACGAGGGACGATGGTGCGGGAGGTGCGTCGCCCTGGCGACCATCGGATGCAGGATTCACGGAGCCGGCTCGAGCGGGTTCGGGTGGGCACACCAGGTCGAATGCGCCGGCTCCAACTTCGCTGTTATGTCACGCGCGACCTATCACACGTGTTGCACGTTTGGTTCACGGATGTTGCGCGCAACGCCAGCGTCATCGTTGAAGCCTTCGTCCCGGTCAGGAGCGCGCCTCGCGGGCGCGGAACGACGTCGGCGTCACCCCGTACTCCGCCTGGAACGCGCGCGAGAAGTACGACACGCTGTTGAACCCCACGGCGTACGCGATTTCCGCTATTGTGTCCGACGAGTCGGTGAGCAGCGTCGCACCCCGCTGCAACCGCGCCTGGCGAATGAGGTCCGACGGTGACACTCCCAGCACGTCGCGCGTGCGACGGAAGAGATGCGAGCGATCCTGCGCCATCGCATCCGCGAGCTCGGACACGCCGAACTCCGGGTCGGCAAGGTGGCTCGCAACGGTCGTCTCCAGCTTCGCCATGAAGGCGCGATCCTCGTCGTCCAGTGGCGCACCAACCGGCGCGACCACCTCGCTGTCGCTCGGCTGGTCTTCTATAGAAGGCGCGATGACGACCGCCGGAGGTTCGACGGTCTGCGTGGCGATGAACCGCTCGCGAAGCCTTCGCCTGAGCGCGATGAGGTTTCCGACGCGCGCCTCCAGCTCCCGCATGTCGAACGGCTTCGTGAGATAGTCGTCGGCACCGCCATGCAACCCTGCGAGCCGTTGATCGATTCCTGTCGCGGCCGTGAGCAGGATGATCGGCAGGAAGTCCGTGTCAGGACTCGCACGGAGCGCACGCACGAGCGCGTGGCCGTCGGTGTCCGGCATCATCAGATCGCTCACGACAACGTCCGGCAGCTCGCGGCGAGCGACGTCGATTCCCTCCGCGCCGTTCGCAGCCTCGAGGACGCGGAAGCGTGATGCAAAATGGTCGCGAACGTACGCGCGAAGGTCAGCGCTATCATCCACGATGAGCAGCGTCGGAATGTCATCACCGACTGCGCCGCCGGGTTCCGTGCCGTTCACCGGCCGACGCCCGTTGGACGCCTCGTGTCCCGGCTCGCTGCCCTCCATCACGACCGCGCGCCTCTCGTCAGTGTCGACGTCTGGCTCACCTAACGGTAGCGTCACCGTGAATACGGCGCCCGGCGCGAGATCGCCACTCGACACCTCGATCGCGCCACCATGCAGCGTCACCAGCTCCTGCACCAACGCCAGCCCGATCCCCGTCCCCGCCTCGGCCCTCGTTAGGCTCTCATCCACCTGGTAGAAGCGCTCGAACACGTGCGCCAGATGCTCGGCGGGAATGCCTGGACCGCTGTCGGCCACGCGCAGCATGACGCCATCGCTCACCTCGCGCAGCGTGATCGTCACGCGACCTCCGCCCGGCGTGAACTTGAGCGCGTTGGAGACCAGGTTCGTCACGACCTTCTCCAGCGCGTCGCTGTCGAACGCACATCGGAGCGATGACGGCGCATCGACCTCGAGCACGACACCCTTCCCCTCCGCCGCCGGCACGAACGCCTCGACGATGCTGCGCACGAACGCCGCAAGATCGAGCGAGCGCCGATTGAGGCGCATCTGCCCGGCCTCGAGCTTCGCGACGTCGAGGATCTGGTTGACGAGGCGCATGAGCCGCCGCGCGTTCCGGAGCGACATGTCGAACGCGCGGGCGACTCGGCCGTTGACTCCACGCAGCTCGTCTGCGATGCCCTCGAGCGGACCGATCGTCAGGGTCAGTGGCGTGCGGAACTCGTGCGAGACGTTCGCGAAGAACCGGGACTTGGCGCGATCCAGCTCGGAGAGCTGGACGTTTTGCCGCGCGAGCTGTTGCTGATGCTCGCGGAGCGCGGACGTGCGCTCCGCGACGATGAGCTCGAGCTCCGCCGCTCGCTGCCTCACGCGACGGGTCCACAGGACGGCGAAACCGGACGCCGCCACGAGCAGGAACAGCGCCCCACCGAGCCGGAACGTACGCGTTTCCCACGGCTGAAACGCGAGCGACACCGGCAGCTCAGCGCCTAACGACGACCACTCGGCGTCCGGTGACGAGGCTTGCACCCGAAACGTGTAGTTGCCTGGCGGCACACGCGTATAGAACGCGGTGCGGCGATTGCCCGCATCGACCCACGCGGCATCGTAAGGCTCGAGGCGATACCGGAATCGGAGGTTCTTGGGCTCGAGCAGCGATAGCGCCGTGTACTCGATCGTCAGGTCGCGCTGGTTCACGCCCACGGAGAGCCGAGTGCCCGATGGGATGATTGACGAATCACCCGCGACGACGCGCTCGATGACGGCGGGCGCGACCACGCGACGAGCGGTGACGCTGCGCGGGTCAACGATCGCGACGCCGTCCTGCGTGGGGAACCAGAGCCGGCCGTCCTTCGTGCGTGCACCGGCCGAGCCGACGCCGCCGTTCCCTTCGCGGTTGCGGAGACCGTCACGCTCCGTGTACGCCGTGGAGTGCACCTCGCGCACGCGTCCTTCGGCGAACGCCGCGAGCTCCGCGCGCGTGACCCAGAAGATCCCGCGATTCGTGTTCATCCAGAGTCGGCCATCGTCATCGGCGAGGATGCGGTGGATGGCGCCGTCGTAGAGGCCATGCTCGGTTCCGACGCGAACGATGTGGCGATCACGAGTTGAATCACTCCACGCGCGCGGATCGAGGCGCGCGAGCCCGCGCCCCTCGGTGCCAACCCAGAGATACCCGTCGGGATCGACATACAGGGCGCGGACGACGTCGCTCGGCAGGCCGGCTGCGGTGGACACCTGCGTGAACCGCCCATCCTTGTGCCTAACGATCCCGCCGCCACCCGTCGCCATCCACAGGGCGCCGTCCGGTGTGTTGACGAAGGCGCGGACCTGCGTGCCACTGAGCGGCCAGCGTGCGACGTGGCGCCATTCCCCGCCGTCGAGACGCAGCACGCCGGTTCTCGCCCCAGCCCACACCCGGCCCTGCGCGTCGGCGTGGAGCGCGTGCACCTCGTGCTCCTGCTCGATCGCCGGCGATCTGTCGCGCGTGCACCGGAACGTGGGCAGCGTGCACGAGTGAATGCCATCGAGCGAGGCGACCCAGAGACGATCAGGTCGGTCCGAGAAAAAGTCGCGGGGGTTCGGTGGGTAGAAGTACGTGCCATTTGCGTCGCGCGCGAGGCCAAAGCTGGTGACCTTGTCGACACCGTCATGGATGCGGCTCACGCCTCCCGACAGAGCACCGACCCAGACGCTTCCCCACGAGTCCTCGTACACGGAGTAGACGTTGCCCGACAGGAGCCCCTCAGGCACACTGACGACGTTGAAGAGTGACGGCTTGAGCCGATGGAGTCCGGAGGCCCGCGTGCCTACCCAGATGCTCCCTTCGCGATCGATGGTCAGCGCGTCGATCGCGCCGGGCGCGAGGTAGTCGCCCGGCGATCCGTCGAATACAACGACTCGTCGTCCGTCGTGGAACAGCTCGGGGCCGTTCGCATACCAGGCGGTTCCCGCGGAGTCGAGAGCAATCGTCGTGTTGATTGTGAATCCAGGGCCGGCGAAGCGCGTGACGCGTCGAGCAACGGTGTCCGTCACGACATCGACAGCCTTCCGACTGATCACCCAGGTGCGTCGGCCCCGAGTGTCGAACGCAAACCTGTCGATGTCCTGCACCGGGCCATCGGCCCGCTGCACTTTCCGCAACCCTCCGTCATCGACCCAGATGCCCGATGTGTCGGACAGCCAGAGTCGATCCTCTGCGTCGAGCGCGAGTCGCAAGAGACTAGGAGAACGAATGGCCCGCGGAGTCACGTCCTCGACGCGTCCGTTCGCGATTCGCCAAAGGTGGCTCCGTGCGTTGAGCCAGACACTGCCGTCCCGTCGCTTCACGGCTCCGCCGTACCCGTACTCGAC
>Ga0070664_100004889_pt1 | contig 10735 bp, 5 predicted proteins | sample KBSC73metaG_FD_65863 | JGI IMG/M metagenome (GOLD analysis project Ga0070664, IMG submission 65863) | Corn rhizosphere microbial communities from Kellogg Biological Station, Michigan, USA - KBS C7-3 metaG | ecosystem: Host-associated > Plants > Roots > Rhizosphere > Soil ... | reverse complement strand
GAGTCCCGCGATCCAGCCGACGAGCACCGCCGCGAGCGTGCGCCGCGGGCCGAATCGGTCGCAGGCCCTCCCCGCGAGGTACGCCCCGACGATCGCGGGAATCGTCAGCACGACGAAGAGACGGATCTCGCCGCCCGCGGGCAGCCCGAGCACGGCGACCGCGTAGAGCGCCATGAACGAGATCGCGGTCCCGAGCGCGTCCTGGTAGAAGTACGACGACGCGACGAAGCGGATGAGCCCGGGGTACCGGCGCGCGCCGCGGAACGCCGCGCCGAGCTCGCCGAAGATGTCGGAGAGTCGCGGCCGCCGCCGCCGGCCCGGCGGGACCGGCCGGCGGTCGCGGCAGAAGACGAAGAAGGGCAGCGAGAAGAGGAGGAAGAGCGCGGCCGTCGGCACGAACGAGGCCGCCCGGCCGCCGGCGCGGATCCCGAGGCCTCCGGTCACGAAGGGCGCGACGAGCAGGACGCCCGCGATCGACCCCGCGTAGCCGACCGCGGTGCCGAGACCCGAGAGACGTCCGCGCTCCTCGGCCGGGACGAGCTCCGGCAGCATCGCGTTGTAGGGAGTCAACGCGAGCTGGTACGCGGTGTTGGCGATCGCGAACGCGGCGAGCAGGGGCAGGAGCGCGGCCCCCGCCGACGTGCCGCGGCCCAGCGGCGCGAGCGACACGGTCGCGGCGACGCACACGAGCGTCAGCCCCACGACCCACGGCTTGCGGCGGCCGGTCGCGTCGGACACCGCGCCGACCCAGGGCGCGGCGAACAGGACCGCCACCGACGAGAGGCTCGTCGCGATCGAGTACGCGGTGTTCGTCCCGCCCCGCTCCGTGACCAGCCAGACCGCGAAGTAGAGCGTCACGATGTTCATCGAGAAGATCGTGTTGGCGAAGTCGTAGAGCGCCCAGCTCGCCCGCTGGGACGAAGGGGCTCGGGCCGGGGACGAGGGCGAGGCCCGCGGATGGGGGACGCTCAGGGCCGCCCCCGGAACACCGCATCCGGGAATCGCCGGAGGCGCGGCGAGGTTCTCGCGGGTGTCATGCGACTTCGAGCATCGGCCGCCGTTCTCCTCCTCGCCGCGTCCGCGTTCGCCTGCTCCAGCTCTGGATCCAACGCCGCGTCCCCGGCCCCGTCCGCCTCGGCTCAGGACGCGCCGCCGTCCCCGGCCCGGCCGAAGAAGGATCCCAGCCTCGGAGTGCGGGTGCTCGACGCCGTGGTGGTCGAGCGGTCGCAGACGGCCTCCGGCTCCGGCAACGCCCGGGGTTACTCTGGAACCGGAAACTACTACATGGTGTTCGAGACCCACGAGGGCGACGCCACCGCGCGCTACACCCTCGAGGTCAATCGGACCCAGTGGTTCCGTTTCCAGGAGGGCGCGCGCGTGCGGATCACGCTGAACAACAACATCCTCCAGGACATCCGGTCCAACGATTGACGGGCGAGCGGGGGGAGCAACCCCGCCGGCGGTGGGAGTGGCTCGCCTTGCCGGCCCTCGCCGCCGGGGCGTCCGCTCTGCTGAGCTGGAATCGCTGGATCCGTCCGTTCGTGGACGGCTCGCGCGAGCTCCAGGTTCCGGCGCGGGTGGCGGCCGGCGAGCGCCTCTACCGTGACGTCGCCTACTACTACGGCCCCGCCGCGCCCTGGGTCAACGGCGCGGCCGTCGCGGTCTTCGGGCGGCGCTTCGCGGTCCTCGAGCTCGCGGGCGCCGCGGCGGCCGCGCTCCTCTTTCTCGCGCTCTTTCGGCTGACGCGGCGCGCCGGGTCGGCGCTGTCCGCCGGCGTCGCCGTCACGATCGCCGCCGCGATTTGCGTCGGCGCGCCCAACGGCGGGGCCTTCCTGTTTCCGTACGCCTTCGCGGCCCTCTTCGCGTCGGCGGGCGCCCTCGCCGCGCTCGCGGCGTTCGCCGGCCCGGTGTCCGTCCGCGGCGCCACGGCCGGAGCGGCCGCGCTCGCGTTCGCGCTGCTCGCGAAGGCGGAGATCGGCGCGGCGGCCGCGGCGGTAGTCGGGATCGCGGCGCTCCGCGGCGCCGAGGCCGGTGAACGGCGGCGCACGTGGGGGGCCGTCGCGGCCGCGGTCGTCGCGGCTGCCGCCGGTTATGCGTTCGCGTTCCGCGGCATGGCGCTCTCATCTCTCGCCTCGGAGGGGCCGCTCGTCCTGCTCTCGCCCCCGGCCGAGTGGCGGCAGGTCTATCGCGCGATCTCCGGTCTCGACGATCCGACCGGGGCCGCCACCCGCATCGCGACCGCGCTCTTCCTCGACGCCGCCGTGCTCGGCGCCGCGTGGCTCGCGTCACGCGGGACATCCGACGCGACCTCGAAGCCGCGAGCCGCCGAAGCCGCCTGGTGGATCCTCCTGGCCGCGGCCGTGGCGCTCTGCGCGACGGAGACGGGCGGGCGCATCGAGGATCAGCTTCCGACGATGCTCTCGCCCGCCCCGCTCGCGGCCGCGGCCGCCGCGGCGGCGCTGCTCTTCCGGCGCGGGCGGCTCGACGAGACGGGACGCGCGCGCTGGCTGCTCTTCGGATTCGCGGCGCTCGCCTCGGTCCGCGTCGCGGGCAACGTCGCGTACGCGTACGTCACGACGCCGTACGCGGTCCTCGCGCTGCCCGCGCTCGCGGCGTCCGCCGCGGTGCTCGTGCTCGACGTGCTCGCGCCGCGGCTCGCGTCGCGCGCCGCGTTCCGTCGCGCGGCGGCGGCGGCCCTTCTCGCGCTCGCCGCCGCCGGGCTCGTCCGGCTCGACCGGATCCGGCGCGCGCGGCCGCTCGTCCCGCTCGAGACCGGCGCCGGGACGCTGCGGCTGCCCGAGCCGTGGCAACGCGCGTCCGCGGCGACGCTCGGGTTCCTCGCCGGGCGCGCGCGGCCCGGCGACGGGCTCGCGTGCCTTCCCGAGTGCGGCGTCTTCAACTTCGTCACCGGACTCCCGAACCCGCTCCGCCAGGAGCAGATCCTGCCCGGCCACCTCGACGCCGCCGCGGAGGCGGCCGTGGCCGAGCGGATCCGGAGCTCGGGACCGCGCTTCCTGATCGTGGTCGACTCGCCGCCGCCGGGCTGGGCCGCGGCTCGCTTCGGCCGAGACTACGCGCGGGCGATCTCCGCCGCGATCGCCGAGGGCTACGCCCTCGCGGCGGCGGCGAGGTCGCCGGAAGGGGCCTCGCTGCTCCGCGTGTTCGAGAGGCGCGGCCGATAGAATCCCGGCCCGTGGACGGCGCGTGGCTCCCGAAGACGTTCACGGTCCTCTCGGGCTACACGCGGCGCCAGTTCCTCTCGGACCTGCAGGCCGGCCTCGTGGTCGGCGTCGTCGCGATCCCGCTCGCGCTCGCGTTCGCCATCGCCTCGGGCGTCTCGCCCGAGAAGGGTCTCGTCACGGCCGCCGTCGCGGGGTTCCTGATCTCCTTCCTCGGCGGCAGCCGCGTCCAGGTCGGCGGTCCGACGGGCGCCTTCGTCGTGATCGTCTACGGCATCGTCCAGAAGTACGGAGTGGACGGCCTGACGATCTGCACGCTGATCGCCGGCGTCATCCTCGTCGTGCTGGGTCTGGCCCGCTTCGGCGGCGCGATCAAGTTCATCCCGTACCCGGTCGTCACGGGGTTCACGGCGGGAATCGCGGTGATCATCTTTTCCTCGCAGATCCGCGACCTGCTCGGACTGCGCATGCAGGCGGTCCCGCCCGAGTTCCTTTCGCGCTGGCGCGCCTACGGCGCCGCCCTGCCGAGCGCGTCGGCGGCGGCGGTCGCGGTTTCGGCCGGCTCGCTGGCGATTCTGCTCCTGTGGCCGCGAGTCTCGCGCACGGTGCCCGCCCCGATCGTCGCGATCCTCGCCGCGTCGGCGGCGGTCGCCGCCCTGCATCTGCCGGTCGAGACGATCGGGTCGCGCTTCGGCGAGATCCACGCGGCGATCCCGGCGCCGCACGTCCCCGTCGTGACCGTCGAGCGCGTTCGCGAGCTCTTCTCGCCCGCGCTGACCGTGGCGCTCCTCGCCGCGATCGAGTCGCTCCTCTCGGCGGTCGTCGCCGACGGCATGATCGGCAGCCGCCACAAGTCGAACGTCGAGCTCGTCGGCCAGGGGATCGCCAACGCGGCCTCGGCGATCTTCGGCGGCATCCCGGCGACGGGAGCGATCGCGCGCACCGCCACGAACATCAAGAACGGAGGCCGGACGCCGGTCGCGGGCATGATCCACGCCGCGACCGTCCTCCTCGTCCTCGTCTTCCTCGGCCGGTGGGCGAGCCTGGTCCCGCTCGCGACGCTCGCCGCGATCCTCGCGGTCGTCGCGTACCACATGAGCGAGTGGCGCTCCTTCGCGCACCTCATGAAGACGCCCAAGAGCGACGTCGCCGTGCTGCTGACGACGTTCCTCCTCACCGTGCTCGTCGACCTGACCGTCGCGGTGCAGGTCGGCGTCGTGCTCGCGGCGTTCCTCTTCATGAAGCGAATGGCCGACGTGACGAGCGTCGCGGCCGTCACGCGCGAGTGGCGCGACGCCCCCGACGGCACGATGACGTCCGACGCCGACGGCGTCGCTCGCCGCACGATCCCCGAGGGCGTCGAGGTGTACGAGGTCAACGGGCCGTTCTTCTTCGGCGCGGCCGACAAGATCAAGGACGTGCTCCACCTCGTCGCCAAGAAGCCGCGCGTGTTCATCCTTCGCATGCGCAACGTCCCGGCGATGGACGCGTCGGGGATCCGCGTGCTCGACGACCTGTTCCGCTCGTTCGAGCACCAGCGCGTCCGGTTCTTCATCTCGGGGATCCAGGCGCAGCCGCTCGAGGCGCTCGAGCGCGCGGGCCGGCTCGACCGCTACGGCCGGGAGAACTTCTTCCCCGATCTCGACGCGGCCCTCGGCGCCGCGGCGGGCGTGCCGCCGCGGATGACCGGGACGATCGCGCGTGGGTGAGCGATCGGTGGAGAAGATCCCGGGCTGGGACGGCCTCGGCGTGATCACCCGGCCCGACCCGGAGACCGGAGCCGTCATCCGCATCGCGCTCCACTCGGACCGGCTCGGCCCGCCGAGCGGCGGCACGCGCATGAAGAGCTATCCGGCCGCCGACGAGGCGCGCCGGGACGCCATGCGGCTCGCCGAGGCGATGACCTTCAAGTGGGCCGCGGCGCGCTTTCCGCGCGGAGGCGGCAAGGCGGTCATCGACGCTCCGCCCGGGCTCACCCCCGGCGCGCGCGACGGGCTGCTGCGGCGCTACGGCGCTCTCGTGAGGGAGCTGGGCGGGCGGTTCCTGACCGGACCCGACGTCGGCACGACGCCGCGCGACATGGACGTGATCTCGGAGACCGGCGCGCCGTGGGTGTTCGGGCGGACGGAGGCGAACGGCGGGACGGGCGGCTCCGGCGGGTGGACGGCGCTCGGCGTGTTCGTCTCGATCGAGACGGCGTGCGACCGGCTGTTCGGCTCGCGCGCTCTCCGCGGGCGCCGCGTGACGATCCAGGGATCGGGAAGCGTCGGCGGGGACCTCGCGACCCGCCTCGCCGATGCGGGCGCTACGGTCGAGGTGGCGGATTCGGACGCCGCGGCGGCCGCGCGCGCCGCGAGCGATCCGCGGATCGCCGTCGTGCCCGCCGACGGCGTGCTCGCGCGCAGGTGCGACGTGCTCGCGCCGTGCGCCCTCGGCGGCGTGCTGAACGCCGACTCGATCGCGCAGCTCCGCTGCGCCGCCGTCGTCGGCGCGGCCAACAACCCGCTCGGCGAGCCGGAAGACGCGCGGCGCCTCCGCGAGCGCCGGATCCTCTACGCGCCCGACTTCGTGGTGAACGCGGGAGGAGCGATCGCCGTGACCGGGATCGAGGCGCTCGGCTGGACGGCCGCCCGCGCCGAGACGGCCGTGCGGGCCATCGCGGAAACGCTCTGGCGCGTGTTCCTGGTCGCGGATTCGGAGGCCATCACGACCGACGCCGCCGCCCGCCGGATCGCCGAGGAGGCGCTGCAGCGCGCAGGAGGCGATGGGGTCAGGTCTTGAAACTTCCCACTTCGAACCAAACTCGCAAGATTCAAGACCTGACCCCTAAGGGATCTTGTAGGGCGATCCGCTCTTCGACACGTCGAACGTCTTCGACTGACCCTTCGGGATCGACAGCGAGTGCCAGCGCTCGCCCGCCGCGTGGCGCGCGAGGAAGACGATCTGGCCGACGTGGTACGCGTAGTGCGTCAGCTGGCGCTGGATCGCCTCCATGACGCTGTGCGGCTCCCCGCGGATCGTGATCGTCCGCGACAGGTCGGCCTCCGTGAGCGGCTCGAGCGCGGCGAAGAGGAGGTCCCAACCCTCGTCCCAGCGCCGGCGGATCGACGCGGCGTCGTCGCCCTCGCCGATCTCGAACTCCGAGTCGCGCTCGCGGTCCGGCTTCTCGCCGTCCGAGGAGAGGAAGCCCGTCCAGCGCGAGCGCATGTTGCCGGAGACGTGCTTCATCACGACCGCGATCGAGTTCGACTCGGGGCCGATCGCCGTGAAGAGCCGGTCCGGTGGGACCTGCTTCAGCGCCGCCTCGGCGAGGCGGCGGTACTTGTGGAAGTCCGAGAGCGCGGTGGGGAGGTAGTCGGCGCCGGGCACCCGGGAATCGTATCGGATGCGCTCACCGGCCGGCGTTCCCGCGCCTAGAATCCCCACGTGTCGAAGGACGCGCTCTCCGCCTTCCATCCCGCGGTCCGGAGCTGGTTCCGGTCGGCGTTTTCCGAGCCGACCGGGGCGCAGAAGAAGGGCTGGCCGCCCATCCTCGAGGGCAAATCGACGCTGCTCCTCGCGCCGACCGGCTCCGGAAAGACGCTCGCGGCCTTCCTCGCCTCCATCGACCGGCTCATGTTCTCGCCCGAGCCGCCGAAGGGGAAGCGCTGCCGGGTCCTGTACGTCTCGCCGCTCAAGGCGCTCGCCGTGGACGTGGAGCGCAACCTCCGCGCGCCGATCGCCGGCATCGCCGCCGCCGCCGCCCGCGACGGCATCGCGCACCGCGTGCCGGCCGTCGCGATCCGTTCCGGCGACACGCCCGCGAACGAGCGCGCGAAGATCTCGCGCACGCCGCCCGACGTCCTGATCACGACGCCCGAGTCGCTGTACCTGCTCCTCACCTCCCAGGCGCGCGACATGTTCGTGTCGCTCGAGACCGTGATCGTCGACGAGATCCACGCCATCGCCGCGACCAAGCGCGGCGCGCACCTCTTCCTGTCGCTCGAACGCCTCGAGGAGATCGCGGAGCGCGACGCGCCGCTGCAGCGGATCGGGCTCTCCGCGACGCAGCGCCCGCTCGAGGAGATCGCCCGCCTGCTCGGCGGCGGCGAGCCGGGGCGGCGCAAGGGCTCGGCCTGGACGCCCCGCCCGGTCGAGATCGTCGACGCCGGAAGCCGGAAGGCGTTCGAGCTGACGGTCGAGGTTCCCGTCGAGGACATGGCGCGCCTCGGCGAGCCCGTCGAGGGCGAGGAGATCGCGTCCGGTCCCGCCGCGGCGCCTCCGCCGCGGCAGTCGATCTGGCCGTCGGTGTACCCGCGATTAGTCGAGCTCATCCGCGCGCACCGCTCGACGATGATCTTCGCCAACAGCCGGCGCCTCGCCGAGCGGCTGGCCGGCGCGATCAACGACACGGCCGGCGAGGAGATCGCGCTCGCGCACCACGGCTCCGTGGCGCGCGAGAAGCGCGCGGAGATCGAGGACCGCCTGAAGCGCGGCACGCTCCCGGCGATCGTCGCGACCTCGTCGCTCGAGCTGGGCATCGACATGGGGGCCGTCGACCTCGTCATCCAGATCGAGGCGCCGCCGTCGATCGCGAGCGGCATGCAGCGGATCGGCCGGGCCGGGCACTCGGTCGGCGAGGTGTCGCGCGGCGTCCTCTTCCCGAAGTACCGCGGCGACCTGCTGGCCGCGGCCGCGGCGACGGCGCGGATGGCCGAGGGCAAGGTCGAGGAGACGGCGTATCCGCGCAACCCGCTCGACGTGCTCGCGCAGCAGATCGTCGCGGCGCTCGCGTCTCCGGGCAAGGAGCGCTCCCGCAAGGCCGACGAGCTGTTCGACCTGGTTCGGCGCGCGGCGCCATTCGCCGACCTGCCGCGCGCGAGCTTCGAGGGCGTGCTCGACATGCTCTCCGGACGCTACCCCTCGGACGAGTTCGCGGAGCTGCGGCCGCGCGTGACCTGGGACCGCATCCACGGGACGCTGCGCGCGCGCGAGGGCGCCGGACGCGTCGCGATCGTCAACGGCGGCACGATCCCCGACCGCGGTCTCTACGGCGTGTTCCTCGCGGGCGAGGACGGCGGCTCGGATCCGCGCCGCAGCCGACGCGTCGGCGAGCTCGACGAGGAGATGGTCTTCGAGTCGCAGCCCGGCGACGTTTTCGTGCTGGGCGCCTCGTCGTGGCGCATCGAGGAGATCACGCACGACCGCGTCATCGTCTCGCCCGCGCCGGGGCAGCCCGGCAAGATGCCGTTCTGGCACGGAGACCGCCCCGGCCGTCCGCTCGAGTTCGGCGCCGCGATCGGCGAGCTCGCGCGCTCGCTCGTCGCGGCGGGCGAGTCGGAGGCCACGCGGAGGCTCCGGGAGAAACACGGGCTCGACGAGAAGGCCGCCGTCAACCTCGTCGCGTACCTCCGCGAGCAGCGCGAGGCGACGGGGGAGGTGCCGAGCGACCGCACGATCGTCGTGGAGCGCTTCCAGGACGAGATCGGCGACTGGCGCGTGTGCGTTCTCTCGCCCTTCGGCGCGCGGGTGCACGCGCCCTGGGCGGCCGCCGTGCGATCCAGCCTCCAGGAGTCGGCGGCGGGCGAGGTCGAGGCGATCTGGTCCGACGACGGCATCGTCTTCCGGCTGCCGGAGTCCGACGAGCCGCCGGAGACGTCGCGCTTCCTTCCCGAACCCGAGGAGATCGAGGACCGCGTCGTCCGAAGCCTCGGCGAGACGTCGCTCTTCGCCGCGCGCTTCCGCGAGAACGCGGCGCGCGCGCTGCTCCTGCCGCGGCGCCACCCCGGGCGGCGCAGCCCGTTGTGGGCGCAGCGCAAGCGCTCCGCGGACCTTCTCGCCGTGGCGTCGCGCTACGGTTCGTTTCCGATCCTGCTCGAGACGTACCGCGAGTGCCTGCGCGACGTGTTCGACCTGCCCGGTCTCGTCGATCTGCTGCGCGGCGTCGCATCGCGCCGGATCCGCGTCGCGACCGTGGACGCCCGGCAGCCGTCGCCCTTCGCGGCGTCGCTCCTCTTCTCGTACGTCGCGAACTTCATCTACGACGGCGACGCGCCCCTCGCGGAGCGTCGCGCGCAGGCGCTCTCTGTGGACGCCGCGCAGCTGCGCGAGCTGCTCGGCGAGGCGGAGCTGCGCGAGCTGCTCGATCCGGACGCGATCGCGGACCTCGAGCGCTCGCTGCAGCGGCTGGGCGCGCACCGGGCGAGGCGCGCCGACGACCTCCACGACCTGCTCCTCGCGATCGGCGACCTGACCGAGGGCGAGATCCGCGAGCGGTCGGAGCGGCCGGACGAGGTCGCGGGCTGGCTGCGCGGGCTCTCCGCGGAGCGGCGCGCCGTCGAGGTCTCCGTCGGCGAGACGCGACGCTGGATCGCGGCCGAGGACGCGGGCCGCTACCGCGACGCGGTCGGGGCGATGCCGCCGCCGGGTCTGCCGGAGGCGTTCCTCGCGCCGGTCGAAGACCCCGCGGCGGACCTGCTCTCGCGGTACGCCCGCACGCACGGCCCGTTCCGCCTGGAGGACGCGGCGGCGCGGTTCGGGATGCCGCTCGCGACGGCGCGGCTCGGGCTCGAGCGGCTCGCCGACCGGGGCCGAGTCCTCGAGGGGGACTTCCTGCGCGGCGGACGCGAGCGCGAGTGGTGCGACGCGGGCGTGCTGCGCGCGATCAAGCGGAGGTCCCTCGCGCGCCTCCGCCGCGAGGTCGAGCCCGTGGAGCCTGCGGCCTTCGGCCGCTTCCTCCTCGAGTGGCAGGGCGTCGCCCGGCCGCGCGCGGGTCTCGACGCGCTGCTCACGGTCGTCGAGCAGCTCCAGGGCGCGCCGATCCCGGCGTCGGTCCTCGAGCGCGAGGTCCTGCCCGCCCGCATCGAGCGCTACCGGCCCGCCGACCTGGACACGCTCTGCGCCGCGGGCGAGATCACCTGGCGCGGCATCGAGCCGCTCGGCCCCTCCGACGGCCGGATCGCGCTCTACCTGACCGACCGCGCCGCGCTCCTCGCGCCGCCGCCTCGCGAGGCTCCGGGCGAGCTCGCGGCCCGCGTGCGCGCTCTTCTCGCGTCCCGGGGGGCCCTCTTCTTCGCGGACCTCGCCGCGGAGACCGGCGCGTTCGCCGGAGACCTCGTCGCCGCGCTCTGGGACCTCGTGTGGTCGGGCGAGGTCACCAACGACACGCTCGCGCCTCTGCGTTCGCTCCTGCGCGGATCGTCCGCCGCGGGCGAGAGAAAGCGGCCGAAGCCGCGCGGCTTCGTCTCGCGCCGCGCGGGCGGACCGCCGGGCAGCGAGGGACGCTGGTCGTTGGTGGCGAGAGCCGCGACGCAGGGAGCGGCGGCGACCTCGGGATTCTCGGAGACCGAGCGCCGCGCGGCGCTCGCGCGCGTCCTGCTCGAGCGCCACGGCGTGCTGACCCGCGAGGCCGTGCCCGCCGAGCTCGTCGCCGGCGGCTTCTCCGCCGTCTATCCCGTGCTGAAGGCCATGGAGGAGGCGGGCCGCATCCGCCGCGGCTACTTCGTCGCCGGGCTCGGCGCGACCCAGTTCGCGGTTTCGGGCGCGGACGACCGCCTCCGGGCGATGAGGGAGCCGCC
>Ga0070664_100004888_pt1 | contig 10737 bp, 6 predicted proteins | sample KBSC73metaG_FD_65863 | JGI IMG/M metagenome (GOLD analysis project Ga0070664, IMG submission 65863) | Corn rhizosphere microbial communities from Kellogg Biological Station, Michigan, USA - KBS C7-3 metaG | ecosystem: Host-associated > Plants > Roots > Rhizosphere > Soil ... | reverse complement strand
GCCTACCCGTTCTTCTGGCTGATGGATCGCGGGCCGGCGTTCGTACCGCTCGCGATGATTCTGGTGATGAACACCGGGCATGACATGATGTATGGTCCGATGGCGGCGACGCTGTCGGAGCTGTTCGGGACGCGTGTGAGGTATTCGGGGGCGTCACTCACGTATCAGCTCACGTCGGTGGTGTCGGGCGGCGTGGCGCCGTTCATCGCGACGGTGCTGTTGTCGAAGTACGGGGTCGGAGCCGTGGCGGGGTATGTGGCGGCCTGCTGCGTGCTCACGGTGGTGGCGACGTTATTTCTGCCGGAAACGCATCGTATAGCGCTCGACACCGTAACCGCCAAGTCCGCCGCGTAACGTCCGAAACGGAAAGGCGCAGGTCCCTTCGGTTTTCGCTTCTTTGGAGCTGTCGATGCGTCAGGTTACTTGTTTGATGGCCTTATTGTTTCCTGTCGTACTTGGTTCTCAGTCAGCCACGCGAGCACCGGCCAGCGACGTCATCACGATCCCGAAGATGCGTGCCGACCTCGAGTTCCTCGCCGGTGACGCGCTTCGTGGGCGGCTCACCGACACACCCGAAAACGCCATCGCCCTCGAGTGGATCGCCGCGCGGTTCAAGTGGCTCGGCCTCAAGCCCATGGGCGCCAACGGCACGTACTTCCTTCCGTACAACCTCTCGCTCGGGTCGCTCGGCACCGGCCAGAACGAACTATCGGTCGTGCGCGGGGGCCAGGCAACGCGCTACGACCTAACGAGTGGCTTCTACCCGCACCGGTACAGCGCGTCCGCGAGCGCCACCGGTGACCTCGTGTTCGCGCACTTCGGCATCATCGCCCAGCCACTCGGCTACAACGATCTCGCAAGCGACGTGCGCGGCAAGGTCGTGCTCATGCTCGACCACGAGCCGGGCGAGAACGACAGCACGAGCGTGTTCGATGGCGTCGTCTCCTCCGAGTATGCGAGTCCGCTCAAGAAGGCGCTCGCCGCGCAGGAACGAGGCGCGGCCGCCGTGCTGTTCGTGGCCGATGTCCAGAACCATCCGGCACCGCAGGACTTCGCGGCCGTGACCCGGGCGTACTGGCCCGCGCAGTCACCGCGACTCCTGCCATACACGCTCGCCGCATGGGCCGACAAGCTCACGATTCCCGTCGGACAGATCTCCGTTGCGGTGGCCGACGGTCTTCTCAACGAAGCCGGAAAGTCGCTCGCCGATCTCGCGCGCGAGTCCGAGAGCGTCCGAGGGAATCCACCCGTTGTGGTTCCGGGTGTTCGCGTCACCGTCGCCACGTCAGTCGTTAGGCACACCATCCAGGATCGCAACGTCCTCGCCGCGATCGAGGGGTCGGACCCCAAGCTCAAAAACGAGTGGGTGGTGTTGAGCGCGCATCCCGACCACAACGGCGCCGCGGGCGACACGATCTTTCATGGCGCCGACGACAATGGCTCGGGTGCCGTGGCGCTCCTCGCGATCGCGGAAGCCTACGCGAAGGCGGCGGCCGCCGGGCAGCGACCCAGGCGCTCGGTCCTGTTCGCGTCCTTCAACTCGGAGGAACGCGGGCCGCTCATGGGATCGTGGGGATATACGGAAGCGCCCGCCGTTCCGCTCGATCGAACGGTCGCCATGATCAACATGGATATGATCGGCCGCAACGAGGAGGTGCCGGAGAATGGCGGCGCACGGTTTCGCGGGCTCCCCGTTCAGTCGGCAGAGTCGAACGCGAACACGGTGACGCTGCTGGGCTGGAGCCGAAGCACGCTGACCCAGGCAGCCGAGCGTGCGAACGCGCGCTACAAGCTCACGCTCAAGAAAAACTACGACAACAACATCTCACAGCTGCTCCGGCGCAGCGACAGTTGGCCGTTTCTCCAACACGGCGTGCCGGCGATCTGGTTCCACACCGGGCTCCATCCCGATTACCACCTAACGACCGACACCGCCGACCGGATCAACTACGAGAAGATGGAGCGGATCGCGAAGCTCGTGCATCAGCTGACGTGGGACCTCGCCGGGTCTTCCACGAGGCCGACGCTCACGAAACGAGCGGTACCGGCCAGCTGAGATGACGAGACCCGTTGACGTCGGCGGCTCGGCCATAGACGCACTCTACACGAGTGGGGCGGATCGCCGCGGCGGGTCGTTGCACGTCGTTGCATTCGGCTACTGCTGTGCGAACGTCCCATCCTTTGGCCCGCGTGCGCTCGCGGCGATCTGACGCATCGCACCGAGGTGATACGCGATGTGGACAGTCTCGCCGATCATCCCGCTCAGCTCCACCGGCGAGACATCGCGCGGGGAGCCGATGACCTCGAGCCACCGGCGCGCTTCGTCCGCCAATCCACCGCGGATCTCGGCCCATTGCGCATCGTTCACGGCCGAGATCTTCCACGCCTCATCCCACTTGGCGTTTGCGAACGGGTTACCGCCTCGAGCCGCCCAGTCGTTCATGAGCTCCAGTCCATACCGAACATGCTGCGCGTGCGCGGCGATCGTTGCACCACTATGTACCGACCGGGATGCGTCGGCGGCCGACAGCTTATCGAGTGACGCCAGCAAGCCCGCGTCACCCGAATTGAGGACGAAGTTGCCGCCGGCAGGCGCTTTGGCACCGTACACCAGCTCGGAAAAGAGCGTCGTTAGGGAGCGCGTGATGTCGTTGGTTTGCATGGTCGGTGTTGCGTTTGGAGATCCGTATTCCTCACCGGCGCCTGGGTGCCACCGGACCAAGCGTCCGATCGAGAAACGCATTGATCCGTGGCGTGCGCACGTCCGCCGGGACGTGATGGCCGGCGGCATCCGCCACCAGCAACTCCTTCGGCTCACGCAACAGATCCCACAGCGGCTTTCCGCGAGTCTGCCACGGATGCTCCTCGTCCTGCCGTCCGTTGATCACGAGCTTCGGGGCCTTGATGTAGGGAGCGAAGTTGAAGTTCGCCGCCTCGGGCAGCGTCGGTTGGACGCGTTCGTCAATCCCGGCGCCGAGCAGCACGACCGCGCGGAAACGCGGATCCACAGCGGCGAGCGGCAAACGCGATCCCGCGCCGAAGCTCATCGCAATGTATCCAAGCCGCGTCGAGTCGATATCCGGGCGCGTCACCGCGTAGTCCATGGCGAGACGCATCTCCGTCGCGTGCCACACCATGAGATCCCGGAACTCGACGCTCCGTGGCGACGGCCGCGGATTAACCGTACCCTGGTGCTCCACCATACCCGTCAGCACGGGTGAAATGATGGCGCGTCCCGCCTTGATCTGCCCGGCGGCGATGTCCTCGACGAGCTGAGGAACGGACGACTGACCGAAGGCGGCAGTACTCGCGATGTGCACGAGCGCCTGGTATGGCGGCTCGGCGTTCTTCGGGAGGAACATGTACAGCAGGACGGAGTCGCCCTTCGGGCCGTCGATCCAGAGCCGCTCGCGAATCCAGTCGGGAGTCTCGACCACGGTACGCCCACGCGGGTTCGCAGGACGAGGATCGTAACGGTAGTGCTCGAGCAGTCCCTGGAATTCTGCCGGACCGACCGGATGGTACGTGGGTGCCACAGTCGTCACGGGCAACGGCGCCAGACCCGCGTCGCTCTTGCCCTGCGCGAGCGGTCGCACGCAGCGGAAGCCGACGACCGGCGAGCCATCCGATTGGCTCCCGACCTGGCCGACCAGATACATCGGGTCCTGCCAGGAGCCGCCGGTGGTTCCCCAACCGTCGCCCACGCGATTGACGAGCCACTCCTTCACGTTGCCCGCCATGTTGTAGATGCCGTACGGGCTGATCGCGAACGGGAAGCTCTCGACCGGGGCCGTGTCTGTCCCGGAGAGGTTGGCGCGTACGGCGCCTAACGACTTCGCGTCGTACTGCCCCCAGGGCATCAGGATGCCGAAGTGCGAGGCGCGGCCATCGCGCGACGCCTTTTCCCACTCGAAGAGCGAAGGGAGTCGGCCACCGCGCCAGGCACAATACGCAGCGGCTTCGGGCCACGACACGCCGGTCACGGGATGGTTGCCGCGGCCCGCCAGGGGCGCGCCGTTCACCCAGTCACGCGGTGCCGGAAGCCCGGTTTTGTCGACGAGGCGGGTCGGCGCGACGGTCTCGCCGCTGCCCGACCATAGCGCGGCGTTCCGGTACCCGCCCGCTCGGACGAACTCGGCGAATCGATCGTTGGACACCTCGAAGCGGTCGAGCGCGAATGGTGCGAGGTCGGCGGCCTGGCCCCGGCCAATGTCGTGACCCACGATCTGATACTTTCCTCCCGGGATTGCCACCATTCCTTCGGGAACAGAACCGGTGCGCGACAGTCGAACGTCGAGGGCGATGGACCGGGCGGCCGCGCTCAAGCCCTCGCTCGGCGTAAGGAACCGGGACGCGATTCGCCGCGCCGGGTCGTAGCCCGGCGCTTTCACGGCGACGCGATAGTCGCCGCGGGCCGTGACGTACTGCCTAACGGGCGTCGTGCCGATCGGCGTGCCGTCGCTGGAGTCGGCCACGGTGGAATCGCCGAACATGGCGATGTACACGCGCGCGCCTGGTGGGTCGGACGTGACGGAGATCTCGTTGGTCACGTCAGCGAAGACGGCCTTGAACGTCGAATCCTCTGCGAGGTGGCGGCGCGCCTGTTTCGCCAGACCGTACGCCGCGGAATACTTGCCCTGTGCAGCAAGGCTCTGGATCCTCGGCACGAGCGCGGCAGCACGTGCCTTTCCCTGACTCCACCAGAACACGCCGGCGATCGCCGCGGCGAGGAGCACCGCCGCAGCTCCGACGGCAATCGCGAGGCGCGACGTGCGGGCGCCCGGCGAGGATACCCCGATCGCATGCAGCGCAGCCAGCAGCGCGGCGCCATTCGCGGGCCGTACATCGCGGTCCTTTTCGAGGCAGCGCATCGCGAGCGTCGCGAGGCCTCGGGCCATCGGATCGCGGCGGTGCTCATCGCGCAATTGATCGGCGAGCTCCTTTGGCCGCTCGCCAAGGTGCGCCATGACCATCTGCTGCGCGGTCTTCCTGTCGGGGAACGGGTGATGGCCGGCGAGCAGCTCGTAGGCGATGACGCCCCAGGAGTAGACGTCGGCACGTGCGTCGACGTCGTCGCCCGCGGCCTGTTCGGGTGCCATGTATGCCGGCGTGCCTAACGACGAGCCGGCCTCCGTGAGCGTCAGCTCGCCCCCGGGGCCCGCCGCGGCAAGCGCCTTGGCGATGCCGAAGTCCGTGACGACCGCCGTGCCCGACGACAGCAGCACGTTGGCCGGCTTGATGTCGCGGTGCACCACACGGTGGTCGTGCGCGTAGGCCAAGGCCTGGGCGAGGTTGCGGAGGATCTCCGCGCACTCGGTGAGTGGCACGGGGCCCGCCTCGATGCGCGCGCGCAGCGAATCGCCCGGCACGAACGGCATGGTGTAGTACGGAAGCCCGTCCCTCGTGAGCCCGGTGTTGAGGACCGGCACGATATGAGGCTCCTGCAGTGCCGCCGCCAGCCGAATCTCCCGGGTGAAGCGCTCGGCGCTGAGGCTCACGGCGCGCTCGGGCGCGAGCACCTTGATGACGACGTCGCGGTCGAGGGCGGTGTCGCGCGCGAGGAACACACGCGCCATGCCGCCGCCCGGCAGCTCGCGCTCGATGCGCAAGCCGTTGCCGAGCGTCGCCTGAAGCTGCTCGCGTGGGTCCGAGCTCAGCCGATGAGTCATCCAACCATGGGGCACCGCGTGGTTACAATGGGCCTGGTGGCCCACAGCGTCAACCGCCCGCCCTGGTGACGGGACAAAAGTGAGCACCATCGCGCTGCGCACGACATGTTACGTCGTGCCCGAGCGGAGCGATTTCGATGACGACGAAGTTCGGTAGCTGGCGGCTGACCACCATGTCGGCTGTATCGCTGGTGCTGTCGGTCGGATGTTCACGAGGTTCCGCGTCTGCCGACACGTCAAACGTCGCGACGCCCTCCCCCGACACGACGAAGACTGTCAAGCTGATGACGCCACAGGACTTGGCGTCGCTCCCGACTCGGCCACCGGACCTGCGGATCTCCTACGGCACGGACTCGAGTCAGTACGGCGAGCTCAGAGTGCCGACAGGTCCGGGGCCGCATCCAGTCGTGGTCCTCGTTCACGGTGGCTGCTTCAAGGCGGCCTACGCACAGGCCAGCTATTTAGGGCAAATGGGCGATGCACTCAAGGCGAACGGAATCGCCACCTGGAACATCGAGTATCGCAGACTCGGGCAACCGGGGAGCGGATGGCCGGGCACGTATCTCGATGTCGCGCACGCCGTCGATCGCCTGCGAACCATTGCGTCGGAGCACAAGCTCGACCTGGGACGCGTGGTGATCGTCGGGCACTCGGCGGGCGGTCATCTAGCGATGTGGGCGGCCGCGCGCTCGCGCGTGCCCAAGGGAAGCGCGCTTTACGTGGCAAATCCGCTGCCGGTACGGGGCGTCGTGGACCTCGCGGGCCCGGTGGACATGACTGCGCACATTCGCGAGTACGAGGGGTTGTGTCGCGACTCGGTCATCACGACGCTCCTCGGTGGAACGCCGAGAACGGTCCCGGAGCGCTATAGACAGGCGTCGCCGATGGCGCTGTTACCACTCGGAGTTCCGCAGGTGATCGCGATCGGCACCTATGAGGATTTCGTGCCGCGCGATCTGGTCGACGCATACGCCAGCGCGGCCGCGAAGGCCGGAGACTCCGTGCGCACGCTCTTCTTCCCGGGGGCGGGCCACTTCGAGATCGCGAGCGCCAGTCAGTGGACATGGCCTCGAATCGAGACCGCGATCCGCGCTGTGCTCGATGGAAAGCTGCCGCCGGACGAGAAAGCGAACTGACGGCTGCTCGTCAGTGTAGTAGGGAGACGGAAATCCGGTGACCGATGGTCGCGTTGCAGTTCGGCGCGATCGGCGTAGAATGTTGCAACCGTCCCATGACCAACACTGATTCGTTCGATCTCGTCGTCGTCGATGACGACGAAGAGGTTCGTACGGCCCTTCGGCGACTGCTTCGCGCGATGGGCCACAAGGTCCGCGTCTTCGCGTCGGCGGAGGAGTATGAGGCAACGCCGGTTGCGGCGGACTGCCTCATCGTCGACCTCCGCTTGCCCGGACTGAACGGCTTCGAGCTGATGGAGCGCCTCCGGCTGCGCGGCTTCTCCACTCCCATCGTGTTCATTACCGGCGATGGAGGTCCCTCACCCAACGGCACAACGGTGCACGCCGGTACGCAGTCCCTCACCAAGCCGTTCGATGAGAGCGATCTCACGGCAGCGATCGCTCGGGCCTTGTCCGACAGTCACGAGAGCGCGCCGTGACCACCACCACTCGGCGGATACCCGCGACAACCAATCGGCAGCTCGCCGTCCGCCTGGCGGTGAGCCGCGCGCTCGGGCGGACGCGAGATCTCGACGGCGTCTATGGCGCCGCGCTCGCGACGCTGGCCGAGTGCCTGAATGTGTCGCGCGCGTCCGTCCTGCTGTTCGACCCGGATCGGGTGATGCGGTTCAAGGCGTACCGCGGCCTGTCGAGTGAATATCGGGCCGCGGTGGAGGGGCACTCACCGTGGACGCCCGATTCAGTGGACGCGGAGCCAATCCTCGTCCCCGACGTTTCGCGCGACCCGTCCCTCCAGGAGTATCTGCCGGCGTTCGTTCGCGAGCAGATCGTCGCGCTGGCCTTCATTCCCCTGGTCAGCCTCGGTCGCGTCATCGGCAAATTCATGCTGTATTACGACGCACCGCACGTGTTCGAGGCCGAGGAGGTCCAGCTTGCGTCCGTCATTGCCACGGCAGTGGCATTCGCCATCGAGCGGGCCACGGCCGACGAGTTAGCTCGCGGGAGCGATGCGGCGGGAATCGAGCATTCCGTCGCAGGAATTTCGCGCGACGTCTCGGGGCTGTTTCAGGAAGAGGCGGTCCACGCCGGCCAGCGCCAGGTGCTCGAGATGATCGCCACCGGCGCCCCGCTCGATGAGGTCCTGACCCTCCTCGTGCACGTCGTCGAGGACCAGTGCGATGGGTCGGTCTGTTCGGTCGTGCTGCTCGACACGGATGGCGTTCACGTACGGGTTGGTGCCGCGCCGAGCCTTCCCGACGAATATTCCGAGCGGATCGATGGTAAGCCACTGGGCCCGCGCGTTGGCTCCAGCGGTACCATGATGCAAGTCGGGCAACCGGTCATCGACACCGACATCGTTTGCCATTGCGACTCGCCGTGGGATGTCCTGCGCGACGTGGCGGTCGCGAGCGGGCTGCACGCTTGCTGGTCGACTCCGATTCTGTCCCCGCACAAAAAGGTGCTCGGCTCGTTCGCGATGTACTGCCCCACGCCGCGCGGGCCGAGCCGGGAAGAGCTCCGACTCCTCGAGACGGCGGCAGATCTTGCGGGCGCCGCGATCGATCATCACCGGTCACAGGAGGCGCTGCGTCGGAGCGAGGAACGCAACCGCGCCATTCTTCGCGCCATTCCGGATTGGATGTTCGTGATGAGCGGCGATGGCGTGTACCTCGACTATCACGTCAAGAATCCCGAAGCTCTCCTCGCGCCGCCCGAGGCTTTCCTCGGGAAGTCGATGCGTGAGGTCCTGCCGTCGTGGCTCGCCGGCGCCTACGAGCGCGCGTTCGAACGGGCGCTTGCCACCAACGAACCGGAGCTACTGGAGTACAATCTCGAGGAGCACCACGAGCAGCGCTTCTACGAAGCCCGTATCGTCCGCGCCGACGCCGACAGGTTCCTCTGCATCGTGCGGGACATTACCGACCGCAAGCGCGCCGAGCTCGACGCGGCCGCGCAACGCGAGGAGCTTGCGCATCTGAATCGCGTGCTGATACTGGCCGAACAGTCGGGCGCACTGGCGCACGAGCTGAGCCAGCCGCTCGCGGCGATTCTGACGAACGCGCAGGCCGCGCGCCGACTGCTGGATCAAAGCCCGCTGGACCTGGACGAGCTGCGCGCCGCCCTGGACGACGTCATCAAGAACGACAAGAGGGCCGGCACGGTCATCCACCGCCTGCGCGAGCTCCTCAAGAAGCGCGATACCGTTCTGCAGCCCGTCGATCTCAACGAAATCGCGCGGGAGGTCCTCGACCTGACGCACAGCGACCTCCTCCTGCGACGGATGCGGATCACAACGGCGCTTTCGCCGGAGTTGCCCGCGGTGCTGGGCGACCGCATTCAGCTGCAGCAGGTCATCCTCAATCTCATCCTCAACGCGTGCGACGCGATGAGCACGGTGACGCCGGCTGATCGCGAGCTGACCCTGACGACGGTCGTCGATGACGAGCTCGTGGAGATCGCCGTCGCCGATCGCGGCATCGGCATTCCCGAAGATCAGCTCGACTCCGTGTTCGACCCGTTCTTCACCGATCGGGTGCAGGGACTGGGACTCGGCCTAACGATCAGCCGGTCGATCGTTCTCGCACACCGCGGACGCATTCAGGCGGAGAATAATGTCGGTCCGGGCGCGACGTTCCGCTTTTTCCTTCCCGTCTCCCGTCTCCCTCATCCCCCAACCGCCTTCCCTCCCTGAAACGTCGCCGTCAGCACGACGAACAACATCTGCTGCCCGCTCGTCGCCTGCTCGTTGCGGAAGACGAGATACACGTCGTGCAGTCCCTGCGTCGGGGTGAGCGACGCATGAAGTTGGACCGGCGGCGCTGCCGAATCGGCGGACGGCGTGATGACTTCCGTCTCGCCGGCGAGCGGACCAGTCACCGAGTCGACGTGTAGTTCGATCTTCCCGCCTAACGCGCCGTATTGCGCCGGTGCCGTCGCCGAGATCAGCACGCCCGAGACTCCCGTCAGATCGATCTGCTCCAGTTTCACCGAGCTCCCCGATCGGTTCACGATCGTGACCTCGATCGGCATTCCGTCGGGAGTCATCTTCTGCAAGCCGTCGGAGAGCGTGCCGCTCGCCACGACGACCGTCGGTGCGCGCAGTATTACCGACGTCTCGCCGGGTACGCCGAGGATTCCGTTCGCGCCGCGGTCGGTGTACGACGCTCGCAGCACGACGGCTCCCTTGGCCGAACCGGCAATGGAGTCCGACGGCGTGTATTCGCCACGCACGGGGAGTGACGCCGACTTCGTCTGTCCGCCGAGGCTCAGCACGTAGGCGACCATCTCCCTCGTTTGTGCTTCCGTGAGCTGCGGGTGCGCCGGCATCGTGTTCTTTCCCCACACGCCAGTGCCACCGCTGCGAATCTTTCGCGCCAGGCGCATCACGGCGGTCGTGTCGCCGCGATAGCGCTCTGCCACCGCCGTGTACATGGGCCCGACCGACGTCCGGTCGACCTTGTGACACGCCAGACAGTCACTGCTCTCGATCAGCGCCTTCCCTTCGGCGTGCGGCAGGAGCGACTCGGCGCCGCCGCGCGCCGCGGCGGCCGACGTCGGCGCATCCTTCAGGAAGTCGGCGGTGACCCTAACGCGGCTGGCCGGAATGCGCCCGCTGGCGAGCGATCCGTCCTCGCGGTCGGTGACGCGCACGGCGTAGCGGATCGGAACTCCGGGGAAAAAGAATGTCCGATTGCTGCCTACCAGATCGACCGCGACTTTCGGCGGCTCGTTCCCGGCAGCTACCAGTACCTTGCCGGTGGAGCGTGCACCCTGCGCGTCGGTCGCCGCCAGCGTCGCCAGGTATGTCCCGGCCTGCTCGAGCGTCAGCGTCGCGTCCGGTCCCGTTAGGCGGCGCACGACCGTCCCGTTCTGGCGCGTCACCGTCCACTGGTACGTGAGCGAGTCGCCGTCGGCGTCGGTCGTCCCCGCCG
>Ga0070664_100004886_pt1 | contig 10738 bp, 6 predicted proteins | sample KBSC73metaG_FD_65863 | JGI IMG/M metagenome (GOLD analysis project Ga0070664, IMG submission 65863) | Corn rhizosphere microbial communities from Kellogg Biological Station, Michigan, USA - KBS C7-3 metaG | ecosystem: Host-associated > Plants > Roots > Rhizosphere > Soil ... | reverse complement strand
ACGCCCTTGAGCACCGTTCGCCGGGAGATGTGCTTCTGCGACAGATACATCTGTGGTCTCCGGCGGGTCTAAAGACCCGCAACTACGTACGTCAGTGGGCCGCCGCGAGCTTCGCCGTCTGGGTCGCCGCCGGCTGCGGCACCCGCCGCATCCGGAACTGATCGCTCTTCACCACCGCCTGCACCAGGCTCGAGAACCGGTAGCCGCCGCCGGCGGCGCCGTGCACGATGCGGCGAACCGCCGGCATGTCGTACGCCTCCAGTTTGCGCCCGGTGGCGTAGGTCATCAACCCCTCGACAAACGTCTGTACGAACTGCTCGGGTTTGCGCAGGAGCGCCTGCCGCAGATCGTCTGGCCCTTTGATCGGCGTGCCGTCCGGCAGCTCGCCGCTCGAGTCGATCACGGCCCCGGCATACCGGTCGCGATCGCGCCACATGCCGGTGGCGTCGAAGTTCTCGAGCGCCAGCCCGAGCGGGTCCATCACCGCGTGGCACGACGCGCACGTCGGGTTGTTCCGGTGCCTGGCCATCATCTGCCGCAGGGTCAGCGCCTTGGTGGTGCCGATGTCCTTCTCATCGAGCGTCGGCACGTTCGGCGGCGGCGTTGCCGGCGGCACCCCCTGGATGTGCTTGAGGATGAACGCGCCGCGCAGCACGGGCGACGTGCGGTTCGGATAAGCGGCCGCCATCAGTACGGCGCCCTTCCCCAGCAGCCCCCACCGCGCCGACTGCGCCAGCTCGACCCGCCGGAAGCGGTCGCCCTTCACGTCGGTGATGCCGTAGTGCAGCGCCACGCGTTCGTTGAGGAAGGTGTGCTTCGCGCTCAACAGGTCCACCACGCTGCGGTCTTCCTTGAACAGGCTGTCGGCGAAGAGCGTCAGCTCGGTGCGGAAGTCGTCGCGCGGATCCGAGCGGCCCGAGGCGTAAGGGAACACCGTCGAGTCGGGCACGATCTCGTCGAGCCGCTTCATGTCCAGCCACTGGTGGACGAAGTTGCTGGCCAGCGTGATCGACCGCGGATCGGCGAGCAGGCGCGCGACCTGGCGCTCGAGGACAGCGGGCTGCTTCAAGCGTCCGTCGATCGCGAGCTGCAGCAGCTCGTCGTCGGGAATCGTGTTCCACAGGAAGAACGACAGGCTCGATGCCAGCTCGAGATCGCTGATCGCGTAGGTGCTGCCCGGGCGGAGCCCCTTGGGCACGTGCTCGCCGCGATAGAGGAAGAAGGGGCTGGCGAGGACACCGGTCACGGCGCCGCGCACGCCTGATTCGAAGCCGCCCTCCTTCACACCGTCCTGGTAGTACTGGAACAGCTCGGCGACGTCATCGGCCATTACGGGACGCCGGTAGGCGCGGCGCGCGAGTGTCCCGATGATCCGGCGGGCGCAGGCAGCCTCGACCGCTGGTGTCGCGCCTGCCGCCGGTTTACAGACGAAGATGCGGTCGCGGCTCGGGGTGGCGCTCAGCCCGCTGGCACTGAAGGGCCCGCGTACCTGGAACGACTGCACGCGATACAGCCGGTCCTGCCCGCCCCCCTTCGAGAACATCTGGATCTGGTCGTCGGACTCGGCAAAGGTGCGGCGCCGGAACGTCACGCCGATCTTGTGCGGTCCCGCCGTGGTCTTGAAGCGGATGTTCTTGAGGCGCGCGTTCACGCGGTCCAGGGCGCCGTTCTGCACCTGGTCATACGCCTTCATGTCCTCTTCGCCGCCGATCACCGTCTCGTAGACGACCTTGTTGTCCACGAGCACGACCAACGGGTTCTCGAACTCCATCCCGTTGCCCCAGATGTGCGTGGCCATGTCGGCGATGTCCACCACGTACTCGCCGTCGGACGGCAGATCGACATCGGCCAGGATGCCGCCACGCGTGCCGAGCGGCAGCCCCGGCACGTGCGTGAGCTGCGTGCCCGCACCGGCGCGGAAGGTCCAGCCGCCGGGGCGCGCGTCGGGCCGCCCCATCGCCTTCACCGCCACGGCGCGCGCCGCGATCACGTACTGCTCGATGAACGAGGGCGACACCTGCAGGGCGGTCGCGTTGTTGTCGAAGCCCTCGGCCACGTCGTCGGCCGGCAGCACTTCAGCGGCGTCGAAGTCCACGGCCAGCAGGTCGCGGACGGCATTACGGTATTCCTTGCGGTTCAACCGGTGCAGCACGACCTTGTCGGGTACGTGCGCCGTCGTTTCGCCCTTGTCGAGAGTCTGCTCGAGCCACGCCACCAGGGCGTCGGCCGCCGGCGCGCTGGGCTGGCGCGCGTTTGGCGGCGGCATCACCCGGCCGCGCACCTTGCGCACCGCCTTCTCGAAGACGTCGGCATGCTGCGCCACGCCCTCGGCGGTGAGGCCATCGAAGCTCACGCCGCCGGTCTTCACGCGATCGTTGTGACAGGTGGCGCAGTACTGCTTTACCGTCGCGAGCGGTTCCGCTTCGGAGGCGGCCACCGCCGGCGGACCTGAAGGTCCGCCTCTGCGCAGGTCGCCTGCGCCGGGGCCGCTCTGCGCGCTCACCGACACAATCCAGGCGGCACCAACGGCCGCCACGAGCAGAGAGGTGACGCGCATCGTCTCAGGCATCCGGCGAGAGATAGGCCCACAAGCTTTCGAAGGCGCGCCGCACGAACTCGTCGGAGTTCCCCATCTGCGCGTCGAATTCCTTGGTCGGCCTGGCGGCGACGGCTTCGCTGGGGCCGCGGCCCTTGTTCAACATGGTCGAGAGCCGTTCGTAGATCGTGGCGTACATGCTTGCCTGCGCCTTCAGATCGGCGAACGACAGCACCGCGCCGCGAGCCGGCACGATGCGCGTCTGTTCGTTGGCGATCGACAGCAGCCGCTGGGTACCGCCGACCATGCCACCGATCCACCCGCCGGTGATGTAATCAACCGTCGGCCAGCTCTGTCCCGACACCACGTCGCCCACGGCCAGCACGTTTTGCCGCTCGAAATGCACGTAGAGGTCGCCGTCGGTGTGCGCGCAGTCGGGTAGGTAGCCGTACCGAACGCCGGGTTCGAGCGTGGCGCTGGTGTAGAACGTCTTGTTCGGCTGCGCCACCTTCGGCAGCCGTTTGAACGTCTGGCCGGTCCACGGCCACGTGACGTCCGTGGTGAGCCACAGGCGCGTGTTCTCCTGGGCGATGATCTGCGCCCCCGCCTTGCCGAGCGTCGCGTTGGATCCGGTCTGGTCGGGATGCCAGTGGGTGTTGAACAGTGTGCGAACCGGCCCGCCGCCGGGAAGCCCGGCCACCGCTTTCAAGACCGCATCCGAGGTGGCCGCCGAGCCGCCGTCGACCAGGACGAGACCACCGGCTGCACTGCGAGCCAACACGTTGGTTCCGCTGACCGTGACGAGGAAGAGATCGTCAGCCAGCTGAACGGTGGTGGCGCCCGTACCTGGCCCCTGCGCGGCGAGCAGCCGTGCGGGCGCACCCAGCGCGATGCCCGCGGCACCGCCCAGTGCAGCCTTCAGTAGCTGCCGGCGGGTGTGACGACCATGGTCCACCACAGATCCGTTGCTAGTTTAGGCGTCCTGCCCCCGCCGGTCCACCCCCAAACATGGGTCGCAGGCTACTGCTGGAGCCGCACCTGAAACAGGTTCCGGTGCGACACGGTCTTCGTGAACGCGAAGGTGTCTGGCGACGCACCTGGGGCGACGGTGCCGGCGTGCGCCGCGTCGTAGGTCGAAAGGTCGATAATCCGGCTCCCGCGCACCGCCGCCTCGTCGGCCGCCAGGCGGACGCCGCCCGGCGGCAGCGTTGGCAGCGACGTCCCGGCCGGGACTGGAATCACGGCCGTCTGCCCGCCGTCGTGCCCCTGCAGCAGCGGCTCGACGTAGAGGTGCCGGCCATCCGGCGACCATCGCGCCATGCACTCGGCCGGACACAGGCGCGTGGCCGCGCCGTCGTCGAGCCGGATGGCCATCACGGCAGTGCTGGGCACTTCGTCCACCGGGACCATCGCGACGGCCACCCGCCGATCCGGCGACACGCCTTTGAGCTCCACAATCGGGCCGGCCAGCACCTTCGCGCGCGTCGAGCCGTCGAGCTTCATGCGAAAGAGATAGTTCCGGGCGTTCTCCGACGCACGGAACACGATGTCGCCATCCCGCCCGAAGAACGGTTGGTCGTCGCCGGTGCCCACGAGACGTGGCACCGATCGCCCGTCACGCGACGCCAGCCAGAGCTGCGACGCTCCTTCGGGGGATCGCGCGGCGAACACGATCTGCATGCCGTCGGCGGACACATCGAAGCTCTCGACGGTGTGGCCCTGCACGACCGGTTCGCTCGTGCCGGATCGCAGATCGGTCACCCACACTTCGGGCATGGACGTGGCGGTGCGCCGCAACACGTAATAGAGCAAAGTGCCGTCGGACGAGAACGAGAGCCCCCAGGCGTAACCTTCCGGGGAAATCAGGCGATCACCCGCCGGCGTGTGCATCCACACGCCGCTCTCGATCATCCCCACCGAGGTGACGAGCGAGCGACCGTCCGCGCTCAACGCGACGCCGTCTTCCTCGCCCGGCCCCGACGTGAGCTGCTCCAATGGCCCCGCAGGCGCGCGCTGCCGCCACAGATGGTTCGAGCCGTTGACGCGCGCCGTGAAGTACATCCACGCGCCGTCGGGCGACCAGGCCGCCGCCGTGCACGGGCCATCGGGTCCCACCTGCTGCCCTGCCGATCGCCCGTCGAACGGCACCAGCCGGCAGCGCTCCCACCCGCCGGTCGGCCCCATCTCGACGATCAGCACCGACGACTTGTCGGGCGACACCGCGCCCTGATGCGCCATCGCCCGTTCGTGCGCCGGCAGATACACGTCGCGGACGTGGTCGCGGCCGATCGTGGCGGCGACCAGCCCCATGTGCAGCCCCTTTTTGATCTCCCCGAACAGCACATGCTGCGGGTCCACCCACGTGAGGCCGGCGGCGTTCGGCACGAGCAGGCGCGGCTCGCCGCCGCCGACGTCGAGCGATTCCGTCACCCAGCCGCGTGTCGCGTCAGCCACGGTGTAGGTGATCTGCGCACCGTCGGGTGAGAAGCTGAGGCCGTACTTCGGCCAGCCGTCGTGCGTGCGCTGGATCGGCTCGCCGTCCGGCAGCATGCGGGTGTAGACCTCACCGGTGGGTGGAAAGGACGCATCGCTGCCCACCAGGAAGGCCACGATGCGGCCGTCGGGCGAGAGCGCCGGCGCAAATGCGGGCTGCGTGAAATTGGTGGTCTGCGTATAGACCAGCGCGGAGGGCGGACGCGACAGGAACGCCCGCGCGGCCACGACACCAGCGAGAAGGACGAGGACCGCCGCGGCCAGTGCCAGCCCGGACACCCGGCGCGCAGCCGCCACCGGCATCGGCATTGGCATCGGCCCGGGCTCGGCCGGCGGAGCGTCGACCTCGACGATCGATTCGACCGCCGCGATGAAGCGATAGCCCTTCCGGCGGAGCGTTTCGATAAACTTGGGCTTTTCGGGATCGTCGCGCAGGGCGGCGCGGATCTGGCGGATGCAGTAGTTGAGCCCCTGGTCGAACTCGACGAAGGTAGCCTGGTCCCAGACGCGACGCTGGAGCTCTTCCCGCGGCACGACCTGCCCCGCGTGTTCGATCAGAATCGCGAGCACCCGCAGCGGCTGCGGCTGCAGTTTGACGCTGCGGCCGTCGCGCCGCAGCGTCTCCGCCTCCGCATCGAGCTCGAAGCGCTCGAATCGCCACCGACCGCCGCCACCGTTCATCGCGAGAAATCTCGGCTCATCAGTAGGTTATATCCTCAGATTCAATTCAGACGACCCTCGCCGGGAATTCATGCCCGCGCCGCGCATCGGGTGCTAGCGTCGCCGTTCGTTTCATCTCGGGAGGACTCCAATGGATCGTCTGCGCTGCTGCGCACTGCTGCTCGCCTTGTCCTTTGTCACCTTGACTCCGCTGGCCGCCTGGGCCCAGGACGCCGGCGACTTCGACGCCGTGCCCGAGATTGGAGCCAACACCGACAACCCTCACCATCCGCTCGGCGACCGGCAGTTCGCCCAGCGCCAGCGCGGGCTCGAAGCCAGGCTGAAGGGCGAGGCGCGCGGGAAGACGCACGAAGTGGCCAAGGGGCAGTTCGTAGAACTGTCGCGCGAGGGTGAAGATGCTGTCTTCGCGATCCTCGCGGAGTTCGGGAACCAGTTCGTGCCCGGCATCGGTGGTGCGCCAGGGCCGCTCCACAATTGGATCGCGCAGCCGGACCGGTCGCTCGACAACGCCAACATCTGGGAGCCGGACTTCGACCGCTCCTATTTCCAGAACCTGCTGTTCTCGGACGCTCCTGACGCCAGCTCGATGCGCAACTTCTATCTCGAGCTCTCGTCGAACCGCTACACGGTGCACGGCGACGTCAGCGATTGGGTGAAGGTGCCGGGCAACGAGGCGGTCTACGGCGCCAACACGTGCGGTGGCATCGTCTGCTCGAGGACGTGGCTGTTCATTCGCGACTCGGCCAACGCCTGGTACAACGCGCAGATTGCCGCTGGCAAGACGACCGCCGAGATCAACGCGTACCTCGGTCAATTCGACAAATGGGACCGCTACGACTACAACGGCAACGGCAACTTCAACGAACCGGACGGCTACATCGACCACTTCCTGAGCCTCCACGCCGGCCAGGGCGAAGAGTCCGTAACAGCCAAGGAGGGCACCAACGCCATTTGGAGTCACAAGTGGTACGCCAATTCGAATCTGATTGGCTCGGCCGGGCCAGCCTTCAACCGCCGTGGCGGCGTGCGCATCGGGCTTTCGGACTACTGGATCGGCGACTACACGATCGAGCCGGAGAATGGCGGCCTCGGCATCGTGGCGCACGAGTTCGGTCACGACCTCGGGCTGCCCGACTTGTACGACACGAGCGGTAACACCGGCGGCGCCGTCAATTCGACCGGATTCTGGACTCTGTACTCGCGCGGTCTGTATGGCAGCGACGGCACCGGCGGCCTCGGCATGCGACCGGTGCACATGAGCGCGTACGAAAAGCTGTTCCTCGGTTGGTCGATTTCTCAAACCGTTCCGTTCGGAACGCAGGCAGCCGTCAAGCTCGGGCCAGCCGAGATGAACACGAAGCAGGTGCAGCAGTTGATCGTACAGCTGCCGGACAAGGCGGTGGATCGGTTCGTGGGGCCGCCGTTTGCCGGATCGCACTTCTACTTCGCCGGCGGCAGCGACTTCGACAACACGATGACGCGAAGCCTGGCGCTGCCGTCAGGGGCAGCGTCGGTGACGGCCAAGGTCCGGATTCAGACGAACACGGACTGGGACTATGTCTATCTGACCGTCGACGGGGAATCCGTGGCCACCAACCTGTCGTCACTATGGAATCCGCGCGGCCAGAACCTCGGTCACGGAATCACCGGGTCGACCGGCGGCGCGTGGATTGACCTGACGGCCGATCTGTCGGCCTTCGCTGGCCGAATCGTCACGCTCGGCTTCCGCTATGTGACTGGCACACACGAAGCGGGAACGGGATTCGCCGTCGACCAGATAGCGATCTCCGGTCAACCCGTCGATGGCGCCGAAATCGATCCAGGGTGGACCTTCAAGGGATTCACGTCCACCAACGGCTCCGTGACGGAGCACTATTTCAACGCGTACTACGCCGAGTACCGGCAGTACCGGGGAAGCGATGCATCGCTGCGCACCGGGCCGTACATCTGGGGCGGCTTCGGCGATCCGCTCAAACCGTTCGTCGAATTCTTTCCGTATGAGGACGGGCTGCTGGTCTGGTACTACGACACGTCGTTCGGGAACAACAACGTCGGCGATCATTGCGCGGCCGGCCGCTGCGGCGGGCTCGTCCTTCCGGTGGACGCGCATCCGGATCTCCTGATCGGGTACGACGGGAATGCGTGGTACGAGGAGCTGCAATCGTACGACTCACCGTTCGGCCTGCACCAGACCGGCGTCATCTGCATTCACTGGAACAATGTCCCGAGGTGCTACGGCGACCTCCCGGGCAACCCGGAGTTCGATGACACCCACTCGTATTGGGTGCCGCCGGCTCCGGCCATCCTGTGGTTTGGCTGGGGCAGCGTGCCGACCCCGGTCACTGGCACGAAGATCCGCGTGGTGGGCACCTCGGCGCACGACGAGTTCATGCAGGTGCTGGTGAATCCGTAGAAGCCCTCCCCTGAATGGGGTAGGCTCTTCCGGATATGCAGGACCTGACGACCGGTTCGATCTCGAAGCACCTGCTCTCGACCGCCAGCTTCATGCTGGTGACGATGGTCTTCCAGACGCTCTATTTCCTGGTCGACCTCTACTGGGTCGGCTCGCTCGGCAAGGAGGCCGTGGCGGGGGTCGGCGTGGCCGGCAACCTGACCTTCATCGTGCTCGCGGTGACACAGATGCTCGCCGTGGGCACGACGACGCTGATCTCCCACGCCGTCGGCCAGAAGAACGGGTCGCGGGCGCTGCTCGTCTTCAACCAGTCGCAAGTCCTGGCGGCGCTGGCCGGCTTGCTCTTCTTCGTCGTCTCGATGGCGACGCGCACGGCCTATGCGCAGAGTCTCAGCGCCGACGCCGTCACCGCCCAGCTCGCCGGCGACTATCTCTTTTACTACCTGCCGGCGATGGCGCTGCAGTTCCTCATGGCAGGCATGGCCGCCGCGCTCCGCGGCGTCGGCAACTTCAAGCCCGGGATGATCGTGCAGACGGCCACCATCATCATCAACATCGTGCTCGCGCCGGTGCTGATGTTCGGCTGGATCGGCACGCCGCCTATGGGCGTTGGCGGCGCGGCGCTCGCTTCGCTCGTCGCCGTGATGGTTGGCACCGTCTGGCTCTCCACCTACTTCTTCGGCAGCGAGGGATACCTGCGCTTCCACCCGCCCGACTTACGGCCGCGGTTTCCACTGTGGGGAGACATGCTCAAGATCGGACTGCCGGCCGGCGCCGAGTTCCTCATGATGGCGGTGTACCTGATGCTCGTGTACACACTCGCGCGACCGTTCGGCGCCGCGGCGCAGGCCGGCTTCGGCATCGGCATGCGCGTGGTGCAGGCGCTCTTCATGCCGGTGGTGGCGCTCGGCTTCTCGGTGGCGCCAGTGGCCGGGCAGAACGTCGGCGCGCGGCTCGCGGATCGCGTGAAGGCCGTGTTCAGGGACGCGAGCCTGATGGCTGTCGGCTGGATGCTGCTGATGGCCGTCCTCTGCAATCTCGTTCCCGCCGCGCTCATCGGCATCTTCTCGAGCGACCCGGAGGTGCTTGCCGTCGGCGACGAGTACCTGCGCATCGTCGCGCTGACGTTTGCGTTCTCGGGATTGATCTTCGTGTGCTCCAGCATGTTCCAGGCGATGGGCAACACCATGCCGTCGCTCATCGCATCGGTGACCCGCATCGTGGTGATAGCGGTGCCGGCGATCGCGCTCTCGACGACGCCGGGGTTCAAGCTGGTGTGGATCTGGTACTTGTCGGCTGGCGCCGTCGTGCTGCAGCTGGCGATCGTGCTGCTCTTCCTGCGCCGCGAGTTCCGGGTGCGGCTTGGTGCCTTGTCGACAGCACCCGTCGCCGCGCCAGTCGTCGACTCGATGTCGGCCTAGGCGCGGGTCTTTCGACCCGCCTCAGCGGAAGGACTCTAGCCGCCGGCGCTGCTGCCCTGCGGCGTCGAAGTTCTGCGGGGCCAGCCACGCCTCGAATGCGGCCGCCAGCACCGGCCACTCGCTGTCGATTGCGGCGTACCACGCGGTGTCGCGGTTGCGCCCCTTCACCACCGTCGCCTGACGGAAGATCCCTTCGTACGAGAACCCGAAGCGCTCCGCCGCGGCCCGCGACGGCGCGTTGAGCGCATCGCACTTCCACTCGTAGCGCCGGTATCCCGTCTCGAACGCGCGACGCATCATCAGGCCCATCGCCTCGGTGGCCACGCGCGAGCGCGTCATCAGCGGCGAGAAGTACACGTGGCCCACCTCGATCGAACCCTGCGCCGGCTTGATATTCAGGTACGACGCCTGGCCCACCGCGCGTCCGGTGGTGGTATCCACGATGACGAAGAACAGCGGGTCGCCGCTCAGGCAGTCGCGAATCAGCCAGCTTCGCAGGTCGTCTTCGCTCGCGAACGGACCGTACGGCAGATAGGTCCAGGTGCGGCCGTCCGCATCGTGCGACGCCGCCGTATAGAGCTCGTGCGCGAAGCGCTCGTGCATGGGCTCGAGCCGGCAATAGCGCCCCACCATGGCCGTGCGCGCCGGTGCGGCCGGGGACCTCCACCCCGGCAATGGGAACCCCATCGGCTGGCCGAGCGCGTTGGTAAATGACATCTTCATCATCGTGCCGCGATCCGCCGGAGCAGGACCAGATCCACTTTCGTCCCGATTCCATCGGCGAGTGGCTGGGATACCATGGCGCCATTAGAAATGAAGAGGCGCCTGGCGGTCCTCGTGCCGATCGTGCTTGGAATCGCCACCATCGCGTGGGCGCAGTTCCGGGGTGGCGGCAGCAGCGTGGACGCGCACTTGGCGCGCGACGACAGCTTCGACGGCAAGTTCCACTACTGCCGCGCCGTCTATCGGCTGAACCCGCGCGGCGACGGCGGCAGCTGGCTCACCGACTACCCGGGCGCCGACATCGATCTGTCGATCCGGCTCTCGGAGCTCACCAAGGTCCGCGTCAGCTTCGACGGCACCGGTCAGCCGAACCATCTCATCGTTCGGCTCACCGGCGAGGAGTTGTATCGATGCCCGATGATTCTCATGCAGGAGGTGGGCCGCCTCTACATCGCGGACGAAGACGCCGTG
>Ga0070664_100004880_pt1 | contig 10746 bp, 5 predicted proteins | sample KBSC73metaG_FD_65863 | JGI IMG/M metagenome (GOLD analysis project Ga0070664, IMG submission 65863) | Corn rhizosphere microbial communities from Kellogg Biological Station, Michigan, USA - KBS C7-3 metaG | ecosystem: Host-associated > Plants > Roots > Rhizosphere > Soil ... | reverse complement strand
CCTTGCCATTGCCGCCAAGCCCTTTCAAGTCGGCCATCAACCGGTCGCCGCTCCCGGGCATGCCCGTATCGACCAGCGTCAGGCCGTCACTCGCCGACAAGGCGACGACGTTGGTACCGCCAGCGTCCAGGACCGAGAGTCGATCGCTCAGCTTGCGGATACTGCCGTTCGGGCGGGAGCCTGGGCCGACTTGCGGATCCCCCAAGCCGGGACCGCTACGTGGATCCCGGCCTGCGACACCGGCCTGCAGCAGCGGAGCCGTCCATAACGAGAACGCCCCCGCGATACCGGCCTTGATTGCGTGTCTGCGATCCATGTCAACTATCGACTCTGAACGGTGAACGCAGAACGGTGAACGCAGAACGTGGAACGTCGATGTGAATGCGTAACGTCATCGCTCCACGTTCACAGTTCCGAGATCGTTCCGGTGCTGTCGGCGAAGGCGGGTCGCTCGATGCCGAACTTGTTGAGCAGCGTCAGATGCACGTTCGCCAGCGGCGTGCGCTCCTTGAGATCGACATGCTGGCCACCAAGCTTCATCCGGCCGTTGCCGCCGCCGACCACGACGGTTGGAATCGGCCAGTTGCTGTGCTTGTCGCTGTTCCCCATGTTCGATCCGTAGAGGAAGATCGAGTGATCGAGCAGGGATCCGTCACCCTCCCTGGTGTCCGCCATCTTCTTCAGGAACGCGGCGAAGCGGTCCATGTGCCACGTCTGGATCTTCACCACCTTCTCGATGTTGGGCAGTTCGTTGGCGTGGTGCGAGATCGGGTGGAAGGAATCGGGCACGCCGATATGGTTGTAGGTCTGATTCGTGCCTTCCGCCACCATGACGAACGAGACCACGCGCGTCAGGTCTGCCTGATACGCGATGGCAATCAGGTCGAACAGCAGGTCGACCTGCTTGTCGAAGTCGTCGAGCTCACCGATCGGACGCTCGGGGATCTGCATCTTGGAGATGTCGGTGGATGCGACGATGGCGATGCGCCGCTCGATCTCGCGGACGCTCTGCAGATACTGGTCGAAGGCGGCGCGGTCGGCGGCGCCCAGCCCGTTCTGGAACGTCTTCGCATCGTCCAGAATCAGGTCGAGGAGGCTGTCGGATTCGCGCGCATTCAGGACGCGCTCTTTCGGTGTGGTGGATCCGAAGAGCGTGTTGAACACTTTCTTCGGGTTGTATTCCATCGGCAGCGGCGTGGTGTCGCGGAACGACAGCGTGATCGCGGTGGCGATGCCGTTGCCGGCCGCCTGCTGGACCGTGGTTTCGGCGGAGACTTCGAGCGATGGCAGCGAGGTTTCCTGACTGATCTGCTTGGCGATCATCTGGTCGATGGTCGTCGTCGGCAGGCTGCAGTTCAACCACGAGCCCGGGTTCCGGACGTGCACCGAGCCGGCGCTGGCTGCGTTCTCGAGATTGCCGATCGTCGTGACGTACTTCTTGAACGGTTCGAGCGGCTGCGTGATCGCGTTCAGCTTGTAGCCGGCGCCCGCACCGCTCGGCGTCCAGCGATCGCCCTCGGGACCGAACTTGGTATCGAACTGGACGGCGCCGTGCGGGATGTAGAAGAAACCGCCGCGCAGCCTGGGATTCGCCGCCGTCTGCGCCATCGCCGTTGCCGCAGGCACCATCGCCTCGAGGAACGGCAGCGCCAGGCTGACCCCCACGCCTCTCAGGACGGCTCGACGTTCCACATGCTTCTTGAACACGAACATTAAATCGTCTCCTTGTTACCGCTTACGGCTCAGGGCTAAACGGCTTACGACTCCGGCTGTCAACCATCGGCTACCGGCTACCGGCCAGCGGCGGCCACCTTCGTTCCTGCCGGCTGACCGATCTCGGCGGGAGGCTGCTTCAAGAAGGCGTCCGAACGGACGATGCCCTCCACGATCGACGACAGTGTGTATTGTTCCTTTGCCGCGCCGCGGACCACCGCGCGCACCTGCGGCATGTCGAAGTACTTCAGCTCGCGGTTGACGGCGTACATCATCAGCTTCTCGGTGAATGCCTGTGCGAACCTAGACGGGTTGCCGGACAGATACTCCCGCAATTCAGCGGGACCGTTGATGGTGAGACCGCTGGTCAGCACCGTGCTGGCGTCGATAGGCTGGTTGCCTGCCTGGCGGTCCACCGTGCGGAACTGTCCGACGGCATCGAAGTTCTCCAGCGCCAGTCCCATCGGATCGATGACGCCATGGCATTGCCGGCAGGTCGCGTTGGCGCGATGCTGCTCCAGGCGCGCGCGAACGGTCGTCGGCTTGTCACCGGGAGTCTGCGACAGATTCTGTTCGACACCCGGCGGCGGGGGAGTTGGCGGGGTGCCGATGATCTTGTCGAGGACCCAGGCACCACGGAGCACGGGGGACGTCCGATCGGGATAGGACGTCTTGATCAGGACTGCGCCCTTGCCGAGAAGCCCCAGCCGATTCTTGTCGGTCAACGTCACCCAGCGGAACTGGCTCCCATTGACGCCGGTCATGCCGTAGTGACGAGCGATGCGGTCGTTCAAATAGGTCTGGTCCGACGTGAGCAGCTCGACGATCGGACGATTCTCGAGCAGCACGCTGCGAATGAACGTGTCCGCTTCCGTCACCAGATCCCGCCGCAAGTCATCGTTGAACGCGGTAAAGATCTGCTGATCCGGTTTGATCGCCTCGAGTCGATCGAGGCCGAGCCACTTCATCGCGAAGTTCGTCACCAGGCTCGCGGCTTTCGGGTCGGCGAGCATGCGCTTGACCTGGGCATCGAGCACCGCGGGTTTGCTCAGCTCCCGTGACGCTGCCAGCTTGAAGAGCTCCTCATCGGGTCCGGTATTCCAGATGAAGAACGACAGCCGGGTCGCCAGCGCATTGTCGGTGAGTGCGTATTCGCCTCCCGCTTTCGTCGCCTGGGCTGCGGCCTGCGGCGGACGGATCGTGCGATACAGGAAGTCCGGACTGACCAGCACTGCGGCGACGAGTCGTTCGATGCCGCGATCGAAGTCGCCCTCCTTGCGTCCGGCCTCATAGAACGGCATCAGGCGGGCGAGGTCCGCCTCGGTCACCGGCCGGCGGAAGGCGCGCCGAGCCAGGTTCTGTGCAATCTGGTTTGCGCACCGCGCTTCACCCGTTGTCTTCGGATCGCAGACATAAATCAGCTGGTGGCTTTCGGTGGACACGCCGCTCGGGTTGTAGGGCCCCTTGATTTCGATGCTGGTGAACGTCGGCAATCCGCCGCCGCCGAATCCGCCACCACCCTGGTTGCTCACGGATTCGAAGCGGGATCGATCGATGAATCCCACCACCACTTCGCGGACGCCGGCCTGCACCTCCAGCGACACGTTGCGGAATCGGTCGGCAATCTGCTGACGCCCGTCGCCCGCCTTTCGATTGTTCAGCATGAGATCGTTCACGCCGCCGATCGGCTTCTTGAACCTCACCTTGCCGTCGATCATGACGACCAGTGTCGCCTCGTTCTCGAGGCTCCCCGTATACAGGCCGAGCGTCTGATCGGGGAACAGGATGTTGAACCGGTATTCGCCATCGACGGGGAAGTTGTGCCGCAGCCGCATGCCGCCGTCACGGAGTCCGAGCGGCATGGCTTCGGTGGCACGGTGCGCTGCGAGCGGGTAGGGCGTGCTGTCCAGGCTGCGATCGCCGATCGCCTGTTTCGCGATCGTCCGCGCCGCTTCGACGTACTGCTCGATGAAAGTGGGCGAGACGCTCAATGCGGAGGCGATGTTGTCGAAGCCGTCCACGGCGGCGTCCTGCGGGAGCACGTCCTTCGCGACGATGTCGACACCGACGAGCGCTTTCACCGCTGCGGCGTACTCCGTTCGACTCAAGCGCTGGATGCCGACGTACCCTGCTTTGGGTGCGGCCGGATTGCGATCGAGCTCGTTCTCCATCCACGCAATGAACCCGTCGATGTCCTTCTGATCGGGTTGCGGGCTGCCGGGCGGAGGCATCAGGCGGCCGCGCAGCTTCCGGACCGCCTTTTCCCAGATTTCGGCATCGCCACCGGCCGCCTGTATGTCCAGCCCCTGCAGGACGAGGCCGCCCACTTTGGCTCTCGCGTTGTGGCAGGTGTAGCAATACGTTGTCAGGAGCGCCTGATGCGGATCGGCAGCCGCGGCGCCGGTCTGCGCGGTCCCCGCCTGCCCTTCCGCTTCTGTACGCCATACCGAGGAGGACGCGATCACCCAGACGAGCACCGCGGTCGATACAAGGAAACGCTTCATAGACGACAACTAGTTCGGGACCGAGTAAACGAACATCTTCGGGGTGATTGTGGCCGGTGCCGCCACAGCCGGCGGCGCCTGCCCGCTATCGCTCGCCGCCTGCGCGGCCGCCGCCGTGATTTCAAGCGCCGGCGCGGCGCCTCGTCCACGCACGCCGGCGCCGGTTCCGCCCATCACCGCAATGTACTGCTTGCCGTCGAGCACGAACGTCATCGGCGGACCGACGCCCGAGGTCACCGGCAGCGTCATATCCAGCAGCGGTTCACCCTTGTCTGCGGTGAACGCCTTCATCCGTCCGCTGGCCATCGTCTGCACGACGACGTTCGAGGCGAGAGACAGGGTACCGCCACCGCTCTGTCCGCCACCCGGGGCGAACCATCGCTCGGTCTGCGTCGCCGGATCCCAGGCGCTGAGAATGCCGCCGCGCACTTTGCTGCCATCCGGATTGCGGCGATCGGGTCCGTGCGGCGCTGGCGAAGCCATCGGAATGCCCGCCCTCGCTCCACCCACGGCGAGCCCGAGGTTCTGACGTCCCGGTGTCGGCGTGTACGTCTCGGACGAGACGAAACTGAATGTGTTCTCGACGTTGATCGGCACGTAGATCAGGCCGGTGGCCGGGTTGAACGACATCTGCGACGTGTTGTGCATCTGCACCGGATATACGGTCGTGCCGCGTGCCGCAGAGTAGAGCGCCTCGGGATGCACGTTGGGCCGGCCAGTCTTCGGATCGATGCTCGTGGCCCAGCTGACTTGCGACATCTCCGAGGCGGAGATGAACTCGCCGGTCTTTCGATCGAGCACGTAGAAGTAGCCGTTCTTGTTCGCCTGCATGACGACGCGGCGGGCGCGGTTGCCGATGCGCACGTCGGCGAGCACCAGCGCCTGAATCGCGTCATAGTCCCAGCGATCGCCTGGCGTGCACTGGTAGTACCACTTCAAGCGGCCGGTGTCGGCGTCGACGGCGACGATCGAGGCGATGTAGAGATTGTCGAGCGGCTTCGTCTCTCCGCCGTTGCGCACCTGGGCCGACCAGACGGTGCCATTCCCGGTGCCGAAGTACAGCAGGTTCTCCTCCGGGTCGTAGGCCATGCCGTCCCACAACGAGCCGCCGCCGCCCTGCTCCCACCAGTTGCCCGCCCAGGTCTTCGCGGCCGCCTCCATTTCCTTGTTCTCGAATCCCTTCGAGGGGTCGCCCGGAGTCACAAAGAATTTCCACAGCTCCTTGCCAGTGTTGACGTCGAACGCGGAGACATAACCGCGGAAGGGTGGGAATTCGGCGCCGGCATTCCCGATGAAGACTTTGCCCTTCGCCACCCGCGGCGCCATGGTGATTGAATACGAGGAGACTTCGCCCTCCTTCGGCTCCGGAATCGCCCACGTCGACCACAGCAGCTTCCCGGTGGCGGCATCGAGCGCCTGCATTCGCCCGTCGATCACGGGCACCAGCACCTTGCCGTCGTACAACGCAAGCCCGCGGCTGGTCACGCCGCAACACAGCCGGGATTTCCCCGGCTGCGTCATGGTCCGATCGGCCTGCGGGTCGTAGCGCCAGATCGGCTTGCCCGATCTCGCATCGACTGCCGAGACGATGCTCCAGTTGGTGACGGTGTAGAGGACGCCGTTCGAATAGAGCGGCGTGGCCGCCTGGTTGCCGCCACCCGTGCCCAGTTCATACGACCAGGCCAGTGACAGCTTCCCGACGTTGGCGGCATTGATCTGGGTGGTCTGGCTGTAGCGTTGCTCGCTCCAGTTCATCCCGGTGGTCACCCATTCGGTGCCGCTCCCCGCATCCCGCAGGATCTTGTCGTCGATCTTCGTGACCTGTTGCCGCGAGTCCACGGTCGTCAGTGCGAACAGGACGATTCCTGCGACTCCCAGTCCGAACGTCTGCGGGCGATGGGCCATCATGCGTCTCGACAGTCCTCTGAACTAGGCGAATTCTTACCGGTCCAGAAACGCTGTCAAGCCCTTAAACCGCAACGGGCTTCTGAGGAATTGACCTTTTCATGAGGGTTGCGACGCCCCCCCACGCGATTCGCGTGGTGGCGCACACCGTCAGGAAAGGATTTGGGCCGGCCGTGACCCGGGACGAACGGCTACGCGGGCGTGGGGCAGAGTCGCTTTCGCCCGCGCCAGGCGGTGATCAGCCCGTCCGCGGGCCGGCCGTCATACGGCACGTTGACCGCATCGACGTCGTCGCACCCTTCCTGCATCAAACCGGCGAGCTCACCGCTGGAGGGCCACCGTTCCCAGGCGGGGCAGGGCAGCTTGCCCCAGGCCGACTTCGGCTTGTCGATGATCAGCAGCCAGCCTCCCGGGCGCGTCACGCGTATCAGCTCGCGGACCGAAGCGCGCCAGTTCGATGAATGCTCGATCGCTTCCACCGAGAACACCGTGTCGAATGCGTTCGTCCGGCAGGGAATCGACTCCAGGGCTCCGGCGGCCGTGTGGACCGCTGCAGGCGCCGACGCCAGCAACGTCGGCGACAGGTCTACGCCGGTGCACGTGACGTCGGGCCTGCGCTCCTGCACGGCCTTGAGAAAGCGGGCCTTGCCGCACCCCACCTCCAGTACGCGTGCCCCCGGCGAGACGCGCTCCAGCACCACCTCCGCACGACCGTCGTCTGGCGGAACATGGGACGGCAGCTCCGGTGCGATGCGGTCGAAGAACGCACCCACGCGATAACGGTTCGCGCGGAGGTAGCGGGCGGCGAACGTGGTATCGAGGTTGTCGAGACCTGGCGCCTGCTGCTGTTCGAGCCGTTCCAGGGCCCGGTCGCCCTCCTCCCATCGGCCGAGACGGTACGCGCACGTGGCCGCATCCGGCAATTCGCGGATGGCCACCGGCCACTTCATGCGGGCATCGAACAGGGCGCCGGCCAGATCGTGGTGCATGGCGTCGATGAACCCTTCGATGATCGCGAATCGGGCACGGCGGAGCGGCTGCAGCCGGCTCGACACGCGTCTGACCAGGGCGGTGATGCGCTGATCGATTAACTCGAGGTATCCCTCCGAGACGACGTTGCCGCAGCGACGAGCGGCGACCAGTACGCAGGGGTGATCGGCGTACCCGGTGGCATCGCGGTGCAGCATCGTGGCAACGGCGGACAAGCGTCGGAGCAGTGCGTCACGTGCGCGAGGCACTCGACCGATGCCGGCGAGAAGCGCTGTCAGCAGCGCCGCTTCCCCTTGCGGTGTCGCCGGCCGTGCCGGCGGAGTGTCTTCGCAGACGTGTTCGACCAGCACCGAGATGAGCTGCTCGGCTGTTTCCGTTTCGCCGTGGCTGAGGAGCTGCGGGACCAGCGGTGCAACACCGTCGATGCCGCCCAGCTCGGGTGCATTGAGTGTCGGTCCTGTCGAGGCTGTCACCGAGGAGGCGATGAAGGCGAGCGCCTCGGCTGTGTGGCCGACGGGAGGAGCCGCGGGTTTTCGCAGCACTCGTCGCGCAAGCGGTTCCAGGCCCATGCTCGACACGAGCGGCTTGGCCACCTGAATGGCTGCGGTCCACGTGGTTGATGCGAGCGCCTTCATCATCAGCTCGTTGCTCCTAATCAGATCGGTAGCCGACATGCCGAGGCGCGTCACACGCTGTGGCCCGATGGCACCGTGAGGGAATCCAGAACGGTTGTGGTCGGTGATGACACTTCGAAACGATTGAAGAAAGAGGAACCTTTTGCTGTCCACTTCGCGTCATGCGCAGAAAAGGCGACTGGTGCGAATGCAACGTGGATTCCCGGAGTGCTCGGGTGACATCAAGTCTCGTCGAGTCTCGTCGCGCAGAGCGCTGTACGAGGGCTCCTGGCTGATGTCGAGCTGTGCGGGATCGATGAGAGTGAAGAACCTACCTACCGTGACTGAAACCGGTCATCCGCATGGGTGAAGAACCACCCCTCGATCGCGAGGAACTGTCGAGATCGGGAATCACCGCCAGGACCACGAAGGTCACCTCTTCTGATGACACGTCCTCGTAGGAACGGGCTGTGACGTTCTGCCGAACGCGTCGCGGTGAATTGATACCCTCGATTCGATGACCAGTGACGACGCGCCGGAGACCAGTGCGTGGTGAACGGCATCCCGTCGGCGGACCGCCACGCGACGCCGCGTCTCGCCCGCGCCTTCACCGTCCTTGCTGTCTCGATCGGATACTTCGGATACGTCTTCCAGGTTCGCAGCCCTGAGTTCATGACCTCGGGACTGAGCGAATGGCTCGATCCCTACTTTCTCAACGTGATGGCCGAACACTGGTACCACAGCCTGCGGACCTTCAGCGATCCTTCGTCGCCGCTGATGTTCTTCCCCAAGTCCGGCACGATCGGCTACTCGTGTTCGCTCGTCCTGTTTGCCCCGTTCTATGTGATCGTCAGGCCCTTCCTGCATCCGTTCACCGCGTACACGGTGTCGCTGTTCCTCGTCCTCGAAACGGGCGTGCTGTCGTTGTACGTCGTGTTTCGAAAGTTCTTCGACCTGACCTTTCTCGAAGCCGTGCTGCTGACGGCATTCTTTGGATCGTCTCTCAACGTGATCAACACGTGGCACACCAACGTCTGGCCGCAGACGCTGTCGATCTACCTGGTGCCGTCGATCCTGCTGCTGGCACTCGCGTCGCGCCGCGTACACGGCCGTGTGGGAGTGATGGCCGCGGGTACTAGCGGCGCCCTCGCCACGCTGCTGTTCGCCCAGGACTTCTACACCGGCTGGTTCACACTGCTGATGTCGACGCTGCTTCTGGTCGGCGCGGCGTTGACGATCGACAAGCGATGGCTGGGTCGCCAGCTGGCACACGCCTGGCGCCGTGAGCGGCCGCGCATCCTCGCCTTCACGCTCGGCGCCGTGACCGGGGCGATGGTGTTCGTGTGGTTCTACTGGCGCGCCTACCAGGAGCACCCGGCGTTTCCCGAGGGCCAGCTGCTGGCGGCGTTGACGCCGCAGCGTCCCTCCGACTGGCGAGGGCCGATCGACGCGATGCGGCGCCTGGTGGTCTATGCGGGCGTGCGCTCCTTCGCGTTGGTGTTCCTGGTCGGCGCGCTGATGTGGCTGCCCTGGTTCCAGATCCCCTGGCGGGTCCGCCTGTTTACTCTCTGGTTCCTGATCGTGACCACCGTGGTGGTCATCCTGGGCGCCGTGAAATTCGACGAGTATCTGGGGTGGAAGAATTACTCCGTCTGGAAACGCCTCTTTCTGCACGTGCCAGGCGCAAACGCCATCCGCGACCCGAAGCGAATCATTTACGTCTTCGAGCTCACCGTGGTGCTTCTGGTCGGACTCCTGCTGGCACAGCTGCCGCGGCGCTCGGTGTTCAGGGCGGGCGTCGCGGTCCTGATGTTCGCCTTGCTCATGGCCGAACCCAACAAGCAGGCGTTCCTCTATGGACGTCCGACCGCCGCCTTCGATCGCTGGGTTGCCGCGCCGATCGCGATCGATCCGTCGTGCCGCAGCTTCTTCATGTCGGCGGCGTCTCCCGAGTACGAAGCACGATATGGCCATCGCGCCAGCCTCTACGGCGTCGACGCTGTCTTCATCGCCCTCGAGCATTCGATCCCGACGCTGAATGGCTACAGCGCGTGGAATCCCGACGGATGGTCGCTTTCCGATCCGCCCCATCCGTGGTATCCGGCGGCCGTACGCGCATGGGTGGAAGCGAACCATCTGGACGGCGTCTGTCAGCTCGACATTGATGCCCGCCGCATGACGCCGTACGTGCCCGGATAAGCTGCCGGGGGTCCGGCTGTCGCGCCCGATGTCGTGGGACGATCGAGGTGGGATCGTCAAGTCCGGTCTCTTCCGGATGTCTCGCCTGCACCGATGAAGGACAGGTCGTCGGCGATGTCGGTGACCTGATCTCTTTACTGATTTGCCAGTGTCATTGCGCGTTCCGCTGGTGGTCGCCCGATAGATTGACGAGCTCGATCTGCGCGACGTCGGTCCAGGGCACGTTGTCGGGACGCTCACGGCTATCCGCGAAAACCAGCACGCCTGCGTTCCGGTCGCCAAGATCGCCCGTGCGTTCGAGCTGCAGCTCCTCGCCGCCACGCAGAATCACCGTCGCGTACGGGGCACCGCGCCCTTCACGGCCATTGGGAAGGATCGAGGCGATCAGGCTGAAGGGAATGTTGTAGTCCACGCCCGGGAGCGCGGCATCGAGCGTCTCGGTGGTCTCGCTTTCGTCGAAGTCGTAGACCAGCCGACCGCTCAGGCGGCGGCCGTCGCGCGTGGTGACGCTCCCCGTCAGCGCGCGCCCCGGCAAGTAGTCAGCGTAGCCCGGGCCGCTGCCGCCGGGACTGAAGTCGACGCGTTCGAAGGCGTCCCAGGAGACGAGCACGCGACCATACCGGACGTCGTCGACGTAGATGCCGCGGTTGTTGCTCCCGACTGCGCGCGTAGCGGAGAGCGTCATCTCGTGCCCGTCGAGCAGCATCACGAGTGCGGTGTCGCGCGAGGTGCGCGTGATCGAACGGATCGTTTCGTACCGCAGTGTCACCTCACCACCGGTGGTGCGGCCGCGGAGTTCGTCGCTGCCGACGGACTCCTGC
>Ga0070664_100004879_pt1 | contig 10750 bp, 6 predicted proteins | sample KBSC73metaG_FD_65863 | JGI IMG/M metagenome (GOLD analysis project Ga0070664, IMG submission 65863) | Corn rhizosphere microbial communities from Kellogg Biological Station, Michigan, USA - KBS C7-3 metaG | ecosystem: Host-associated > Plants > Roots > Rhizosphere > Soil ... | reverse complement strand
CTCGACGAGTTCACGAGCGAGCCGCGCTGGTACCGGAGCTACAGGTCGCTCCTGATCGACAGCCTCACGCAGTTCGTCGATCCCAAGGTGGCTGAGCTCGGGATCGACAACTCGTCGGCGGCTCCTGCCGCGAACGTCGACGAGCTCCACGGCGCGTCGCGCAGCCGGGCGATCGCCGAGCAGGGTCGCGCACAGGCGGATTGGGCGCGCATCGCCAAGGAGCTGACGCGGCTCATCCGCAAGGTGAGCGCGCTCGGCGTACACGTGTACGTCGTGGCCGAAGAGCGGACGAAGTTCGTCGGCAACAGGCCGGGCGACGGGGAGGAGGGCGCGAAGTCGTCGCTGTCGCCGAAGAAGTTCACCCACGCCTTCGACCTCATCGTGCAGAAGACCTCACGCTCCGAGGTCATCGTGCGGAAGACGCGCTATCGCGCGTGGTCGAAGGACCAGAAGCTGAGCGGGTGGTCCGCTGCACGAGACCTCGCCCCCGTGTTCGGCGGCAGCGTGCAGAAGAGCGCCGGACTTGACGACTTCGACCCGGCGACGACGGCGCACGAGGAGCTGATGGATCTGCTCAAGACCCTCGGCTCCGATGCGCGAGGGGGGAGGATCCCGCTCGCGAAGATGCGCGAGTATCTCGCCGTGGCGAAGAACAACGACGTGGCAGAGAGCGAGGTGCGGAAGGTGGTGAACGAGGTGAAGCGGGAGTACGGTGCGGGTGCGAGGGCAGCATGAGGGTGCAGGGTGAAACGGTGAAAGGGTGAAATGGTGATTCACCAATTCACCCTTTCACCGTTTCACGATTTCACCGCCGTTCCCGGCCGGCTTCTTGCTTTTTCTGCGCTCTGACACCCTGTTCCTGGCCACACCCTGATCGCAGAGGCCGCTATGAAGTGGAACGATATGGGGCGCAGTTCCAACATCGAGGATCGCCGCGGCTCGGGCGTTGGTCGCATGGGGATGGGGATTGGCGGTACCGCCGTTCTCCTCGTGCTGAGCCTTCTGTTCGGCCGGAACCTGTTCGAGGACGTTCCCGCCACGACCACGTCGGCAGGTGGGGAGCTCGCGCCGACCGATTCCGCCCGGGAAGAGCCTGAGGTTCGGTTCGTGTCGTTCGTGCTGGACGACGCGCAGCAGACGTGGGCGAACGTGCTCCCCAAGTACGGCACGCCGTGGCGCGACGCGAAGCTCGTGCTGTTCCGTGGCGCCACGCAGACGGGGTGCGGCGTCGGACAGACGGCGATGGGGCCGTTCTACTGTCCGCTCGACGAGAAGGTCTACATCGACCTGGCGTTCTACGACGAGCTCAAGTCCAAGTTCGGCGCGCAGGGCGACTTCGCGCAGGCGTACGTGATCGCACACGAGCTGGGGCACCACGTGCAACATCTCCTCGGCACCGATGAGCAGGTGCGGCGTGCGCAGCAGGGCGACCCGTCGCAGGCGAATCAGTATTCGGTGCGGCTCGAGCTGCAGGCCGACTGCTACGCCGGCGTCTGGGGACGGTCGACGCAGCAGCGTGACAAGCTCGACCAGGGCGACATCGAGGAAGGCCTGAACGCCGCGGCCTCGGTGGGCGACGACCGCATCCTCTCGCAGAGCGGCCGCCGCGTGAACACGGACTCGTTCACGCACGGCTCGTCGGCGCAGCGCGTGAGCTGGTTCCGGAAAGGGTTCGACACGGGCGATCCGCGCGCGTGCGACACGTTCGGCGGCGGCGCGGGATGACTGCCGCGGGCAGGCCGATGCATCGCGCTGGATACGCATCGGCCCGCCTCTCGCTAGAGATTCGCCATCACGCCTGACTTTCCAACGCCGCCCCTTTTGTGGCGGCGTTGTCGTATCATTCGTTTTCCTCCGGTCAATCCTTGTTTGAGAGAGCGGCGACGCTGCTCGTCTGGCGGATGCACGATTTGCGTGCATCGTTGTCGGGCGACGTTTTTGCGTCGAAGCGTCACTCCATGTCCCGTCTTGGCTCGTAATCCATGGACCGCGTTCCTCCCTCCGAAACCGAAGTGCTGCGCGACGCAGCAAGCGCACCCGCGTCGCGCGCCGACGCCGGTCGGGCGTCCGCCGAGAACGGCCGAGAGAATGGCAACGACAACGGCCAGACTTCGGTCGCGGGAGACGACGATGGCACCGCGCTCGTGACCACGCCGGCGACGCGCCGCAAGCCGCGCGCGAAGAAGGCCGCAACGACGACGGCCGAGAAACCGAAGCGAGCGTCGCGCAAGAAGCCGGCGCCGCCGCCCACGCCGGTGCCGAGTGTGCCGAGCGCGCCGCTCACGCGCCCCGATGGCACACCGGCGCCCGTCGTGCATCTCGTGCCCGAGCTGTCGCCGTACGCGCGCACCGGCGGGCTCGGGGAAGCTGTGGCGAGCCTCGCGAAGCATCAGGCCGCGTCGGGTATTCCCGTGACGGTGATCATGCCGTTGTACGCCGCGGTGCGCGAGCGCACCGAGGTGCGACCGCTCGGCGCCGCGTTCTCGCTCTCGGTGGGACCGCGCACGGAGACGGCGCGACTGTACGAGCCGGCCGCACCGCGCCAGCCGGGCAGTCCGCGCATCGTGTTCATCGAGAGCGAGGTGTACTTCGACCGGCCGGGTCTCTACGGCGACGAGCAGGGCGACTATCCCGACAACGCGCTTCGCTACGCGATGTTCGCGCGCGCGGTGCTCGTGGCGCTGCCGAAGATCCTGCCCGAGGCGCCGAGCATCCTGCACGCGCACGACTGGCAGACGGCGCTCGCGGCCATCTATCTCAAGACCGAGTTCATCGCGCATCCGTACTACGAAGGAATCCGCGCCGTCCTGTCGGTGCACAACGCCGGCTATCAGGGGCACTTCCCCGAGTCGACGATGGCGGACATCGGGCTGCCCGCGTCGCTCTACAACCACCGGCAGCTCGAGTGGTGGGGACGCGTGAACCTGCTCAAGGGCGGTCTCGTGTTCTCCGATCTCGTCATGACGGTGAGCCCGACGCACGCCCACGAGCTGCGCACCGAGAAGGGCGGCTTCGGGCTCGACGGTGTCTTCGTCGCGCTGCGCGACCGGCTCGTCGGCATCGTGAACGGGATCGATCAGGAAGTCTGGGATCCGTCGCGCGACACGATCATCCCGCGGCGCTTCTCGGCCGAGAGCCTCTCGGGGAAGAAGCGCTGCCGGCTCGCGCTGCAACGCGCCACGGGGCTGAGCCGTTGGCAGTCGCCGATCTTCGCGCTCACGGCGCGGCTCGTGTCGCAGAAGGGGCTCGACCTCGTGCTCGGTGACCCGGGCTACTTCGCCTTCGACGCGCAGTACGTCTTCCTCGGCCACGGTGAGGCGCGGTACGAGGCGATGCTCACCGACCTCGCCGAACGTGCGCCGAGTCGCATCGCCGTGAAGCTCGACTTCACCGACGAGTTCGAGCATCTGCTGCTCGCCGGGGCGGACCTGTGCCTGATGCCGTCGCAGTACGAGCCGTGCGGTCTCACGCAGATGCGCGCGCAGCGCTACGGCACCATTCCAGTAGCACGGCGCGTCGGCGGACTGGCCGACACGATCGAAGATGGCGTCACCGGCTTCCTGTTCGACGACTACACGTCGGCCGACTTCATGCGCGCCGCGATGCGCGCCACCGACCAGTATCGCGAGACGGAAGCCTGGGAGGAGATGATGCGCGAGGCGATGTCGCGCGACTTCGGATGGGAGAAGAGCGCGGCGCGCTATCTGAGCGTGTACCGTCGCATCCTCGGTCTGCCCTCGGTGCGGCAGGATCGTGTGATGGCGGGCGGAGTATAGTACGAAACCGTGGCCCCGGTCCGGCGCCACGCGTCGTTCGTACGTGCCCGTCCCGTTTTCGCACCTTCCCGCCCAGATGTCGTTTCGCATCAGTCGTCTCGCCGCCGCGCTGCTGACCCTCGCCGGCGCCGCTCCACTGCGCGCCCAGTCCGATCCACCTCCGGTCGCGCGCGAGCTGCGCGCCGTGTGGGTCGCGACCGTCGACAACATGGATTGGCCGTCGAGGGCCGGGCTGCCGGCGAGCGAGCAGCAGGCGGAGCTGATCGCGATCCTCGACCGCCTCGTCCAGCTCCGCATGAACGCGGTCGTGCTGCAGGTGCGGCCCGCCGCCGATGCGCTCTATCGCTCCGACCTCGAGCCGTGGTCGGAGGTGCTCACCGGCCAGATGGGCGGCGACCCGGGCTACGATCCGCTCGCGTTCGCGATCACCGAGGCCCACAGGCGCGGACTCGAGCTGCATGCGTGGATCAACCCGTATCGCGCGCGCTCATCGCTCACGCAGCCGGCGTCGTCGAACCATGTCAGCCGCACGCATCCGGAGCTCGTTCGGCGCTACGGTCCCTACCTCTGGATGGATCCCGGCGATCCGCGCGTCCGAGATCTGACGACGCGCGTCGTGCTCGACATCGTGCGGCGCTACGACATCGACGCGCTGCACATGGACGACTACTTCTATCCGTACAAGGAGACCGTGCGCGGGCGCGAGCTTCCCTTCCCCGACGACGCCACGTGGCAGCGCTACGTGCGGGGCGGCGGCAAGCTGGCGCGCGACGACTGGCGGCGCGAGAACGTGAACCTGCTCGTGCACCAGCTCGGCGACGCTATCCACGACGTGAAGCCGTGGGTGCGCTTCGGCATCAGCCCGTTCGGCATCTGGCGGCCGGGCTTTCCGCCGAGCGTGCGCGGGCTCGACCAGTACACGGAGATCTACGCCGACGCGCGGAAGTGGGTGCGCGAGGGCTGGGCCGACTACTTCACGCCGCAGCTCTACTGGTCGACGGACAAGCCGCAGCAGCGGTACGACGAGCTGCTCAAGTGGTGGGTCGACGAGAACGTCATGCATCGCCACATGTGGCCCGGCAACTACACGGGGAAGATGCTGCTGCCGGCCTTCCGGTGGCGCACGAGCGAGATCCTCGAGCAGATCCGCCTCACGCGCGCGCAGGCCGGCGCGACGGGCAACGTACACTTCAGCATGAAGGTGTTCTTCGAGAACCCCGACGCGCTCGTCGAGCGGCTCGCCGCCGGTCCGTACGCGCAACCTGCGCTCGTCCCCGCGACGACGTGGCTCAGCGTCGGTGCTCCGGCGGTGCCGACGATCTCGGTGCGCACGAGTGGCGGCCGCGCGATGCTCGAGATCCTGCCCACGGCGCGGGCCGCCGTGCCGATCGGCGTCGGCGGCACGTCTACGGTGTCGTCGTCGCCCTGGCTCTGGGTGGTACAGTCGCGCGGTGAGTCAGGGTGGACGACGGAGATCGTGCCGGCCGCCGTGCGCTCGCGTCCTCTCGTGCCGAGCGGCGCGGCGCAGCCGCGCGAGGTGCGCGTCACCGCGATCGACCGCCTCGGCGTGGCGAGCCCCGTGGCATCGCTTCGCGCGCCGTTCTAGCCGCCCATCCATCGCAGGATCATCTTCGCCGCCGGCTGGATCGATGACGTAGGGACGGCGGTGAGTTGGCTCGTTGGATCGAGGGCTCGTGCGACGCGACGTGCCAGCCTTCCCGAGCGAGCGCAGTGACAACTCCGACGACGAGGGCCATGGTACGACAGATCATTGCGGCCGCGCTGCTCGCCACGAGCGTTTTTAGCAGCCTGTCGGCCATTGGCGCGCAGCGCCCCGCAGAACGCCCGCTGCCTCGGCTGCGCGTGAGCGAGAGCGGACGCTTCCTCGTCACCGAGGACGGGCGGCCGTTCTTCTATCTCGGCGACACGGCATGGGAGCTGTTCCACCGGCTCACGCGCGAAGAGGCGGTGCGCTACCTCCAGTTCCGCGCCGACCAGGGCTACACCGCCATCCAGGCGGTGGCGCTCGCGGAGTTCGACGGGCTGACCGTGCCCAACGCGTACGGCGATCTGCCGCTCGTGGACCGCGATCCGACGCGGCCGGCGACGACGCCCGGCAGCGACCCGGCGAACCGCACGGCATACGACTACTGGGACCACGTCGACTTCGTGGTGAACGAAGCGGAGAAGCGCGGGCTGCACGTGGCGTTGCTGCCAACGTGGGGCCGGTGGGTGATCAATCCGCAGAGCCCGTCCGATGTCGTATTCAATGAAGCGAACGCCGAGGCCTATGGTCGCTTCATCGGGAAGCGCTACGCGTCGCATCCGATCATCTGGGTGCTCGGCGGCGATCGCCGCACCGACGGTGTGGAGAAGGTGTGGCGCGCAATGGCGCGCGGCATCGCCATTGGCACGAGCGGCCGCGAAGACTACAGCCGCGCGATGATGACGTTTCATCCGTGCGGCGCGTGCACGTCGTCCACTGCGTTCCACGACGACCCGTGGCTCGACTTCAACATGCACCAGACGGGACACGGGCTGGCCACACAGACGCACAGCTGGTCGCGCATCGCCGCCGACTACGCGCGAACGCCGGTCAAGCCGGTGATCGACGGCGAGCCGCTGTACGAGGATCATCCGCTCGACTTCCGGGCGGCGCAGAACGGATACTCGTTCGACGCGCACGTGCGGCAGCGCGCGTACTGGGACGTGTTCGCCGGTGCGGCGGGGCACACCTACGGCAACCACGCCGTGTGGCAGTTCTATTCGGCCGAGCGCACGCCGGTGAACGGACCGCAGATGTACTGGACCCACGCGATCCGCCGGCCCGGCGCGGCGCAGATCCCACTCGTGCGCAAGCTGATCGAATCGCGCGAGTACTTCTCGCGCGTGCCGGATCAGTCGCTCGTCGTCGACACGCTCATCGGTGCGGACCACATCCAGGCGACCCGCGGTGACGGCTACGCCTTCGTCTACAGTGCGCAGGGCCGCCCGTTCGAGGTCGTGATGGGGAAGATCTCGGGCGACAGCGTCGTCGCGCACTGGTTCAACCCGCGTTCGGGCGACGCCCTCGCCTTCGACCGGTTCGCGAACGCAGGGACGCGGCGCTTCACGCCGCCGTCGCAGGGGTTCGGCGCGGACTGGGTGCTGGTGCTCGACGACGCAGCGCGGCACGCCGGGGTGCCCGGCAAGTGACCTCTCGCGTCACGACGCTCGAGCTGTTCTTCGACCTGGTCTTCGTCTTCGCAATCACGCAGGTCGCGCATCTCGTCGGCCATGCGCACGGCGCGCTGGATTTTCTCCGAGCACTGCTGGTGCTGACGGTCGTGTGGTGGATGTACGGCGGCTATGCCTGGCTGACGAACAACGTCGCCCTGGACCGCCTCGCACACCGTGTGCTCCTCCTTGTCGCGATGGCGGCGTTCCTCGTCGTCGCGCTCCGGATCCCGCTCGTGGCGGGGCGACACGGTGTCGCGTTCGGCGTCGCGTATCTGACGATCGTGCTCGTGCATGCGGCGCTGTTCACCCGCGCGCCCAACGCTTCGGCGCGCGCGATCCTCTCCATACTTCCGTTCAACGTCGTGCTCGCGGCACTGATCGTCGTGTCCGGGCTCGTCGATCCAGCGTGGAACTGGACACCGCTCGCGGGCGCGGCGCTGGCCATCGTCGCGACGACGATCGCGCGGCGGGAGCGCGGATTCTCCGTCAATCCGTCGCACTTCGCCGAGCGCCACGGGCTCGTGGTGCTGATCGCCCTCGGGGAGTCGGTGGTGGCGATCGGCACGGGCGCCGCGGGACAGCCTCTCGCGCTGCCGCTGCTCGTGGCAATGGGGCTCGGGATCGCGCTCGCAGCCTGCGTATGGTGGACGTACTTCGACGCGGACGACGCGCGAGGCGAGCACGCGATGGCGCACGCCGCCGGACCCGAGCGTGCGACGCTGGCCATCCGCGCGTACTACTATGCGCACCTCCTGATGATCGGCGGCATCGTGACGTCGGCGGCAGGGGTGGCACAGGTGATCGCCGACGCTTCGCGCGGTGAAGGGCCCGCCGAGGCCTGGCTGCTCTCGTCGGGAATCGCCGTCTACCTGCTCGGCGAATCGGCGTTCCGAATGGCGCTGCGGATCGCGCCGGCGGGGACGCGCCTCGCAGGTGCGGCGCTCGTCCTCGCCACGGGACCGATCGCGGCGCGGGCCGGCAGCCTCGTGCAGCTGGCGACGGTGGTCGTCATCCTCGTCGTCATGCTCACGCTCGAGCACCGGCGCCACGCGACGGCCGAGTGAGTGCGGGAAGCGTTCGGCCCTCCATCGCCGACACGCCGACGAACGACCAGGCAACAGGCAGCTCGAGCTGGCGGTTACTCGCTCGCCGTCGCCTGGGCGTGGTTGAGTGCCGCGACCAGCGTGATCCCCCCGAGCATGTTGCCGATGAGCGCAGGCAGCACGAAGCCGAGCACGGCCTGCGCCCACGTGGCCTCGCCGCGCCAGGCCGCGTAGAACACCTCGCTCGCGCCGGCGACGACGTGGGCGAACCCGCCGACGCCGACGAGCCAGGTCATGAGGACGATCACCAGGAGCTTGACGTCCGCCTCCGGGAGCATCCACACGAGCAGCGCGATCAGCCATCCGGCGTACACGCCGTGCAGCAGCGTGACCCAGAAGCTGAACTTCATCGTCTCCTGCGCGATCTCCGACAGGGCGCGCTGTGTCTCCGGCTCGACGACGGCGAGCCGGCCGAGCGCGAGCCCATACAGGAGCGCACCGATCATGTTCGCCACAAACACCACCGCCCACAGCCGCAGCACGTTGCGCAGCGTCTCGCGCGTCTTCTCGTGGAGCAGCGGGACCATCGGCGTGAGCGTGTTCTCGGTGAACAGCTGCTGGCTGCCGAGGATGACGATGACGAAGCCGACGCTGTATCCGAGCTTCGCCACGAGCGGCCGCCACGACGCGTCGGGGAGACGCGAGTGGAGGAGGGCCTCGGCGAGAAACGAGAAGCCCATTGATAGCCCAGCGGCGAGCCCCGACCAGAACAGCGCGTCGCTCGACCGGTCGAGCTCCTTCTTTCCCTCGCGGCGAACGACCTCGTACGTCGTCTTCGCGTCGAGGGACTGGGCCTCCTCGACCTGCTTTGCTTCGGAGCCGGACTCCTCCGCTGGCTCGTGGTCATCGCCGGGCTTCGGCCGCGGGCGTTCGGCCCGTGCTGCCGCTGGTGTCGTCATGATCTGCTCGCGCTCCCGTGTGGCGGGCTCTCGCGCGAAAAACGTTCCTCCGGAGTCAACGGCCCACGTCGCGAGAGCGTAGAGAGCACGCGCGATCTTCCCGGCGCTCCGGACGGTGTCTATCGTTGGCGCTCCGGACGGTGTCTATCGTTGGCGCGCCGACGCGTCGGCAACCGCGCACCTCACGCCATTCATCCTCGACGCCCCGCTCCGTGCCCCATCCACGGTCCACGCCCGTGCGCCGCATGCGCGCGCTTCGCTCGCCTCTCTCGGGCCCGAGCGTTCTTCCGGTCCTCGCCCTCGTCGCCTCGATGGCGTGCGCGCCGAGCGGTGCCTCCGCGCCGACGCCCGCACCCGCCGCCGTTGCGCTCTCCACCACCGAGCCGCGCAAGATCGAGGTGCTGTTCCTCGGCCACACGTCCGAGCACCACAACTCGAACAAGTTCGCGCCGATGCTCGCCGCGGGGCTCGCCAAGGACGGGATCAACTTCTCGTACACGACGAACCCGGACGACCTCAATCCGCAGAACCTCGCGAAGTACGACGCGGTGCTGCTCTACGCGAATCACGACTCCGCCACGCCGGCGCAGGCCGCGGCGCTGCTCGACTACGTGCGGGCGGGCCACGGCTTCGTGCCGATCCACAGCGCGTCGCACAGCTTCCGCAACGTCCCGGACATCATCCGCATGATCGGCGGCCAGTTCGCCCGGCACGACACGGGCACGTTCACCGCCGTCACGGTGCGTCCCGAGCATCCGGTGATGCAGGGCCTCCAGCCATTCGAGACGTGGGACGAGACCTACATCCACAAGAACAACAACCCCGACCGCATCGTGCTGCAGGAGCGCGTCGAGGGGGGCACGCGCGAAGCGTGGACGTGGGTGCGCACCGAGGGCCAGGGACGCGTGTTCTACACGGCGTATGGCCACGACGAGCGCACGTGGGGCCAGGAAGGATTCCAGAACCTCGTGCGCAACGGGATTCTCTGGGCGGTCGGCGATCGCGTGCGCGCGCAGCACGACAAATACGCCATCGCGTCGCTCACCTACGAGGAGTCGAGCCGCATCCCGAACTACGAGCGCCGTAATCCGCCGCTCAAGCTGCAGGACCCGCTCTCCCCCCCGGCGTCGATGACGCACATCCAGGTGCCGCCGGGATTCCGCCTCGAGCTGTTCGCCTCCGAGCCCGACATCGTGAAGCCGATCGCAATGAGCTGGGACGAGCGCGGCCGGCTGTGGATCGCCGAAACGATCGACTACCCGAACGACATCCATCCCGGCAGGCCGGGCCGCGACCGGATCAAGATCCTCGAAGACACGAACGGCGACGGGAAGGCGGACAAGTTCACCGTGTTCGCCGACTCGCTCAACATTCCGACGAGCCTCGTGTTCACGAACGGCGGCGTGCTCGTGTCGCACATGCCGAGCTTCATCTTCCTCAAGGACACGACCGGCGACGACAGAGCCGACGTGCGGCAGGAGGTGCTCGGCGGTTGGGGGTACGGCGACACTCACGCCGGCCCGAGCAACTTGCGCTACGGGTTCGACAACCGGATCTGGGGCGCCGTCGGCTACAGCAACCACCTCACCGTGGGCCCGAACGGCGACACGACGAGGTTCGGCCAGGCGATCTACCGCTTCCGCCCAGGCACGTACGACTCACTGGAGCATGTCGCCAGCTTCTCCAACAACACGTGGGGCCTCGGCTTCTCGGAGTCGAACGACGTGTTCGGCTCGACGGCGAACAACACGCA
>Ga0070664_100004878_pt1 | contig 10751 bp, 7 predicted proteins | sample KBSC73metaG_FD_65863 | JGI IMG/M metagenome (GOLD analysis project Ga0070664, IMG submission 65863) | Corn rhizosphere microbial communities from Kellogg Biological Station, Michigan, USA - KBS C7-3 metaG | ecosystem: Host-associated > Plants > Roots > Rhizosphere > Soil ... | reverse complement strand
TGAAGGGGCTCTCGGCCGGCGCCGCGAATGAAGCCAATGATCAGGTTCACAGTGCCGGCCGAGAGCCCCTTCACCATCGCAATCTGGATCGGATCGGCGGCCGACAGCTTCCGCGTGAGGTTGTTGTCGATCGCCCATGCGACGCATGCGAGCAGGACGAGGACGGCGCCAGGTTCGACGCGGGCGCCTCCTTGCCACGACAAGATCACCGCGCCAGCGAGTAGCGCCGCCGCACCCGCGGCGATGCGGCGGTCGACGTTCTCCCGAAACACGACCCATGCGATTCCCATGGTCGCGAGCCCCTCGACGTTGAGGAGCAGCGAGGCTGCCGACGCGTGCATCCGCGCGAGGCCAAAGAAGAGCAGCACCGGACCGATCACTCCGCCGGCGACAATTACGAGCGCGAGGACCGGAAGGTCCGCGGATGTGATCGGCGCCTCACGCGCGGGGGCCTTCCGGAGGAGACGCTGCGCCGTCATAACCAGCGCGAGGCCTAAACCTGATCCGAGGTACAGCAGGCCGGCTAGCAGGCCGGGATCCAGACCCGCGCCTATGAGCGTGCGCGCAAGCGGAATGCTCGCGCCGAACAATACGGCTGACATGAGCGCCAGTGGGACGCCGGGCCACGCCATCTGTGGAAGAAACCGCGCCGTACGTCGCCTCCTGCGATCGATTATCTGTTACGCCGTACCAACCGATGTGTGTCAACGCGTAGGCCCGAAACTGCTACGACGTGACGGTTGGCTCCTTAACGCCGCTTCCTACCGATTAGCACGAAGCAATACCGTGGTTGAACAGCGGCAAGTGAGAATTGGTTTTGTGTCAGAACTGTGTCACATACCCCCCGAAACCCCCGGTGAACATCGTCACTTACGGGTGCATCGCGAAGTACTTCGTTGTAGCGGGAAATGATTGATCCGTGGTGCGTTGGTGGGATTTGATGTGCGTCAGCACGCGCGGCGGGAGTCAATTTCCAAGCGTGCTCCTTCAACCACTCGGACATCTCTCCGTATATTTAGAATCAACGATTTGCGAGCGCTCTCAAGGCGCGATTCTTGCGGTTGTGATAAGTCCTCAAAAGTGACGCTCCGCATTAAGTATACCTGTCATTGACAGCGGGTCCGATTGATCAATCGCGGACGTCGGAGGCGCATCAGTCGTCAGTTGCGCGACCAGGCAGGACCGATCCGCCGCCACGACCCAATGTCCACCAATGGGCGATCACTCGCGTGACGACACCCGGTTCATCGGCTGAAGCGCATCGTCCAGATGTCCGACTCGATAGTCGCGCTCGTGAAGTACAGACGTCGACCGTCCGGCGCAAGCACTGCCGTGCCGATCAGGCGGGCTGGCTCTTGATAAATCTCACGAGCTGCTCGTGTCGTCGTGTCGACGAGCATGATTCGTGCGCGAGACGTCGCGACCACACGGCGGCCATCCGGCAGCCACCGCGGCCAACTTCCGGCACCGATTCGGTCCCACGATTTTGCAGGGATGTCGAACACCCATAGCACACCCGACGTATCGGCGGCGGCGATCCGACTCCCATCCGGTGACCAGTCTCGCAGGTAAACCGGACTCTTGGTCGGGGGGGACGGCAGACGATCCGGTGGCTTCGTCCAGTCGTGCGCATCGAAGATGAACTGCTCGCCAGTGTTCGGGTTCGAGCCGCCAACCCAGCGGCCATCGCGAGACGGCACCGGGTCGTTCAGGACGGTATCGCCGTACGTCAGTTGGCGGATGCCGCTGCCGTCCGATTGAATCGTCCAGAATTGGAAACGGCCGTTGCGCGCGGAGTAGAACAGCAACGAACCGTCCGGAGCCCAACGCGGACCACGGTCGCGTGGAGGATCGTTCGTGACCGGCCGTAGCCCGCTGCCGTCCACGCCGACGACCCAGACGTCTTCCTGGGCCTTGAATGATCTCAGCGCGAGGAAGCGGCCGTCGGGCGACACGTCCGGGTGCAGCCACGCGCGCTGGCCCGTGACGATGTCGCTAGGCGCACCGTTCACGACGCCGGCGATCGGATCGAACCCGATCGATCGTACGAGCGTGCTGAAGTCGTAAGCGACGTAGGCGATTGTCCCGTCCAATCCCACGCTCATATGGCCCGCATAAACTGTCGGTGCGGTCACCGCCAGCGGCTCCCCGGATGGCCGTCCCGTCTTCGGGTCCACGGCGATCTTCCAGATGTTCATCGTGCCGCCGCGATCACTGGAGAAATACAGCGTGCGTCCGTCCTGCGCCCATACGGGATTCCAGTCGGTCGATTCCGCCGTCGCGATTGGCACACGCTGTCCTCCCGCGAGTGGCTGAATCCAGATGTCGCGATTTGCGGCCGAGAATTCCTTGCCTGCAGCGTCGACCGGCAGTCCCCAGAACGCCACGAGCCGTCCGTCGGGCGACACGCGCGGCTGCACGGCGTCGGCCTCGGCGATCCGTCGGCGTTGCCCGGACTCAACATTCACCGCCCACAGTTCGCTCGGCCCTTGACGATTGTCGGGGTCGCGTCCGGACTCGGTGCTGTAGACGACTTCGTGGCCGTCCGGTGTCCAGGATGGATCGGAACCGCCGTTGGTCAACCGCCGCACTGATTCACCGCGCCGATCCATCACGAAGATGCCGGGGCTGTTCTCACGGGCAGAACTGAAGGCGATCGATCGTCCATCCGGCGAGAAGGCGGGCGTGTCGTCCGAGGGTTCCTTGCTCAGATGCACAGCCACGCCGCCGGCGACGCTACGCAGGTAAATACCAGCTTCGCCCGTTGGACGCTTCCCTGCGTACACGATCTCGCGGCCGTCCGGCGAGAGGCTGGGCCACGATTCGATCCCGCGGTCGTCGATAAGACGCACAAATACTGGCTTCGGCAGCACAATCTCGCGGGCCCGAAACGGCCACACCGTTCCCACGTAGGCCGCGGCGAGCCCGAGCAACATGACCACGACGGCGACAATTGACCATCCACGTAGGCGTCGGCTTCGCGGCACCGGCGCCTCGATCAGAGACGCGAGTCGGGTCCGAAGCTCCATGGCGGATGACGGCCGCTTCGCGGGATCCTTCGCCAAGCACTGACTGACGATGCGCTCGAGATCGCGTGATGCGCCGGGTCTGAGCCGCGTGATCGGCGTTGGCTCGTCCTTGATGATCGAAGAGAGGATCGAGATGCCCGTATCGCCCCGGAAAGGGCGCAGGCCTGTGGCCATTTCATAGAGGAGCACGCCGATCGAAAAAATGTCGGAGCGGTAATCGACCGGCCGCCCTTCCGCCTGCTCGGGCGACATATAGGCGGCGGTTCCCACGATCTGCCCCACCATCGTGGCCGCCGCGGCAGTGACCGTCTGGAAGCTGCCATCATCGAGCGCCGGACGATCGAGTAGCTTCGCCAGCCCGAAATCGAGCACCTTTACCCGGCCGTCACCCGTCACCATCACGTTGGCAGGCTTCAAGTCGCGATGCACGATGTGGCGCGCATGCGCCGCGACGACGGCCTCCACGAGCGGGATGGCATAGCTCAACAGCTGCTCGAGCGGCATACCGGCCGGCGGGATCAGCCGATCAATCGTGCGGCCGTCGACGATCTCCATGGTCAGGAATCTGGTGTCGTCGTACTCCTCCACCGAATGAATGGTGACGATGCTTGGATGATTGAGCGACGCGACTGCCCGCGCTTCCTTTTCGAACCTCGCGCGGCGGTCCGGGTCGGATCCGATTGCTGGTTGGAGCACCTTCAGCGCGACCCTGCGCTCGAGCCTCGTATCTTCGGCCTCGTAGACCGTGCCCATCCCGCCGGCGCCGAGGGTCGAAAGAATTTCGTAGGGACCGAGACGAGTGCCGGGAGTGAGGGCCAAGCGGTTGATTATAAGGACGGGGCTGTCGTTCGCGCGGTACTACTCCTGACCGACGCCGTAAGTCGCTGCTACCGACCGAGCCGGGCAGCGGGCATTCGCCGTGGCGATTTCATGGACAGGCTCTAAATGAGGCCAACGATTGTGATAGGACTGTGATACATCGCCGTCAAAAGCTTGAAGAACATCGAGGTCTACCGACGCATACCAAGTGATCGATTTGGAGGGCTAAGACTCGGAGCACGCATGCCTTAGCCGCTTCGGAGTGGCTCGGTGTTGCTCGCACGGTTCGGTTTCCAAGCGTGCTCCTTCAACCACTCGGACATCTCTCCACTTTAGAATCAACGACTTGCGAGCGGTCGGTTAATGATTATCGCACACGCCGGCAACCTCGCAGCGTTTTCCTCCATTTCGTTTGCACTCAATGGTTTCGATCGGTGCGACGACCGGCGCGCCCGGAAACTGTGTCAGATGTCTTAACGTGTCGCGATCACTTACGGGTGTTTACAAGAGCTTGCCGGTCACGGAGAGGGAAAAGCCTCGATCATCGTGATCTCCGGCGAAACCGGAATTGCTCTGTTCAGCTGAAACCCCGCGCTCGCCAGGAGCGCGCGATGTTCGTCAACCGTCCGCTCCTTCCCACCGGTGATCGTCAGCATCACGAGGTCGACCATCTTGCCAACAGAGGCCGTGTTGTCCTCGCCGAGGCAGTACTCGATGAGCAACAGGACGCCATCGTCCGGGACGGCACGACGGCAGTTACGCAGAATCTCGCACGCCTGTGCGTCGTTCCAGTCATGAATGATGTTCTTCATCATGAAGGCGCGAGATCCTGAAGGAATGGCGTGAAAGAAATCACAGGTCTCGAAACGCGTTCGGGACGCGAGATCTCCCGAGAGGAACTCGCGACGTCGCGAACGTTCGACGACGGTCGGTGCGTCGGCCAACACTCCATGGAGCGAAGGATGGGCGCGCAGGATTGCGGCCAGGAGTGCGCCGTTGCCGCCGCCGACGTCGGTCACCGTTTCCCAGCGTCCGAAGTCGTAAATCGCGGCGATCGCGGAGGCGGACAGTGCCGAAATCGCGGTCATCGCCTCGTCGAAGACGCGTTCCGCTTCGGGATCGGCGCGTAAGTACTCGAACGTGCCGCTCCCCAGAACCTTTTCACGTGCTGGCAGGCCGGTCTGCAGCGAGTACAGGAACTCTGTGAACGGTGCGAAGTAATACCGGCTGCCACGAAACATCAGCACCGGTCGCATCGAGCCCGGAACGTCACTGCGCAAGTAATCCGAGAGCGGCGTGTTGACAAACGTTCGAGAACTGATCTCTCGAAAGATCCCGTGGCCCGACAGAAAGCGCAGCGCTCGATAGAGCGCGTCCTCGTTGACGTGAAGCGCCGACGCGAGCGCCGCCGCCGACCGTTCACCCACGTTCAGCAGGTCGGCAATTCCCAGGGTCGCTGCCGCGCAAAGCGCCTGATGGACAACGAGGCCGTCCGTCATTCGCAGCAACGCGATCGGGGTCGCCGGTGTCGATGGGAGCGCACTCATTCGCATCCCTCGCTTGGCCTCTCCGCTCGCCTCCACGCAGGCCGACGCGCGGCCTCGGGCGGCGCCTCGAACCGGTACGGCCCCAGCCGAGTGGCGAGCATTGCCGCAACGATTGCAGCGCCGCCAAACGCCGCGAGCGGCACGCGATACGAACCGGTGCGATCGAATACCAGGCCCATCACGAGTGGGCCGAGACCGCCGGCGATGACGAAAGCCGCGAACGCGAATCCGACGGTAGCCCCGAGAGACCGCAGACCGAAGTAGCGGCTCATGAGGAACGCGATGATGTCGACTTCAGCACCCATCCCCAGTCCGACCAGAAACGCACCGGCGAGCGCGACTGGCCCGGCGCTGCCTGTCCATAACAGCGCAATGCCGAGTGCCGCGCCCAAACAAGTCGCCAGCGCGACGCTTCCACCGAAATAGCGGTCGAGAAAATAGCCGGAGGCGATGCGGCCCACCAGCAGCGCAAGCCCAATGACGGAACTCGCGAGTGCGGCGTTCTCCGCCGTCGCTCCGCGGTCGGCGAACAACTGCGGCATATGAATGACACACGCATGCACGCTCGCCGCGAGCAGGACAAAAACGGCAATCAGCAGCCAGAACGTGCCGCTCTGGCGTGCCTCACGCCAATCCAAACCATCCACTCGGCTCCCAATTGTCGGCGTGGCACCACCGGTCGATCGCCCGTCGGGTAGTAGGCCCATCTGCGCCGGTGCATCTCTGAGAAAGACGCCAACGATCGGCATCGGTATGGCCAACATGGCGCAACCCACGATCGCGAAGGCGTTCCTCCAGCCGACACCGGCGATCAACCGTTGCGCCACGATTGGCATCACGACCGCCCCAAGCCCGAGACCCACCATCATGCCGCCCAGTGCGACTCCTCTGCGGCGGTCGAACCAACGCGACACCACGAGTGCGTACGGAACGGTTGTCGTCGCCGGAGCGACGACACCCAGTGCAGCGTAAAAGAGATACAGTTCTGCCAACCTCGAGCCAATCGCTTCTGCCGACACAAGCAACGCGGCAACGACGGCCAGGCCCGGGAGAATCACTCTGCGCGCCCCTGTCCGGTCTGCGATCTGTCCGACCACAAATGCGAAGATGCCAGAAAGCAGGTTGGTGATGGTAAAAGCCAGCGAGACCGCCGCGCGGCTGGCGTGAAACTCGCGGACGAACGGCTGAAAGAACACTCCGAAAGAGAACGCCACAATTGGGAAGGCGCCCAGGAACAAGCCGGCTGCCGACGTGGCGACAACGATCCAGCCGTAGAAGAGACCGTGCCGAGGGGTATTGGCCCGGGCGCCTTCGTGCATGCGAGTGTGTTCCACGCCGTCCTCTACTGCGCGCGCGCGGCAGTCTCGCTCGAGCAGCCGATCGACACTCTGATGTTCTGAGCGTTGAAGTCCTCGACCGTCCCTGTACTGGTGAAACGCGTGCCGTCCTGGGACAGCTCGATGGTCCGTATCACACGCGCCGTCGAGGCGAATGTCCCGTCCGCGTTGAAGCGGAAGAATTCGAACATCGAGGTGTACGTATTGTCTTCGACGTGCCGCCACGTGCCCACGCTCGGACCGCGCATGACATTGGAGGATGTCTCGGTCATCGAACCGTCATGCACGTAGAGGTTCAGCGCGCGAACCTTCCGGATGATCTCGCCGGTCTCACAGTTCCTGACCGTGACGCTTACGTTCCAGACGCCGTTCAGGCGCGGTGTGTGCTCGTCAGCGGCCATCGCCGGTGTCGCGCTCAGGCAGAGCGCCACGGAGAGTGCAGAAATCGACAGCATACGCATGCATTCTTCCTTTCTGCTAACCCGCGTCCAAGTTGGATCCGCGGTCAGATGAGCCGTCAGCATGATTCCGGCCGCAGGGGAAAGTCTTTAGAACCGCCTGAATCTTTCTGAGAAGATATGAACCGCCGTGGCCAGCCGATCGACTGGGGCGTACGAGTTCGGAGATTTCCGCCTGGATCGCGGACGCCGCGTCCTGTCGGGGCGCGACGGCGTGCCGCTGCCGCTGGCGTCGAAGGCCTTTGAAACACTGGCGTACCTCGTCGAGCACGCTGGGGCCGTGATCGACAAGGACGAATTGATGCGGGCGGTCTGGCCCGATACGGCGGTCGAAGAAAACAATCTCAATCAGAACATTTCGATCCTCCGACGCGCGCTCGGAGAGCATCGCGGCGACCATCGCTACATCGCGACCGTCCCGGGACGTGGCTATCAATTCGTTGCGAAGGTGCGGATTGCGGACGAATCGCCGGCGCAGCGCGAACCGGCTGCCGGCGCATCGATGGCGGTGCTCCCATTCGTGAATGTCAGCGCTGATCCCGAGTTCGACTTCTTCGGCGATGGACTCGCCGACGAATTGATCATCGCGCTGTCAAAGGTCCACAGCGTTCGGGTCGTGGCGCGGACCTCGGCGTTCTCGTTCAAGGGAACACAGGCTGACATCCGGCGGATCGCGGACACACTCGGCGTGAATTTTGTGCTGGAAGGCACCGTCAGAAAGTCAGGCACTCGGCTCCGCGTCACGGCGGAGTTGATCAACGCCGCCGACGGCTGTCAGGTCTGGTCGGAGCGGTACGATCGCGAATTGGACATGCGCGACCTCTTCGAGATTCAGGATGAGCTCACGCGTGCCGTGCTGAATGCCATCACCCCTAATCTGCCCAGAGCCCAACGAGGAGCTGTCGTAAACCACGCGACACGGAATGCTGCGGCCCACGAACTGTACCTAAAGGGACGCTTCCATCTGTTCAGAATGACGCAGTCCGGGATCGAGACGGGCGTTCAATACTTCGAGCGAGCGGTCAAGGCCGACCCGACGTACGCGCTCGCCTACGTCGGACTCGCCCACGGGTATCGCATGCAGGCGCTGTCGCTCGAACTACCGCCGAAAGAGATCGGTCCGAAGGCGCAGGCTGCGGCGCGCAAAGCTGTGGCCCTCGACAACAGGCTCGCTGAAGCGCACGCCGTGCTCGCATTCAATATCTACTGGTTCGACTGGGCATGGGATACGGCCGAATCGCATTTCGCGTGTGCGTTGGAACTGAATCAAGACAGCGCGGACACGCTGTGGATGTACGCACACCTGCCGTCGAACGCCGGGCGCCATGAACAAGCGCTGTCCGCGATCGCCCATGCCCGGATTCTGGATCCGTTATCGGGCCTGATCACGGCGATGGAGGGGCAGATGCTCCTTCACGCCGGCCGAACCGACGACGCGATCGCTCGCTTGCGCGACGCGATCGAGCTCGAGCCGCGATCCAGAGTCGCGCACCTGTTTGCCGCCCGCGCGTATATCGAGCAGGGTCTGTTCGACGCAGCGGCCGCGGAAGCCGAGGCCGCACGGTTGTTGACCCCAGCCAATACGCAGGCGGCGGCACTCGAGGCGTGCGCGAACGCGCGGCGCGGCAAAGGGCGTGAAGCGGAGACGACGCGGGCAGGACTCGTGAGACTGTCGCAGGAGCGCTATGTATCGCCGTACCACGTCGCGATCGCCTGCAACGGTCTGAATGATCCGTCAGAGGCCCTCGCATGGCTCGAGCGAGCGTTCGAGGCGCGCGATCCGATGATGGTGTTTCTCAACGTCGAGCCGACGTGGAAGAACCTGCATGACGAACCGCGCTTTCGCGCGCTGGTGAAACGAATGAGCTTCACCTAGCGCGGTAAGGTCTCTCGCCGTCGTCCGCACGAGCGACCGTCCAACGTCGATGCAGGCAGCGAATCCTCGGGAGCATCGACGGGTCACACGTGATTGCGGAGCATCAGCTCCTTTGGGTGCGGTTGCAGGTACGTCTGTCCGGCGAGATACGCCACCTCGAACCTGCGTACGTAATGGCGGAGGAGCGTAAGCGGCACGACGAGCGGGACGAGACCATGCCGGTAGTCCGTGATGGTGTCTGCCAGCTCGCACTTCGAGGCGGCGTCGAGTCGCTCCTTGAAGTAGCCGGCCATGTGCTGCAGCACGTTCGTGTGGCGGCGCGTGGTCGCCGGCTGCGCGAGCGCGCGCATAAAGCCGTCGAGGTAACGCCGTTCCAGATCCCGCCGCGACAGGCCACCCGCGTCGGCCACGAGACGCCCAAGCTCTCGATACGCCTCGGGCGCGTGCGCCAGCAACAGCAGCTTGTGCGCGGTGTGAAAACGCACCACGTTGCCAACGGTCCACCGCGCGACGAATAGGCTGCGCAGCCGCCGGTAGGCGAACACCCGCTCGACGAAGTTGTCGCGCAGCCGTGGATCGACCAACCGCCCTTCTTCCTCCACTGGCAGGTGAGGAAAGGCGTCGACAAGCGCCGCCGCAAACAGCCCGCGACCACCGCGCGCAGGCGTCCCGTGACGGTCGTAGATTTTCACCCGCTCGAGTCCGCAGCTTGGCGAATCCTTTTTAAGGACGAAACCCGACAGATCTTCGCCGACGAGCGCCGGCACCCGGGATCGAGAAAAGCGCTCCATCTGTCGCGTGACGTCGAGGCCGCTCTTCACTGTCAGCAGCCGGACGCCATTCTCGATGCGCACGAGCCGCATGGACTCGCGCGGCGTGCCGAGCCCGCATTCGACTTCCGGACAGACCGGCACCCACTCGACGAAGCGGCCGAACGTCTCGGTCAGAAACGCGTCCCGCTTGTGCCCACCGTCGAAGCGCACCTTATCGCCCAGCAGGCACGCGGAGATGCCGACGCGAATCGGCTGCCAGCCGGCGGCATCGAGGGGGTCAGATGACGCGGCTGTCATATGCCCAGTGCAGCACGGCTTGACGTTGCCGCCGACGGCAGTCGACATCCCCCTTGTCGCAATGCTTCCGAATGGCGGCGACGTGCCGCGCGATGGCCCGCCACCGCCGTATCTGTCGCGCATCGTCGCGCGTCCTCCGACCCATGTAATACCGGCAGTACCACTGAAACCACCCGCGCGGATCCTGCGAATTGATCCAGCCCTTGCGTCGCCACTCGGCCAGCGACTGCGAGGCGTTGACGCCGAAATAGTTGAGGCGCGGATCGTGCCGCTCGGCGCAGAGTCTCGCGCGGGTGAACCAGGCCGCTGGAAATTCATCGCGACAATCGGTCATGTACTTGCCGCCGAACACACCGAGCGCGAGCATCTGCTTTGGCGTGAGTTCCGGCGCGAATCCAAGCGCGAATCCGCGCCCGACCGGCTCCGTCCGATAGTAGGTGTAGCCTTTTTGCATTCGGTCGTTGACGACGACCTTTCGTGTCATCGTCGGCCGGCTTCCTGCGGCGTTTGCACAAGACGCCCGACGTCGAAGCCGTTGCCTTGCGCGGCCGTGCGTGCCGCCGCCATCGATTCGGCATCAACGTGCGGCGTGCGAGCCAGGATCCAGAGGTACTC
>Ga0070664_100004868_pt1 | contig 10758 bp, 6 predicted proteins | sample KBSC73metaG_FD_65863 | JGI IMG/M metagenome (GOLD analysis project Ga0070664, IMG submission 65863) | Corn rhizosphere microbial communities from Kellogg Biological Station, Michigan, USA - KBS C7-3 metaG | ecosystem: Host-associated > Plants > Roots > Rhizosphere > Soil ... | reverse complement strand
ATCCCGGACTGGCCATCGCGCACCAGGAGAATGGATCGCTCGGCTTGACGCGCTTCCATTACGACATGGTCCTGTGGTCGTAACGGCTGTCCACCACGGGTCGAAAGCAGTCATAAGGGTTAGCGGAGTGCAGGTTCACTGATCCCTGTTCAACGATCAGGGAATTGCTGGGCTTTATCGGCAGAAACCTGGCGGGAAACCCAAGCTCAGGCAACGCGCTTATCGGTGGAATTCGCTGTAAATTGCCGCCGAACAGGGAACCGCAAGTGAAGACAAGTTTTCAGCTGACTGTCCGCACCGCCATACTGCTGCGCTCTTCGAGGTACGCAGGATTTGAATTGACGTTAGGTTCGGGGGCACGCGTTCGTGGCGAAGCGCTTGTGGGCCTACAGGTCCTTCTTGGTCAGCCTCGCGAGCGCGCTTTCCATTTTCAGCGACAGCTTCTCGACCTCGGAGTTCAGCTCGCGGAGCTCGGCGAGCGGGTCGCTCGGGGTTTCGTAGGGCCGCGGCTGGGCCTGCAGTAGCGCCGCGCTGAGCACCGACGGGGCGATCGGCAGGGTGAACTGCGCACCGTAAAACTCGCCGCTGCTCCACACGATCTCGGCTTCGATCAGGCCGGCCTGCGGAAGCTCGAATTCGAAGATCGCTCCAACCAGCATCGGGATCGAGGTTTCGATCAAGGCGCCGGTCAGCGACAAGTCGTGGATCGTGACCTGCCCATTGCCGGTTACGGGGTCCCTGGGGCCGACGCCGAGCCGGAGCGCGCGACGAGCGGCTGTGCGCCGTTCGTTGGGCTCGAGTTCGTCGAAATGGGCAACCAACGCCATCAGTGCGCCTCCATGTGAGTCCGGAGTGCGCACCGATGGTTAAGAAAGGGTAACCGTTACGGCCGCCGAGTGTTGAGCCGTTGCCTGAGCTCGGCGACTTCCCAAAGATCGTTGCGGCTGAACGGCAACAGCGCCCGGAGCGCGCTGAAGCTGCTCGGCCCGAGCGCGCGTTTGAGCCCGTCCAGCTCGGCGAAGGCGGAGCGGACTTCGGCGGCGTCGATCCTGGCGTCGCCGGCGGCTTCCTCGATCATCGCCTCCTCGGCCTCGACGACGAGTAAGGCCTGGAGCTCCCAGTAGCGGCGCACCCGTTTGGCTCCCTCTTCGCCGAGCCGGCCGGCGAGCGCGGCGATCTTCTGGCCGGCGGGTCCCGTCGGCCAATGCCCGGCCCGCAGGGTCTCGAGCTGGACGCGATGCTCGGCGCATTCCGCGGCAAGCCAGCGATGGGCTTCCGCGGTGCCGAAGTTGAGGATGGCGATGATCGCCACCGGCGCGACCACGATCGCCCCCATCATCGCCACCATCGGCCGGTCGGGGAACTGGTTGAAGGCGGTGTGGAGCGCCACGGCGACGCCGTAGCCGGGAACGAACCACAGCAGGCTGAAATCATAGTCGGCGGCCGCCGCACGGGTTTCGCGCTCGGCGAATTCGTGTGCGATCGCGGCAAGGACGGCGAGGGTCGTTCCGTGCATGACCGCGGTGCCGAAGCCGCGGACCAGCCAGGTCCCGGTGCCGTATTCGGGGAAGATGGTCAGGTAGAAGATGTTCTCGACTACAGAGAAGCCGGCGCCGATCGCGAAGCCCGAGATGACCGCGTCGAGCTTGTAGCCGATGCGGTTCAGTCGGAAGAGAATGATCATGAGGAGCGCCTTGATCGCTTCCTCGATCCACGGCGCGACGAACCGGCTGTAGAGCGAGAAGCCGATCGGCAAGGTGTCGAGCAGGCGGCCGCTGACCGGCCAGGCGGCGAGCGCCCCGAGCGCCCCGAGGGACAACAAGATCACGACTTCCTTGAGGCTCATGAGAGCGAAGGCGTCGAGCCACACGAACAGCGCCAGCATCACCAGCACCGGGATCAGCGCAACTCCCCAGTGCATCCCTTCGGTCACCAGCGCGGTCATCGGGTCACATGATCTTCAGCGAGGCGAGCAACTCGGTCTTGCGATAATGGCCGTCGCGCCAGCCGCCGGCCGCACCGACAGAGAAGACCATCGGCAGCCTCAGCGCGACGGTGAAGGCGAGGTCGAGCTGAACGCCCGCATCGGCGTAATGGTGGCTGCTGCGGTCGGGCGCCTGGGTCGCCATGAAGCCCCCGAACAGGGCGGGGCGAACGTAGCTCAGGAAGAATGCCGGGGTGCCGATTTCTGCGAAGCGGATCGGCGGCAGGTTCACTTCGCCCGTCACCTTGGCGAAGCGGCGCGCGACGATTTCGTCGATGCCAAAGCCCGGGAAGCTTTCCATCTCGCGGTAGCGCTTGACCGGGCGGTCATCGACATAATTGTTGCGGAACGAGCCGAAGTAGAAGGCCGACAGCGGGCTCGAGCGCTTGCCGCCGGAGGTCCCGGCGTGGCCGTAGACCCAGACCGAGCTGTTCGGGAACGGCAGCGGCAGGCCATATTCGACGCCGCCGTAAAGCTTGGGAAAAGCGTTGCCCTGGGCATAGTCGAGGTCGGCGAGCGCCCGCCAGCCGAATCCTTTCTCGCGGTCGACGCCGCCGAGCGCGGTCCGGTAATTGTGGTATTTGGCGCCGATCTCGATCGACTCGATGTTCTTGGGGCTGGCGATGTTCTGCGCGTTCGGCAGGCGCTCGAGCCCGGTGTAGACGGCGCCCGACGCGAACAGATCGAGCTGTCGCGGGGGGTCGTAGATGATGGTCTTGTTGTAGGCCGCGATCACGGCGTCGCCGCGGCGGCTGCGCTCGACCGGGCCGAACAGGTCGTAGAAGTCCGCGGCGTTGTGGAGGTAGCGGACGTCCCAGTTCAGCGTCTTCAGCTGCAGCTTGGCGTGGAAGCGGTCGCGCAGGCGCATGTGATCGAACGGCGAGATGCTGAAGCTCGCGTTGATCTGGTTGAACTGGAGCGGATCTTCCCAGTGGAAATACCAGCCCGGCGAGAAGGCGCCCTTGTAGCCTTCGACGATCGGATAGGTTCCGGCGAACTTGCGCTGCCGAGCGGCATTATACTTGCCGCGGCCGGTGACGAGCTCCTCGAACGGGACCCTCGCCGGCGAGCCGACGCCCCAGGTCTTGAGCTCGGGATGCTCGTTGATGACCCGAGTGCCGAGGAACTCGACGTTGCCGAGGTCTTCCTTGACCTGCGGCCGGAAACGAACCGGCTGCAGCCCCTGGCCGCTATATTCGTAGGCGATGAGCGAGCCGTCGGGTTGGAGCATCGGGCGGAAGAAGCCGGTCGCAGCATTGCTCACCGCATCATATTTCCGGGTCGCGATGTCGAACCGGAAGACGTTCGAGGCACCGGTATAATAAGAAGTCCCGTAGAGCGCCTTGCCGTCGGGGGTGAAGGTGAAGCCTTCCGGGGTCGACGGCGGCAGCGACAGCCGCGCGACCTCGACCGGATCGCCGGGCGAGAACAGCGAATCCATGCGCCACACGCGCATGGTCTGGTTGCCGTTCACCTCGCCGAACGACGCGGCCATCAAGGTGCCGTCGGGAGAGACGTCGAGATCAAACGGGACCTGGCCGTACTTGAACGTGTGGACCTGGTTGAAGCTCGTATAAGGCGCCGGTAGCCGGACGATTGTCGCAAAGCCGTTCTGGTGGCGGATGCCCCACAAAGACTTGTCGCGCGGGTCGAGGACGAGGTCGCCGATGCGCGCATCCTTCAGCAGCATGCGCTTCCTGCCGGTGTCGACGTCGACCGACAGGATGTCGCGGAAGGCGCCATTGTCCTCGGTATAATAAGCCTTGCGGGCGTCGGGATCGAACGCGAGGCTCGTCACCCGATAGAGCATCATCCCCTTGATTTCCTGGAGCCTGGTGAGCTTGCCGGTGGCGAGGTCCATCCGGCCGACGAAGCCAATCGTGCCCGGATAGCGGAAGGCGGCAATGAGGCTGTTGGTTTTCGGATCGACGAAGCCCCGCGAGATGGAGCCCAGTCCCCGGGGGCTGAGCTTTTGAGTTTCGGTCAGAGGATATTGGGCGAGCCTGGCGAGGTTCGCCTGCTGGAAATCCTGCTCGAACCGGATCCAGTCCCGCCACACTTCGTCCAGCCGTTTGCCGAACACCTGCTTGAACCGCGCCGCATAGAACGCCTTGCTGTCTTCGGGCCGGCGGAGCCAGTCGACGGTCTTCTCCGGCCCATACGTGAGGGCGAGGTAGGAGAAGAAGCGGGTGCCATAGAGATAGTCGTTGACGCCGACCTGGAAGTCGACGGCGATGCCCTCGGATTCGAGTCCGAGCGGTGAGAATATCTTGTCGTGGTCGCGGACCTTCGCTCGCCACACCATCTCGTCATAGGCGCCCTGGCCACGGCCGAGGCCGCCGGCCATCCAGGTTTCGAAGAAGACCGCGCTGCCTTCGAGATACCAGCGCGGGACGTTGGTCCGAGGAGTTGCGAGATAGTTCCACAGGATCGATTCGGGATGCTCCTGGACCGCCATCACCTTGCCGTGGAGGAACTTCCGCCAGAAGGCGTCCTTGCGGTTCCAGACGTCCATCGTCGCGACGTGGGCGAGCTCATGGTTGTTGAGGGTGAAGAAGCGCTCGCCGGGCGAAAAGGTCTCCATCGCCTGGCTCAATGGCGCGACGTCGAGCAGCACCGCGTTGTTCGGCGACGAGCGCGCCGCCGCATTGCCATAGTCGCCGAAGTCCTTGAGCAGCACCGTCGTACGGTCCCACGGTTTCCAGTTGAATTTCTTCTCATGGAACCGAAGCGCGTTGGTGAAGGCGCGGCCGATGTAAGGTGTCAGATAGGTCTGCGCCGGATCGAAATAGAGCAGCTCGAGATCCGGCGTGTCGATTTCGCTGAGATCGATGCCGGAGGCATCGGGCGGAACATGAGACGGCCCCTCGCGGGGCGGCGGCGCGGTCGGTTCAGCCGGCTTCTCGGGCTTGGTGACCGGCTCCTCGATCGTGGTCCGGTCGGGTTGGGGAGGCGGAGGCTGCGGCGCCTGCTGTGCGACAGCGGGAGAGGCACTGCCAAGCAGCAGTGCCGCAACCGCCGGTGACACAGCCGAACCCGGCCGCTTCCTCCCTCTCATGCGCCCCCGAACTCAAGGCGGTCCAGAACCGCCGTCGTCAAACCTTAGTCGTTGCGGCCGTTGGCTCCAAAGTTCGCGGCCGTGGCATTGACCGCGTTGGCGAGATCGCCGCTGCGCGCCGCGCTCGCGAACGCCGCATTGCTGACCAGCCCCTGGAAGTTGGCGTCGTGGCCGAGACGAGCGAACGCATCGACGTTGCGGGCGAACACCTGCAGCGCTGCGGGTTGATTGGCGAGCTGGACAAAGGCGTTGGCATTCTGGGTCATGACCGCAAAGGCTTGCGGATAGGACGCCGCCATTTGCACTGCCTGCGCGTTGGACCGGCCAGCGATGGCCGCCGCCTGCACGCTGAGTGCCTGGGCTGCATTGGCCGCGGTTTGCACCGCTTTCGCGTTGGCGGCGAACTTCTCGAATGCATTGGCATTCGCCGCCACCGCATTGACCGCGTTGCTGTTGAACGCGGCATTGAAATTGGCGTTGGTCGACACGGCCTTGAAGGCCGCAGCGTTGGCGGCCAGCGAGTTGAAGAACGCCGCATCGTTGCGGATCGCGGTCATCGCCTTGGCATCGGCCGCGAGCGCCTCGAACGACTTGCCCGCCTGCGCCATCACGCTGTTCGCAGCCGCATTGGCTGCGGCTTGCTGGAACGCCGCCACGTTGCCGCCGAAGCGGCCGAACGCCGCCGCATTCTGCAACATGACCTGCATCGCCGCTTCATGCGCGGACACGGCCTGGAACGCCGCCGCATGATCGGCCATCACCGCGAGCGCTGCCGGCTGCGAAGCGAACACCTGGAAGGCTGCCGCATTGCCGATCAGCGCCTGGACAACGCCGGCATTCGGGCTGCCGCCGAAGGCGGCGTTGATCGACTGCGCCTGGCTGACCGCCGATTGCAGCAGATTCGCGTTGGCCGAGATCGACTGGAACGCAGCGGCATTGGCGGCGACCGCACTCATCGCGCTGGCATTGAACGCCGCATTGAAATTGGCGTTGGTCGACACCCCCTTGAACGCCGCAGCATTGGCGGCGAGCGACTGGAAGAAGGATGCGTCGTTGCGGATCGCGTTCATCGCCTTGGCGTCGGCGGCGAGCGCTTCGAACGACTTGCCGGCCTGCGCCAATACGCTGTTCGCAGCCGCGTTGGCGGCGGCTTGCTGGAACGCCGCCACGTTGCCCCCGAAGCGGCCGAATGCGGCGGCATTCTGCAGCATCACCTGAAGCGCGCCCTGGTAGTTGGAGAGCGACGCGAACACCGGCGCGTGCTGCGCCACGGCGTTGAGCGCGGCCGGCTGCGACGCCAGCGCCTTGAACGAATCGGCGTGCATCGCCATCGCCGCAGCGGCCTGGGTGCCGACCGCATTGGCGGCGCCGTTGTTCGCGGCGAGCTGCTGCGCCGACTGGGCAAGCGCCCGGAACGCCTGCGGATCAGAGGCCAGCGCCTTGAACGTGTCGGCATTGGCCGCGAGCGCGGACATGGCGATCGGATTTTGCGCAAGCGTCGCGAAATTTGCGTCCGCCGCAAGCGCCCGGAAGCTCGGGTTGCGGACCATCGCTTCGAAGGCGTCGGTCTGCATCAGCTCCGGAACCGAAGTATCGCCGAGTGTCACATCCTTGTCGCTGACCTGGGCGTTCACATAGCGCTGCGACGCGCCGATCGTGCCTTCACTCGGCCCGAGCGGCGGATAGACGCGCCCGAGGCCATACGCCCCGAGACCGACCGCGACGACGGCCGCGCCGGTGAGAATCATCTTACGATTATTGGTCGTGGAAAGAGTGCTTGCCATTGGTTGCCCCCTTGACTGAGTCAAGGCGCCCCGTCTGCCTATTTATTAACGTAAAGTCAACGAAAGTCGGTGCGACGACGCTGGTTCAGCGTGCTGTTATATCATTGAAATTTCGTTGGTTTTCTGCGTCACGGGCGATGTCGGCAGCGATTCTTGCTTTGCTTTTAACCATTTAGCGAAAGCATGTCGAAAGGACGTTTCTCTATCCCGCGGGGGCGATGGAGAAGCGATGCGCCGTTCACTGACCCTGATTGCGGGACTGCTGGCAATCGCCGGCCCAGCCTCGGCCGAGCCGCGCAAGAAGCCGGAACCCGCCAAGGCCGCACAGCCGCAGCCGCGCCCGGCATCGATCGTGCTTGCGTCGGCCGATACGCCGCGTCCTGCGGCGCCTGACTCGGCGCTGGCGGCGCCGTCACCGGAAAAAAGGCGGGTCGTCCCGCGCGTGACCAGTTGCCGCTGCGGCGACCCGCAGGCCGAAGCGGACCCGCAGGACCAATAACTCCTACTTCGTGTTGGCCGCGATCTGCGCCTTGGGCAGGCGGATCACCGGAATATCCCCGTCACCGACCGCGGCGAAGGCCGACCAGTAGAAGGGATGCGACGTGTTCGCATCGTCCATCAGCTGCTGCTGCGACAGGCGCAAGGCGGTCACCGTCGGGGTTCCCGGCGGTGCGGAGAACAGCCCTGTAATCAATCGCTGGGTGGCGTTGTAATCGTCGGGCACCGGCCAGTGGCTGGCGACCACCAGGCGCCCGCCGGCACCGACGAAGGCTCGTACCAGGCCGTCGAGCGCGACGTCGCCGCCGGTCGACAGGCCGGCTTGCTGGGTCGCCGCCGAGCTCGCCTTGCCGGCGGTGTCGCAGGCCGAAAGGATGACGACGTCCGCGTCGAGCCGAAGGTCGAAGATGTCCCGGAACGTCAGCAGCCCGTTCGATCCGGCGCCGCCGAAGCTGGTGAGCAGCGCGGGCTGGGCGGCGCATTTGGCCGCGCGCGCAGTGACGACGCCGTGGGTCGCGAAGTGCAGGATGCGATATTGGTTGAGGTCGTCGCGCGCCTTGATGGCGGTGTCGGTGAACTGGTCGCGAGTGACGATCTCAACCCCGTTCGGGTCGAACCGACGAAGGATCGATCCGGCGATCTCCAGTTCCTTGGCGGAAATGGGCTTGGCCCACGACGACAACGGAAGGATGCAGTCGCGGTCGGTCGCGGCCGGGATTTGTCCCTCAGCCGACGCGTCGGGCGGCGTATTTTCGCCAAGGCCCAGATATTGCTTCCGCCCGGCCGAGGGCGGAACGCTGCGCAGCTGCGCGAACGAGCGCGGGCTGACGGCGGTGCTGATATCGCGGTCCCGGCCGAGCCAGGCGATGCCGCGGAAATCGTAGGCGGCCTGGTCGCTCGCCTTGGCGCGCTGATTGTAGGAATCGACCGAGGCCTGATCCATGACCAGCAGGTTGATCGGCAGGCGCAGCATCGCTCCGTCGGGCTCGAAGATCAGGTGCTTGACCGACGGCAGGGCGGCCGCGAACGGCCCGAACAGCTCGGTATAGATCTGGTGCGACAAGGCGACGTCGAAGGGGTAGGTCGTGCGCTGGCCGTTCTCGACCTTCGAGATGGTGTCGCGGAGGGCCGCGACCTGATCGTCGAGCTGCTTGCCGCTGGTCTCCAGCCTGACCGACCGGGCGCCCGCCGGGGTGGCCATCATCGCATAGACATGATCGCCGACGATGGTCATCCGGTAATAGGCCTCGCCGGGGCGAAGGACCTTCTGCAAGTCGGCAAGCGAAATCGTTTCGCTGGCCACTGCCCGGAACCGCGGGAAGCTGGACAAGGCGGCCTGCGTCGTCAGCTGCTCCTTTTGCGACGTGTCGAGCGTCGCCCGAAGCACGCGCGCACGCACGGCTTCCTGCGGCGTCGGCTTGGCGAGGTCCTCGAGGCGGCCGAGCTCGATCCGGGCCCGTTCGGCCTGGCGCGTCAGCGTCACCGACTGGCGGAACAGCCGCGACGCCTCGTCGGTGCCGCCCGTCAGCTCGCGCGCCAGCACCGCCTGGGTCTGGGCAAGGCCGGGCCGGATCATCAGCTGGGTCGCGGCGAAGACTTCCGCGGTCGCCTTGGGATCGTCGCCCTTCTTTAGAAGCAGGTCCACATAAGGTCGAAGGACATTGGCGAAACTGGGCGGCAGGTTGCTGGTATCGGGCTGCGAATGAACGATCTGGCTGAACATCGCCTCGGCCGTCGCCAGCTGCCCGCTGCGGGCGAGGTAACCGGCCAACCGCGCCTTTGCATTCAGAAGCACGGCGGTGCCCGGATTGTTGACGTCGAGCAGGTTGACCGCGGCTCGATAGAGCTTGTCGGCCTCGGCACGGTCCCCCGACTCTTCGGCGATCGCGCCGAGATCGCCGAAAATCTGCGCGCGCATCCACTGGATCGACGCAACCCTGCCGCCGCGGACCGCCTGGAGCTCCGCGTCCGCCTTCTGGAGGGCCGCACGAGCGCCGGCGCGATCCCCGGTGAGGCGCAGCGAAGTCCCGCGGAGCTGCAGTGCCTGGCCTTCGAGAATCTCGACTTTTTCCGCCGGCAACAGCTCGTCGGACTGTGCGCCAAGCTGTTGGCCGAATTTGGAGTCGGCATTGAGCCGCTTGGACATGACCTTGTCGATCTCGAGCCGCGCCGCAGCAAGGTTTTCCGCCGCCGCGACGGTCTTGGGCAGCGGCTTGTCAAGCTCGGCAAGCGCCGCCTCGGGATCGCGCTGATTGAGGTGGTGGATCGCGCGATAGTTGCGCAGGCGCCGGGCGACAACCGCATCCTTGCCAACCAGCTCGGCGGCGCGGGAGAAGAGCGAATCGGCTTCGGCGAACCGGCCGAGGTTGGACTTCTGCAGCGCCTCGTTGACCAGGGCTTCGCCACGGCTTTGCGGAGCATCGGCTGAGCCGCCGCCGGCCGCGGCGAAGAATTCCGCGGCTTCGGCATAACTTCCGGCGTTGTTGCGGCGATAGGCCTCTTCGAGCGCCTTGTCGGGCGCCAGCGTGCCGGCCTGGACCCTCGCGAAGGCAGCGGGATCGCCAAGACCGGTGGTGGCGATCGAGATCTCGCCCTTGACCGGCTGGTCGGCGACGAGGCTCCGCAAGCCGAGCTGCAGTGCGCTGTCGTAGCCGGCAAGCCCTTCGGCGGCGTAGACGAGCTTGCCGCGCCGCAGTTGATAAGCGCGGTAGGCGACGTCCGCGTCCTTTAGCTTGCATTCAGCGACGTCGACCGCGCCAAGCCCGGGCACGTTGCCGCGGCGCTGGGCCTCGCACGTCGCCCGATTGCTGCGGGCGCTCGCGATACGGGCCGCAGCGTCGCGCGAATCGCGCAGCTTGTAGAGTCTGCCGACGGGCAGCGCGGCGTCGCGGCAGGTGATGGCGTAGCCGGCATCGAACATGTCGGTAAGCGCCTTGTCGACGGTCAGGCTCTGGGCCGAGCAGAAGCTGGTCCCGGCGCTGCCGATGCGCCAGCTGTCCCGGACGCTCAAGGGAGTCGCGCCCCAACTCGAGGCTGCTGCGGCAAGGCTGGTGATCGCCGCGATCGCAATGACTGTCTTGCGCATCTGATCCTCCGATCAGTTCGAGGGCCCCGGGCCCTGAATCATGGTGTCCATCCCGCCGCTCGTGACCGGCTCCTCGAGCTCGGTTTTGACCTGGACGGGTCCGCTGTTGATGAGGCCGAGCGAGGCGTCGGTGCTGCCATCGTCGCTGTCGTCGCCCTTGCCCTTCTCTTTTTCCTGCTTCTGCTCTTGCTGCTGTTCCTGCTGCTGCTGGCTCGGGTCGGCGCTCACGAACTGGGCGGGGGAGGCGACCTGCTGGATGGGTCCGAGAATGCTCTCCGCACCCTGGACTGCCGGCGGCGGCGCCGGCGGTGGCGGCGGCGGCGGAGGCGGAGGTGGCGGCGGCGGCGGC
>Ga0070664_100004865_pt1 | contig 10759 bp, 11 predicted proteins | sample KBSC73metaG_FD_65863 | JGI IMG/M metagenome (GOLD analysis project Ga0070664, IMG submission 65863) | Corn rhizosphere microbial communities from Kellogg Biological Station, Michigan, USA - KBS C7-3 metaG | ecosystem: Host-associated > Plants > Roots > Rhizosphere > Soil ... | reverse complement strand
TGCTTGTCCACGGTACGTGAGCGTAGCTGTAAAATGCAATACGATCAGGTTTTAAGTCAATCGTTTGATTGATTGTTCTTTCAATACTTTCCGGCGTTTGCAAGGGCAAGCCATAAATCAAATCAAAGTTTACAGAGGTAAATCCAATTTCCCTTGCCATTTCAGTTGCGCTCTTTACATTTTCAAATGGCTGTATTCTGTTAATGATCCGTTGCACGTCATCATCATTGTCCTGCACTCCATAACTTATCCTGCGAAAGCCGAGGCCATACAACATTTTCAAATGTTCCCTGGTTGTGTTGTTAGGATGCCCTTCTATGCTGAACTCATGCCTGGGATGCCTGATACTGCTTTTTAGAATAAAGTTTAAAAGTCGTTGCAAGTTTCGCGGCGAAAAAAATGTTGGTGTTCCCCCGCCGATGTGCAATTCACGAATAACGGGAGTTTGCTTCATTAGCCGGCGATAAATAACCCACTCCTTTTCGATGGCCAGCAAATATTCCTCTTCCACCTTATGATTGGTTGTAATTTTTTTATTACAACCACAATAAGTACAAAGCGATTCACAAAATGGCAAATGCAGGTACAGACTGATGCCATTAATAGGATTTTGTTCTTCAAATTTATTTTTAAAAACCTGTTTCCACTGTTCTGTGTCTATTTCGTTATTCCAGAAAGGAACAGTAGGATAACTGGTGTAACGAGGTGCCGGTGTATTGTATTTTTGGACCAATATTGAATTTACCTTTTCCACTACCATAAATCGAAATTAAAAGCAAGGGAAAGGGTAAAAGATGATACACGTTATTCTAAAACACGAGTTTTATCACCTTCAATGAATGGAGATTATGAGATTGTTCAGGATTTTGCCAACGAACATATTACCCAGCGGAGCGGCAATTAATAAAGGAGATTTTTTAGTTTATCAACATTATTTACGATGATCTTGCCACTTTTAATATCAATTAGTTTTTCTGCTTTAAAGTCGCTCAGCGTACGAATGAGCGATTCGGTTGCTGTGCCTACATATTGAGCAATGTCTTCCCTGGAAATTTCTATTGGACTTGTTTGTTCCTTTAACCGGAATTTCTCAACAATATCAACAAGTGCTTTTGCAACACGTTTCCTTAAGGAGCTATAGGCGAGATTCAATAAACGTTCTTCTTTTTCCCGTACATTTTGAGTAATGATATGAATAAATTTTGAGGCAATGCTAATGTCGCTGTACACCATTTGTAAAAAGTCATCTTTGGGTATCATCATAATTTCAGCATCCTCCAGAATGGTGGCACTGTCATCATAATTGGTATCTTCTATTAGTGCAGTATAACCAATAAAATCACCATCGCTATACAGGTTTGTAATATACTCTTTGCCGTCTTCATGAGACTTATATGCTTTCACTTTGCCTTTCATTAAATAGAACAGGAAGCGTGGGCGTTTGGCTTCCTGGTAAAGCATTTGCTTTTTATCATAATTTTCAACAGCATACTGTTCAGACAACTTGTCTATAAGTCCAGTACTCTTTACATCTTTTAAAAACTGTGTTAAGCCACTAGGACTAGATGTATAATTCTGTTCAAGAATCTGTGATTTTCGGAGACGTACTTCTACAGCATTTAATAGTTCGATATCATCGAAGGGCTTTGTGATGTAATCATCTGCACCCATTTCCATTCCTTTACGAAAATCGCTTCGCTCAGTTTTGGCAGTCAAAAATATAAATGGAATATTTTGTGTCTCCTGGTTTTTTCTCAAAAGATGCAAAACTCCATAACCATCGAGTTCCGGCATCATGATATCGCAAACGATCACAGCTGGCTTCTCTTTTACAGCAATTTCCACCCCCTGCTTTCCGTTTTCAGCAGTGAAGGTTTTGTATCCTGCCAATTCTAAAATTTCAGATGTGTTTTCTCTTATGTCCGTATTATCGTCAATTACCAGTATCGTTTTTTCCATTTATGAATAGTTTACAGGAATTGTAAATGTAATGATTGTCCCTGTTCCGAGTTCACTTTTCAAATTTACTTCGCCGCCTAAAAGATCAAGATAACGTTTCACGATGTGTAATCCCAGGCCCGTTCCCTGTATGTTCAATGCATTTTTTCCACGAAAAAAAGAAGAAAATAAATGCACCCGGTCTTCTTTTGAAATGCCAATACCTTCATCTCTAACCGAAATGACCGCCTGTTCCTCATATACCTGGCTTTTCACCCAGATGGTCTTCCCCTCTTCTGAAAATTTAATAGCATTTGTAATAAGATTGATCATTATGTTCTTAATAAGTTTTTTGTCGCTTTCCATTTCCAGCGGTCCTATGTGCTGATATTCTATGTTTTGACAATTTTTCGTGAGGCCTCTCATTTCATCAATCGTATCGCTTAATATTTCCACAAGGTCAATTTTCCCAAATTCAGTTCCAACTTTACCTTCATCAAGCTTACCCAGTGAAAGAAAATCATCCAATAAATCATTGAGATGTTTTACGGAGCCCTTTATCTTATCCACGTGGCGCTGTCTTTTCTCCTGGTCCTGTGTAGTGGTGTATCGTGAAAGTAAAGAGGCAGATGAGAGTACCGTACTTAAAGGCGTTCTGAATTCATGGGATGCCATCGACACAAACCTGCTTTTGATCTCGCTCAGTTGTCGTTCCTTGTCCAGGGCTTCACTAAGTTCTTGTTGCGACTGTTCCAACCGCTGTAAAGCTTCCTTTAAAATAACAGTACGTTCTTCTACCTTGGCCTCCAGTTCTGAATTCAGCTTGCGAATTTCATCCGAAACCTTCTCCAACTGTTTTTGTTGCTTTAAAAAGTTTTGTTCAATTTCCTTACGGTGCGTAATGTCAACAATAAAAGCAATCACAAACCGGTTGTTATTTTGAACGTAAGTACTCAGGCTTACTTCAACGGGAAAATTTGTTTGGTCTTTTTTTGTACCAAACAATTCACGGCCATGACCCATAATGCGGTTTCTGTGTTCTTTGTAAAAATCGTCCCGCATCTGCACATGATGGCGTTTGTAATTTGCCGGAACCAATAATTCAATTTTTTGTCCGATCATTTCATCAGAAGTATATCCAAAAATTCTGCAGGCAGCGGGATTTACTAAAACGATATTTCCCTGGTCATCTGTAATCACAAAACCTTCAGTAGCATTTTCAAAAAGAGAATTGATGTGTGATTTATCAAACTGCAATCGAAGTATCAGCTTTTTAATGTATAAAACAATTACAGTTGTAAAAAAAATCAAAACCAGCATGTATATATACCGCAGCTCTATTTCAGTAGAAAAATGGATACGTGTAAGAACAGAATGTATAATGACACAAACACCACTTAAAACGCCTGCTATTACCGTTGAACTTTTGTCGCGAATAAAAATGGATAAAAAAATGACAACGAGCAGCCCACTTAAAATAATGGTATAGTCGGGTAAGAAATAACTCGACAGGATGGTTATGATGAAAACACCCAAAGCAATAATGGATGCCTGATTGCGGGAAAGTTGTGGCAATGAAAATGGCACTGATTTGTAGTTTAATTAGAGTTGCAACAATTCTTCCTCCAAAACTATCGCCTTCGGATACAGAATATGATCCTCCAGGTAGGTATGCTGTTGCATATCCGAATGAAATTCTTTCAACTTATGGTATAAAGCTATTTGCAGTACACTGGCGCCTGGCGAACTGGTATAATTGTTAGTAAGCTTTTGTATTTCTTTCAAAACCGATATAATCTCCTCATGCTCCTTTTCTATATTTCTTAGTGGTTTTCGCAATGTTCTTACAAAAAGATTACCGTAAGTTTCTCTTCGACGATGTGTACTTTCTATCTGCCTGATGTATGGAAAAATAATTTCTTCTTCGTGATGGCTGTGTGCTATCAACAATGCAGATAGTTCATGGAAAAGAGAAAAAATCTTACTGGCTTCAAAATTTTTATTTTCCTGGCTTTCCTCAAATAAATTGAGAGAATTTTCAATGAAAGGAATCGCCATATGCATATAAGCATGGTGGACATTGATGATGTAATCAATGAGAAAACTGATCTTCCATTCTGAAAACTGAAGCGAACCTGAAATTGTTATTGTTTTAGTTGCGTCGGCCAGTTCTTCCAATATCGCATTATAATCCAGGTTTTTTGATGTACAGATTTCCAGTAAGGACACTTCTTTGTCGGACCAGTAATTGATACTGTATTTTTTAAAGATGTCGGCAGTACGATAGTCCAACCGCACTATATCAGGTATTGTCATATTAAAATCCTGCAGCAACATGTAAGTGAATTAATACGCTTTTGGTACCTGCGCAAATTGTTTTATCGAATTTGTTTCTAAAACGGTAGAAATGCTCTTTATAAATTCCGGCTTGTCTCCTTCTAAAAGATCCCCAATGGTTGTGTCAGATAAAATGGATTTAAGGTTACGTTTTACATTTTCAAATTGAAAATGCATGGGACAGGGACTCATTGAATTACATTCTTTGGCTCTTAAAGCACAGCTGTCAAAAATTTCAACACCGTCAATAATTTTGACCATATCCATAAGCGACAGTTTCAAAGTGTGCTCATTTAATATAAAGCCCCCCGAAGGGCCTTTTGTTGAAACCAGAATTTTTTCTTTGGCCAGTTTCTTCATAATCTTACCCATAAAATGACGGGGTACAGCCAACTTTGATGCAACTTCCTCTACCTGCACACAACGTTTTTCATCTCGCATAATTGCCACATACAAAACACCTCTTATAGCATACCCGAATGATTTGGAAAAGATCATGATGTCTTTTTTACTGTTATCAAATATATCTTCACTAGTTGGGGGTGGCTATGACTTATGTCAGCTTTATCTTTGACAGTTATCATCAAGGCACAATTTTTATTATTAACTGCATTATGAAAAAGACATTCTTCTTTTGCAACCTTGTTCTATTGCTTTCATGCAATGAAAATGATCAACACAAAACAAAATCAGATTTGGTGTTAGGTAGCAAGAAAGCAAATGTTACAAAGACACTTAACAATGAAAAACAAAAAGGACCGCTTGCTTATGCGCCCATTGTTCCGAAATTACAGGACGGGGACACGGTAGAAGTAAAGATTGATGTAGTGCATAAACTGTTTACCGTAAAAAATGGTGTCTCTTTTACCGGATGGCTGTTTGGGGATTCCCTACCCGGCCCGATATTAAGAGTACGTGTTGGGCAAACAATAAAATTTTCCATGACAGACAGGTCAAATGATTCATCAATGATGAGCATGGGAGTTGGCGGACAAATGTTACAACCCATGCCGCACTCCATCGATTTTCATGCGGCAATGGTTAACCCAGAAGATAAATACCGAAGTATTTTTCCTGGTGAAACAATTCATTTTACCTGGACGGCCAATTATCCGGGGGTATTTATGTATCACTGCGGCACACCAATGGTTCTGCTTCACATGATATCGGGCATGGTAGGAATGGTGATTGTCGATCCAAAAGGTGGGTTTCCGGGAACACCTGACCGGGAGATTGCCATTGTTCAAAATGAATATTATCTAAAACAACAGGGCACCGCATTCACACCAGATACCACTATGGCAATGAAGAAGCAACCAAATTTCATGGCTTTTAATGGCAAGGTTGGACAATATGTGGTTCATCCTATTCATGTAAAGACAGGAGAAAGAATCCGTTTGTATTTTTTAAATGTCGGCCCAAATAATATATCAAGCTTTCATGTCATTGGAACCATTTTCGATAAAGTTTGGTTTGATGGAAATCCTGCAAATCAATTCACAGGAATGCAGGCCGTGCTTGTAGGCCCCGCACAGGGAGCCATTTTGGAATTTGTTCTTCCTGAAAAAGGAAAATATACTTTTGTGGACCATTCGTTTGCCAATGCAGAAATGGGAGCAGCAGGCATATTAGCCGCTGATTAAACACAGAAGAAAAATCATGATCAATAATCGCAAAAGCTTTTGGTTAACATTGGCTCTGGTAAACTTATGCATTGTTGCCTTTTTAGGATTCACATTAAGAAGTAAAATTCTTTTCCCCCTTCATTTCCTTGATTATAGTGGATTGTTAAGCGCCCATTCGCATTTTGCGTTCGCCGGATGGGCCGGGCTGTCCTTTATTACTTTATTCATTTATGAGGTCTTGCCGCAACCCCTTTCGCAACGAAAAATTTATCAATGGATATTAACCGCTATTGAGATAAGTGGTCTTGGAATGGCTTTTCTTTTCCCTTTTTTCGGATACAACTTTGTAACCATTGCTTTTTCAACATTGTATGTTGTTACAATTCTTGTATTTGTTCCGTTATTTATCATCGATGTGCTTCGAATAAAGCAAAACAGAATTGTAAGATTATTAAGCATTTCAGCATTGATCAGCCTTCTGCTTTCTTTTCTTGGTACACTTGGATTGATGTACATTATTATTTCCAGGGCAGGAGGATCCTTATTATATAGGGATTCCATTTATACCTTTCTTCATTTTCAGTATAATGGCTTTTTTACCCTTTCCGTGTTTGCGTTGTTTATGAATTATGTTTTCAAAAAAGGCTTTCTGCTCACTAAAAATGTAAGACTGTTTTCAGTGTTGATATCCCTTTCAATACTACCCGCGTTATTTCTTTCATTACTATGGCATGAAAAAGCTGTTTTTTATTTTTTAGCAGCAATCGCATGTTTTTGTATCCTGATGGCTTTATTTTATTTCTATCTTTTTTCAAAATCGTTTTCATTTCAACAAATCTTTTCCTCACGGATCGCAAAAACATTTTGGACGTTTTCAGTCATTTCATTTGTGCTGAAAATGATGCTACAGGTGGGAACTGTTTTCCCCCGGTTAGGAAACGCCGTTTATGGTGACAGGCCTGTCATCATTGGATTTTTGCATTTAGTCTTTCTTGGATTTGTTACTTTCTTTATTTTGGCAACCTTGATTGAAGAGGGCTACTTTACAATAAAAAGTAAGATTGTTCTTTACCCGTTTATCATCTTCTCAGCCGGAATTATTGCCAATGAATTTTTACTAATGCTGCAGGGATTAGGCATCCTTTTCAAGACAAATAATGATATTTATAAGTGGTTGTTGTGGGTAACTGCAATCGTGCTTTTTACCGGAGCGCTTTTAATAGTGTTTACCAGGATACGTGTAATCACTATAAAAAAAGCCACCCTTTCGGATGGCTTACAATAGACATTAAACTTTATTGTTTCCCATCATTTTTGCGCATAAATTCGAGAATGGCACGTGCATCATTTTCGGCCAAATTTTGGTCAGGCATTTTAACCAAACAGACCTCAAGCATATTCTGAGCTGCTGTATCCTTTTCCAACATTTCCTCGGTATTGGTTACAAAGTTCATGATCCATTCGGGTGTTCTCCTGTCAGTAACTCCCTTCCATCCCGGACCAACCAATTTTTCATTAGTCAACTTGTGGCAGGAACCACACTTAACGTTGTATGTGTTTTGACCCTCTGCTACCATTTTTTCATCAAGCGGGTGAGTTAATTGAACGTTTTGATGAGGCCCCACCCCTTTAGGATTATTTGCATCCGCAGTCCCTGTCGAGGCAGCGGTAGTATCGCCGGATGCTGTACTGTTGCTCTTGTCATTGGAATTGCAGGCCACGACCAAACCAATAACTGCCAATCCAATTGCTAATAAAATGTTCTTACGGTTCATAGTAGTTGATTTTTTATTTTAAATTTTTCGCTTGTCATAAACAAAATTACGTTTCTGGATAGTTGTTAGTGTTTGATTTCTTTTAAAGAATCAGATCTACCAACACCGTGGTCAATGCCTCTGGCAGTATCGGGAACAATAAGGGAATCGTTCACGAGCCTGGTTGAATCGGGTAATGCTTCCGATGGAGGTTGCACAGTTGAGGGATTCTTTAACTCCGCATCTGAGCTATTATTACAGGCAACCATAGCGGTTGTAAAGGCCAAGCCAAACAAATATTTTTTCATGGTCTTTTATTGTTTAGAGCTCAAATGTTCTGCCATGTTGCTTTTAAAAAACAGAATTGTTTGAATGGCTACTCTTATTGTTGTGCTTTACAAATTTCGCCACACTTGGGATAATTACAGCATACCATAACTCAGTTGGCACTTAATATGCTGCCAGCTTTTGCTGAATCATCTTTTTAAAAATGCCTCTCCTTTTTCAATATCGGCAGCGAGTTCCTGTATCGTGATCGACGAAAACTCGTTATACAATTTTTCTCTTGATACTTTGTACGTGTGATGAATTGGACATGGTCGTCTCTCTGAACATTGATGCAATCCCAACCCGCATTCGAAAAAAAATTGTACACCATCCACCAGCTGTACAATATCGATCAGGTAGATTTTTTTTGAATTTGCCCGAAAATAAAAACCTCCATTCGGGCCTTTTGCTGATTCAATGATTCCTTCCTTAGCCAGTAATTGTAAAATCTTGCCTGTTGTATGCTCATTGGCCTCTATTTCCTCTGCTATTTCCTTAATTCCTGCTTTTACAATACCGTTGGCATGTGCCATTAAATAAACAGCAGCCCTTAACGCATATTTGCAGGAGATAGATAACATTTTGTTGAAGCCCGGATTGTTTAAAACAGGCAAGATTGAATTGGTTTTTCTAAATTAATTACGTAATTCCTTTTCAATCGATAATGCCTTCGGAAAAAGAATATTGTTCTCAAGATGGATGTGTTGATGGAGATCCTCCTCCAGTTCTTTCAACTTCTGATACAGAAATTGAAAACTGTTACATGCACCCTCGGGGGCCGTATATTCATTGGTGATTGTCCTCAGTTCTGCCAATAATTCTCCAGCCGCTTCATGATCATTTTCCATCATTTGAATTGGTGCAGATAAGGAAAACTGGTTCTGCACGGCCTGTGTATTTCCGCTTTGTTTTGAAAGCACCAGTGCTTTTATAAATGGAAATAATACTTTTTCTTCCTTTGCAAAATGTTCATTCAATTCCTGCAAAAGACCTGTAAATAGCCTATATACGTCTAATAGTTCAGGATAGCGTTCCCCATGATGGTTCACAACTTTTGTAAGAAGTTCATTAATTACAGGAGCTTCATCATAATAATATTGATGGTGCCTGTTATAAATATAGTCTGCAAGAAAATCGGGTTTCCACCGGTCATAGTTCTCGACAACCCTGGACGTTGTTACGCCTTCCAATGCATTTTCAACATCTTTTAGTATCAATCCTTTTTCCTGGCAAGCCTGTTTCAATGATTTTTTTCCACCGCAACAAAAATCAATTCCGTATTTGCGGAATACTTCTGCTTTTCTGATATCTTTTGCAGCGATCTCACCAACAGTTTCACCTTCGGCAGCCTTGTTCTTTTTAATATGAACCCTCCAAATCTCGGGACCTTGTTCAAGATATTCCCAGTCAAAAATACTTCCCCTTTCAGCCAGCAATTGATAATAGAGCGGTTTTGGATCATGATCATTTATTATTACAAAAGATTCTCCTTCATTGAGGCTATCAAACTTCCTGAATATGGTAGGATGCTTTATTGCAGGTTGCAAATCGGGCACAAATAAACTTTCAATCAAACTCATGATTAGTGTTTTAGGCAATAAAAGTATTTGAATGCTTTTATTCAGAATATGATTTTAGTCATGGTATTTTTGTGAGGTCAACCTGACGAATCTCATAACCCGCAATGACCGACATCACTGTTGAGCCCTAAGTACACAAATACTTTTGCGCATTAAGGACGCAAAGGTCCTTTAATTAAAAGCTCAGCGATGAATAGAAGAATCACCTGGATGTTCGGACTTTTTTCTTTAACAGCAGTTGTTGTTATCGCATGTATCGACAAAAGTCCTTCCCATAAAGAACCATTAGATGTAAATGCACTTACAAAAAATCAACAAGAAGCCCATGGCACAATAGTAAGGCCAGGAGATATTCAAATGACCAACCCTCTAAACCAGCAATGGGTAAGCGAAGGCAAAAATATTTATGATGTTAAATGCCAACCCTGTCATAAACTCAATGATGAAAAATTAGTAGGTCCCGGCTGGAAGGGAGTAACACAGAGAAGACAACCTGATTGGATTCTTAACATGATCACCAATGTTGACATCATGTTGGAAAAGGATATAGAGGCTCAAAAGCTTCTAGAAGAATGTATTGTGCGCATGCCCAATCAAAATCTTAATCTCGACGAAGCACGCAAAGTTTTGGAATTCCAACGAAGCAACGACGGAGAAAAATAGTTTATCATTTTTAAACCAATATATATGTCAGTTTCCAGAGTATTATCAACCATTACTTTAACTGTAGCCGCAGCAGGTGCATTGTTTAGTTGCAAGCCCAAAGGCGCTGAATCTGCAGTTAGTGGTGACGCTGCATCCAAAGTTTATATAGCACCAGGCAAGTACGATGAATTTTATGATTTTGTATCCGGTGGTTTTAACGGTCAAATGAGTGTTTACGGAATTCCATCCGGACGTTTATTAAAAATCATTCCCGTGTTTTCGCAGTTTCCTGAGAATGGATATGGCTTCAGCGAAGAAACAAAGCCCATGTTGAATACTTCGCACGGTATGGTTCCGTGGGATGATCTTCATCACATTGCATTATCAGAGACCAATGGTGAGCACGATGGACGCTGGGTTTTTGCCAATGGTAACAACACACCAAGAATTGCACGTGTAGACCTGAAATCATTCCGTACAGCCGAGATCATTGAAATACCTAACAGCGCAGGTAATCACTCCTCTCCTTTTATTACTCCCAACTCTGAATATG
>Ga0070664_100004859_pt1 | contig 10764 bp, 10 predicted proteins | sample KBSC73metaG_FD_65863 | JGI IMG/M metagenome (GOLD analysis project Ga0070664, IMG submission 65863) | Corn rhizosphere microbial communities from Kellogg Biological Station, Michigan, USA - KBS C7-3 metaG | ecosystem: Host-associated > Plants > Roots > Rhizosphere > Soil ... | reverse complement strand
GCCTTCTCACAATGGCCACACTGGCTGCAAGTGCGACTGGTATTCCGTGGGTCTACCAGATGGAGCGGGACGCCTGCCCATGCGGCCTTGTAGCTGAGGAAGTGGCGCAGTTGGAAGAAGGCCCAGGCATGCCGCTCGTAGCGCTGTTCGTGGCGAACCGTTATCCGCTCGCGAATCCCACTCAGGTCTTCGAGAGCCAGTGCCTTGCACGAGACGAGGGCTTTTCTTATCAAGGCCTTGCTAATACAGTGATTGACATCCTTTTGGAAGCGGCGCTCCCGTCCCGCATTCTTGCGCAGTCGGCGCTTGGCGTTCTTCGTGCCGACCTTCTGCAGCCGTTGGCGGCGGGTGTGGTAGCGCTGGCGCGCTTGCTTCACCTTCGCGCCTGTGAATGTCTCACCCTCGCTATCCGTTGCCAGATTGACGATGCCCAAGTCCACACCCAACGTGCCGCCGTCTGGTTCGGTTTCTGTTGGCGCTTCCCGGCTTTGCGTGACATGCAGGTAGTAGACACCGCGTCGCCAGACCAGATCAGCGCCGCCGACTTCCCACTTAGGGTCTACCAGCATTTCGTGTTGGCGTGGGCCGAGCAGCAAGCGGCAGGCCACGCGCCCATCCAGGGTGTTGAGCGAGACGCGATCAAGGCTCATCAGGCGATAGGTGCGTGCATCGTAGCGTATACTCCCACGTGGGCCAAATTGGGGGCAGGTAGCCTGCTCACGATGCTTGGCCTTGACCGCCTTGAGAGTCTCCACCGCCTTGGCCCTGGCACAGACCGCCAATTGCGCGCCGAGGCCGAAGGTCAGGCGGGTCTCGCCATACACACGATGGTGGGCGGTGTTGGTGTTGGTAATGCCCTCATCCCAGCATTTCTGCGCAATCCAGGTTGCCGCCGCATTGAAGGCGCGTTGGGTCGCGGCTAATGCAGCGTCATGGCCGTCAACATCCAGTTTGATACAGATGGTGCGGGTGAGTGTTTGGTTCATCGAGAAACATACTATCACAGACAGCTAGAGCTAGATACGGAAAGGAGCGCGGCGCTTCCTTCCCATGCCTGAAGGCAGGGGTCTCCGCGCCGCACATACGATGAGTGATATAGAAAAGCAAGCACCATCCCCGGCAACGAGCTCTAATACGCCAGCCGCCAACGGCGCACGCGCACAACTGATCGCCGCGCTGCAACAGAACTGGCGGCGCGAGGTGGAGGGCGCGCGCATGTACCGCGACCTGGCCGCGCGCGAGTCCGACGCCACCAAGCGCGGCATCCTCGAACGGCTGGCCCAGGCCGAGGAGCGCCACGCCGCCCGCTGGGAAGGCAAGCTCGCCGAGCTGGGAGCAGCCCCGCCACCCTTGAAATTCACCTGGCGCGACCGGTTGCAACGCTGGATCAATCGCGGCATCGGCACGGATGCAGCGCTCCGGCGGATGGAGGCGGCGGAGGACGTGGATATCGCCCGCTACGAGGCGCACGCCCGTGCGGTCAGCGACGCCGAGGCCGCCCAGATGTTGCGTGAGGTGCGGCGCGAGGAAGAGGCGCATGGTCGGGTCATCCGCGATATGATCGCGCCCGAAGGCCCACAGAACATGCTCGACCTCATGCTGCGGCGCGAGCACTGGCACAAGCGTGGTGGCGGCTGGATCGGCGACGCCATCTACGGCGCGAACGACGGGCTGGGCGCGGTCTTTGGCATCGTCAGCGGCGTGGCAGGCGCGACCGCGGGCAACAATCAGGCGGTGCTGATCGCCGGGCTGGCGGGGATGCTGGCCAGCGCGCTCTCGATGGGGTCGGGCGCATATCTGGCGACCAAGAGCGAACGCGAAATCTATCAGGCGGAGATTGACCGCGAACGCCGCGAGATCGAAGAGAACCCGGAGGAGGAGAAGGAGGAACTGGCGCTTTTCTACCAGCTCAAGGGCTTCAGCGAGGAGGAATCGGCGACGCTGGCCGACCGCCTGAGCAAACAGCCTGAGCAGTTCCTGAACGCGCTGGCGCATGAAGAGCTAGGGCTGAATCAGCAGGCGTTCCCAAATCCGCTGGTCTCTGCGCTTTCGGCAATGGTCTCCACCGGCCTCGGCGCGTTTATCCCGATCATCCCGTTCTTCTTTTTCGGTGGCATCGCGGCCGTCATCTGGGCGGCGGTCATCAGCCTGGCGGCGCACTTCGCCGTCGGCGCGGCCAAGACGATCATCACCGGGCGCTCGTGGCTGGTCAGCGGCACGGAAATGACGGTGGTTGGCGCTATCGAGGCGGTCATCACCTATGCGCTCGGCGTCCTCTTCCATGTCAGTGGCGCATAACGTGCTATGCTTCATACCCAGGAGGCGGTGAGCAACTCGTGGAAGGGGAGTGGGCAACGTGTCGAAGCGACGCATGATGCCGGGCCTGCTGATTGGCGGGCTCCTGCTGGTTGGCGGTGGCTGCTGGATTGGCGTCGCTGCGTCATTCGCGGCGCGCTGGCCGACATCGGACTTTCCTGGCGGCAACGCACATGCCATGGCCAACGTCACCCCGCCGACCGCGACAGCCATCGCCGCCAATTTCGCCACGCGCGTCATCGCCCGTACGAATAGCTATCGGGTGGCGCATGGCTGCCACGCGCTCGTAGCCAACCCCATCCTCATGGGGACGGCGCAGGCGCACAGCGCCGATATGGCGACGCACGATTTTGTGGGCCATAATAGCTCCAGCGGCGCAACCATCGGCGAACGCATCAAAGCGGCGGGCTATGCCTACTCGACCTTCGCCGAGAACATCGCCTGGGGCCAGACATCGCCTGAACAGGTCGTCGATATGTGGTTCAACGAAACGCCGCCCAACGACGCGCACCGCAAGAACATTCTGAACTGCGCGCTGCACGATATCGGCGTGGGCTATGTCTATCTCGCCAGCGATCCGGGCAAGGTCACGTCCCACACCTACTGGACGGAGGATTTCGGCACACGCGCCACAGGATAACACGCCGAGATTCACAGCCAGTTGTAGCCAGCATACCTAGGGAGGCGCCCATGGCCATCGAGGAAGCCTTCTCGCCGTCGGATACCGTCCGCGACCGGCTGCGCGCCGTGCTGGCGTTGCGCCCGCTGGGCCTGTTTTCCGATATCGATGGCACGCTGAGCGCCATCGCGCCGACGCCTGATGCGGCGATCCTCCTGCCGGGAGTCGCCGACCTGCTGAAACAGGCGCTCCCCACCTTCGATCTCGTCGCCGCCGTCTCGGGCCGGACCGCCATCGACGCCCGCGCGATGGTCGGCCTGCCCGGTCTGCTCTACATCGGCAACCACGGCCTCGAACACCTGAGCCAGGATGATATGACCGTGCATGTGCGACCGGAGGCCGAGCCGTGGATACGCGCCATCAATCATGTGCTGGCCAGCATCCAGGCGCCGCTGATGGTGCGTTATCCCGGGCTGATCATCGAGCGCAAGGGCGTCTCCGCCACGATTCACCTGCGCGGGGTCGAGCATCCGCAAGAGGCCGAAGACGCGGTCTACCAGGTGGTCGCGGACTCCGCCAGCGCGGATGGTTTGCGCGTGACCCGCGGCAAAATGGTGGTGGAGCTGCGTCCGCCGCTCGAGATCGACAAAGGCGTCTCCATCGAGCACTTCATTCGCGCGCGCGGGCTACGTGGCGCGCTCTATCTGGGCGACGACCAGACCGATATCGACGCCTTCCGAACGCTGCGGCGACTGACCGTGCAGGGCGTCTGCCAGGGGGTGGGGGTAGCGGTGCTCCACAGCGAGGCGCCTGCGCATCTGGCCACCGAGGCCGATATGACGCTGCCCAGCGCTGAAGCCGTGCCAGGCTTCCTCCGCTGGCTGCTAGCGAATGTACCCACCAGAAGCTGATATCTCTGGCTCCCCTCCCCTAAAAGGGAGGGGATCGGGGAGAGGGTCTGGGCCAATATCCTTTGTTCAGGGCCGGGAGGGTGGCGCTGGCTGCTCTCCGGCGACGAGCGCGACGGCGATGGCCGGACCGAGATTGGCGCCAATGGTTGGGCCGAGCCAGGTCTTCCGAATCATGCCCTCATACTTTCTGGCGAGCAGCATCTCCATCTCGGCGATGGATTCGATGCTGGTACCACAGATGAGCAGCGACTCAATATCGCCGACTGTGCGCGCTACCTCACGGACCATCTCACTCAGCCGCAGCACGGCGCGCCTGCGCGAACGAACGGTCTCGACCAGACGCGCCTCGCCGCGATCAAGCGTGAGGATGGGGTGGGCGTCGATGAGCGAGCCAACCAGCCCCTGCACCCGGCTAATTCGTCCTGAGCGCCGCAGCGGCTCGAGTGATTCGACCATGACGAAGACATGCGTACGGGCCAGCAAGGAGATGGCTCGCTCGTGAATGGCCTGCACCGGCGCGCCGAGATGCGCGATACGCGAGGCTTCGATGACGGCGGGCCACATGCCGATCCCGAGCTGGAGCGAGTCGATGATGTAAATTGGGGCAGGCGCGAGATAGTCCCGCGCGGCGGCGGCATGGGGGACCACCTGGCTGAACTGGCTGGAGACGTGAATGGAGACAATCGCGGTCGCCCCCTGCGCGAATGCCGTCTGATAGGCCTGGTGAAAATCGGCGGGAGAAGCTGGCTCCGTATAGGGAGCCGGTCGCGCGCGTGGCAGGCGCGCATAGAATTGCGCGGCGGAGATATCAATGCCGTCGCGAAAGATGTGGCCATCCATGACTATCCGGTTGGGAACCACGATGATCCCAATCGCACGCGCGTGGCTCTGGAGAATGTCCGATGCGCTGTCGGTGATGATACGAACGCGCGCGTTCGGTTGGCGCTGCGACGATTCGGGAGATGAAGGAGACGGCGGATATCCGTACATCGTCCGCGCTCCATTCCTTACCCTTCGCGCCCAGACATCGGGAGCCTGTGTCCTCTATACGACTGTCGAGTACACCATGCGGGCAGTATAGCCGAAAGTATACACCACGCCTGGCGCAGAATCTAGTTTGCCTGGCCGCGCCGATTGTCCCGGCCGCGCCCCACTTGTGCAGAGCACCATCGTCTAGTACGATAGAGGGTAACAATCGTACTGCTGAACAGGCAGCGAGGTTGCGCGTGGCATAGACCAAGGCCGCGCCGTGCACGGGCGCGCGCTCAATGGGAAGGTGGCTCTCTCATGAAGGGATGGATCAACGAGTTCAAGGCGTTCATTCTTCGTGGTAATGTGGTCGATCTGGCCGTCGCTGTCGTGATTGGCGTCGCGTTCGGCGCGGTCGTGACGAGCCTGGTACAGAATGTCATCATGCCCATCATCGGCGCCTTTGGGGGCAAGCCGTCGTTCGATCAATACTGGTGGACGATCAACGGCAGCCAGATCAAGATTGGCACTTTCCTTACGGCGCTGGTCGCGTTCGTGATCCTGGCAGCGGTCATCTTCTTCTTCGTCGTCAAGCCGGTCAACTGGCTGATGTCCCGCCGCAAGACGGAGCTGCCTCTCGATCCAACAACCCACGACTGCCCCTAGTGCTTCAGCAGCATTCCGGTTCAGGCGACACGCTGCCCATTCTGCACCTCGGAGGTGACGCCGGTCGCGGTGACGGCATCCTAAAGCAGAACCTCACCCCGGCCCTCTCCCCCTATCCCCCTCACCTAAAAGGGAGGGGGCACGCGACGCGCTCGAAGAAAGTACCCTTCACCTGCGTGCTCACATGCTCCTGCGCTAGAGTAATGCCTGGAAACGGTGGAGAACGGATGCGGAGGGGGTCTGCGCATGCGGCGGATGAGTAGCGCGCTCACCGGGGCGGTGATGCTGGTAGTGGCGCTGGCTGTGTTGCTGGCGGGATGCGACTCATCCGCGGCGGCAATCTCACCCACCCCCATCGCGACGCTCGCGCTCCCGTCGCCACTGTCGAGCTACTCGGTCTTCGTCACCGACGTGCTGACCGGCAATATGGCCGAACTGGGCAAACAGACCTGGCATGTCGCGCCAAGCATCCACGGGCTGGGGCTTTCCGCCGATGGCAAGACGCTCTACGTCACCGATGTCGCCACCAACCGGCTGATCGCCTTTGACCTGAGCAGCGGCACGCCCAAGGAGATACATAGCGTCGGCGTTGGCGTCTATCCGGTGCATATGGTGGCCACGCGCGACGGCGGAACGATCTTCGTTACCAGCTTTGGCGCGGCGAATGTGGCCGTGGTGGATGGGCATAGCTGGAAGCTACGCGCGACGATCACCACGCCTGATCGGCCGCACAGCATCGTCATCTCGCCCGATGGCCAGTGGGTCTATACCGGTTGCTACGGTGGCGCGGCCATCGCGGTCATCAACGCCGCCAGCGCCTCGCTCGTCGCCACGATTCCGCTGCCACAGGCGGCAGAACCATACGGCCTCGCCATCAGCCCGGACGGACATTACCTCTATGCCAGCGACAACCTGACCGGACGGCTCTTCGTGGTGGATGCGCTGGCGCGGCGGGTAGTGGATAGCGTGGCGGTTGGGCTGCATCCCGCGCTGATTGCCCGCTCACCCGACGGCAAAACGCTCTACGTCGCCAATGGCGGCTCGCACTCCGTCAGCGTGATCGACATCGGCAGCGATCCAGCGCGCCCGACGGTACGGGCGACGGTCGTGGTCACGGGCTACCCGCATGGCATCGCCGTGACTCCCGACGGGCGCTATGTCGTCGTCGCCGATACGCTCGGCAAGAATCTCGCCGTCATCGATTCTCGGACATTGAAGGTGATCGCCACGATCCCCGGCGAGCGCTATCCCAACGACGTGCTCATCACAGGATAATAGGGCGGTTAAGGCGACTGTGATGGTACTGGCGCGGGCGTGGAAGTGGGCGCGGGCTGCGGGGTCGGAGTGAGCGTGGGCGCGGGTGTGGCTGTTGGCATGGGGCTTGGCGTAGCTATCGGCGTTGGCTGTGCGGTCGCGGTGGGAGGACTTGTCGGGACGACCGTCGGGATCGACTTATTGGCGCCTGAGTGGCTTCCCGCGGGCTGGCCACCAACAGAATGAGCAGGAGTTGGCCGAACACGCAGGGGATGGGTGGGCGTCGGCTGAACCGACGTTGGCCGAGGCAACACTTCGGATTTGGCTGATGAACGCCCATACAGCAGGCGGCTGTTGAGTGCCACCAGCAATAGCAGGCTGAGCGCGAGAAAGGCCATGGCAGCGCCACATCCGAGGCCCGATCCCAGGGCACGCGATGCCGGACGCGTGATGATTGCAGCGCGGCGTGCGGCTGGCGGCTGAATTGGCCAGAGTGGTGGCGGTTCCAGCGGCTGGGTGATCTGCTGCGACCAGTGCGGCTCCAGCGGGTGGCTCTGTGCCTGCCGAATGGTCGTATCCTGCTGCAACCAGACGGTATGTGGCGCTCTATTCACGGCAGGCGCTCCCGGACTGTATTCCTTGTCCACGCGCTATGCTCCCATGTATTCTTGTGAATTCTTAGCGATCTCAGTGAGTAGCGACATACTCATTCCTGAATCACGCTTCTCTCGCGCCCTTCCTTGGGCTTGTCATAACAGCGACGCAAGCGGTGTGCCAGCAATATCTCTCGCGAGCACCCGCGCGATGGGGATCAGGGGGTCGCGGTCACCGTCGGATGTACGGTCGCGGTTGGGCGTACCGTCGCCGTCGGCTCGTCGGTCGCCGTCGGCCAGGTGGTCGCGGTGGGCGGCGCGGTCGTCGTGGGCAGGGCAGTTGAAGTGGGAACATTGGTCGCCGACGGGTTCGCCGTATGCCGCACGTGCTGCATGGGAACGGGCGACTGCGCCGAATCGGGTGGTGGCGACGAGCTGCCGGGCAGCCAGCCGTTGGCGGCGGCAAATAGCAGCATCAAGGCAAGCGCCGTTCCCGCCAGCAATGCGCCTATCCCCGCACCCAGCCCGAGCGCGCGCCGCTCCCGCCCCGTGGTCAGCGCGGCCTGTTTGGCGGCCAGTTGACGACGGCGCGCCGGTGACCAGCGCGGGCTGAAGGGCTGCGTGCTCTGCTGCGACCAATGCGAGCCGGGCAGGTTATCGCCCAGCCGCCGAATCGCCGGGTCTTCATGCTGCCAGACCGTCTGCTGTGGCGCGTCTATTGGTGCAAGGTCTATTGCTGGCCTCGTTGCTCCGTTCTCCTCAACCAAACGCATCTCTCCTCGTATACCGCTCCATTGCAAATAGCCCGGAAGCACGCCGCTCGGGGCCACTGTCAGTATCTTCGGTGTCTCTTCCGTGCAAACCACGTGCCAGGCAGGTTTTCGCGATCACCTGGGCCGTATGGTTTCGTCCAATGGATAGGTAAGTGAGCGGCTTTGGGCGGAATAGAAGCATGGAATCTGGCAGAGGGTTTATATGTCGAGGAGAGCTTTCCTGAAGAAGAAATGGGTTCTGGCGATGCTGGCGCTCCTGGCGATGGTCGGCATTATCGGTGGCATATCATTCTATAACTGGCATAAGAACGAGTCGCTCGGAGTTGACGGCCGGAAAGATTATTGCGCCGCAAGCGCAGGGGCTTATGGAATCCCGGTGTCTGACGATTCGCCACAAGCAATGCAAGCGCTGCTTTCCGCGCAACCATATTTTGTGGCGGGCATGACCAGTAGCCCAATTCCTGGAACGCCAACGCTCTCTCATCCGATCCGCATACATACTGGGCAGGATTTCAACGATTGCCCGCACTGGTTGTTGCCTTTGTACGATGGTGATGGCCATCTGGTGGCAATAGCCGACTACGTCTACGACTATCCCCACAAGGTGGTTCGCTTCGCCGAGTCGGGACAAATCTTCCCTGGCGAACCCCGCTATAGCAACCCCTTCCTGTATATCTCAGCGGAACAGGCAATAGAGCTCTTGAAGCAGCAGCGCGGTGTGGGGACGAAGGCTAATCCCGCGCCGGAGCTGGTCTTTCTGCCGATCGATATTGGCCTGCCAGAGCAGCCTGGCCCAGCATGGAATTGGCGGGGAGGCGGCGTTGTGCCTAGCGATCCGATCTGGCTGCTCGCGGGAACCGATGGCCGCGACTACCTGGTCGGCACAGATAAGCGCGTCTACACCCTGCACGATATCCCGTGGTGATATCCCGTGGCCCCGATAAGACTGGCCCGTGCGCTGTAACATCGTAGCTTCCCGCCGTACTATCTGTGTGACCTGTGTGACGCAGTATGAAGCGCTGAACAAACGAATGCGGGAGTGGTTCAACATGGCACAGATAACCGAGGAAGCCGCGCCAGCGGCGGACAAGGGAGGTAGTAATCTCTTGCGGGCGGCGTGGCGCCAGGCGTTGATCGCGGCGGCGCTGGCGGTGGGCGCGGCGTTGCTGGCGCGTTTCATCCTGCAGATCACGACCCCCGCGGAGGTCTTCGCCGAGGCGCTGATACGCTTCGTCCCGCTCTCCGTCTTCTCCTGGCTCGTCGGCACGCTTGGCCCCAGCGCGAAACATCTCTTCTTCGGCATCGTCCTTATCGGCGCGGGTGTAATCGCGGCGGCGGTCGGTCTGCTGTATTGCGCGCTCCGTGGCGCCGTGCTGCATCGTCTGGGACGCGCCGAGCGCCATGCGATAGCGAGCGCGGTCCCCGCCTATGCCGAGATCCCGCTGATCGTGCTGCTGCTCTGGCTGGTGACGGCGGGCATTTTCGCGCCGCTGGTGGGCGGCGGCTTCTTGGGCGCGGGATTCGGCGAGGGCATCATTGGAACGCTGCTGACGCAACTGCTGCCCGATGTCGTCTTCGCGCTGGCATTCATCTGGCTGCTGCGGGCAACCCTGCTGGCCCAGCCACAGCCGGGCGAGACGACGACGGACGCTGCCGCGGCGATGCAGCTCTCACGGCGGCGGCTGCTCAACCGCGGGCTGACGGTGGTTGTGGTGGCGGCGGGCGCGGCGCTGGCGTGGCAGTTTATCTCGTCCAGCCTGGGCATCAACTTGAGTCGCCGTCCACCGCTGAAGGTAGACAGCTCGCCCCAGCGGATTGTCCCGCCGCCGAAGCCTAGCTATGGCCCATGAACCTCGCTGAGCGGGCAGACCAGTGAGGTCACGCCGACTACGGACTTCTATTACGTCTCGAAGAACCTCGTCGGCGACCCAGAGGTCGATGGCAAGACCTGGAAGCTAACCATTGGCGGCAGCGTCAATAATCCCGTCACGCTTACCTACGACCAGTTGAAGGCGCTGCCAGTGGTGGAGCGCTATCATACGCTCGAATGCATCAGCAATGAGGTCGGCGGTGACTTGATGAGCAATGCGCTCTTTCGCGGGACGCGCCTAGCCGATCTGCTTGACTACGCCAGCATACAGCCCGGCGCCAATGAGCTGATCTTCCGCGCCGCCGACGACTATAGCGACCGGCTGCATCTGAGTCAGGCGATGGACCCGCTCTCGCTCATCGTCTATGAGATCAACGGCGCGCCGCTGCCCCAGGCCCACGGCTATCCGGCGCGGCTGCTGATTCCCGGCCTCTACGGCATGAAGAACGGCAAATGGCTGACCTCGCTGGAGGTCAGCTCCGGCGATTACATGGGCTACTGGGAGACGCGCGGCTGGACCCCAGAGGCGAAGGTGAAGATGACCTCGCGCATCGACCTGCCCAGCGACGGCGCGGTGCTGACGAGCAACAAGTCCACCTGGATCGCAGGCGTGGCCTTTGCTGCCGACCGTGGCATCAGCCGGGTGGATGTCAGCACTGACTCCGGGGCGACGTGGCAGCCCGCGACTCTCCGGCGTCCGCTCGGCGCGCTGACCTGGGTGCTCTGGCAGTATCAGTGGCAGCCAACCGCCGGGTCGCACGTCCTGGCGGTGCGCGCGATTGACCTGGACGGC
>Ga0070664_100004855_pt1 | contig 10767 bp, 9 predicted proteins | sample KBSC73metaG_FD_65863 | JGI IMG/M metagenome (GOLD analysis project Ga0070664, IMG submission 65863) | Corn rhizosphere microbial communities from Kellogg Biological Station, Michigan, USA - KBS C7-3 metaG | ecosystem: Host-associated > Plants > Roots > Rhizosphere > Soil ... | reverse complement strand
GACACGCGCCTCGTGGTGAATAGCTAGATGTCGACTCCCGCTCCAGTCGAACCCGTGCGTGAATTCGATCTCGTGCCGCCGGACAACGCGCGGCTGGCGAACCTCTGCGGCCCGCTCGACGAAAACATCCGCCTCATCGAGAACCGCATGGGCGTGTCCGTGAAACGCCGCGGCGCCAGCTTCCGCATCGTCGGCCAGCGCGCGCCGGCCGCCGAAGACCTGGTACGCGAGCTGTTCGAGACCGCGCACCGCGAGGAGGTCACGCTCGAGCGCGTGCACCTGGCGCTGCGCGACTCGCGCGACATGCCCGGCGCCCTGCAGGGCGACGAAGCGGCCGAAGGTGGCGCGGTGCGCGTGGCGCGCGGCACGATCCGCGCGCGCGGCCGCAACCAGAAGGACTACCTCGCGAACATCCATGCCAAGGACCTGAGTTTCGGCATCGGGCCCGCGGGCACCGGCAAGACCTATCTCGCGGTGGCCTGCGCCGTGGAGGCACTGCAGGCGGACAAGATCCGCCGCATCATCCTGGTGAGGCCGGCGGTGGAAGCGGGCGAACGCCTGGGGTTCCTGCCGGGCGATCTCACGCAGAAGGTCGACCCCTATCTGCGCCCGATGTACGACGCGCTGTACGAGATGCTGGGTTTCGATCGCGTCGCGCGTTACATCGAGCGCAACGTCATCGAAGTGGCGCCGCTGGCCTTCATGCGTGGCCGCTCGCTCAACGACTCGTTCATCATTCTCGACGAAGCGCAGAACACGACGCCCGAGCAGATGAAGATGTTCCTGACGCGCATCGGCTTCGGTTCGCGGGCCGTGGTTACGGGTGACGTCACGCAGACGGACTTGCCCGCGGGTAAACCGTCCGGTCTCAAGCACGTGATCAACATCCTGAAGAACACCGACGGCGTGGCCTTCACATTCTTCGAGGCGGCCGACGTGGTGCGTCACCCGCTCGTGCAGCGCATCGTGAAGGCTTACGAGGCGCATGCACCCTCCGAGCCATGATTACGCCCCGCGGTCTCAGGCTGGACCTAGCGCGTGGTACCCGGGCCTGGGCGCCCGCCCGCGCGCGCATGAATCGCTGGGCAGCGGTGGCACTGGGACGTCGTGGTGATGGACGCGAGATCGCGGTGCGCATCGTCGGCAAGGGCGAGAGCCGCGCGCTCAATCGGCTGTGGAGAGGCAAGGACAAGCCCACCAACGTGTTGTCCTTCCCTGCGCCCGAATCGCCCCCTCTGCGGGACAGTTACCGCCCGCTGGGCGACCTCGTGATCTGCGCCGACGTGGTACGGCGTGAAGCAGAACGCGACGGCAAGACCGTGGCGGCGCACTGGGCGCACATGGTGGTGCACGGTGCGCTGCACCTCGCCGGCTACGATCACGAGACCGGCGAACGGGAACGCATGCGAATGGAACGCCGCGAGATCGCCGTGCTCAAGACTTTCGGAATCGGGAATCCCTACACATGAGCGCCAAGGAAAAGGCCAACGACACCGGGTCGAGTGGCAAGTGGCTGCGCAAGCTCTCGCGCCGCATGACCGGCGAAGTGCAGGATCGCGCCGAAATCATCGAATTCCTGCGCGAGGCCACGGAACGCGGCGTGATCGAAGGTGATGCGCTGCCGATGCTCGAAGGCGTGCTCGCCGTGAGCGACATCCAGGTGCGCGACATCATGGTGCCACGCGCGCAGATGACCTTTCTCAATCGCGATGACGAATCGGACGTGCTGCTCAAGACCGTGGTCGAGAGCGGCCACTCGCGCTTCCCGGTGATGGACGAAGACCGCGAGAAGGTAGTCGGCATCCTGCTGGCCAAGGACCTGTTGCGCCTGGCGGCGCAGGATCCGGATTTGCGCGACGGCCTGCAGTTCGACATCAAGGAATTCATGCGGCCGACGGTGTTCGTGCCGGAATCCAAGCGTCTCAACGTGCTGCTGCGCGAGATGCGCCGCTCGCGCGTGCACATGGCCGTGGTGGCGGATGAATACGGCGGCATCGCCGGCCTCGTGACCATCGAGGACGTCATCGAGCAGATCGTCGGCGACATCGACGACGAACACGACGTCGATGAGGACGTGAACATTCGCAAGGAAGCCGATCGCCAGTACATCGTGCGCGGCCAGACACCCATCGACGAGTTCAACGAGTATTTCCAGACCGAGCTGTCGGACGACGAGTTCGACACGGTCGCCGGCCTCGTGATGAAGCAGCTGGGACGACTGCCGCGACGCGGCGAGACTCTGCAGCTCGCCGACTGCGAGGTGAAGGTCATGCGCTTCGATCGCCGTCGCATCGATACGCTGCGCCTCACGGCCCCGCGCGACATCGTGCCGCCCGAAGACCGGCCGTTAGTAGAAGAGTGAACATCCCGCAGTTCGTGAACCGCCGTTACGTCGGCAGCCTGCTCGCGTTCGTCGCGGGCGCTTCATTGTCGCTGTCGTTCGCGCCGTTCGAGTGGTGGCCGGTGGCCATCCTCGCGCCGGCGGTGCTCATGGGCCTGTGGAACCGCGCCGCGCCGCGCCGCGCGGCGGTGCTCGGCTTCTGGTTCAACTTCGGCACCTTCTCGGTGGGAACCTACTGGCTGTACATCAGCCTGCAGATCATCGGCCACGCGCCGATTCCCCTGGCACTGGCGCTGATGTTGGGGCTTGCCGCCATCATGGGCGGCTACCACGCACTGCTCGGCTGGGCGCTCGCGAAGTACACGCCGCGTGACGGCGTGGTGCGCTGGATGGTGGCGACGCCCGCGGCCTGGCTGCTGGTCGAGTGGTTCCGCAGCTGGTTCCTCACTGGCTTCGGCTGGCTGGCATTGGGCTACGCGCACACCGACAACTGGTTAGGTACCGCCTTCGCGCCCATCATCGGCCAGTACGGTCTCGGACTTCTCACGCTGGTGATGGCGGGCGGCATCGTCACGCTGGTGCACGGTACGAGACGTGAGCGCATCGCCGCGGGATCGGTGATCGCCATCGCCTGGATCGTCGCGTTCGTATTGCGTGGCATCGAATGGACGCAGCCTTATTCGCGGCCTATCACGGTGGCGGTGGTGCAGGGTGCCATCCCTCAGGACGAAAAGTGGATAGACGGCAATCTCGAATCCATTCTCGACGTGTACAAGACACGCACGCGTGATGCCTACGGTGCCGACGTGATCGTGTGGCCCGAGTCGGCGATCCCGGATCTGGTCAACAATCACATCGAATACGTGCGCGAGATCTACCAGGAGGCGAGCGCTCGTGGTTCGTCGCTGGTCATCGGCACGCTGCGCGCGGAAGAGAATCCGAAAACGCGCGAAGAGGAGTACTTCAACTCGGTGCTGGCCATGGATCGCAGCTCACCGGGCATCAGCTGGCACAACAAGCATCACCTGGTGCCGTTCTCGGAGTTTTTCCCGGTGCCCCCTTTCATTCGCAGCTGGCTCAAGCTGCAGGGCCTGCCTTATTCGAGTTTCAATCGCGGCGCAGCACAGCAGGAACCGCTCGAAGCCGCCGGCCAGCGTATCGCCGCGGGAGTTTGTTACGAGGACGCTTACGGGTCCACGCTGCTGTCGGTCATGGGCAGCGCAACCATGCTGTTGAACGTCACCAACGACTCCTGGTTCGCGCGCTCGACGGCCCGCTACCAGCACCTGCAGATCAGTCGCCTGCGGGCCATGGAAACCGGGCGGCCCATGGTGCGGGCCGCCAACGACGGCGTGTCGGCGGCCATCGGGCCGCACGGCGAGTTCATCGCCGTGGCGCCAGAGTATGAAGCGAATGTAATGCGCGCCACGGTCCAGCCGCGCGCGGGGTTGACGCCTTATGCACGCACGGGGAACTGGCCCGTGCTGTCACTGGCCTTGTTTTCTGCGCTGTTCAGCGCATATTTCGCCAGGCGCGCACCGCGGCCCTGAGCGGGCGCGCCGCAGCCTGCGAATGCTGAACTTCGCTACAGCCGCCGGGTCTACTCCGGCATCCGTCGACTCACTCACGAGGATTCGCTGATATGTCGATCTTTGTTGCGAAACGCCTGGGACTGGTCGCCGCCGCGGCAATCGCCGTCGGTGCATGTTCACCACAATCGTCGGCCGCGCCACAGGCGCAAACCGATTCACCTGCCGTCGCGCAGGCACAAGTTTCCACCGCGGCGCCGCCCGTCGGCACGCTGAATGGCCGCGCGCTGCCGGACTTCGCGAATCTCGTCGAGCAGGTCGGCCCTGCGGTGGTCAACGTCGGCGTCGTGGAAAAGGCGCACCGCAACGTGCGCGGTCAATCTTCGGATGACCAGGAAGGTGAAGATCCTTTCCAGGAGTTCTTCAAGCGCTTCGGCATTCCCGCGCCGGATGGTGGCGGCCGCCGCAACTACGACACGCCGCCGCGCCAGGGTGAGGGTTCGGGCTTCATCGTGAGCGCCGACGGTTACATCCTGACCAATGCGCACGTGGTCGCCGACGCCGACGATGTCACGGTGCGCATGACCGACCGCCGCGAATACCCGGCCAAGGTCATCGGTGTGGATCGCCGCACCGACGTCGCGGTCATCAAGATCGACGCCAAGAACCTGCCGGTCGTGAAAATCGGCGACCCGTCGAAGTTGCGCCCGGGTGAGTGGGTGCTGGCCATCGGTTCGCCGTTCACGTTCGAGAACAGCGTGACCGCGGGCATCGTCAGCGCCACCGGCCGCTCGATGCCGGGCGAAGACGGTCTCGTGCCATTCATCCAGACCGACGTGGCGGTGAACCCCGGCAACTCGGGTGGCCCGCTGTTCAATCTCAATGGCGAGGTGGTGGGCATCAACTCGCAGATCTACAGCCGCAGCGGCGGCTACATGGGCATCTCGTTCGCCATCCCCATCGACGTGGCGAACAACGTGCGCACACAGCTCGTGAGCACCGGCAAGGTCACGCGCGGCCGCATTGGCGTGCAGATCCAGGAAGTGAATGCGCAGTTCGCCGATGCCTTCGGCCTCGATCGCCCGCGCGGCGCGCTGGTCGGCCAGGTCATTGAAGGCGGCCCGGCCGAGAAGGCCGGCATCAAGACCGGTGACGTGATCCTGAGCGTCGATGGCAGGCCGGTGGAGCGTTCCACGCAGCTGCCGTCGGTGATCTCCGCGATCAAGCCCGGCGACAGCGCAAAGCTCGAGGTGTGGCGCGACCGCACGGCCAAGACCGTCAGCGTCAAGGTCGACGAGTTCAAGGAAGACATCCAGAAGGTCTCGAACACGCGCGGCGGCGGCGACGAACCCGCCAAGGCCGACAAGCTCGGCCTTTCGGTGCGCCCCCTGGCCGAGGACGAGCGCAAGAGCGCGGACACGCGTGGCTATCTACTGGTGGAGGACGTGGACGGGCCTGCCGCGCAGGCCGGTGTGCGCCCGGGCGACGTGATCCTCGGCGTCAACGGCAAGACCGTCAAATCCGTGGCCGAGCTGCGCAGTGCCACCACCAGCGGTTCGAAGACCGTCGCCATCCTGCTGGAGCGCGATGGCAACCAGCTGTTCCTGCCCATCCGGATCAGCTGACCGGTTCAGTCAGTGATGCGAGCGAGAACGCCCGGCCCGCGCCGGGCGTTTTCTTTTCCGGCCAAAGTTCGATGTCAGATAGCCTCAGCGCAACGGCAGGTAGATATCCGTGACCGCTTCGCTGTCCGGTACGTCCGGAAAGAACGCGAGGCGCTGCATGAACAGCGGGAAATCACGCAGCTCCTCGTCGCTGCCCGGCAGCCAGTTCGAATACAGGTGCGAGATCGAGCGTCCGAGCTGATCATCTGATCCCACGTGCCGCAGCATTGCGCAGCGTCCCGCCGGGATGTTGAACTCCACCACGCCCGCGGCGTTGGTCCCGATGGCCTTGTCGGTGGCCGCTCCCAGTCCGAAGCGGAATTCCTCGGGCGGCGTCTCCTCGGGATCGTTGTAGACCAGGTTGAACGTCGCGCTCGAATGCGGCGGTAGTTTGTTGGTCTTGCGCCAGTCGATGAAGGTGCGAATGCTGTCGCCCAGGCGCAGCGGGCTGCCACGGTGCTCGAGCACGCCCAGGCGTACGCCGGGAAAGTGCACGACTCGCACCCGTGGTGGCGGCGGAAGCGTGTTCATGGTGGTCTGCCTCAGGTGGATGAACGGCCGGAAGCGCGAGTGCCACTCGCGCCAGTCGGGTGCGGCGCGGAAGTCGCTGGGCGATTGGCCCGAGAACTGGCGAAAAGCGCGCGCGAAAGCCTCGGGTCCTTCGTAGCCCGTCGCCAGCGCCACGTCATTCACCGACAGGCCCGGCCGGAAAGCCAGCCGCCACGAGGCGCGCCGCATGCGCATGAACTGCACGTACTTGTAGACGCTGATCCCCAGGAACCCGGAGAACTGCCGGTGGAAATGGTGGCGCGAGAATGCCGCAATGGCGCTCAAATCATCGAGTGACAGCGGCTCTTCGGAGTTGCGCTCGATGTGCGCGAGCACCCGCGAGAACCGCTGCTGGTAGCGCTCGAAGGTCGTCGGCAGCTGTTCGCATTCACCCATCGCCCGCACGATAGCCATGTGCCTGCGGCCTTGCCTGACGGATGTTGCTGAACGGGCCGCGCCAGGAGATCTCCTGCGCCAGTGCGCCGAACCGTGTAAGCTTGCGCGCCTCTTAAACCACTGAAAATCCAGCCTTTCCCGATGCAAGAACGATACGAGCCGGCCGCCGTGGAGCGGGCCGCGCAGGCTTACTGGGACGAGAACAAGGTCTTCGAGGCACGCGAGGGCGTGGACCAGGACAAGTTCTATTGCCTGTCGATGTTCCCGTATCCGTCGGGGCGGCTGCACATGGGCCACGTCCGCAACTACACCATTGGCGACGTGCTTTCGCGCTTTCACAAGATGCAGGGCAAGAGCGTGCTGCAGCCGATGGGCTGGGATGCGTTCGGCCTGCCGGCCGAGAACGCCGCGATGAAGAACGGCGTGCCGCCCGCGAAGTGGACCCGCGACAACATCGCATACATGAAGGGCCAGATGAAGGCGCTGGGCCTGGCCTTCGACTGGTCGCGCGAATTCGCCACCTGCGACGCGCCTTACTACCGCTGGAACCAGTGGCTGTTCCTCAAGATGCTGGAGAAGGGCATCGCGTACCGCAAGACCGGCGTCGTGAACTGGGATCCGGTCGACCAGACCGTGCTGGCCAATGAGCAGGTGATCGATGGCCGCGGCTGGCGCACGGGAGCGCTGGTCGAGAAGCGCGAGATCCCGATGTACTACCTCGCGATCACGAAGTACGCCGAGGAGTTGCTGGGCGACCTCGAGAAGCTGCCCGACTGGCCCGAGCGCGTGAAGACCATGCAGGCCAACTGGATCGGCAAGTCCGAGGGCTGCGAGATCAGGTTCCCGTACGCGCCCGACACGCGGCAACTCATGGGCGCGGATGGCGCGCTCAAGGTGTTCACCACGCGCGCCGACACCTTGTTTGGTGTCACGTTCATGGCCGTGGCCGCGGAACATCCGCTGGCGATGGCCGCGGGCACGAAGAACGCGCAGCTGCAGGAATTCATCGACGAGTGCCGGCGCGGCTCCACCATGGAAGCCGACATCGCGACCCAGGAGAAGAAGGGCCGGCCGACGGGTTTCCACGTGCTGCATCCGTTCACCGGCCAGATGGTCGAGGTGTGGGTGGCGAACTACGTGCTGATGGCCTACGGCGAAGGAGCCGTCATGGGTGTGCCCGGCCACGACGCGCGCGACTACGAGTTCGCGCTCAAGAACAAACTACCCATCGTGCAGGTGGTGAAGTCGAAGACCGGTGCCTACGAGAACATCGATCCGCCGTGGCAGGATTCGTTCTCCGAGTACGGCGTCACCATGAATTCTGCCGAATTCAGTGGCCTCGAGTTCCAGCAGGCCATCGACAGGATCGCAGCCGCGCTGGAGAAAAAAGGCCTGGGACGCAAACGCGTGCAATGGCGCCTGCGCGACTGGGGCATCTCGCGCCAGCGATACTGGGGCTGCCCGGTGCCGCTCATTCACTGCGCGAAATGTGGCGAAGTACCGGTGCCGGAGAAGGATCTGCCGGTGGTGCTGCCCGAGGGTCTCGTGCCCGATGGCTCGGGCAACCCGCTCAACAAGACGCCGTCGTTCCTCGAGGTGAAATGTCCGAAGTGCGGCGGCGACGCGCGCCGCGAGACGGACACCATGGACACCTTCGTCGACTCATCGTGGTACTTCATGCGCTTCGCCTGTCCCGATGCGCCGACCATGGTAGACGGCCGTACGAACTACTGGATGCAGGTCGACCAGTACATCGGCGGCATCGAACACGCCATCCTGCACCTGCTGTACTCGCGCTTCTGGACCAAGGTGATGCGCGATCTCGGCCTGGTGACGATCGATGAGCCATTCAAGAACCTGCTGACGCAGGGCATGGTGCTGGCGCACAGCTACTATCGCGTCGGCCCGACCGGCGCATACACGTATTACAACCCTGCCGACGTCGACGTGGTCGGTGGCCAGCACGTGCTGCTCTCGGATAACCAGCCGGTGATCGCCGGCGGGCTCGGCACGATGTCCAAGAACAAGAACAACGGTGTCGATCCGAACGGCATCATCGAGCAGTTCGGCGCCGACACCGCGCGCCTGTTCATGATGTTCACGGCGCCACCGGAGCAGACACTCGAGTGGTCGGAAGAGGGTGTACAGGGCTCGTACCGCTTCATTCGCCGGCTGTGGAAGGCGGTGTGGGACCAGGTGAACGCGCCGCCGCCGCCGGACGCCGTCACCACCACCGAGTTCGACAAGACGAAACTCGACGCCGGGCAGAAAGAGTTGCGCCGCATCGCGCACCACACGCTCGAGAAAGTCACCGACGATATCGGTCGCCGGCGCAGTTTCAACACTGCGGTCGCCGCGGTCATGGAGCTGCTGAACGCCGTCGCGAAGTTCGACAGCAAGCCATTGGCGGGCCGCGTGGTGGCGCACGAGGCGCTCGAGATCGCGGTGATGTGCCTGTCCCCGATGATCCCGCACGTCACCCACGAGTTGTGGCGCCAGCTCGGACATGAAACCGCGCTGATCAACGAGCCCTGGTGGAACCCGGACCCGGACGCGCTGGTGCAGGACAGGGTGGAAATCTCGGTTCAGGTAAATGGAAAGATGCGGGCGCGCGTCAGCGTGGCGGCGGATGCATCCCAGGATGCGGCAGTCACGGCCGCGCTCACCGACGCAAACGTGGTCAAGTACATGGAGGGCAAGCCCTTGAAGTTCTCCAAGTACATCCCGGGCCGCATGGTGACGCTGGTCGTATGAGGCGCGCCCTCGCAGGACTGTGGGTCGCCGTCTTCGGCCTTACGGCCTGCGGTTTCCACCTGCAGGGCAGGACGCCGCTGCCCGAGGCATTTGCGTTCACCTACATCGATACCAAGGACGAGCAGACCGACTTCGTCCAGGACCTGCGCAAGGCGCTGATCGCGGGGGGCGCCAAGGTGATCCGTACCGAGGGATCGTCCGGGGCCACGATCGAAGTGCACGACGACGAGCTCACGGAACGCGTGCTTTCCGTGTCGGCGCGCAACATCCCGACCGAGTACGAGCTCACGTACAAGGTGAAATTCTCCGTGATGTCCGGCGGCAAATCGCTGATCGAAAACGAAGAGATTTCCGCCACGCGCGATTTCAGCTTCGACGAGACCGAGCTGCTCGCCAAGGAGCGCGAGCAGGAGATCCTGCGCGAAGCGCTGGCACGCGACCTGGTCGCGCTGGTGATGCGGCGCCTCGCGGCGCTGTGAACGTAAGGGTGCACGAAGTCCTGCGCGTCGGGACCGACGCGCATCCTTCGCTCGCGGCCCTGGCACGGCGCTACGGCATCGAGCTGGTGACCTGCGCACCGAATGATTCGCTGCCAGGTTCGTACTGGGGAGAAAGCGAGGCCGGCTTGCGCGGCAACTCGCTGTACGTACGCCCGGACACACCAGTGCATTCACTGCTGCACGAGCTGAGCCACTACGTGTGCATGGCTCCCGGGCGCCGGCAGGCGCTCGATCGCGACGCCGGCGGCGACGACGCCGAGGAATGCGCGGTGTGTTACCTGCAGATCCTGCTTTCCGACGAACTACCGACGGGTCGCGACCGCATGCTGGCCGACATGGACGCCTGGGGTTACAGCTTCCGGCTGGGCTCGGCGCGTGCCTGGTTCGAGCAGGATGCGGCCGACGCGCGCGCCTGGCTGGTGCGCGAGGGCCTCCTCGATCAGGCCGGCCAGCCGAGTTTTCGACTCCGATTCGAACAATTGCCGATTCGCCGCGTCTAACTGCCGACAACAACAAACAAGGAGGGCGCCATGCGCAAGCCTTTCGTCACGTTGGCGGTCTTGTTAGGGCTACCAGTCGCGGCAAGCGCCGCGAATCCGGCGTTGCTGGCCCACGAACGGGGCATCGACGATCCATCGAAGCAAAGCGAATCGCTCAGGCTCGAGAGCCTGGACGTGAAGGTCGACGTCGGGGGTGCGCTTTCCGAAACCACGCTGACCGCGCGCTTCGTGAACCCATCGCGGGACACACTCGAGGGGGACTTCAGCTTCGAACTACCCGAGGGCGCGGTGGTCACGGGGTATGCGCTCGACATCGACGGGCAGCTCGTCGATGGCGTGCTGGTCGATCCGCTCAAGGCGGAACGCACCTACGAGGCGCAGGTCCGTCAGGGTGTCGACCCGGGGGTCGCCAGGGTATCGCGCGCGAATATCTTCTCGACGCGGATCTTTCCCATCCCGGAAGAGGGCCGGCGCACCATCCGGCTCAAGTTCGCGGCACCGGTGCAGCCACAGCGCGGACTGTCATTCCCGCTG
>Ga0070664_100004852_pt1 | contig 10773 bp, 6 predicted proteins | sample KBSC73metaG_FD_65863 | JGI IMG/M metagenome (GOLD analysis project Ga0070664, IMG submission 65863) | Corn rhizosphere microbial communities from Kellogg Biological Station, Michigan, USA - KBS C7-3 metaG | ecosystem: Host-associated > Plants > Roots > Rhizosphere > Soil ... | reverse complement strand
ACGACTACTACCAGCCGGAGGCGTACGTCCCGTCGCGCGACCTCTACATCGAGAAGGACAGCTCGATCAACGAGCACATCGAGCAAATGCGCCTGTCGGCGACCAAGGCGATCCTCGAGCGGCCCGATTGCGTGATCGTCGGGACGGTATCCGCGATCTACGGCATCGGAGATCCGAACGAGTATCACAGCATGATCCTGCACCTGCGCCAGGGCGATCGCGTCTCGCAGCGCGACGCCATCAAGCGCCTGACCGAGATGCAGTATTCGCGATCGGATCTAGACTTCAAGCGCGGCACGTTCCGCGTGCGCGGCGACGTGCTCGACATCTTCCCGGCCGAGAACGCCGAGAATGCCATTCGCGTCTCACTGTTCGACGACGAGGTCGAGTCGCTCCAGCTGTTCGATCCGTTGACCGGGCACCCGCGCACGAAGATGGCGCGCTACACCGTCTTTCCGTCGTCGCACTACGTGACCGGGCGGCAGAAGGTGCTCGACGCGATCGAGGGCATCAAGCAGGAGCTCGTGATCCAGAAGGATTTCTTCGTCTCGCAGATGAAGCTCATCGAGGCACAGCGCATCGAGCAGCGCACCCGCTTCGACCTCGAGATGATGGCCGAGATCGGATTCTGCAAAGGCATCGAGAACTATTCGCGGCACTTGTCCGGCCGCAAGCCCGGCGAGCCGCCGCCGACGCTCATCGACTATCTTCCCGGCAACGCGTTGATGTTCGTCGACGAGAGTCACGTCACCATCCCGCAGGTCGGCGGCATGTACAAGGGCGATCGCGCGCGCAAGGAGAACCTCGTCAACTACGGCTTTCGCCTGCCGTCGGCGCTCGACAATCGGCCGCTGCGGTTCGACGAGTTCGAGAAGCTGCTGCCGCAGACGATCTTCGTCTCGGCGACGCCCGCCGACTACGAGCGCAAGCACTCCGGGCAGGTCGTGGAGCAGGTGGTGCGTCCCACGGGCCTGGTCGATCCGGTGCTCGAAGTGCGGCCCGCGGCGACGCAGGTCGACGACCTGCTGTCCGAGATCAACCTGCGGGTGGAGCGCAACGAGCGCGTGCTCGTCACCACGCTCACCAAGCGCATGGCCGAGGACCTCACCGACTATCTCGGCGAGCACGGCGTCAAGGTCCGCTACCTGCACTCGGACATCGATACCGTCGAGCGGGTCGAGATCATTCGCGACCTGCGCCTCGGCGAATTCGACGTGCTGGTGGGCATCAACCTCCTGCGCGAGGGCCTGGACATCCCGGAGGTTTCGCTCGTCGCGGTGCTCGACGCGGACAAGGAAGGATTCCTGCGCGCGGAGCGCTCGCTCATCCAGACCATCGGACGCGCCGCGCGCCACATCCACGGCATGGCGATCCTGTATGCCGATACGATGACCGACTCGATGAAGGCCGCCATCGGCGAGACGGAGCGCCGCCGCACGAAGCAGGTCGCGTGGAACGCGAAGATGGGCATCACGCCGCGGGGTGTGGAGAAGCGCATCAAGGACATGATCGACGGCGTGTACGACATCGACGAGGAGCGGCGCACGCTCAAGGCCGCGCAGGCGAAGGCGAAGTACGAGGCGATGCCGGAGAAGGACCTCGAGAAGGAGCTGAAGCAGCTCGAGAGGCAGATGCTCGACGCTGCCAAGAACCTCGAGTTCGAGAAGGCCGCCGAGCTGCGCGACCGTCTCTACAAGCTGCGCGAGCAGCTGTTCGGCGTGGCGCTGCCGACCGAGACCTGACGCGTCAGCGCTGGGCGACGCGCGCGGCGCGCTGCTTGGCGAGGTCGATGTCGAGGTATTTGAACCCGAAGCCGAACGCCGAAGGCCAGTAGCCGTCGATCCAGGGGTACAGGAGGACGTTGCTCACGCCGAACGTGTGCAGCATCAGCGGCATGTACGCCTGCGTGACCTCGGACATGCGCCGGACCAGGGCAATGCGCCGCGGGCCATCCGGCGTGCGCAGGAATTCCTCGTACGCGGCGTCGTACTCGGGACGGCGAAAGCGCGACGGATTGGTGTCGTCGGGCGACTTGCTCCACAGCGTCTGCAGGATCTCGTAACCCGAGGGCTCGAGGGAGCGGTAGCCGAGGTTGAACATTGGCAGCCTACCCGCGCGGGCCATGTTCACCAGCTCCGCGAACGTGTGCTGCTCGACCTCCATGCGAATGCCGATCGCGTCCATGTTCTTCTTGAACAGCGTGTCGGCCTCGCGATACCACGACTCGGGCAGCGTGCCGCGGCGCACGACCAGCGGCTTGCCGTCCGGCGTCTCGCGGTAGCCGTCGCCGTTGCGATCCTTGAAGCCGAAGCGATCGAGCAGCGCGCGTGCGCCCGCGGGGTCGTACAGCGAGCGCGCCGGCAGCGAGCGGTCGAACGCAGTCGAGCCCGGCGGAAGCAGCTGATTCGCCGGAAGCGCCTGACCGGCGAAGAGCACGCGGATCATCTCGTCGGTGTTGAAGCCCATCGCGATGGCGCGCCGCAACGCGACCTGCTGCTGGGTGTAACCGCCGACGGTGGGGTCGTTGAGATTGAAGTACGTGAACGTGATCGAGGGCGAGTCTGCGCGCACGTGGCGTATGCCCTTGCGCGCAAGCTCGGCGCGCAGCTTGCCGCCGTCCATGACCTTCTCGACGTCATTGCCGCCGAGCGAGAGGTAGTCGAGGTCGCCCTGCTGGAACGCGAGGATTTGCGGCTGGGACTCCTCGATGATGCTGATCTCGATGCGGCCGATCTGCGGCAGCTTGCGGCCGCGCATCGACGCGACGAGCGCGCGCTGGCTTTCGGCATCGCTTTCGGGAAACGACAGGCCGCGGTAATCGGGATTCGCCTCCAGCACCACACGCGAGGCGCGTCGCCATTCGGCCAGGCGATACGGACCGGTGCCGACGGGATGGGACATGATGTCGTTGCCCGCCGCCTCGACGACCTCGCGCGCGACAGCCATCGACGCCAGGCCCGCGAGGCGCTCCAGCATCGTGTAGTCGACCGAGGTCAAGCGGATCTGCAGCGTGTAACGGTCGAGCGCGCGCAGGCCGCCGATCGGCCGGTCATAGTCCATGCGCCCGCTCTTGGCGCCGTCGACGACCGGGCGCGCGCCTTCGATCAGATCGGTCAGCGCTGGGTCGCCGCCATTGCGCAGCTGCGGATCGAGCGCGCGCTCGATGGAGTACACGTAGTCTTCCGCGACCAGCTCGCGCCGCTTGCCCTTGAAGGCCGGATCCGGCGTGAAATAGATGCCCGGTCGAACCTTGATCGTCCATACCCTGCCGTCGTCGGTGATCGACGGCATCGCGACGGCGGTGTTCGGCACCACCCGCGTCGACAGGTAGTCGAATTGGTACAACCCCTCGAAGATCTGCTGCGTGACGCGAGTCGAATACAGGTCGGTCCCTTGCTGCGGATCGAGGCTCGAGATGTCCGGCGATGCGACGCGAAGCACCTTCGCCGGATCGGCTGCAATGGCGAGGTGCGCGATGGCGCACAGCATGACGCAGGCGAGCAGGCGGGCGAATGGACGCATGGGCGCACTTTATACTTGAGGCAATGATCAGGGCAACGCGACCCGGGCAGGCCGGGATGGGAGGAGGAACGATGAAGCTCGACAACAAGGTCGCCATCGTAACCGGCGCGGCCAGCGGCATCGGCCGCGCGATTGCGATGCGCTATGCCGGCGAAGGCGCGCGCGTGGTCGTCGCGGACCTGCAACAGGACGCCGCCCAGCGCGTGGTGGACGAGATCGCCGACAGCGGCGGCCGCGCGCTCGCCGTCGCGATGGACGTGACCGATGAAGCCGCGGTGAACGCAGGGGTCGCGGCGACGATCGACGCGTATGGTCGCGTCGACGTCCTGGTCAGCAACGCCGGCATCCAGATCGTTCATCCACTCGAGGAGTTCAGCTACGCCGAATGGAAGCGCATGCTGGCGATCCACGCCGATGGCGCATTCCTCACCACCAAGGCGTGCCTGCCGCATATGTACGCGCAGCAGAGCGGCTCGATCATCTACATGGGCTCGGTGCATTCCAAGGAAGCATCGGTCTTCAAGGGGCCGTACGTGGCCGCCAAGCACGCCCTCATCGGGCTGGCACGAACGATCGCCAAGGAAGGGGGCCGCCGCGGCGTGCGCGCCAATGTCATCTGCCCGGGCTTCGTGCGCACGCCGCTCGTCGAGAAGCAGATTGGCGATCAGTCGAAGAAGCTCGGTATTCCCGAACAGGACGTCATCGACAAGGTGATGCTGAAGGATACCGTCGACGGGCAATTCACGACCGTCGACGATGTCGCGGAGGTTGCGCTGCTCTTCGCCGCGTTCCCGACGAACGCCCTCACGGGGCAGTCGTTGATCGTGAGCCACGGCTGGCACATGGAGTGAGCGGCACCCTGGGCGAGCATCGCATCCTGTTCGTTTGCATGGGCAACATCTGCCGATCGCCGACGGCAGAGGTAGTGTTTCGCACACGGGCGGAGCGAGCCGGCCTCGGTGACCGCGTGACCGTCGCCTCGGCCGGCACGGGCGATTGGCACGTCGGGATGCCGCCTGATCCACGCGCGATCGCGCACGCGGCCAAGCGTGGATACGATCTCGCCGCCCTGCGCGCGCGGCAGGTGGTGGCGGACGATTTCGAGCGGTTCGACTGGATCCTCGCAATGGACCAGGTGAACCTTCGCGATCTTCGCGCGCTGCGGCCGCCGTCGTTTGCGGGGCGGCTCGGGCTGTTCCTCGATTTCGTCCCGCATCTCGGGCTTCGCGACGTGCCCGATCCGTACTACGGCGCCGCGCTTCATTTCGAGCGCGTCCTCGATCTCGTCGAGCGGGCCAGCGACGGGCTGATCCTGCAGCTGTTCCCCAGCGGCGCCCTGCGCGCGCCGACGTGAAAAAAAGGGGCTGGTTGTCGCCAGCCCCTTCCTTCGTGCAGCGATGCGCCGGTCACTGCGGCGGCGACATGTCCTTGCGCGTCTCGACCAGCTCCAGCGGCTCGACCGGAATCTCCGGCCGCGGCGGGCGCGTGCGCCGGGGCCGCGGCGTCTCCTCCGCTTGCTCCGGCTGCGACTCGACGCGATGCGTCGTTTCCACCAGCTCGAGATCGGAGCCTGCCGGCAGGGTGAGCGAGATGGGCGGCAATTCGATGTCCTGAGGCGCGACGGATGGCGCCTGCGGTGCTGCCGCGACGGTTGCCGGTGCTTCCTCTGCGTGCTGCGCGGGCTCGTGGCTCGCCTCGCGACGGTCCTCGACTTGTGCTTCGTTGCGGACCGGAGCGCTGTCGGCGGCCGGTGCCTGAGGGGCCGGCGCGGCGAGCGAGTCGTACACCATCACGTGGGTTGTCGGCTCGCTCGGCGCCTCGTCGTTTGCTGCGCTCGACGGCGCCTCGGTGCCTGCGCCGCGCTCGGCGCGATCGCCGCCACGGCCCCTGCGTCCGCGACGGCGGCGCCCGCCTTCGCGCCGCTCTTCCTGGGCTGCGGCCGTCTCTGCGTTGGCTTCGGTCAACGCGCTGGGCGCTTCCGACAGCGTTTCGGCTTGCGGTCGCGGCTCGCGCGGCGGCCGGCCTTGCTGACGCTCGCCGGGCTGGCGCGCGCGGTGCTCGTCTCGACGCGATTCGTCACGACGTGGCTCCTCCCGGCGTGACTCGTCGCGACGTGATTCATCACCATGTGACTCGTCGCGACGTGACTCACCACCACGTGACTCGTCGTGACGTGACTCACCACGTGATTCGTCACGACGTGGTTCGTCACGACGTGGTTCGTCACGACGTGATTCGTCACGACGTGGTTCGTCACGACGTGATTCGTTACCACGTGATTCGTCACGACGTGACTCGTCACGACGCGACTCGCGTGCCTCTTCGCGCCGCGGCTCTTCGCGGCGTTGCTCGTCGCGACGTTGCTCGTTGCGGCGAGGCGCTCGTGGTTCACCGCGTCGCTCGTCCTTGCGCTCCGGCTTGCGAGCGTCGCGGCGGGCATCGCCGCGGCTTTCCTCGCGTCGCTCGCCGCCGTGGGCCCGCGCGCTTCCGTCTCGCGCGCCCGAGCCGCGACCGTCACGTCGCTCGCCGCGACGCTCGTCGCGACGATGGCCTTCGCGACGCCCGTCGCCTCGGCCGCGCGTCTCTTCGCGCGCACGCGCTTCGCGCACGGGCGCTTCACGAGGCCCGGTCGCCGCGCTCGGCTCGGCGCCTTCGGTACGCGGCTTGAACCAGCTCAGCATGCGCGACAGCCAGGACTCGGGCCCCGCGTTCGTGTAGGCCGGTCGCTGCTCCGCCTGCGTCGTGGCCGGCCGTTCGACCGGCATCGGTGCAGGTTGCGCCGGGGTGATGCCCTTGACCACGGCTTCCTGGCGCGGCTCCCGCGCTTCCTCGCGCAGCATGCCCGGCGCGGCGGTTTCGGCCGGTTGCTCGACCATCTGGAACGACACGGGCAGCGGCTCGCTGTGATTGAGATCGTCGTGTCGCAGGCGCTCGATCGTGTAGTTCGGTGTCTCGAGATGGCGGTTCGGAACAAGCAGCACGTTGACCTTGAACCGCGACTCGATCGACAGCACGTCGCTGCGCTTTTCGTTCAGCAGGAACGTCGCCACGTCGACCGGGACCTGTGCCACCACCTGGGCGGTGTTGTCCTTCATCGCCTCTTCCTGGACGATGCGCAGGATATGCAGGGCGGTGGACTCGGTGCCGCGGATGTGTCCGATGCCGTGGCAGCGCGGGCACGGTATGTACGCCGACTCGGCGAGCGCGGGACGCAGGCGCTGGCGCGAGAGCTCCATCAGCCCGAAGCGCGAGATCTTCCCAAGTTGCACGCGTGCCCGATCGTACTTGAGCGCGTCGCGCAACCGGTTCTCCACCTCGCGCTGGTTCTTGGCGCTCTCCATGTCGATGAAGTCGATCACGATGAGCCCGCCCAGGTCGCGCAGTCGCAGCTGGCGTGCGATCTCGTCGGCCGCCTCGAGGTTCGTGTTGAACGCGGTGGTCTCGATGTCGCCACCTTTGGTCGCGCGCGCCGAGTTCACGTCGACGGCGACCAGCGCCTCCGTGTGATCGATCACGATCGCGCCGCCCGACGGCAGCGGAACCTGCCTGCCGTACGCGGTCTCGATCTGGTGCTCGATCTGGAATCGCGAGAACAGCGGGACGTCGTCCTTGTACAGCTTGACGCGCGATACGTTGCCGGGCATCACGTGGCCCATGAACTGCTGGGCCTGCTCGTGCACCGCTTCGGTGTCGATGAGGATCTCGCCGATGTCCGGCTGGAAGTAGTCGCGGATCGCGCGGATGACGAGGCTCGATTCCTGGTAGATCAGGTACGCGCCCGACTGCAGCTTGGCGGCGTCCTCGATGGCGCGCCACAACTGCAGAAGATAGTTCAGGTCCCATTGGAGCTCTTCGGGACTCCGGCCGATACCGGCGGTGCGCGCGATGACGCTCATGCCGCCCGGCACTTCGAGTGAGGAGATCGCCTCCCGCAGCTCGTTGCGCTCTTCGCCTTCCACGCGTCGCGACACGCCGCCGCCGCGCGGATTGTTCGGCATCAGCACCAGGTAGCGGCCGGCCAGCGAGATGTAGGTGGTGAGCGCGGCACCCTTGTTGCCGCGCTCGTCCTTGTCGACCTGGACGATCAGCTCCTGGCCTTCGCGCAGCTGGTCCTGGATGCGCCCGCGGCTCTCGCCTTCGTCGTCCGCCTCGGCATTGCCGCCGCGGCGCGACTTCAGGTACTGGCGCGAGATTTCCTTGAACGGCAGGAAGCCGTGCCGCTCCGTGCCGTAGTCGACGAAGCACGCTTCGAGCGACGGCTCGACGCGCGTGATGATCGCCTTGTAGATGTTGCTCTTGCGTTGCTCCTTGGATGCGGATTCGATGTCGAGGTCGATGAGCTTCTGGCCATCGACGATGGCCACCCTCAGCTCCTCGGCCTGGGTGGCGTTGAACAACATGCGCTTCATGGGCTTTCCCCGGCGCAGAGGCCGCGGGCAAGCGGGCGGTGCAGCGGCGGGCGCGGCGGCCATCGCGGCCGATACGCGCCCTGGCGTTCGCTACGCGGCGCTACCGCGCGAAGACGGGAATGCTGCCGGCCGTAGCCGGCAATTGGCGAGAGGGGAGCGCTGGTGCAGGGTCATGATACGGCCCCGACACCGGTCGGGGCATTGGCTCTCGTCGTGTGCGTGCAGTCTTCTTGTTCGCGGACAAGCGTTGTCGTCACGGTGCGGCCGGCGCGCCAAACGCGCCACGTTGTGCAAGACCGGGACCGGAACGAAATATTCGCTTCAGGCGCCGCGCAGCGCGCCGCGTCGAACCGGCCGTTGCCGGGTGCGGAGGCTGCGCTCTTCCTTTAACATCGCTACTCTTCTTCGGGATCTCCCGGCCGGTGAGCGACTTAACCGGCAGTCCCGCGCCATGCGGGACCCGCACACCCGGCCCAACCAGTGGTTGGATCGGCGAAGGCGGCCGTCATACGGGCGGCCCTCCCGGGGTGGTTCCGCATAAGTATAAACGAATGAATGGCTTGAGCAAGGACGCGGTCAGCTGGATCACGGTGGACGAGACCGCCGAGGGCCAGCGGATCGACAACTTCCTCTGCCGCATCCTCAAGGGCGTGCCCAAGAGCCACGTCTACCGCATCCTGCGCAGCGGCGAAGTGCGGGTCAACAAAGGCCGCGCCGGCCCCGAGCGGCGCCTCGCCGCGGGCGACGTGTTGCGACTGCCGCCGCTTCGGACCGCGGATCGCGCTGGTGCGGCCACGGGCGCGGCAAGGCCGGTGCGGCCGTTCCGCATCGCGATCCTGCACGAAGACGACGCCCTGCTGGTGGTCGACAAGCCGCCGGGTGTCGCGGTTCACGGCGGGTCCGGCATCGCGCTCGGGCTGATCGAGCAGTTGCGCGCGGCCCGCCCCCAGGCGCGCTTCCTCGAGCTCGCGCATCGGCTGGATCGCGATACGTCGGGCGTGTTGGTCATCGCCAAGACCCGCGCCGCGCTGCTCGCACTTCACGCGGCCTTGCGCGACGGCGAGGTCGACAAGCGCTACCAGGTGCTGGTGCGCGGCCGCTGGCGCGACGCGCTGCGCGTGGTGCGCGCGCCGCTGCACAAGTACTCGACCGTCGCCGGCGAGCGGCGCGTGCGCGTCGATGAAACGGGGCGCGCCTCGGAGACAGCCTTTCGGCGCTTGCGGACCTGGCCGACGCACGACCCGCCGCTTGCGCTGCTCGAGGCGGAGCTCATGACCGGGCGCACGCATCAGATACGCGTGCACCTGGCGCACATCGGCTTCGCGCTCGCGGGCGACGACAAGTACGGCGATTTCGCCTGGAACAAGGCTTTGCACGCCGAAGGATTGCGGCGCATGTTCCTGCACGCGCATCGATTGGTATTCCGGCACCCGACCGGAGGAGACGAGCTCGTGCTGGAATCGCCGTTGCCCGCGGATCTCACGGGCTTTCTCGCGCGCATTGATGCGGCGAGCACCGCGCCATGACCGAGCGCCGGTTCGATCTCGTGGTGTTCGACTGGGACGGCACGCTCGCCGACTCCACGTCCATCATCGCAGCCGCGCTGCAGGGCGCGTGCCGCGACCTCGGCTGCAAGGTGCCCGATGAGGAGGCGGCCCGCTACGTGATCGGCCTCGGCCTCATCGACGCACTGCGGCACGTCGCGCCGTCATTGGATGCGGAGGACTATCCGCGGCTGTCCGCGCGCTATCGCGAGCACTATTTCGCGCGCGAGGCCGAGATACCGCTGTTCGACGGCGCGCGCGATTTACTCGCCGACTTGCGCGCGCGCGGACATCGCATCGCGGTCGCGACGGGCAAGTCGCGCGTGGGACTCGACCGTGCGCTGGCGTATCACCGCCTCACCGAAGCGTTCGACGCGACGCGATGCGCCGACGAAGGCATGCCCAAGCCCCATCCGGACATGCTGCACCATCTCATGCGCGCGACCGCCACACCGGCATCGGCCACGGTGATGATCGGAGACACGACGCATGACCTGTTGATGGCATCGAACGCGGGCGTCGCGGCGATAGCGGTGACGCATGGGGCGCATGCGGCGGAGCGATTGGCGGAGCATCCAACCCTCGGCGTTGCTGCGAGCGTGGCTGCGCTCTCCCGACTCCTCAGGTAGCACTCCCCCGCGCGCCAAGGGTTTGTGGCGTGAAGATCGCGATGGTGACAAATCTCGTGCGGCCGCCTTGGCGAAGTACGAGGATCGCTTGGCGTCCCCCATGGAAGCCACGCGGACCAGGCCGCGCGCCACGGCCATTGCAATGGCTTCATGACGGTTCAGCACGCCAAGCTTGCTGATGAGATTGCTGAAGTGGAAATTCGCGGTGCGCTCGGCAATCCCGAGCTTGATGGCGATGTCATGGCTCGTCATTCCATGCGCCGCGAAGTGCAGGCACTCGAGCTCGCGCGGTGACAAAGGCGCGCCCTGGTGCAGTGGCTGCAGTCCACGCATGATGACGCGTCGCATGAAGAGCCAGTGGAACACTGAAGCGAAATGCAGCGCGTCTCCCATGCGCGCCTCGATCATTCGCCTGCGGCGGGACGTCAGCATGCGCTCCGGTCGGTTCAGCGAAACCATGACCGCATACGCGTCGTTGATGAAGTACAACGCGAGGCCGCTCCCGACGCCGGCGGCGGCGGCACGGTCAAGGAAATGCAGTGCGCGCGGATCGTCGGTCTGGATGCTTCCGTCCCATATGAACGGCAAAGGCAACTCCCAGCCTATCTTGACCCTCGGATCGACCTCGATCTAGCTCTGCTGGTCATACTCGCGCGCCCAATCGGGGGG
>Ga0070664_100004851_pt1 | contig 10777 bp, 8 predicted proteins | sample KBSC73metaG_FD_65863 | JGI IMG/M metagenome (GOLD analysis project Ga0070664, IMG submission 65863) | Corn rhizosphere microbial communities from Kellogg Biological Station, Michigan, USA - KBS C7-3 metaG | ecosystem: Host-associated > Plants > Roots > Rhizosphere > Soil ... | reverse complement strand
GCCCGTACCGAAATAGAATCGATCGACGTGCATGTCGGTAGAGAGTTGATCAATCGAGGCGGCCTGCATGGGCCCGCCAACCGTGACCGGCTGCAGAATATTCTCGTGACCGGTGGTGACGCTGATGTACTGGTTCGGCTTGTAGAGCATCTGCACATTGCCCTTGTTCACTTCAGAACTCATCGGGCTGATCACTGTGACGCGGCGAAACATATCCCCGGTGACGACGTAACTGGTCTTGAAGGCGAGTTTCTGGCTTTCGGCATCGAGCGCGGCTGCCGCATAAGGCTGATTCGAGCCGATCCCTCCGGTCACGGAGGCATGCGCCCACTTCTCCGGACTCCAGTCCAAGCCCTCGAGTAAGGTCTGGCGGTTCCCTGCGATGTTGTGCGAGAACAAGCGCAAGTTATCTTTCAGTTTGCGCTGATAGAAGAGGATGGCCACGGGGCGATCGATGGTGGCTGCATTGAAGAATCCGGTGCCGAGCCAGGTAGAAGTCGTACCGGCAAACGCATACAAGCTGCGGTCGTGCTCGGAGCGGGTGAAACCTGCACCACGGGCTGAGAAGTAGTGACTATGGTCGAAGACGTCGGTCGGGAGGTCGAAGCGAACCGAGTCGTCTCCTGCAAGAAACGTGTAATCGTGGTACTTGTATCGGGTCTCGCCCCCGAACATCACCTGCCCGTTGTAGTAGCCAATCCCGATCGAGCCGTCGTAGTTGGGAGCCTTGAATTCGACCGAGCCGCCCTGCGCGTCCAGCATGGTCGACGTCCCGCCCTGCACGCGAAAAACCTGCGCACTGCTTCCCGTCGCGATCATCAGGGTCGCGATCAGGAGGGCGCGTTGGGCTTGAGCACGCATTGCGTCTAAGGCCGGTCGCCCCCTCGTGTGCCGGTCCCCACAAGGGCCGAGGCGGGTGCCCCGGATGCGCTTTCGGTTGAGTTATGGCGTTGGAGTTTTTGCTCTAGCTTGAATTTCTCCAGTTCTAGCGAGACTTCGACCGGAACGTTTTCGCCCTCCACTTTCTGTTCGAGCGGAACCTCTAGAATCCGCTTGCTGTGCGGGAATACCGGGAACCCTGGGGCCTCTTGCCGCTTTTTCGAGTACAACAGATGTGTCTGCAGAATGCGTCCGAAGTTAGCCCCGGTATTTTCGACTTCGAGGATCACCTTGTTCTCGGTCGCATCGAGATCGGCGCGGAGGACGTGGAGTTCAGACTTCTCAACGGAATGTTTCGGCAGCAGATAGACCGTGTGCGGTAACTGTAGGCGCACATTCATCCCCTGCGCGGTGCGAAAGGCGAAGCCGGTGAAATTGGCATAAATGACAAACCACGCCGGGGTGTGTGGCGCAGTTGCCTCGTAGAAAACGTAGTACGTCTGCTGGGGCTGAATGCGAAAGCTTGTGGTGGAGAGCTTTATGTGAATGTCGGAGTCGAGCGGCCGATAGCTGACCTCTCCGGTTTCGGAAACCGTGAAACTCTTCGCCTCAAGGACCACGTTCAGCGGGGTCAGGCTGTCGTTCACGTATTCCACACGCCCTTTGACGGGGTCGCCGATCAGTTCATTGATGACAGGCCGAACCGTCTGGGCAGACACCGCTGTGCCCAGCACAAATACCCAAAGCGCGCTGGCCAGAGGCCGGCGCGCTGTCCTGAGAAAACTTGTCTTCATACGCCACCTACCTGCTAGATCAAATCGCTTGCGCCTGGATGGTTAGTGTTCCCGTGTAAGTTCCAGCCGGCAAGTTGGGCAAAGGAACCAGGTTAATGTTGAAATTCATGACGTCAGTGCGCGTGCCTTTACGGTTGTTGCCGAGGATTGTCGTCGAAGAGAGCTGTAATCCGGCATTGGCGCCGCCAAACGGTACCGTATTGGTGAGCGCATTGAACGCCCCACCGTTGTTAGAAATCTGAAAATCGGATGACGGAATGTTGTTGCCGGTGCCGTCGGTGAGCGCTGAAGCCGAACTCGCAAAGAACGCGTACAGCTTGAGGCTGCCAACGTTCGGACGCAGTAACCACGTGGTCGTCGCCGTGACGGAGGTGCTGCCCGGGTTGCTGCCGCTCGCTTGCGTTAGGGTGAAGTTGACGGCGTTCGACGACAACGAGACCGTGATCGAGTCGTTCAGCACCGCGTTCAAGCTGATCGTGCTGGCGCCGGAGTTCAGCACCTGCGCCTGGGCGGCGGCGGCAAACACCATGACGAGAAACATCACTGTGGCGAGCCTGGCTTCGATTTGTGGTCTCTGTCTCATCGCCTAAGCTTCAACTTCGTCGTGAAGGACGGCCGAAGGGCGGGAACTCACGCACCCGCCCTGAAGCCGCTGATTCGCGCGATGTAATTACGGAGTCGCTTGAGCTTGAATGTTCAGCGTTCCGGTATAGGTGTCTGCCGGAAGCTGCGGCAAGGTACCGCCGCTCAAGTCGATATTGAACGTCATGGCGTCGGTGCGGCTGGCGTTCTTGTTGGTTCCCGTGATGGCGACGTTCGCCAGTTGCAGACCGGCGTTGCCACCGCCAAACGCAACCGTGCTGGTCAATGCGCCGGAGTTGCCCGCACCACCGCTGCCTGCACCGGTATCAGCAATGCTAAAGGCAGAAGAAGGAATCGTAGAGCCGCTGGCAGTGCCCGTCAGAGCGGCGGTTGAACTCGCGAAATAGGCATACACGCCAACCGCGGTACGACCCGGCTTCAACGTCCACCGGGTGGTTGCGGTCACGCCCGTGCTCCCGGCGTTAGCGTTGCTGCCCGCGCTCAAGGTGAAGTTAACGGTGTTGGCAGAAAGGCTTAGCGTAAGAGACTCTGCCAGAGTGGCGTTCAACGCAATCGGCTGTGCGGTTGAATTCAACTGCGCCGATGCCATTGATGCTGCGAAAAGTACCGCCGTGGCAACCACGGCGACTCGCACGAAAATTCCTGTTCTCATCGATCCCCCATTGGTGCTTCCGTTTTGCTGCCCCATTTTTTCAGCGAAGGCGCAGTCAGTGATTCGGAAGTTCATGACCTGCGGAGATTATTCCGAGAAAGTTCAGGAGCGAAAACGGTACTGCGGTAACCGCCAAATCCCCTTTTGGCTTTTGTTCGAAATTGACCTTTCAAACCGAGCTGGGGCGGACTCGCCCAATCCTCGCGATCTGCCTTAGATTGAAGTAGTTGCAGGCTGCGGTCGGCCGTTGCAGCGCGGGATCCACGGTTACCCACGTGACGGTTGTCGAGAGACTCCGGTTACCGCATCAGCCAGTAAGAACGCGCGAAAAAATAGGCCGTCATGCTCGATCCGACGACGATGACGAACCGGCGAACGAGCTTTTGTGAAAGGCGCAGAGAGTAGTGCGCCCCAAAGAATCCTCCGAGGGCGGCGCCGGCGATCATGATCACGGCTTCGTGCCAGTAGACGGCATGCGACGCAATGAAGATCAGGACGGCGATGCCGTTGGTTGCAGTACTCAACACGATCTTCAGGGCATTCATGTGATGGATGTCCGCCATCCCAAAGGCGGTCAACATGGCTAGAATGACGATCCCCATTCCCCCACCGAAGTAGCCGCCATAAATTGCCACCAGGAACTGGAAACCGGCGGCCACAAGGAGAGTTGGTGTTGTGCGCTGGTGGATCGTCTGGTCCTGGCGCGGCCGAATGAGCTTGCCTCCAAAGATAAAAAGGAGGGTAGCCGCGAGCATGAGCCAAGGTAAGACCCGCATGAAGGTATGCGCGGGCGTGCGGAGCAGGAGGATGGCGCCGACAATTCCCCCAACGACGCTTGCCGAGGCGAGGGTTCCCAATACCGGTCGGGGAACGTTGATGTGGCGGCGGAAGGCTCCACCGCTGAACAGTAGGCCCGTCCAGAGTGCCACGGTGTTGGTCGCATTCGCCGGTACTGGAGGCAGACCTACGAACAGCAGAGCCGGAAAAGCGATGAAGCTTCCCCCGCCCGCCACCGCGTTGAGCGCCCCCGCGAGCACGGCGGCTCCGAAAAGCAGCGCTGCGTTCGGTAGCGTGAGTTCTGGAATTGGCAAACAGTCTTTCGGACTTCCTGATGTTGAGCCATTATGCGGTATTTCCGGGTATCTTGCCTGTTTGGAAGAGGGTGAACTTCTTCCGCCACTTGGATTCCGTACCGGCGACGCCAAGCTATCGCGCCACGGGAAGAGTACTGTTCCTGATCGGGGTTACCAAACGCTGGTTTCGGCGGCGGATGAATGGCGCATCCGATGCCAGGGGAAAGGACACGACAGGTGGACAAGAAGGCAAAGACGCGAAAGCGTGTTCGCGTCTTTGTTTTCCAAGGCTTAGGGAACTAGGATCCGTAGGTTCCGGTTGAAGACTGCTCTCCGGTCGCGAACTTGTCACGCATGCGATCGCTGAATTCATGAACCCGGTGGGAGAGATTGCTGCGGGTTTCTTCGCCACTGGCTGGAGCCAGGAGCATCCCGACGCCGACTCCGACACCGATTCCTATTAGCAGGGCGCCTGCTGTGCTCATTCCGTGGTGATCCTCGCCACGAATCGCATGCGTGGCGCGGCTTACACGTCGGGAGGCCTCGCCATAAGTGTCGCGGGCTGCTCCTCTAAAATCGTCAGCTGCGTCGCTCAAGCGGTCCCGCATAGAATCCAGCAGGTAAACTCCCGTCCCGAGCAGAACGTTCCACAAAATATTCTCTTTGCGCATCTTCATCCTCGGCCTCCGCCATCGAATTTGCAGCTATGGAGATGCGGGAAGGATGCAGGTGGTTGGAAGTGGTGCAGGTTGAAATAGGTTTGTGAGAAGCAAGTTACCTTTGATGCCGAAAAAACGATTCGGTTTTAGACCTCGAAACGACTCCTGATTTTCCTATTTGCTTAACAGGCAAAGAGCTTACAATTACTCGCCCTCGGTGAGAAATCCGGTGGTTACCCGGAGGTTATTTTGGTGTACGGGTACGGTTCGTCGACTCGTTCAGAAGAGATACGATTCTAGGAGTGGCAAAAAAGCCCCAAGTCGAACGCGTTCCCGAGGTGGTTGCGCCGCAGCACACCAATGCAGATCTGGTGCGCGCGTTTTTTGAGCATATCCCTGCCGGGGTTTACTTCAAGGACCTTGAGAGCCGCTTTGTGGGCATCAGCCGGTCGTTGGTAGACCGCTTTGGACTCCGCACCCCGGAGGACGCCATAGGGAAAACTGATTTCGATATTTTTAGCGAAGAGCACGCGAAACAGGCGTTCGACGACGAGCAGGAGATCATTCGTACTGGCCGACCCGTCATCAACAAGGAAGAAAAGGAAACCTGGCCAGACGGGCGCGAGAGCTGGGTCCTGACGACAAAATTGCCGTGGACAGATTCTACCGGGCAGATCCTCGGCACCTTGGGTATATCGCAAGAGATTACCGAGCGAAGGCGCGCCGAGCAGGAGCTGCAGCTTTATAGAGAAGGACTAGAGACGCTTGTCGCTCAGCGTACAGCTGAATTGGTTCGGGTCAACGTGCAATTGGAACGCGACATAGCCGCCCGAAAGCTCACCGAGCGTGCGCTGGCGGAAAAGGCGACGGAACTTGCCCGCTCCAATCAAATTCTGGAGAACATTTCTCTTACCGACGACCTCACCGGCCTTTACAACCGGAAGGGTTTTCTCGCCCTTGCCGCGCATCGTGTGAAGCTCGCGCATCGCAACCGGGAGCCCTTTTCAATCGCATTTATCGACCTCGATCTTCTGAAAGAAATCAATGACACTTTCGGACATCTCGAAGGCGACAGCGCTTTGAAAGACACCGCAAATTTATTGCGCGAGTGTTTTCGGGAATCGGATATCCTGGCTCGCCTGGGCGGCGATGAGTTTGCCATTTTCATTGCGGAAGCTGATGAGGTCGAGATCGCGCGGCGTATTCAGGAAAGGCTCTCAGCATATCGACGCAGGTCCGAGCGCCGCTATCGCCTATCCTTCAGCATGGGAGTTGTCGGGTGTGGTGAATCCGACGCCGATGACATCGAAGCATTGTTGAAACAGGCGGACGGCTTGATGTACCAGCAGAAACGCAAGAACCGGTCCTCTCGCCGGCAGCAGCATACAAAAGCGAAAACCGCCGGCAGCCACCATCGCGCAGGCTAGTTTGTGCTCTCGATTGCTTTTGCGCCTTTTGTCTTAAAGGTTTTGCGCCAGATCATCAGTCGAGCGCTTCAGGATGCAGGCCGATATTCTTCTCTCCCGCGGCCTTCTTCTCGCGGTAGCGCTGCATCCATGCCTCCCAGCTTTTTCCAGCGGCCGTGTCTTTGCCGGTGAAGGCCAGGGCGGCAATGTCGGAGTAGGAGACTGTGAGTTTTTGGTTCCCCGTTTTCGGATAGACGCGGACGGCGGAATCGGCGAGAGTCTTCCCGCTTCGGCGATCGAAGATATAGCCCTCCACCTTCTCGCCGCTTTTCAGCGTCATGGTTATGTCGCCGCGATAGTCGAAAGCCTTCTCGAGCGCCTGACGAATTTCTTCGTCGCTAGCGAGGGGAGGGATCCAGCCTTCCAGGTTTTCGCGCTCGCGTCCTGGCGCAATTTCAAGTTCTTCGGGATTAGTGGTGCCACGCTGGGGAACGCTCATGGTTTTTCCGTATGTGTCGCACAACTCCGCCCCAAGGGAACGAGCCGTACCAGGATCTATACCCGGGTCTCTTCGAGCGTCTTGGTCTCGATCTGCACGAGCGGATTCACGTGGTTTGAAGAAATCTCATCCAGCAAGCGAGTCGCGCCGGAATCGGGATAACGATTGAACAAAGTCGCCTTGATCGTGTCGACGAAGCCGCGCAGGGAACCGAAGGTATGGTTGACCGCAGAAGCCTCGTAGCCGCTGTGGACCATACAGTTCGCGCAGCGGGGATTCCCGGACTCGGTACCGTAGTTCTCCCAATCCGTCGTGTCGAGCAATTCCTGGAAGGAATCGACGTAACCGTCCTGCAATAAGTAACAGGGCTTCTGCCAGCCGAAGATGTTGTAGGTGGGCATGCCCCAAGGGGTGCAGGTGTAGTGACGCTTGCCCATGAGAAACTCGAGGAAGAGCACGGACTGGTTGAATCGCCAGCTCTTTTTGCGGTTCGACAGGATCGCACGGAACAGCTTCCGCGTGCGCGAGCGTCCGAGAAAATGGTGCTGGTCAGGAGCCTTGTCGTAGGAGTATCCAGGAGACAGCATCATGCCCTCGACTCCGATCTCCATTAACTCGTCAAAATGAACCCGCACACTCTTCGGATCAGCCCCGTCAAACAGAGTGGTGTTCGTCGTCACGCGGAAGCCGCGGCTCAGCGCTTCGCGAATTCCTTCCATCGCCTTCTCATGTCCGCCTTCAAGGCAGACCGACAAGTCGTGATGTTCCTTTTGACCATCAAGGTGAACGCTGAATGTCAAATACTTCGAGGGCTTGAAGAGGTTGAGCTTTTCCTTCAAAAGAAGTGCATTCGTGCAGAGGTAAATGTACTTTCTGCGGGCGACCAGGCCTTCGACAATCTCCTGAATTTGCGGGTGGAGCAATGGCTCGCCGCCGGGAATCGAGACCATGGGGGTTCCGCATTCGTCGACCGCCTTGAAACATTCCTCGGGCGTGAGTTGGCGCTTCAGGATGTGGCCGGGATACTGAATCTTTCCGCAGCCGGCGCAGGCCAGGTTGCAGCGGAACAGGGGCTCAAGCATCAGGACGAAGGGATAGCGCTTACGTCTGGCAAGCTTCTGCCGGACGACGTACGTTGCCACCGTCCACATCTGGGAAACGGGAACACCCATTCTCGAATCAACCCTTCGTTCGTTCTATCTTATCAGGCGACACGCGTCGGTCCGGAGTACCGGGCAGGAACCTGAACCTCCTAACCTTGAGTCCGCCGAATCGCCTCTGGGCAGCATTTCAGTCGGTGCAACTCATTGATTTGCGAGTGGAGACTCAAGCGGACAGGGCTGCGAATCCCGGGAACGGGAACGGCAGAGTTGTTCAAGGATTGAAGGCTGGACGTCAGGCCCCCAAGGGGGACGCTCTTCCTTCAGGCACTCACTTTCTGCCTGAGGCTGAGGGGCGGGTGCGAGCGCCTGCTCGACCCTCGAAACTTGCCCCTGAAAGTGACTGGAAATATTGATTTTAGAGGCTCCTCGGGAGCACCGGAAATCGCCCCTTCCGTGCTATAATCATCCAAGGCACATGGTTCGCTAAGTATTCGTAATTTCAGTAATTTGAGGCGACTTGAGCCGCTGTGAAACGACCCGCGCACCCTGCTTTCCGGTGGTCCCGAGAAGGCGGGGAGAAACGATAGGTTTTGTCATCTGAATGGCGACGAAAGAGATTAACTCCCCCGCGACCCTCGACAACACGAAGCCCGACCCCAAGGCGAAGAATGGCAAAGCCGGAACCAACGGGAACGGCGACTACAATGCAGACTCGATCAAAGTTCTTGGCGGCATGGAAGCCGTCCGCAAGCGCCCAGCAATGTACATCGGGTCGACGGGCGAGATGGGATTGCACCATCTCGTCTACGAGGTCGTCGACAACTCCGTTGACGAAGCCCTGGCAGGACACGCAGACAAGATCGACGCCACCATTCACATTGACAACTCCATCACTGTGGTCGACAACGGCCGCGGCATTCCCGTGGACGTGATGGAAGTCGACGGTGAGAAAGTTCCCGCTGCACAGGTGGTCATGACCAAGCTGCATGCTGGCGGAAAGTTTGATTCCTCGTCCTACAAAGTCTCTGGCGGATTGCACGGTGTCGGTGTGTCGTGCGTCAACGCGCTGAGCGAAGAACTGGACCTGGAAATCTGGCGCGATGGATTTACCTGGGAGCAGAGTTACTCGAAAGGCGAGCCCACTTCGAAGCTGAAGAAGACGGGCGCGGTGAAACAAAAGCGTGGAACCAAGGTTCATTTCCTTCCCGATCGATCGATCTTTACGGTTACCGAATACAACTTTGACACCTTGTCGCAGCGCTTGCGCGAACTAGCGTTTCTGAACAAAGGTTTGCTGATCACGCTCACCGACGAGCGGGCCACCGATTCCAAGACAGGCGAAGCGAAGTCCGTCGAGTTCAAGTACAACGGCGGCATTGCGGAGTTTATCAAGCATCTGAATCGCGGTAAGAGCGTTCTTCACGACAAGCCGATCTACATGGAAGCCGATCGCGATGGCGTGGTCATGGAAATCGGCATTCAGTACAACGATGGCTACTCCGAGAGTGTGTTCAGCTTCGCCAACAACATCAACACGGTTGACGGCGGTACGCATCTTTCCGGATTCCGCACCTCGCTGACGCGCACGATCAACTACGCCGGACAGCAGATGGGGTTGTTTAAGGACGTGAAAGAAAACCTCTCGGGCGATGATGTCCGAGAAGGTCTGGTCGCAGTGATCAGCGTGAAGCTGCCGCAGCCCCAGTTCGAAGGCCAGACCAAGGGCAAGCTGAACTCTGACATCGCAGGCGTGGTGCAGGCATTCGTGAATGAAAGGCTGGGTGCCTATCTCGAGCAGAACCCTACGGTCGCACGCAAGATCATCAACAAAGCGATTGACGCAGCCCGCGCGCGCGAAGCTGCCCGGAAAGCGCGCGATCTGACTCGTCGAAAAGGTGCGCTCGATGGCGGTGGCTTGCCCGGCAAACTAGCGGATTGCAGCGAACGGCAACCCGAGCGCTGCGAACTGTTCCTGGTGGAAGGCGAGTCGGCAGGCGGAACTGCGAAGCAGGGCCGTGATCGGCGATTCCAGGCGATCCTGCCGCTCAAAGGCAAGATCTTGAACGTCGAAAAGGCCCGCTACGACAAGATGCTGGCGCATGAAGAAATTCGCGCTATGATCACTGCCCTCGGCACGGGGATTTCCAAAGAAGATTTCGATCCGGCTAAGTTGCGTTACGGCAAGATTATCCTCATGACCGACGCCGACGTGGACGGTTCGCACATTCGCACACTGCTGCTTACGTTCTTCTTCCGCCACATGCAGGAGTTGATTAAGCGCGGCAACGTTTTCATTGCGCAGCCGCCCCTGTTCTCGATCAAGAAGGGCAAATCGCAGCAATACATCAAAGACGAGCGCGAGTACGTGAAGGTGATGGTAAAGCGCGCTGCCGAGGGTATGACGGTTCGCTACGGAGAAGGCGCCGCCAAGCTCGAAGGATCGGCACTAGCGAAATTCATCACCGTGCTGAACGAGTATCTCGGCTTCTATGACAAGGTGAACAAGCGGTTGCGTGCCGAGCAGGCCACGGACTTGCTGCCGAAGATTGATCTTTCGAAGCGAGCCGATTTCGAGGGCGACAAGAAGTCGCAGCCGAAAAAGATCGAGAAGGTTGAAAAGGAATTGAAGAAGCTGCAAAAAGAGTTGCAGTTCAAAGAAGTCGAGTCGCGATTCGACGAAGAGCACAACCTTTGGGAAGTGCGTTACGTGAATTCGCAGGGGGCGGAGCACCTCATCAATTGGGAGCTGGCGTCGACGCCGGAGTATCGTCAGATGCTCTCGAAGTTTAAGCAGATTGAGGCCTACATGGATCCGCCGTTCGTCGTAGAAACCATCGGCAAAGCCAGTGCGAGCGGCAACGGCACAACCGGCGATGACGCCCTCGAAGAAGCAGCTGAGAACGGCGATGGTGAAGCACCTCAAAAGAAGACCGTCAAGCCGGCGACGAAGAAAGCCGTCAAGGAAGAAGTGGAAAAAACCACGCCGCGGGAACTGTTCGATTACGTTCTCGGGGAAGGCAAGAAGGAATTCAGCGTCCAACGCTATAAAGGTCTTGGTGAAATGACGGCACCGCAGCTCTGGGAAACGACGATGGATCCCGAGCGCCGC
>Ga0070664_100004850_pt1 | contig 10779 bp, 7 predicted proteins | sample KBSC73metaG_FD_65863 | JGI IMG/M metagenome (GOLD analysis project Ga0070664, IMG submission 65863) | Corn rhizosphere microbial communities from Kellogg Biological Station, Michigan, USA - KBS C7-3 metaG | ecosystem: Host-associated > Plants > Roots > Rhizosphere > Soil ... | reverse complement strand
GAGTCGTACTCCCAGCCCGTCGGTGACGTGTACGGGAACTTCTCGGGCGGGATGAAATTGCGGAGCCGGAACTCAGCGGGATCCTCGCCCCGCTCGTGCGCGGCGATGTCCACCAGACGTTCGATCGCGTGGACCGCCTCCGTCACGCGGAACGAACAGCGGTAGGCGACGCCACCGGGCGCCTTGTTCGTATAGGCCCCGTCGACCTCGACGAACGCGCTCGGATAGTCGTACGAGCCGGTGATGACGTTGAACAGGCCGGCATGAAACTTGAGCGGGGCCGCCTGGGCGTCGTAGGCGCCGTGGTCGGCGATGGTCTTGGCCTTGAGCGCGGTGATCCGGCCGTCAGCCGACACGCCAAGCTCGGCGTCGATGTGGTAGTCGCGTGCGAACGAATCGGCCTGCAGGTTCTCCGACCGGTCCTCGATCCACTTGACCGGTTTGCCGGTGAGGAACGAGGCCGCGGCAGCGAGGATGTAGCCCGGATATGCGGGGACTTTCCCGCCGAAGCCGCCACCGATGTCGTGAGTCTTGACCCGGATCTTGTGCTCCGGGATCGGGAGGCCGGCAGCGCCCGCGATGATCGCGACGACGGTCCGGATGACGTGCGGCGCCTGGCTGGTCATGTGCAGGGTCAGGTGGCCGTTGACGGCATCCCAGTCGGCGACCATGCCGCACGTCTCGATGCTGGCGACGTGGATGCGCGGCAGATAGATGTGCTCCTTGACGCGCAGCGCGGAGCCCTCGAGCGCCGCATCGGTCGCGGAGCTGTCGCCGGACTCCCAGTGCCAGATGTGGTTGTCCTTCTGCTCACGATCCTCGCGAAGGACCGGGGCGCCCGGTTCCAGCGCCTTGTACGGATCCACGATCACCGGCAGCGGCTCGTAATCGACGAGGACCGCGGCCACGCCGTCGGCGGCCGCGTAACGCGACGTCGCGACGACCGCGGCGACCTCCTGGCTCTGGAAGAGGACGGTGTCGACCGGCAGCACGGCCTGCTTGTCGCCCGCGAGCGTCGGCATCCAGTGGAGCCCGTAGCCCTCGAGATCCTTGCCGGTCACGACCGCAGCGACACCCGGGACCTTGAGGGCCTCGGATGCGTCGATGCCCTTGATCCGGGCATGCGCGTATGGGCTGCGGACGATGTCGAGCCACAGCTGGCCGGGCAGGTTGATGTCCTCGATGTAGGTGCCCTTGCCCCGGATGAACCGGGCGTCCTCGACGCGCTTGCGGGAATGACCCATCCCGCCGACTTCGGGAGTCGTCGTCGGCGCCTGAGCTTCGAAGGTCGATGCCATCAGAGAACCTCCTCAGCTTGCCGCGCCGACCGGCGCACCGGTCTGCACCTCGGCAGCCGCAGCCATCTCGGCCGCGGCCTGCTCGATCGCCTTGACGATGTTCACGTAGCCCGTGCAGCGGCAGAGGTTTCCGCTGATCCCCCAGCGGATCTCCTGTTCGCTCGGGTCGGGGTTCTGGTCGAGCAGCCAGGCCGCCTGCATGATCATCCCCGGCGTGCAGAAGCCGCACTGCAGGCCGTGCTGATCCCAGAACGCCTGCTGGAGCGGATGCAGCGTGGCGCCATCCGCCATGCCCTCGATGGTCTTGATGGATCGGCCGTCAGCCTGGACCGCGAGCATCGTGCAGGACTTGGCGCTGATGCCATCGACGTGGATCGTGCACGCCCCGCAATTGCTCGTGTCGCACCCGACGTGCGTGCCGGTCAGGCCGAGCGTGTCCCGCAGGAAGTGGACGAGCAGGAGGCGCGGCTCGACGTCGGCATCCTCCGAGGTGCCATTGACCTCGACCGTGATGTGCTGGGTCGTCATCGTCGTCTCCTACGCGTTCGCGCGGGCGCGCTCGAGCGCCGTGTTGAGCGCCCGGACGGTCATCTCGGCGACCATCGCGCGCTTGTAGTCGACGGGTCCGCGGACATCGGCGACGGGCCGGCTCTGCGCACCAGCAGCCGCGCCGGCCTGGCGGAACAGATCCTCGGACGGCGTGTTGCCGTTGAGGACCGCCTCCGCGTCCGTTGCTGCGTATGGCGCATCGGATACGCCGGTGACACCGATGCCGGAGCCTTCGATACGGCCGTCGGCACCGAGACGGATCACCGCAGCGACACCGACCGTGGCGAAGTCCCCGACTTTCCGCTCCAGCTTCTGCCAACCGCCGCCCTGGCCGCGCGGACGGCGCGGGAAGCGGATCTCGGTCAGGACCTCGAGCGGCTCGATCGCCGTCGTGAAGGCGTCGAGGAAGAACCCGCGAGCCGGCAGTACGCGCTCACGGACCGCATCCCCCGCGGCCGCCGGGTTATCGCCGACGCGGAGGCGGTGTGGGTCACCGGACAGGCCTCGTAGGACGACGGAGGCGTTTCCGGCCAGCAGCACGGCGGGCCAATCGGATGCGGGATCGGCATGGGCGACCGAGCCGCCGATCGTGCCCCAATTGCGGACTTGTGGGTCACCGATCGTGCCCGTCACGTCATGGAGGAGCAGGTAGGTGTCGCGGATCACGGGCGCGTCATGGATCTGCCGGTGGGTGGCCTTGGCGCCGATCGAGAGGTAGTCGTCTGTCTCCACGATCTGATCTATCCCGGTCACGTCGCGCAGGTCGACGAGAAGAGCCGGCTGCGCGAGTCGGAGCTTGATCAGGGGGATGAGGCTGTAACCACCGGACAGGATCTTGGCGTCGCCCTCGCGGGCCTTGAGGATCGCGAACGCCTCATCCAGGTTCCCGGGGCGCACATAGTCGAACTGACCGGGGATCATCGCGCTGCCTGCCTCCTCCCGCTCACACGGGTATGGCGGCCTGTCCTTGTCCGGCGCGGACAGGCCTTAGCGTGTCCGATGACGGTGACGGCGGACGTCTGCGCGTGCTCCTCCGACGCGCCGGAGTCCGTGATGCTGCGATGGAGGTTTCGAGTATCGACCCGGGTCGTTTCCGCGTCAACGGTTCCTAGCGATTGCGTCCGGCTGTCGACTGTATGCCCGGTTCGAAGAGGCGTTGAGCCAGTACCGCACGTATCGCCAGCGGACGTCGCGGTCGATCCCGGTCATCCTGCTCGAACCTCGCGACTGACCAGCACCTGACAGCATCCAGGATGATGGCCCCGTGGACGTGATCCCGCCCGAAGCGCTCCTCGAGGACTTCCCTGCCCCGATGCAGGCGATCGCCCAGCGCCTGCGCGACGTCGTCACGCAGGCGATCCCGGAGGCTCTCGAGCGCGTCAGGCCGGGCTGGCGCCTGATCGGCTACGACCTGCCGATCGGCAAGAGGCTCGTCTATTTCGCGTTCGTCCTACCTGAGGACGTCCACGTCCATCTCGGCTTCGGGCACGGATGGGCGATGCGCGACCCGCATCGGATGCTCCACGGCGCCGGGATCACGAAGCGCGTCCGCTGGCTCACGTTCGTCGCGGGCGACGAGATCGATGCCGAGCGCTGCGTCGAGCTTGTCCGTGAGGCGGCGCGCGTCGCGGCGATGACGCGCGGCGAACGGGAGCTGCAGTCGATGGACGGTGAAGGCGACCGCGCCTAGTCGGATGGAGGTGGGTACGCCTTCTCACCGCGTGTCGCGCCATCGGCGATGGCGGCGATCCGCTTCTCGCGCGTCTCGGGACGGCGCGCCTGGACGATCCATTCGAGCATGGCCCGTCGCGCACTCTTGGAGAATGCCTCCCAGTTCTCGCGCGCCGGCGGAGTGGCAGCAAGTGCGGCCGCGAGGTCATCCGGGACGACGAGATCCTCGACGTCATCGAGCAGGGTCCACATCCCGTTCTGTTTCGCCTCCTCGATCGCGGCGAGACCGGCCGGGAGCATCAGGCCGGCGGCCTCCAGACGTGCGACGCGCTCCTTGTTCGATCGTGCCCAGCCGCTCTTCGGTCGCCGTGGCGCAAACCACTGGAGTCCGCGTTCGTCGTCGAGCGTGCGGCCGGTCGCGTCGACCCAGCCGACGCATAGGGCCTCCTCGACGGCCTCCTCGTAAGGGACGCTCGACCTGCCGGTCGCGCGTCGCCACGAGACGAGGTACACGCCCTTCGACGACCCGTGGTTCGCGATGAGCCACTCGCGCCAGCCAGCCCGGTCGAACGGGCCGACCATCGGCTTGCCGTCGGGTGCGAGCGTGTCCGTCACCCGGCGGCCTGACGTGGATCCCACGTCACGACGCCGATCGGCAGCGGCAGCTGCGTTCGCAGCCCGACACCATCCTCGTCGGCGACGACCAGGTCATCGAGCGTGGCCTGGAACCGGCGCTCGGCCTCCCCATCCGGCTCGATCCAGAGCTGCCGCCGCAGGAAGCCGGCGAGCTCGTCACGCGAGGCGAACCGGCGCGGCTCACGCGACATCGGCTCGACGTCAGGCTCGAAGCCACGCGCCCGCAACCACTCGACGAACTCGGGCAACGCCGGCAACGGCACGCGCTCCTCGCCGTGGACGGGTGGCCAGAACGGATCGGCGACCGACGCTGGCTGTCGCTCCATCAGGACCGCGACGCACAGTCGCCGTGCGACCGACTCCATGGTACGGACGAACGGACCGATCGCCTCGATGTCGTAGCCCACATGCGCGATCAAGGCGACATCGGTCGCGAACCGGTCCAGCGAGTCGCGGCGTGGCGGCGGCCAGCGTGTCTCGACGACCTCGACATCGGTGATCCCGTGCTCGGTCTGCAGCTCCATGAGCGCGTCGAGCATGCCCGGCGATGCGTCGACCGCGATGACCCGGCCGCCGGATGGCGCCAGCGCCAGGGCGACCGGGAGCGCGTAGCGACCGGCGCCCGCACCGATGTCGAGCCACGTCTCACCAGGCTCGACGAGCTCGAGCAGTGCTTCGAGGACCGGTTCGTCCGTCCGTCGGGGGTCCGCACGGAACAGACCCGTGACGGGTGCGTAGAAATCGGTCCCGTCGGGGACTTCGCGGAACCGTTCCACCTGCTCCGCGTTCGCGACGACGCGCGCAGCCCACGCCTTCTCGAGCAGCGCGATGTGGTCGTCGCGAGTGTCCACATCCGGGTTGCCGCCCTCGACGCGGATCGGGATCTCGTGAACGAGCTCGGGGTGGGCATCGATGAGCGGTCCGAGTCCACGATCGCCGCTCGTCTGATCGATGAGCGCGAACGCTTCCCGGCGCAGCAAGACCGGGTTTCGCCCCATGCCGTCGCCGTAGACGGGGACGACGATGGGTCGACCGGGCTGCGCCTCAGCCTCAAGGAGCGCTCGGACGGCGCGTGGCGGCAGCAACGGCTGGTCGCCGAGCGCGATCAGGGCGGCATCGGCGTCGTCGGACAGCGCTCCGATGCCGACTTTCAACGAGCTCGACAGACCCTCGTCGGGCGCTGGGTTCACGACAAGCCTCGCAGCGCTGGCGTCGATCGCGCCCTCGACGGCATCGGCGTCGGCCCCGACGACCACGATGACCTCGTCGAGGTCGGCCGCCTCGAGGCGTTCGAGGACGTGCTGCAGGATCGGGCGTCCTTCGAGCGGGGCAAGGAGCTTGCCGCCGCCGAAGCGCGACCCGGCGCCTGCGGCGAGCACGATGGCGGCGAAGCGAGCCCCGTCCGGCCGGGCGCGTCCCATCCGTCGATGCTCGCGCATCCGTCAAATCGACGCGATAGGCGGAACGACCTAGCCCTCGGCCTCGTCCGTGTCGGGGTCGCCCACGGCGTCATCCGTCGCGGCGACATCGAAGAGCCCCGGGACCCTGTCGGCGCCGCGACCCTTGCGGCCGGGCTTCGCGCCGATCCTGCGGCGGGTCTCGACGTCGACCGTGGTGTCGCCCTCGCGAGCGGGATGCTCGACGAGCGCGATCAGCCGGCTCGCCATGAACCGCCCGGTCCGCACCGGTGTCCCACCGCGAGTGACCTCGGTGACCTCGACGACGCCGCGCGCGGTGGTCACCTCGATCCGGCGACCGGCGCGACTCGCGACGATGTCGAACGTCTGGACAGCCCCGCCGGTGTCGACCACCACCTCGACCCGATCGCCCTTCATGTCCTCCCTTTCCCTCGAAGCGTCCGTGCCGTCGCCGGTGTCATCAGCCTGCCGTGACCGGCGTTCCCTCGATCGCGACGCGCGTCGCGCCTTCGTTCAAGACCGCCTGCTCGCGCATCGGCCGCCCACTGCCGCCATACCGTTCCGCGACGACCTCCGCGAGGATGGCCAGGGCGGTCTCCGCCGGTTGACGTCCGCCGAGGTCGAGCCCCACCGGCCCGCGCAGCTCGGCGAGGGCCTGATCGCTGACCCCCGCCTCGCGCAACCGTTGGCGTCGATCCGATTGTGTCTTGCGGGAACCGACCGCGCCGACGTATCGCGCACCGCGGCGAAGCGCCTCGACGATGGCGGGCTCGTCGAACTTGACGTCGTGCGTCAACACGGCCACCGCGTCGTTCGGCCCGAGTTCGATGTCGTCGGCGACCTCGTCCGGCCACCCGACGATGAGCTGGTCCGCGTCGGGGAACCGCTCGCGGGTCGCGAACGAGGCACGGCCGTCGATCACGACGGTCTCGAAACCGAGTTCCCTGGCCAGACGGACGAGCGTCCGCGCGACCTCGACCGCGCCGACGATCACGAGACGAGGCCGGACCGGGAATACCTCGACGAACAGCGAGCGACCGCCGATCTCGACCGTCCGCGACTGGCCGCGCTTCAGCGCTTCGAGTGCGGCGTCGACGAGCGCGGAATCGTGAGCGACGTCGCCGAGCGAACCATCAAGCCGACCATCGGCATGGACGATGACCTTCGGCTCGGGCGGGGCACCCTCGCCGGGCTCATGGGGTCCGGCGACGGCGGGCGGCGAGTCGGCAGGAAGCCGTGTCACGACCGCGGCACCCAGGCCGCCTGCACCCAGTGATTCGGTCGCGGCCTCGACGGCCGCCGATGGCACGCCCGGCTCGACGAGCACGTCGATCGTGCCCCCGCAGGCCAGACCGACGTCCCAGGCTTGCTCATCGCTGATGCCGTACCGGATCACACGCGCGTTGCCGGTCGTCCAGGCGTGCTCGATCTGTTCGGCAGCAGCGCCTTCGACGCACCCGCCGCTGACGGATCCCGCGATCCGCCCGTCGCTCGCGTGAAGCAGGACAGCACCCTCGGGGCGCGGCGCCGAGCCAAACGTGCGGATGACGACCGCGCGTCCCGCGTCGATGCCTTCGTCCTGCCAGGTGGAGAGCGTGTCGAGCAATTCCTTCATCGGATCGGCCTCGCGGTGGTCGGGTCCGTGGGCGTGCCGCCCACGACGGTCGGGGGTGTGACGGTAGCCAGGTCGCTGAAGAGTGGGACGGCGGCGTGGGCCGCGGCCTCGGCGCCCTGCCGCGTGTCGGCAGACCGGACGCCACCGAGGATCTCACCGAGCCGTTCGAGCGACGCGACGGTGCCGGCCGGCAGGAAGTCGTCGATGTACGGGTACGCAGCACGCATCCCGCCGGCGAGCGGCTGGTAACCGGGCGTGCCGGCAAGCGGGTTGAGCCAGACCAGTCGGTGGCAGTTGCGGCGGAGGCGTGCCGTTTCGGAGGCGACGAGCGCCGGATCGCCTCGATCCCAGCCATCGGACACGACGATGACGACGCCGCTGGACCGGAGCGAGCGCCGGGCCCACGTCTGGTTGAACGTCCGGAAGCTCTCGCCGATCCGCGTCCCACCGGCCCAGTCGTTCACCGCTTCGCTGACCCGCGCGAGCGCGCGGTCGCGGTCCTTGTCGCGCAGGAGACGTGTCACCCGTGTCAGTCGGGTGCCAAAGACGAACGACTCGGCGCGCACGGCACTCGACGCGGAGAGGGCCTGGATGAACCGCAGTAGGAGCCGGGAGTGGCGCTCCATCGAACCAGAGATGTCGCAGATCACCACGAGCGAACGGGGTTCACGAACAGGCCGCCGCCAGACCCACCACATGAGCTGTCCGCCGGTCCCTAGATTGCGTCGGAACATGGCCCGCGGGGCCAGCCGCGCGCCGTGTGAGTGGAGCTCGTAGCGACGGGTCCGGCGCTGCTCCAGCCTCGGCACGAGCTCGTCCACCAGCCGCTCCGCGTCGCGCAATTCCGCCGGCGTCATCCGGTCGAACTCGCGGTGTTTGAGCATCTCGCCACGCGAGTAGGCGTCCGGCGCGACGACGATGCCCTCGATGTCCTCGCCGCTCTCGTCCTCATCTCCGTCGGCGGGAATGGGGACACCCCATTCGTCGGGGCGTGCGGCGACCTTGTCGTCACCGGAACTCGGCGCTGCCTCCCCTGGAGTATCGCCCTCGGACTCGTTCCCGTCGGGATGGCGCAGCGGCGGGGCCTGGAAGTCGCCCTGGCGCCGACCCCGCGCACGCCACCAGCGATCGAACACGATGTCGTAGGTTTCGCGGTCATCCCGTCGACGGACGAAGACCGCCTCGCCCGCGGCACGTACCTGCTCGCGCGAACCCATGTCGACGAGCGGGAGCGCCCGCGCGTAGTCGACGGCCGCGCCGAGGTCGATCGCCAGCCCGGCGGCGCGCAAGGCCCGCCCGAACCCCACGGCCTCGTTGAGCAGACGCCGGCCATCGATCTCCGGGCCCCACGGGGCCTTCACGATGGATGGATCGTCACCAGCCTGCATGGGATGACTCTGCCACGAACGCCCGATGCCGTCACCGACGCCGGCGCGAGCTAGCCTGTCGACGCCAGCTCCTGCGACCCCGACGGCCTGGACGGCTCCACGGAGACCGCACCGCGACTCCCGAGCGGGCCCGGCGCGGGCGAGTGCATCACGGTGAAGCCCGACGTGTTCGACAGGACGTCGACGGCACCGTCCCGACAATGGATCTCGAGTGCGCCATTGCCGACGCGCAGGTTGTGGAGCGTGATCTCGGGCAGCCAGTCGGGCAACGCCGGGTTCACGTAGAGCTTCGGCTCGCCCGCCTCGAACGTGGCGTGGATCCCGCACAGGATGGCCACGAGCCGGAAGATCGCCCCGGCCGCCCACGCCTGCGGTACGTTCGCGCCGAGATACGGTGCCGGGAAGCTCGCCGGCACGCGCGGCATGCCGGAGAACAGTTCTGGCAGCCGCGTGCCGGCGAACTGCTCCGCAGCGTCGAAGAGCGCCTTGGCGACCTGAGCGGCCTCGGCCGCGTACCCGTAGCGCCGGAATCCGCCGGCGAGCGTCGCGTTGTCGTGCGGCCAGACGGATCCGCGCTGGTATGAGAACGGGTTGTAGGCCGGGTGATCGGAGGAGAGCGTCCGGATGCCCCAGCCGGACCACATGTCGTCGGCGAGTAGGCGCTTGACCACCCTTCCGGCGCGCTCGACCGGGACGATGCCCGACTGGAGGAGGTAGCCCGCGTTCGACGCAACGCTACGGATCTGCTCCTTGCGCCCGTTCAGCCCGAGAACGTACGTCCCCTCCTCCTCCCACCAGAACGCCTCGTTCACCCGCTCGTACAGGCGCTGCGCCTCGCGCCGCAGGCGTCGGGCGTCCTTGGGTCGGCCGAGCACGTCGTAGACCTCGGCCAGCCGCGTCTTTGCATCGAAGACGTAGCCCTGCAACTCGCAGGTCGCGATCGGTAGCGGCGCCAGGCTCCCGTCCGCCTCGACGATGGCGTCGCCTGCGTCCTTCCAGGCCTGGTTGTAGAAGCCGTGCGACGAGCGGGTCTGGTACTCCTGGAATCCGTCGCCGTCGCGGTCGCCATAGCCGTCGATCCAGGCCATCGCCATCTCGGCGTTGCCGAGATACCGCCGGAGCAGGCGCTCGTCGCCGGTCCAGTGGTAGAGGTACGACAGGACGATCACGAACAGGCTCGTCGCGTCGTGGGTGCCGTAATAGGGCTCGAACGGCAGGATCCCCAGCTGGGCCAGTTCGCCGTGGCGGATCTCATGCGGGATCTTGCCCGGTTCCATGTCACGCTCCGGGTCATCGGAGGTCGCCTGGAGCTCCGAGAGCCGGCGCAACGCCCCGCTCGCGAACTCCGGGAAGCCGGAGATGCCCTGCATCGAGACGATGAGCGAGTCTCGCCCGAAGAGCGTCACGAACCACGGCACGCCTGCGGCCGGGATGAACACCCCGCGCTCGATGGTCGGGTCCTCGAGTCGCAGCGCTTCGAGATCGCGGACCGCCTGGGCCCACGCTCGATCGACGGTCTGGTTCGGCGACTGGATGCTGACATTCGGCAGCTGAGCGGCGCCGACGGCACGCATCGGTGCATCGACCGCGTTGCAGGCGAGGGTCGACAGGCGGCGCTTCGACTGGGTGACCGGGTACCACTTGATGCACGTGTGCCAAGTCCCCTTGGGTGGCAACACGACGTCGAATACGAGACGGCCGTTGGCGAACTGCGGCTTCGAGCCAGGCCGCTCGACGGCCAGCACGAGCTCTCGGCGGAAGTCGTGGTTCGTGTACGTCGAGCGCAGCTCGCCCCGGGAGCGGAACCAGCGGGTATTCAGCTGGCCTCGCCGGACGATCTGACCTCGCTTGACGTCGAAGATGTCGGCGAAGTCCGACACGACCGCGATCTCGATCGTGAGTCGAACGGTCCGGGGCGTGAAGTTCTCGAGGTCGTAGTCCTCGTGGACGCCGTCCGCGATCGTGCGATCGAGCCGCATGCCGAGCGTCTGGCGTTCGATGGCGCCGTCGGGGTCGACCAGCGAGTCGTTGGTGAACTCGAAGCGCGAGGAGAACGACTGGATGGAACCCGAGCCGAGAAGGATCGGCCTCGTGCCGTTGATCCATAGGTCGTAGCCGGAGATGAACCGGGTGTCCCGGGTGAAGAAGCCGTCCGCCTCCCCGGTGATCCGCCCGTCCGGCTGGCAGATCAGGATCCGATCGTC
>Ga0070664_100004849_pt1 | contig 10781 bp, 12 predicted proteins | sample KBSC73metaG_FD_65863 | JGI IMG/M metagenome (GOLD analysis project Ga0070664, IMG submission 65863) | Corn rhizosphere microbial communities from Kellogg Biological Station, Michigan, USA - KBS C7-3 metaG | ecosystem: Host-associated > Plants > Roots > Rhizosphere > Soil ... | reverse complement strand
GACGAAAACTGGGCGAAGGCGACGGAGGACAAGGATGAAGACTCGGAACTCAGCGTTGTTTGCACTCGGCCTCGCAGCCGCCCTCACCCTAGGCGGCGCAATGACCGCTTCCGCGCAGGATACCACGCGGGCGCGGTCGCAGAGACGTATCCCAGTGCGGAAGGAGCAGCCGGCCCCACAGCCGGCTCGGGTGGATACGGTCACGATCACGCGCACAGACACGGTGGTCCGGACGCGGACCGACACGGTCACGGTGACGCGCGTCGATACGGTGACGCGAATCGAGGAACTGCCACTGCAGAAGCTTCCTGGCTGGTTCTTCGGTCTCGGAACCGGGATGGACATTCCGACGCAGGAATGGCTGAACGTCGCGAGATTGGGCTGGACGGCTCGCGCGCACCTTGGGTGGTATCCGGGTACGAGCCCGGTCGGTATCCGCGTCGAAGGTGATTACAGCAACTTCGGATCGCGTGAAGACGATTGCCCGAACTGCAGCTCGACGCAGCTGTGGCAGTTGTCGGGTAGCTTGATTTGGCGCATCCCGCTCGATCGGAAGAGCAAGGTCAATCCGCAGATCTACTTCCTTGGCGGCGGCGGCTTCGATTGGTTCACGGACTTCGCGCCATATCGGAAGACCGATGGCACGATCGTGACGGCCGGCGACAAGACGATCACCACGTTCCCTGGCGTTCCGGTGGCGGTCGTGAGCGACAACGGTGGCAGCACGAAGGGTCACTGGCAGCTCGGCGGTGGCGTGCAGCTCGGCGGATTCTTCATCGAGTCGATGTACAAGAGCATCAACACGGACGGCGCGAACTCCAACCATGTGCCGGTCCTGCTTGGGTGGAACTGGAACTTCTAGTAGTCGCGTTCGCTGTACCCTTAGCAGTGCCTGTCGTATGCAGTACATGATGCGAACTGCGGAGGAGGTGAACTTCACCTCCTCCGCAGTGTAGTTTTCAGCTATGCCGCGCCCTCCGATTCGACAGATGTGGCTGAGCTCGCTGATGCTCGCCACGATCACGTCCCTCGCAGCCGCGCAAGGCGTCGAGGTCACGCACGACAGCACCAGCGACTCGACGCACGCCGGTTCGGTCCAGCAGCGTCAGGGTCGTAACTGGTTCGTCTCGCTACTCCACAAGATCAGTCGCCGAGACGACGACACCGTAGCGACCGCGAGCCTCAATACACCGGCCGTCGCCGATACGGATGTGGTCGAAGCGCCGGACAGCACCGTGGGGGGCGAGGTTCCTCTGCGCACGCGTCGGGCGACCCGCTCGTTCAAGTCGCGTCGCGACAGCCTCGAGTGGCGGGCGGCACGCAACGTCGCCATGCGCTCGACGGGCTATCGCATCGTCGTCGATCTGTTCCAGCGCGAGCTGTACGTGCTCGATCGCGACGACACGCTCCGAGTCGCGCCGGCGGCAACGGCGATGAACGCCACGCTCTCGTATGGTGGGCGCACGTGGCGCTTCGAGACGCCGCGCGGGGTGCGCACGGTGCGCGGCAAGGAGAAGGATCCGTCCTGGAAGCCGCCCGAGTGGCATTTCGCCGAGGTCGCGAGCGAGAACGGCCTGAAGCTGCGCTCGATGGTGGCCGGCCAGCGCATCAAGCTGAAGGACGGGACCATCCTCACGTCCCGGGGCGACGAGGTCGGCATCATCCGGCCAGGCACCAAGACCTTCGTGCCGCTCGTGCTCGACGAGCACATCGTGTTCGACAACACGCTGTTCATCCCGCCCGAGGGGACGAAGCACCGGTCGATCAAGGGTGAGCTCGGGCACTACCGGCTCGACATGGGCGACGGCTACCTCCTGCACGGCACGCCCTACACCAACTCGATCGGCGCCGCGGTGACGCACGGGTGCGTGCGCCTGGCGGACGACGACATCGAGTGGCTGTACGAGAACGTCCCCGTGGGGACGAAGGTCTACATCTACTAACGGGCGGTCAGAAGCGCGGGCGGGCGAGTCCGCCCGCGTCTTCGTAGAACTGCACACGCCCGGGCGCGAACCGCTTCGCGAGCAGGATGATCTGCCCGGTGTGCATGGAGAAGTGCTCGACGACGTGATACACGGCGTCGAGCACTTTCACATCGCGCCCCTGAATGGTGCGCCGCTCCGTCAGCCGCTGTGCGTCGAGCGAGGCGAGCACCGCATCGGCCTCACGCACGGTATCGAGCAGGCGCGCCATGAGCGCCGTCGCGTCGTCGCCGCTGCGTGCATCGAACTCCGCGCTGCGCTGCCGCGCGTCGGGGGCGCCCCCGACGCCGCTCACGATCCACTGCCGGATGTTGCCGGAGAGGTGAAGCAGCAGGTTGCCGATGCTGTTCGACGCATCGTCGTCGCGCCGCCAGATCGCGTCGGCAGGGAGGACGTCGAGACAGCGCTGGATCTTGGTGGGATACTCGAACGCGAGGTACCGCCGCGACTGCGCGAGGAATGCGGCCGCGACGTCCATGACTCAGCGATCCGAGTGCCCCAACGCGCGATCGGGGGCGATCCGGTCGCGTACGCGCTGCTTGAGCTCCTTCAGCTCGGGGAAGCGCCCTTCAGCGGCGCGGGACCAGATGGTCTCGCCGTCCAGGGTGATCTCGAAGATGCCTTCGTCGCCGGGCCGGAGCGCGACCTCGGTGAGCTCACGCTCGAACGTCGTGAGGAGCTCCTGCGTCATCCACGCCGCGCGGAGGAGCCAGCGGCAGCGTGGGCAGTACGTGATCTCGACGCGCGGCACGCGGTCGCGAGTTCCCGCTACGGCTTGATCTGGACCGGCGTGCCGTCGGGCACCGCGCGCCAGAGCTCCTCGATCTCCGCATTGGAGAGCGCGACGCAGCCGTTGGTCCAGTCGTTGGCGACATGATCCTTGCCCGCCTCGCTGTATTCCGGCGGCAGACCGTGGATCATGATGTCGCCTCCCGGATCGGCACCGATCGCGGCGGCACGGGCGCGGTGCGCATCGTCCGGATAGGAGATGCGGAGCGCGAGATGGTACTTGCTCGCCGGGTTGTGGGCGTTGACGTGGAAGAGCCCTTCCGGCGTGCGCCCGTCACCCGCGCGCTGCTTGTCCCCCACCGGGTTGAGGCCGAGGGCGACGAAGTAGCTCTTCACCGGAACGCCGCGGAAGAAGAGGGTGAGCCTGCGCTCCCGCTTGTAGACGACGATGCTGTCGGCGATGCTCGGCGCGCCGAGGCGGACGCGCGCGCTGGGAAGGGGAACGCCGTACAGTGGCTCGATGCGCTCGGAGCTCCTGACCGAGACGACCGTGCGTGCGTCGACCCGCGTCGACTTGTCAGCCGGTCGCGGGGCGACCGCGGACGCGTCGGCGGGCGCCGTCACGCGTGGAGCGGCCGCGGTGGTCGGCTCTGCATGCGCGAAGGCCGACGCGGAGGCGATGGCCGAGCCAGCGGCGGCGAGCGCCGGGCCCGTCTTGTCGGGCGCAGGCACTACGGCGGCCGACTGCTGGACGACGCCGTGCTCGGGGCGCGCCGCGACGACGGACGTGGGCACCGTCGACGTTGGAGTCGACTGGGCGGGAGTCGTCTGGGCCGCGGGTGCCTGGGATGGAGCCGTCTGGGCCGGCGTGGACGGGGACGGCGTTGCGGAGCCCGGAGTCGCGGGTGAGGTCGAGACCACGACGGTCGACGACTTCAGGAGAGTGGTCGTCCAGGCGCCCGACGTCGTCGCGTTGGACGATGGCGGCGCGGCGGCCGGAGTGGTGGAAGCGGAGGAGGGCGCGGCGGGTGCGCTCGTCGAAGGCGCGGCCGCGGTTGGGGCAGTCGTCGAGCCCCCGGCGGTGGAGGACACGTTCGAGCCGGCTGGCGCGGCTGGCGACGGAGGCGGCGCCTGCTTGGCCGTGACCGTCGTGTCGCGCGGCGCCGTGATGGTCGTGTCCTGACGCGCCGTCACCGCTTTCGACGCGTTGCGCACGCTGTCGGTCGGCAGGGCGGGCGAAGCGGACAGGGCCGTCGCAAGAAGAACGTGCAGCATCATCGCTGATTAGGCAGCAGGGGGGAGTTAGAGAGTACGCCGTACAAGGCCTGCCGTTCCATCGGACTCTCGACGGAGTGACGATCCAGCAAATGCCTCGTATCGGTATGCTGCGCTACAGAATTTTCGCGACCGGACCAACCGGACGCCAGATCATTTCCAATTCTTAACAATTCAGCTTCCGTGCCGAATGCGGGAAGCGCCGGCCGGTGCCGGAGGAGGGACTTTTCGACCCCGCGCGTCTCGGCGCGCGCTGCATTCTGCGAGAGTCGGCGGCGAATCGCAGGAACGGTCCGATCGGGCGATCCGACCGCCGGATCACCCGTTCGCGGCCCCGCCGTCTACCGCCCCTGATCGTAGATGATGTCCACCGGGATCCCTCTGGCCTTGAGACGATCGAGATCGCCCTGGAGCGTGGGATCGATCTTCCCGAAGTCGGCGTACAGCGCACCCACGCCGGCATAGTCGCCATCGCCCTGGAGCACGAGGATGCGGCGGGAGAGCGAGTCGCTCGCGGCGCGCATCCGCGCGACGTCGACACGGTACTTCCCGTCGGGCTCGCGCGTGAACGCACCGAGCCGCTGGAGGAAGTTGAAGGCGACGATGTTGGCGCGGCCGTGCGCGTCCGCCGCGCCAAAGCGCACGGAGCGGAACAGACTGGCCAGGAAGGTCACATAGTTGTCATCGATCGATTCGCTTCCGAGCTGGCCGTCCGCGTTGAGCTGGCGGAGCATGTACAGGCCGAGGATGTCCGCCTTCCCCTCCTCGAGCGCGCCGTAGCGCTCCTTCAGGGCAGCGCGGACCGTCCCCTTCCCGTCGAGGGTGTTCTTGATGCCGAGACCGTGCGCGACCTCGTGGAACATCACGTTCTCGAAGAACGCGTCGAAGGTGACGTGGGGCATCTGGTCGGCGACGATCAGCTCGCGCGCGATCGGCAGGAGGATCCGATCGAACTTGGCGCGCACGGCGTTCTTGAGCTGCAGCCGGCGCGTCCCCTTCTTCAGCTGCACTTCCTCGTCGTTCGGCAGGTTGATCGCGATCGTCTTGCCCCCGGCATTCGCCTGGCCCGAGACGTAGACGACGTCGTACGCGTTGAGATCCGCGTCGGTGCCCGGCCGTTCGCGCTTGTACTGCTCCGGGACGGGAATGCCGCGCTGCAGCGCCGGAAGGAACGAGGCGAACTTCGCGAGCCGGCGACTCCAGGCGAGATCCTTGATGAGGACGAAGGACTCGGCGGCCGTCTTGTAGCCGAACAGCTCATCCTCGTAGTTCTCGATCGGCCCGAGCACGATGTCGAGACGATTGTTCTTCATGTCCATCCACGCCATGTCGCTCGGCCGGTACTGGTCGGTGACGAGCGCCGTGGCGAGGAGCTGCAGGTAGCGCCGCAGACCGGGATCGTCGGCGAGTGCGGCGGCGGCACGCAGCCTGGCTGCGGCGCGCGCGTTCGCCGCACCGAAGAAGCGTGAGTACGGAATGGCCGTCAGTGTCCCCGACGGGCTCCGGCGCACCATCGTGTACCAGGACTTGAGGCTGTCGGCGTGCGCTCCCCCGCCCTGCACCGCGCGCTCGAACTCCGCCTTGGTCATGCCGCGCGGGTAGAAGTTCGCTCCTTCGGGTTTGGGGCCGACGCCGGGGACGAAGGGCGCGTTGCCATCGAGCCGATCCCATGGCCCGACCTCGACCTCGGCGAGACGCCGCGTGGTGGGATCGGCGATGGAGCCGAGCACCGAGTCGCGCGGACCGATCACCTGGACCCAGTAGATGTCGTGCATCTCGCGCGCGGCGTCGATGAGCAGGGGCAGCATGCGCCGCTCGCGGCGCGTGAGCGCGCTGGTGTCCGCGACGAGACGGACGGTGGTGAGCCTGGCGAGCCGCTCGGCGGGCGTCTCGATCGTCGCCGTCGGCGTGACGGGCAACGGGGTGGGCGTCGGGCGGCGCGGCTGCAAGCCAGGGCGACCGTTCGCGTTCCACCTCGGGGCCGGCCCGTCGGCGAGCAGGCGCGCGGCGGCGGCACCGGCGCGGATGACGGCGGTCATGTGCGGGATGTCGACGTGCGCGATGTCGTCGGCCGGCGTGTGGTAATCGGTGTGCATGTTGTACGACGACAGTGTGTGCGCGGGCACCCCCTCACGCGCGAAGGCGATGTTGTCGCTGCGCTCGAAGAAGCGCTCATTGGGGCGGCGATCGGGACCGATCGCCAACCCGGCGCGCGCGAAGGCCTCACCCATCGTCGAGCGCTCGAAGCCGGTGAGCCACGCGCGCCCCGGGCCACCGGCGAGCGAATCCGGCCGGCCGATCATCTCGATCTCCATGTTCGCGCTCATCTGCGCGATCGGGACGACGGGATGCTTCAGATACCAGCGCGTGCCGAGCAGCCCGACCTCCTCACCCGTGGTGGCGGCGAAGATCACGGTGCGGCGGGGCTGCGGTCCCGCGGCGAGTGCGCGCGCGATCTCGAGGACGGCGACGACGCCCGATGCATCGTCGTCGGCGCCGTTGTAGATGGAGTCGCCGTCGACCGGCGTGCCGATGCCGAGATGATCGTAGTGCGCGTCGATGAGCACTGCGGAGTCGCGCGCGGCAGGGTCACTGCCGCGCAGGATGCCGACGACGTTCACCGCGGCGGGACGCCGCGCGGCGGGCAGCGAGTCGAGCGCGGCGAAGCTCTCGAAGAGCATCGGATGCGCGCGATCGCCACTGGCGGGCAATCCGATCGGCACGCGCTGGAAGTAGCCGCTGTCGCCGGCGGGCGCGAGGCCGATGCGACGCATCTCGGCCGCGATGATCCGCGCCGCGCGCGCCGAGCCGCGCGTCGCCGTCATGCGTCCCTCGAGCGAATCGTCGCTGAGCGCGGAGAGCAGCCGGCGCACGTCGCGCTCGGTCACGACACGCGCTGCCGCGCCGGTGGCGGGTGCGCTGGCGCCAGGTGTCGCTGCACTGCGCTGGGCCGAGCACGCGCTCACGCCGACGAGGGCGCACGCGAGTGGCGGAACGACGAGACGACGTGCGCGGACGATGAGTCGCATGATGAGATGAGTGTCGCGAGTTCGTGGAGTCGCACTGCGCGGACGCGTCGGCGTAGGCACAAGTGCGCATTGAATATCAGCGCGTGTCGCACGCGTGCCAACGTCGACGTCGGCGTGCATCGGCTGGAACATGCCTTGCCCTCCTGTCGATCATCAGTCATCGAGGCGTGTCAGAATGTTGCGTCGTCCCAGAATGCTGACGAGTCGTCGAAGCCTCAGGAATATTCTCATCGCGGTGCTCGCGACGCTGCCGATCGCGCTGTTGAGCAGTCTGGCGTTGCGGACGCACAAGGGCGAGGGCGACATCTCGCTCCTGGCGGACCTCGGCCAGCGCACGTTGACCGTGCGAGAGAATGGCGAGGTCGTGAAGGTGTACGACGTCGCCGTCGGCAGCGAGCGACATCCCACGCCGCCCGGTGAATACTCGATCCACAAGATCGTGTGGAACCCCGCGTGGATCCCGCCCGACCGCGCCTGGGCGCGCGACAAGGCCCCTCAGGGCCCCGGCGATCCGGACAATCCGATGAAGGTCGTGAAGATCTTCTTTCGCGAGCCGGACTTCTTCATCCACGGCACTGGCGCCACAGGGTCCCTCGGCACGGCGGCGTCGCACGGCTGCCTGCGCATGGACCCGAACGAGGCGGGCGAGCTTGCGCTCATGCTGATGCAGAACGCGGGGATCGAGCGCGACTGGGATTGGGTGAAGAGCATCCTGGACATGGGCGAGTCGCGGATCGTGCGGCTCGGACAGTCGGTGCCGATGGACGTCATCGAGTGAGGAGTGGCGGGCTGCCGGTCTCGGCGGGGCACGCGAGTTGCCCCCGTGCCGCGGCGCGGCTCACTCCAACCTCGGGACCCTGCATGAGCTTCCTCACCTGGATCATCGTCGGGCTGATCGCCGGTGTGCTCGCATCCCTCGTGATGGGCGGCACCGGCTACGGCCTGATCGGTGACATCATCATCGGGATCGTCGGCGCGTTCGTCGGCGGCTGGCTGTTCTCCAAGATGGGCGTGTCCACGCCGTTCGGCGGGCTCGCCGGCGTGATCTTCACCGCGTTCATCGGCGCGGTGGTGCTGCTGTTCCTGCTGCGGCTGTTGCGACGAGCGTCCGCGCCGCCACCGTGAGCGCGGCAGTGCGCGCGTGCGAGACGGCTTCGGGACGCTCGCGGGCGTCAGGGGGTCGGCGTCGAAGGCGCTGACCCCAGCCGCGCGTACACGTCGCGATCCACGATCTCCATGTAGCCGGACGGGCTCGCGGGTGCGGAGAAGCCGTGGCGGGCGTAGAGCGGGGCGGCGTCGCGGGTGATGAGGGCGAAGCGGCGGAGTCCCTGCAGCTGCGGATGCAGACGGATGCTCTCGACGAGCCAGTCGCCGAGCCCGCGACCTCGGCACTCCTCGACGACGAACACGTCGGCGAGATAGGCGTACGTCGCGAGATCGGTGACGACGCGGGCGAAGCCGACCTGACGTCCCTCCTCGAACAGACCGAACGCGATCGAGCCGGCGATGGACCGCTCGACGGTCTCGCGCGGAATGCCCTTCGCCCAGTAAGTGGCGGACAGGACTCGATGGACGAGGTCGACGTCGAGTCGCGATCGGTCGGTGGAGACGACCGTGCCGGCGCGGCGACGCTCGTACGGAACGTCGTTCACGGGCGGGCCTTCACGGCGAGGGCGCTCAGTCCGCCTCGGTGAAGGTGATGTCGGTGTCGATCGGCTTGCCGTGACGCCAGACGCCGGTGCCCGCCTTGGGCGGCGTGACGGCCTCGAAGCGGACCTCGAGCAGCTGGGGCTCGCTGGCGAAGGTCGGACGCAGGTCCTCGAGCACCGCGGTGTACGCGGCCTCGTGGTCGCGAGCCGAAACCAGCCCGACGTGAATGGGATGCGCGAAGCGCTGCATCTCCATGGCGCCAGGCTGCTTCTCGGCGATGTAGTAGACGTAGGTCTGCATCGGCACTCGGAAGTGGTGGCTACTGATGAACCGGAGGGTCTCGTAACGCACGCGCGGGCAGGTGTGCACCTGCCCGCTGGAAGGGATGATATAGCCGGACCGCCGCCCGGGTGCCAGCGCCGGTTACTGCGTCTCGACCATGTCGATGGTGAAGACGAGCGTCGCGTTTGGCGGGATGGAGTTCTTGCCGGCGGCTCCGTACGCCAGGGCGGGCGGGATGACCAGCTGCCGGCGCCCGCCGACCTTCATGCCGACCACTCCCAGATCGAATCCTGCGATCACCTCAGGGGGTGTCTGTCCAGTGGTGAACCTGAGGGGCTGATCGGCGTTGTTTCTCTCGTCGAACTTGACGCCGTTCGTCAGACAGCCGGAATAGCGGACCTCGACCGTCTGGCCCTTCTCGACGGTCGCGCCGGTGCCGACGAGGAGGTCGCGGTACTTCAGCGTCGAGTCCGTCGCGTTCGCCGTGAGCGTGGGCGCCGAAGCGTCCAGGCTGGTCGCGAGGGTCTCGCAGTCGATCGGCGTGCCGTTGTTGGTGCTGGTAAAGGAGTCGGTCCCGTTCAGGCAGGCGGTGAACGCGAACGGCGCGAGCAGAACGAGCAGTCGGGAGGGGCGCATCACGGATTCGGAAGAGTTCGGGAGGGCGGTCCAGAAAAGTAGTCCGGTGTACGCCCACGGGGCTATTCGGTTCCCTGGTTCAGCTCGCGATCGCGGCGCACCGGAACGCGGCGCCCCTTGATGGTCGCCGCGCGCAGGGTGCCGATGATCTCGTCGGCCACTTCGTCCGGTACTTCGACGAGCGAGAAGCGATCGGTGATCTGGATCGCGCCGATGGCGCGCGGGTCGATCCCTGCCTCGTTGACGATCGCGCCAACGAGATCAGCGGGGCGGATCTTGGACTTCCGCCCTGCCCCGACGTAGATCCGCGCGACGTTCCACTCCGGCGTGATCGCTCCACGCTTGCCGCGCTTCGGTCGTTCCGCTCGCTCTGCATGACCCTTCGGGGCCGGTCCACGGTCACGTCCGCTTCGCGGTGTTGGCCGCTCATGGCGCAGGGTGACGCTCGGGATCTCCTCCTCGTCGCCTCCGTCGCGCGCGTCGGCCTGCTTCACCGCGGCCGCCGCGACGTCCATGACGTCGAACTCCTGGGCGAGGGAGTCGACGACGACGCGGAAGTGATCGAGATCGCCCGCGAGGATCGTCTCGCGCAGCGACGCCCGGGTCATCTCCAGGCGGCGCGCCCGCAGGTCAGCGACGGTGGGCACGGCGGCGATCTCGATCTTCTGCCGCGTCTGCTGCTCGATGTTGCGCAGCAGGCGATGCTCGCGCGGCTCGGCGAGGGTGATCGCGACGCCCTCGCGTCCGGCGCGGCCCGTTCGGCCGATGCGGTGGACGTAGGCCTCCGCCGCGCTGGGCACGTCGTAGTTCACCACGTGCGACACGTGCTGCACGTCGAGCCCGCGCGCGGCGACGTCGGTGGCGACGAGGAGATCCGCCGTGTTGGCGCGGAAGCGCTTCATCACACGATCGCGCTGCTCCTGACTCAGCCCCCCGTGCAACGCCTCGGCGCGATAGCCGCGCCCGTTGAGCGATTCGGTGAGCTCGTCGACTTCGGTGCGCGTGCGACAGAAGACGATCGCCGACGTCGGATGCTCGACATCGAGCACGCGGCCGAGGGTGGCGATCTTGTGGGCGCGCGAGACGATGTACGCCACCTGGCGCACGCGTGGGGCGCTGCCCGCCGGAACGACCTCACGGTCGATGCGCACGCGCACCGGGTCCTTGAGGTGCTTGTTGGCGATCTCGGCGATGCGTG
>Ga0070664_100004844_pt1 | contig 10783 bp, 10 predicted proteins | sample KBSC73metaG_FD_65863 | JGI IMG/M metagenome (GOLD analysis project Ga0070664, IMG submission 65863) | Corn rhizosphere microbial communities from Kellogg Biological Station, Michigan, USA - KBS C7-3 metaG | ecosystem: Host-associated > Plants > Roots > Rhizosphere > Soil ... | reverse complement strand
ACGCTCCAATCCGCCATGGACTGCGTCCGCCACGGCGCAGCCGGCTTCCTTCTGAAACCGTTTAATGCGTCAGAACTCCTGTCGATCAGTCTCCAGATGTCGCAGAAGAAACAACGCCTGGACCTGCTCCGTCGGGCCATGATCGAGGAGGAAGCGCTGTGGCAGCCGGATCCCCTCTGCACCGAGGCATGGCAGGCGCTGATGGCCCGCTACGCCACGCAGGTCAAAAGCGGCTTGCTTCAGGTCTCCAGCCGGGAACCCACCTCGCCACTGATCCAATTGATTTCGGACCTGCTGGAAGCCAAGGACCGTCACCTGGTCAATCACGGCAACCGGGTGAGCTTCTATGCGACGCTCGTGGCCAACAAGCTCGAACTATCATTGGCGGAACAGCAGCACCTTGCCCTGGGCGCGCTGGCACACGATCTGGACTTGATCCACGGCACCAGCGGCGGCCTCGTTCTATCTCACGATGCCGACCATCACAGCCATCGTCCGGATGTCGGGGCCCGCATCGGACGCGCCATTGGTTTGCCGGCGGAAGCCGTCCAGATCATCGCGCTGCACCACGAACGATGGGACGGCACCGGCTATCCCTTTGCACTCAAGGAAGATCGGATTCCCTACCTGGCACGCCTCGTTGCCCTCGCTCAGGCGTTCGATGTGCTCACCGCCGAGACTTCCGGCGGCGCTTCCGTGCCGATGAAAAAAGCGCTCACCCTTCTCGAAAGCCAGTCAGGCACCGCCTTCGACCCGTCCCTGGTCGAAGTGTTCTGCCGAACTATCCGCGAACAACCGCCTCAGACTTAAATCGGCCGGATTCGACGGACTAGGCGGCCTGCAGTCTCGATTCCCACAGAGCGGTATAGACCGATCCGCTTGGTTTCAACTCGCTTCTCATCAATGCAATCGCATGGACCGATAGAGGCTCGAAGGCCAATGGTCGATCCATCACGCCGCTTTCGGCCAGCGCCTGTCCCACTGCGCGATGACCTGCTTTGATTCGCGCCAGCGTGAGATGCGCACTCAAGGGTCTGGCGTCAGGCGCCAGATCCAGTGTCCCGCAGCACTCCTCGATCGCCCGGTGCAGTGCCGTCAACCGCAGCGCCTCTTCGCTGTTCTCCCATCCGTCCGATGGACCTATCCATAAGATGCGCGGCTGCTGCAATCGAGGAAAGACGCCCAATCGATCGAGCGGGATCCGGATCGCGCGGTGGTGCCTGAGCGTATCGGTCATGGCGTCCCGAAGACGCACGACCAGCCCCTCGTCGATGTCGCCCAAGAATTTGACCGTCAGATGAAGTGACGCCGGCCGAACCCAGGACAGACTCGCCTCCCGGGACAAATCATGGGTGATTTTCCGTTTCACATCCGATTGCAGCGCCGTTAGCGTTGCTCTCAGCGGCTCCGCCAGCTGCACCGCCAAAAAGGTCCGAATCATCATCGTGTCTGGTCGTTTAACCAGCTCGAATTGAGGCTTTTTTCATTGTCTTTTCCCCTCTTTAGAGGGGGATTCTTGATTCGTCCATTACAGCAGCACTAGACTTCGCGACTAGGATTTATTGCTACAGACAAACTTGTAGGAGGTTGTATGAAACACTGGATCATCTCCTCCACGATAATGGCGCTGTTCTTGGGATGCAGTAGTTCAGATCAGCAAACCTCCAGCTCCACCCAACAAAGTCCCGGTCCTGCTCAGTCCACCCCTCTCCCGACAGCCGCGGCCACAATGGACAATAAGCTGAGAGCCGGTATGGTCTCCAACATGCCTCGCGTGGCCAGATTGGAAGGAATGCTCGTGGGCATCTTCAACCCCGGGACTCCATTGGCCCAATCAGTCACGATGACACCTGATGCCGGTGGACCACCCAATTCATTCACGTTCACTGGGCCCTATGATGGAAACGGCGACGGGATCAATGAAACGACCGTGACGGGAAAGGCGACCTTCGCCAGCGATCCTACCGTCGCGTGGTCCGGCGTGACAGGCCAGGTGACTGTTGACGTCAACATTCCGATTGTCGGCCATGTCTATCACGCCGACATTAACTTCTCTATGACGTCTGCGGAACGAACGATCACGGGATCGGTCACATTTTTCGATCCCCTCACGGGCAATACCACCACTATGACCATGCCCGCAGGAACACCGCTGGTGATCAAACAGGCGACCGGTGGCGGCGGTCCTGTGTCCAACGCCTGTGGTTTTAGCCTGGAAGGTCCGGTCCAACTCGAAGTCTCCGGTCCCACTGGCACGCTGAAATCCACCTGGAATTTCTCTTCGAGCACTTCAATCGTGACCGTGAACAACAGAACGTTCACAGACTCAGCCGGAATAACGACGGTGCTGGCAAACGCTACCGTCGATGTTCCCTGCGGCGACGGAGGCTCAATCAATGACTGGGTCGGCACCTACCACGTCAACTGGGCCTGTCTGCCTCAGGAGTCCGGCAACTTCAACACCACGTTGACGGTCACGGGAGCAACGACGGTCACAGCAGACGAAGGCGATCCCGACGCGTACACGGCATCGATGATCGGCCCGAATCCACATGCGATCCGCGGCTTTTTCATCGATGGACCTACCGGTGCCCGGTATCGCGAGGACTTCAACTGGACGATGCGCAAGAGTCTCTCCGGTTTTGCGCAGTCTTCTGTCTATGTCTTTATCGAAGGTCCGTTCGTTGGCACTGGCGGACTGTGCGTGGCTTCCGGGGAACGTCAATAAAGATAGGAGTCGAACACACACGAACGGTCATCGGGATCCCTGCTTGAGCAACCAACGACGAAGCAGATCAAGCGCCGCTTGTGAAGATCGCTGCTTGATCACCGAGCGGTCGCCGTGGAATCGATGCTCGCGCGTGACCGCATCGCCGTTGTCTGCATTCAGAGCGACGTAGACGAGCCCGACCGGCTTTGTGGCGGTCGCCCCGCCGGGCCCAGCAATACCGGTGACACTCACGCCTATTGAGGCGCCGCTGCGCTCCCGGATTCCCTTGGCCATGGCCGCCGCGACTTCCGCGCTCACCGCCCCATTCCGCTCGATGAGATCGGCGGGCACGCCGAGCAATTCGATTTTGGCTTGGTTGCTGTAGGAGATGACGCCGCGATCCACATAGGCGGACGAACCGGGCACCTGTGTCAGCCGGTGACCGATCAGCCCCCCTGTGCAAGACTCTGCAAGCGCAACCGTACGCTTGGCCTCGATCAAGAGCCGCCCGATTACGGCTTCCATCGAGTCGGTGCCTTCCGCAAAAATCCACTCATGCAAACGCTCGCGGACCGCGTCGGATAATGAGGCGAGCATATCGCCGGAAGCGCCCTTGCAAGGCTTCGTCGTCAGCGAGACGAGGACGCCCAGCGGAGAGGCGAGGAAGCCGAGGTCGATGGGAGCGTTGCGAGTAATCAGTCCCTGGAGTTTTGCATCGACGTCAGCTTCCGGGAGTCCCCACGTATGAAATACCTGGCGCCTGATCGGCGCCGGACGCTGCCGTCGGTCCTCGAGTTGGGAAGCGAGCAGCGGTGCCACGCTTTCCCGCATCATCGCCGTCATTTCCGTCGGCACACCGGGCAACGAGACCACCGTCGCACCCCGTGAGGAGAGCCAAAATCCCGGCGCGGAACCGACGGGGTTGGAGACGACGGTCGCGCCGGCGGGAATCAACGCCTGCCTGAGCTGGCCCTTGTTGGGCGTCCGTCCCCACTGGGCCAGACGCGTCCGCATGGCGTCGAGCGCTTCCTTCCGCCGGGCCAACCTTCGTCCCGTGGCACGAGCGATGGCCTCCCTCGTGCAATCATCCACGGTAGGTCCAAGGCCACCGGTCATGATTACGATGGTTACCCGCGAGACAGCGGTCTTCACTGCGCGAACGATATCGGCTTCATCGTCGCCGACTACCGATTTGAAGCGCACCTCGATCCCCAACGCGGCCAGTTCTTCTGTGATCCACAAGGAGTTGCTGTCGGTCCGTCCGCCCAGCAAGAGCTCAGAGCCGACTGCAATAATTTCGGCTGCGACTGGTCTAGGGAAAAAGCGTGCTCTAGGCATGGCAAATGGAACTCAGCATCGCAGGGTGGTCAAAATGGTCGCCAGCAAGGCCGCAGCGAGCGCAGAGGCGAAGCGTACTTTGCTTCGTACGTTGAGCCTCTAAGCGATGCGAGAACGAAGCTCGCGACCATTTGGGGCACCCTGCCTATTTGATCTGGGAAAAGTCGATAGGAAACGTCACCTCGCCGCCGTTCGCTGGAAAGATGGAAATCGTGGTTTGGGCCGTAGGATCGAAATCGGCATACGCAAACGACGCCACCACTTTGGCTTTGAAGCGCGGAGGATCAGGATAGGCCGCACTGCGGCTCGCCATTCCGTCGAAGCGTACCGTCACGGGTTTGATGGTCTTTCCCGCCTGGTCGAGCACCATATAGCTGTCGACAGCGAAGTTGCCGACATTGCCGAAGATGACCGCGCTGACCAGCATGGTCTTCCCATCGAGCGTCTGCGCAATATCGGCCTCGGAGGGTTCGACCCCCCGCAGGCCCATATGGGTGGCCATGACTGAGAGCGCCGCGAGCTTCGTGATCAGAAATCCGCTGGGATGCAGGTCATCCGTGGCGCCGAAACGGGTATAGAACGTGTCCGGTGGCTGATGTTGCTTGGCCGCCTCGGCGCCTCGGTCGAGCGCCGAGCGGATCGAGTCCTCGGACGGCTGGATCTCGATCGCAAAGACCGTGACCGCCGTGAAAACGACCAGAATGGACGCGCCGGCAGCCGCGAGAATGGACTGTGCTCGGGACATGATGAGCCCAGGCCTAACAGATCGGTTTTTTCCTGTCAACGAGCGGTCTTGAACCTCGCCAGGAATTAGTCCCACCCGCCCGACCCGGACGTGTTTTTTTGCACCCACCCAATCCACCGATTGCTTCGCAATCGTTTACCCGGGACGCGTCCATCCCCGATTGACAAAACAAAAGATGAAGTGTTACAGAAATCAGTCTTTTCTTGTTTGAACACGACGTCACACGGAGGAGTTCATGGCAGCCCCCGAACAGCAATCATCACCGGCTCAGGCACCCAGACGGCAATTCGTTAACTTCGCGTTTTACAAGCTCGACCCGGCGTGGCGGCGCCTGCCGGAAGACGAACGGGCAAAAGGCAAACAGGAATTCATTCGCGCGATGGAGGACTACGCCGGAAAGGTGCTGGTCATTCCCTATTCGACCGTCGGCATCCGCGGGGATTGCGACTTCATGCTGTGGCGCATCAGCTATGAACTCGAGCTGTTCCAACAACAGAGCGCGAAGATGCTCGCGTCAGGCCTGGGCAAATACCTCACCACCCCCTACTCGTATCTGTCCATGACGAAGCGTTCGATCTACGTCGACCATCACACGCACGAAGGCCAGGAAAGCAAACGCCTGACCGTCGTCCCCGGAAAAGCCAAATACATTTTCGTCTATCCGTTCCTCAAGACCCGGGAATGGTTCCTCCTCACGAAGGCCGCTCGCCAGGGCATGATGGACGAGCATATCGAAGTCGGCCACCGCTTCCCGTCCGTCAAGCTGAATACCACCTACTCGTTCGGTCTCGATGACCAGGAGTGGGTCGTGGCATTCGAAAGCGATAAGCCGGAAGATTTTCTGGACCTGGTCATGGCCTTGCGCGAAACGGAAGGCTCCCGTTATACGCTCCGCGACACGCCGATCTTCACCTGCATTCGCGGAAGCCTGAAGGAAACGCTGGATACCCTCGGCGGCTAGCCGAATTCCGACGTGACGAGAAGGGCGATGAAGGGCGTTCGATCAAACGGTCGAACGCCTTTCCTTTTTTGGCAGGTCTGATTCCGTGGACCTTCGCGCTGCAATGTGGTCCCTCTTCCTCCCAGGTCTGGGACAATTCATACAACGCCGTCACCGGCAGGCCGCAACAGCTTTTCTCAGTGCGGTGGCTCTCATCGCCGCTAGCCTCCTGCTTGGCCGCATCTCGGGCCGCGCCGCCGAAGTCTTCTTCTTCATGATTCTGGCCCTGCCGTGGTGGGCGCTGCAAAGCTACGATGCCTTTCTCGGCCCCACGGCGGACGGCGTCGGATGGCGGCGCACGTTCCGCATCGCCTGGCAACGCGGCCAGGACATCAGATTTCTCGGCATTCTGCTGCTGATCAGCGCGATCAATGACACGTTCATCATTCTGAATAACCTCGAGTACCTGCTCCCGTTCTACTGCACCAAGCCAGGCGGGGTCCCCGGGTTCCTCACGAAGGCCATTTCACCCGCCCTTCACCTCGCGGTGGGATATGGATTCGTGAGGCTCCGCCGATGGGCTTTTCTCGTGTATTTGGCGTATGCCGCCTACGGGTTTACGAACGGCATGGTCAACCTGGCCTGCTTCGGTCCGGGGCGGATCAGGAACACACTCCTCGTCGCCGTCGTCATCTCCACTATCTATGTCGTCTGGCGCCGCGGCGTCTTGTTGAAGCGCGACGATCTCAAATCTCGAATTTCAGATCTCAAATATCTCTAATGCTCCCTCCAAGCTTGCTCGTTTCCTTTTCCTCACCCGTGTTTAAAGTGGATATATTCTGTTTTTTTGCGGGTGGCGCCTCTCTGAGCTGTTTCTCACCCGCCCACCCCGCCGCGCCGAGACGCGGCTTTCACCAGGCGCCCGCAGCGCTCCTACACTCTCGCACTTGCTCATCTTCCTTCAGGGGCGGCCCGATTAGCCTCAAACGTGCGCGCGTGAAGGAGCACCGCCTATCTAAAAATACGATCGATCTGGTGTGCGCCTTTCGCGAGCACAAGAGGCTGACGGGCCGACCTGCCTCCTCCCTACACCGGGCGGGGTGCGAGGACGAGCGGTGATCGGTGACAAACCCGCAATCTTCCTGCCGCCTCAACTACGCCCCGTCCCGCTTTGACACCCACTTTCCGCCTATGTTACGAGTAGTGACTAACGTGGGAGGCAGCCGTCCGGTATGTCCGAGAACGACGCCCTGTATGCCATCCGCCATGCCGACGGGTCCGTCAGCCTGTACATCGATGAAGAATACGCGGCTGAACGAGGCGTCAATCCTGCCACACTGACGCGCGTGGAAATCCCCCGCGAGCTGTTCTCTGCCGGATCCATTCAGGACATCCGTGAGTATGTGGCGCTCTACCTCGAAGCTCAAAAAACAGGAACCGCGTAACAACCTATGACAACCACTACAGCCGCTGCCGCTTCCCCGTTGTCTCCGGAACTCATCGAATCGGTCATTAACAACATGCCGATCCAGGGCCGCATCATGCTGCGCCTGATCCTGCTTCAGCACTTCGATGTGACCGAGGACGAAATCAAGTACATGACCGCCGATCGGCCGGACCCCCGGTGCGTCGCCGGCTCTAAACCTACGCACAATATCCTGACTCAGGATGCCATCAGGTCCGTGACTGAGAAGCGCGATCAGTACCTGCGGCATGTCCGGCTGAAACGGGAACGCATGCGGCTCCAGTGCGACAGTCTTGCCAAGCTGACCGTATTGCGAACCGCCATGGCCGATCGGGCTGCTGCCTTGCTGACGAACAAGTTCGGCATGGCTCCAGAGGCCGTTGCGCAACTCAAAGCACAGGCCCGGACGGCATTGCCGAAACCGGCGCTTCGCGCCCTCGAACAGCGGTGGGAGGCGAAGGAACTACCCCTCAAGGAATATCAGCAGCAGCGGCTGGGCATCGAGTTGCAGACCAACTTCAGGCTCGCGGACAAATACCGCAAGCGACTCGATCTCGCCGAACGGGAACGTCAGACCGCCGATTTTGCCTCGCTTCAAGACCATGAAGTCTGTCACATCTGGGGCCTTCCGGCAGGAAGCCTTGCGGCGCGGAAGGTCAAATACATGACGCAGTACATGCAGGCCCTGCAGGCCGCACTCCAGCGTGAGAGCCCGGCAACGGGCTCGCAGACCCCACCGATAGATTTATGGAAGGAGACGTTTGCCGTCCTTGCCACGCGTCCCGTGGAGCGATCCATGTCCACATATGACGGCCTCGAGCGCACGGAAACACAACTGCTCGAAAAGCTGTCGGCAATGGCCTGGGGTACCCTCAACGAAGACGTGGAATCGAAGTTTTGGCTCGCGCTCGTCCAGGGCGCCAGTTCCAATGCCGTTCACTCCGAGATCACGCGAAGTCTCTTCGGTCTTCAACGCCTGGCCGCCGTCGTGAACGATTTTGACGCGTCCCCCGAGGCGCTTGATGAAGCCCTGTTGGCGCGCAGCACGCCAACGTCACACGAGCCGGCCCAACTGACCGAGAAGCCCGCCGAACCCATGACGAATGAAATGAAAGAACACGTGCTCAAAAGCATGTTCGGCGAGCATCACCCCGATCTCATGGGCGGCGGTAAATGGTAGTTCGGGTTGCAATTTCAGCCTTATAGGCTATAGTGAGTCGTACCATGGCTATTCGACATATTCTGTCGCTCCTCTTCATAGCCTTCATGCTGAGTGCGAGCGTCGTCTCCGCGTCCAGCCTGCTGGATCTGGCCGACATCATCGCGCATCCCGATCAATACGACCGGCAGGAAGTCGTCGTGTCTGGACAAGTGACGAACGTGCAACTCGCCACCAACCGGCAAGGTCAACCGGCGTACGGATTCCTTCTGAAGGATCAATCCGGCACCGTGAAAGTCATCGGTCTCGGGCAAGTGGAAGTGAAGGAAGGCGATCAAGTGATCGTGGAAGGCATCTTCTCCCGGCTTCGTCAGGCGGGACGCACCATCATCTACAACGAGATCAAGGCCCTCTCCATTAAGTCGCTCAACCGGCTGAATCCCGATCTGGTCGGTTGAACGCCGAATTACACCCTTCAGCCGAATCTCAGATCTCAAATTTCAAAGCGCGCGGACGCGCCAAGCGCGGATCTCAGGTCGCGCAGCGCGGATCTCATATTTCATATCTCAGATCTCAAATGGAGAAAAAGGCTCTCTGATTCGCCACGTCAGGGAAGATGAAGAACCTTTTTCAGAATCCAATCTTGCAGCCGGTCCGGAAGCCACCTCAACATCACAGTCCGAAGCTTCGCATCGCGGCCGACGAGGTACCGTGTTTTCGGCCGCTTGGCCGTCAGCGCGTGCAGGACGGCCTTGACGACGGCATCGACCGGAATCGCGCGGGCAGCAGCCTGGCCCACCCCTTCCCTGACAGCCTTCGCCGCAGCTTCATACAGATGCTTGCCATCAGCGGGTATTCCCGTTTCGACATCCAACGAAGTTTTGAGGGACTTGTCCCAGATGGGCGTGGCAATGGCCCCCGGTTCGATGATCGACACCTCGATCCCCCAGGGATACAGCTCCAGCCGTAAGGCATCGGTCAGCGCCTCCAGCGCGTGCTTGGACGCCGAATAGGGCCCCATCATCGGGATCGTGCTGCGCCCGGCAATCGAACCCATGTTCACAATGCGCCCTCGCGCGCGACGCAACAGCGGAAGTACGGCTTGGGTCACGGCGATCTGACCGATGACGTTGACTTCGAGTTGCTTGCGTAACTGATCCAGGGGAATGAGCTCCAACGGACTGCCGATCGCAATGCCGGCATTATTGACGAGGCCGTAGAGCCCCGAGTCGCCCACATGACGCTTCACGCTGTCAGCGGCCCGTGTGATCGAGTCACGATCCGTGACATCCAGTTGAAGCGGAATGATGGCCGCGCCGCCTTCCGCGTTGAGTGCAGCACCGGCCATAAGATTGCGAACTCCGGCGAACACGGTCATGCCGCGCAACGCGCAACCGATGGCGCAGGCAGCGCCGATTCCCGTCGAGGCGCCGGTAATCAAGACGACGCGGGAAGGACCGGGGCGGGTCATCGAACCTCTCCTGTTAAATGCGCCGGATTGTAACAGAAACTTAACATTCGTTACGTCCGACGGTATTTCGGCTTCAATTCCGGCTTCACTAAACCCCTGCATTTCATCTACAATGGGCTGAATTTCTGGCCGCTGCCTGCTCCATCATGTCGAAAATCGCCGTCATCGACGTCGGAACCAACTCGGTGCACATGGTGCTCGCCGAGGTGTTGCCAGACTTCACCTACAAGATTCTCGATCGCTTCAAGGACATGGCGCGGCTCGGGAACGGGGCTTTTGAAAGTCAGCGGCTGTCTGACGAGGCCATCGCCAGAGGCCTGAGTGTCATCAGCCGCCTGGTGACGCTCGCGAAAAACAAAGGGTACGACCGCATGATTGCCGTGGCGACCAGCGCCGTGCGGGAAGCCAAGAACGGCGGAGACTTCATCGACACCGTGAAAGAGCAGACGGGTCTCCGGGTTCGGGTGATCAGCGGTGTGGAAGAAGCTCGATTGATCTTCCTGGGCGTGAAGAACAGCGTGCCCATGACGGAACAGCCGGCCCTGGCGATCGACGTCGGCGGCGGCTCGGTCGAGGTTATGGCGGGAAACCGCGATCAACTCCTGCACGCCAAGAGCCTCAAGCTCGGAGCCATCAGGCTTTCCGATCAATTCCTCAAGCGCACTCCGCCGTCGGAACGCATGCTGGACGAGCTTGAAGAACTGATCAACGACCAGCTGAAGCAGACACTCGACGGGTTCAAGGTCAAGCGATTCGATAGTCTGATCGCCACGTCCGGCATGGCAGGCAACCTGGCGGAGGTGATCCATCTCCGGCGAACCAACCGCCCCCTGCCCCAACTCAACCTGGCCACCGTCTCGCTAAAGGAAGTGAAGGAAATTGAACAGGAGCTGCGGCACTCGACGATCAAAGAACGTCTGGCGATTCCCGGGCTGGATCCCAAACGGGTCGACAC
>Ga0070664_100004835_pt1 | contig 10793 bp, 13 predicted proteins | sample KBSC73metaG_FD_65863 | JGI IMG/M metagenome (GOLD analysis project Ga0070664, IMG submission 65863) | Corn rhizosphere microbial communities from Kellogg Biological Station, Michigan, USA - KBS C7-3 metaG | ecosystem: Host-associated > Plants > Roots > Rhizosphere > Soil ... | reverse complement strand
GCGGACATAACGTTGAACCGTCACGCGCCATTCATCCAGATACCGCTAGGGAAGATCATCACCTGAGATCGCAACCGAGCGCCCTGTGACAGAGAGACCCTTCGTACTCTCGCTCGCAGGGCCGAACTCAGCCCGAAATCAGGCGAAAAGGGCCGGGATTTGGCACCGTCGGTACGGAATGGCTGCCGATAGTCCGGAGATTTCCGCAGCCTTAGCAGGAATTCCCTGAGAGCAGAGACTAGTGCTGGGGGTTCGTGGCGGAGCGGGAGGGATTCGAACCCTCGATACGGTTTTGCCGTATACTCACTTTCCAGGCGAGCGCCTTCGACCACTCGGCCACCGCTCCGCATATCGCTGGAAGGGCGTGCATCTAAGGGGAGGTGCCGCACTGGGCAAGGTTGCCGCCCGTAACGACCGTCCCTAGGTCAAGCCGATGACGCCAGCCGAGCGATTTGCCGGAAGAACGCCGACCGACGCGGATATCGAAGCGATCGCGAGATCCACGCTCGCGCGCCTCCCGTCGCCATTCGCGGAGAGCCTACGCGACATCGTGTTGCTGATCGAGCCGGTTGCCGACGCGGCGACGGCGAGGAGCGTCGGACTAAGCCATCCGATGCAATTGAGCGGCCTCTATCAGGGCGTCCCGCTCAACCATCAAAGCGTCAGCTATCCCACGATGCTGCCCGAACGGATCACCCTCTACAGCCGGCCGATCCTCGGCGAATGGCGCTCGACCCGAGTGAGCCTTGAGCAGCTCGTGGCCCACATCGTGATCCACGAGGTCGGGCATCATTTCGGCTTTTCCGACGACGATATGCACGCGCTCGAGGATAGCGCGGAGTGAGCATCTTGCTCCGCTTCGACGGCGTGACGCTGCGGCGCGGCGGACGATTGGTGTTCGAGGGAATGACGCTGGAGCTCCGGCCGGGTGATGCGCTGCAGGTTCGGGGTCCCAACGGCAGTGGCAAGTCGAGCCTGTTGAGGCTCGGGGCCGGCCTATTGCGCGCGGAACGGGGAAAGGTTGAAAGGGGTCACGCCGCGCTCGCCGACGATCACGTTGCATTGGACAGCGAATTGCCGCTGGGGCGCGCACTTGGCTTCTGGGCGGCGGATACGAACGCGGCGATGGACGCGCTCGGTCTTGCCCATTTGGTTGATGTCCCGGTCCGCTGGCTTTCCTCGGGCCAATCGAAACGCGCCACTCTTGCCCGTGTCGCCGCTTCGGGCGCGCCTCTCTGGCTGCTCGATGAGCCGATGAACGCGCTGGATGCGGACGGCGCACAGCGGCTTACCGCCCTCATCGACCGCCACCGGTCGAATGGCGGGGCCGTGCTCGCCGCTTCTCACCAGCCTCTCGCAGGGGAATGGCGGATCCTGGAGCTGGGAGCTTGATCGGAGCCCTGATCGCCCGGGACATCCGCCGCGGCTCGACCGGAGCGACCTGGCTGCCCGCCGGCTTTTTCCTCTTGGTCGTTGCGCTGCTGCCGTTCGCCGTCGGCCCCGATCGCCAGCTCCTGAACCGCATCGGATCGGGCGTCCTATGGATCGCGGCGCTGACCGCGGCGCTGCTACCGGTCGAGCGCCTGATCGAGCCGGACCGGGCGGACGGCGTACTCGACCAGCTCAGCCTTCACGGCATCGCCGATGAAAGCGTCGGCTTTGCGAAGATGATCGCGCATTGGCTGACCTTCGGACCCCTGATGCTTGTCTCGGCTGCATGCGGAGCCGCGCTTTTGTCGATGGATGAGCGCACGCTGATCGCGACGGAGATTGCACTGGCAATCGGCACGCCCGGCCTAGCCGCGCTGGCGGTGACAATCGCAGCAGTCACCTCCGGGCTGCCACGAGCTTCATCGCTCGCTGCACTCTTGCTGCTTCCGCTGGCGGTGCCCCTGCTCATCTTCGGCGCCGCCAATGCGTGGACTCTCGAAGCCGCAGTCTCGCTGTTCCTGACCGCCGGCGCTCCGTTCGTCACCGGAGCAGCGATCCGGGCTGCTAGGACTTAGACCAGCGCGCAAAAATCGCGGTCGGAAGGAGCAAGCCGCGAGACTCTTCGCGGACGGCCATCTCTCCGACCTCAACGACACCACCGAGATCCTCGAGCGTCTGTTTGACCAGCTCGCCGATCGCCAGTGCCGACATACGCACTGCATAGACGGTGAGCACAAGGAAGCGGCTGTCCTGATCGAGAAGCTTGCGACAGTCAGCCAGCAGCGGCGCGAGATTGTCTTCCAGTCGCCACACCTCTCCTTCGGGGCCGCGCCCGAACTTCGGCGGGTCGAGCAGGATGCCGTCGTAGCGCCGCCCGCGCCGGACCTCGCGCGCGGTGAACTTCGATGCGTCGTCGACGATCCAGCGGACGGGCTTGTCGTCCAAGCCCGATAAGCGAGCATTGTCCTTGCCCTGATCGACGGATTTCTTGGACGCATCGACGTGAACAAGCCGCCCGCCCGCCTCACTCAGTTGCAAAGTGCCCACCCCAGTGTAGCCGAACAGGTTGAGCACATCGGCATCGGCTGACCGCTCGCGCATCCAGTCCCACTGCGGCGCCATGTCAGGAAAGAAAGCGAGATGGCGGAACGGCGTCAGCGAGGCGTTGAACCGGACCGCTCCGCGCGAAAGCTCCCACTGTTTGGGCACAGAACGATGCTGCACCCAGCGGCCGCCGCCTTCCTCGTCCGAGCCCGGGACGAACGTAGCATCCGGGCCCCAGTTCTCGCTCGCGGGCGCCCACATCGCCTGCGGTTCCGGGCGCACGACCGTGAACTTGCCGTACCGCTCCAGCTTCTGACCATTGCCGCAATCGATGAGGCCCCAGTCGTCCCAAGGCTCGGCGACGATCGTCTGAAGGTCGGTCACGCGGCCAGCGCGAGCCTTGCCCCAACCGCCGCGATGGCGCGCTGACCACCGAGCATTCGCGAGCCTACGGCGCGAACCTCATCGAGCGTGACGGCATCGAGACGAGCGACTATTTCCGACGGCTCGATCAAGGCACCGTCACGGATGAGCCGCGTCGCGAGGTAACTCGCCTGGCCCCAGCAGCTTTCGAGGCTCATCAGCATCGCGGCCTTGGCCATGGCGCGCGCGCGTTCTACCTCACGGTCGCCAAGCTGAGTGACGGTCTCATCGAGCACGCGCTCGATCTCGCGATACACATGGCCGGCGTCCGAGCGGTCGGCCGCGACATAGGTCCAGAACATGCCGCAGCCTGCGAAATTCTGGGCGCCCGCCGCGACGGAATAGGCCAACCCTTGTTCCTCGCGCAGCTCTTGAAACAATCGCGAGGACGAGCCCGCACCAATAACGTCAGCAAACAATTGTGAGGCGAATGCATCGCTAGCGCCCCATTCAGGAGCCGGCATAGCCACGGCTATATGCGCCTGGTCGCCCTTTCGCAGCTCGAACCGCTGCCCGCCGATGAAGCTCGCCGGTTCGGGCGCGGCCCGCGCCGATGTCGGCATATCGCCGAAAGCGGATTCGGCGAGCTCGACAAGGCGATGGTGATCGAGCTTCCCCGCCGCGACGAGCACGAGCTCGGAAGGTCCGTAATGCTCGGCCAACCAGCGATGCAAGTCATCGACATTGATCGACCGAATCGTCGCCTCGCTTCCCAGCACCGGCCGGCCGAGCGGCTGCTCCGGAAACGCTGCTTCCTGCAGATGGTCGAACACGATGTCGGACGGTGTGTCGCGCGCTTCCGCGAGCTCCTGCAGCACGACCTTCTTCTCGAGCTCGAGATGCCGTTCTTCAAAATGGGGCCGGCGGACGAGATCGGCGAGAAGCCTTACGCCGAGCGGCAGGTCAGGCGCGAGGAGTGTCGCGTAGAATGCAGTCAGCTCCCGGTCGGTGGAGGCGTTGAGGTCGCCGCCAACGTCTTCGACCATTTCGCTGAGCTGCCGCGACGAATGGCCGCCTGCCCCCTTGAACACCATATGTTCGAAGAGATGCGCAACGCCGTTCAGCCGCTCCTCTTCGTAGCGCGAGCCGGTCGGCGCGTAGAGGCCGACGGCAACCGTCTCGACGCTGGCCATCGGCCGGCTTGCGACGCGAAGGCCGTTGGGAAGAATCGTAAGCGCCATCATCGTCGCGTGATGTCCTGCTTCAGTCGCTTGCGCACGGCCAGGCCATAAATCACCAGCGCGATCAGCGCGAACGCGAACCATTGCGCGGCATAAAGACGATGGTTGTTGGCAATCGCCCCAAGAGAAGGCGGGGCGCTCGGCTCCAGCCCGGGCGGAGGGCTGGCGGCGACCAGCCGCATACGGGAATGCCGGTCTGGCGCAATGATGCCGCTGACCAGTCCGCCAGGCCAGTTCACCTTCGCGTTCGGGTCCTTCGACCAACCGACCTCAACCGCCATGCCGGGCCCTTCAGCACCCGTCGAGCAATCCACAATATGGGCATAGCCTGGCTCGCCGGCGCGATTTTCACCTGCCACGGCGCGCTGACCCACCGGCTTTAAGCAAACGCCGGTCGCGTGTCGGAAGAGGGGCAGCTGATCGTCGGCCAGCGGCGTTGTCGGCCAGCTAATCGGCGGAAGCTGCTCCGCCTGCGCATATCGCGCGAGAAGGCCTTCCTTCCAGTGCGCCCGGCGAATTTGCCAGACGCCAAGACCGATCATCGCCGCGACCGCGGCAATGACGATGATCGTCGGGATGACGGGAAGCCGGCGGATCACGGCTTCACGATTTCGCGGCTAGCCGTGGACCGGCGCGCCCCAGCCGCCCCAGACGTAAATGGAGGTGAAAAGGAACAGCCACACGACGTCGACGAAGTGCCAATACCAGGCCGCCGCCTCGAACCCGAAATGTTGCCGCGGCGTGAAATCCCCCCGGTACGACCGGATCAGGCAGACGGTCAGGAAGATCGTGCCGACGATCACGTGGAAACCGTGGAAGCCGGTCGCCATGAAGAAGGTGGCGCCGTAGATGTTGCCTTTGAAGGCGAACGGCGCGTGGGCGTATTCCCAGGCCTGAATGCTGGTGAACAGGAGGCCGAGACCGATCGTCAGCCAAAGACCGAGCTTCAGCCCGTTTCGATCGCCGTGAATCAGCGAATGGTGCGCGAAGGTCACCGTCGTTCCCGAACACAGCAGGATCATCGTGTTGAGAAGCGGGAAGCCCCACGGGTTGAGAACCTCGATGCCCTTGGGGGGCCATTGTCCGCCCACAGCTTCGACCGTCGAGGGAATAAGCGAGGAATCAAAAAATGCCCAGAACCAGGCCAGGAAGAACATGACCTCGGACGCGATGAACAGGATCATCCCATAGCGCAGATGAAGCTGAACAACGGGAGTGTGGTAGCCGGTGTGCGCCTCGCGAACCGTGTTCGACCACCAATTGTACATGGTGACGAGGACACCGGCGACGCCGAGCGCGAAGACGAACTTGCCGTACTGGTTTTCATGCCACCACATGACGAGGCCGCTGAACAGCAAGCCGCCGCAGACCGCGCCGATGATCGGCCACGGATCCGGGTCTACGAGATGGTAATCGTGGTTCTTCGTCGCGGCCATTCGTCGGCTTTCCTCGTCTCGTTCGGCTTGGGCTCTAGCGGCCCGGTTGCTCAACTTCCAGTCGGGTAGAAGGTGTAACTCAACGTAATCTCATCGATGTCCTTGGTGTCCGGGTCTCTCTTGATCGCCGGGTCGACGAAAAAGAGGACGGGCATGTCCTTGGCTTCTCCTGCCTTGAGCGTCTGCTCGGTGAAGCAGAAGCACTGAATCTTCTTGAAATATTTGCCGACCTGGTCCGGGCTGACGTTGAACACCGCCTGGCCGGTGATGGTCTTCGCGCTGAGGTTTTGAGCGCGATAGAAAATCTGGGTCTGCGCTCCGGGCTTCACGCGCACAACCGTCTGCTCCGGCTCGAAGCGCCACGGAAGGCCGGGATGAACGTTGGCGTCGAAGCGCACCCCGACCTGGCCAGCCACCGCGCCCGGCGCGCGCTCCGCCCGCAATGGCGTCCCGTCAAAGCCGGTCAGCTGGCAGAACATCCGGTAGAGCGGCACCGAGGCGAAGGCGAGGCCGACCATGGCCGCGACGATCAGCGCCATCAGCAGCGCCGTCCGGGTGTTCCGATTCTGGGCGATCGCAGTCACCAATTAATTCCCGTCTTGGCGATAGTGATGAAGAACAGGAGCACGACGAAGCCGCCGAGCAGCCAGGCCATGATCCGAGCCCGTTCGCGCTGGCGCCGGACGACTTCGTCCTCGAGCTCCGTCATGCGAGCCACCGATCCGCGACCAGCACAGTGAACAGCGCGAACAGGTAAAAGACCGAATAGGCAAAGAGATGTTTCTCCGGGCCCATTAGCGCCGGGTCGGGAGCCTGGTTCGCGGCCACGCGGGCGGCGAGGACGAGAAAAACGAAGCTAAGGATCGCCGAGCACAGGCCGTAGATCGGTCCGGCCAGCCCCAGCGGCCAGGGCGCGACCGCAGCGGCCGCCATCGCCAAGCTGTAGATGAAGATCTGCCGCCGAGTGCTTTGCGGCCCCGCAACAACCGGCAGCATCGGAATTCCCGCCGCGGCGTAATCGGAGCGCACGAACAGCGACAGCGCCCAGAAGTGCGGGGGTGTCCACAGGAAGATGATCAGGAACAGAAGCAGCGGTAGGGCAGCGATATGGCCGGTTGCCGCCACCCATCCGATCAGCGGCGGGAAAGCACCGGCGGCCCCGCCGATGACGATGTTTTGCGGCGTCCGCGGCTTCAACCAGACCGTGTAAACGAGCACGTAGAATAGGATCGAGATCGCGAGCAGAGCAGCCGCGAGCCAGCTCGTCGCGAGCCCCATCAGCAGCACTGAAAACACGCCGAGTCCAACGCCGAATTGGAGAGCCGTGTCGCGATCCATGCGGCCCGCCGGAAGCGGCCGCTTGGCGGTCCGTCGCATGCTGGCGTCGACCTCTACCTCGTACCACTGATTGAGCGCGCCGCATGCCCCGGCGCCGAGCGCAATGCACAGGATGGCGGTGAAGCCCAGCACTAACGGGGGCAGCTCCGGAGCGGCGAGCAATCCGCACAGCCCCGAAAACACGACCAGGCTCATCACGCGCGGCTTCGTCAGCGCGAGGATATCGCGCCAGTCGGCCGGAAGCGCGGCTGGATTGCTCATCTCAATGGCGGGCATTGGGCGGCCTATAAGGGCTTGGTCCGGGAGCGAAAAGCCCCAAGGGATATACTGTGGCGATGTTCATCTGCGCTTTGCTATGCGGCGCGCCATGAAGCATCGAATTGTTGCAACCGCGCTGCTCGCGGCACTCTCCGCATCTGCCATCGCGCAGAGCGCGGGCGGCGTTCCATCCCCAGCTTCGGCGCCGGTTGAAGAACTCGTTCCGGTCAACATCGAAACGAGCGTCGGCAAGATCGTTGTCGCGCTCGACCGCACCCACGCGCCGATCACGACGGCGAACTTCCTCCACTATGTGGACACTCATCGCTTCGACGGCGAGACCTTCTACCGCGCCTTGCGCCAGGACGAAGGCGGAGGGCTGATCCAGGGCGGTGTGCTCAGCGACGCGCGCAAGCTGTTCAAGCCTATCGCGCATGAGTCCACGGCGCACACGGGCCTCAAGCATGTGGCCGGCGCGATTTCGATGGCCAACAACGGCCCCGGCACGGCCACGGCCGCCTTCTTCATACTCGCTTCCGACATACCCGGACTGGACGCCAACGGGCCAGGAGGGGATGCGAATGGCTTCGCGGTCTTTGGTCACGTCGTCGAAGGCATGGACGTAGTGAAAAAGATCTTCGATGCGCCGCTTTCGCCCACCAAGGGCGAGGGCGCGATGAAGGGTCAGATGCTCGACCCGCCTATCAAGATCGTGAAAGTCACGCGGGTCAAGCTGCTCCCGCAAACCTCAGCCAATCCCGCGCGCAAGAAGGGTTAGGAATAGAGCGGCGGATCGTCGGGCCGCTTGGCTCCGAACACCAGCGCGAGCGCTTCATACCGCTCGGCCATTTCGCTGTGGACTGCTGCGGCTCGGGGGTGACGGGCGCAAGCGCTCATCGCTCGCTCGTGACGCTCGCGGTCCAGGAAATAATGGCCGTACGCTTCGTCAGTCATCGTCCCCGAAACGCCGAACTTTTGCTCGGGTTCCAGCGGCCTGAGACAAGCCGTTAATCGATCCGCGGAAGCGTCGAATATTGGTGGAACGGCGGCGGGCTGGACAGCGTCCATTCCAGCGTCGTCGCGCCCTCACCCCACGGATTGTTGGGAGCCTTCTTGCCGGCCGCAAGGGACCAGAACAGATTCACGAAGAAGACCGCAACCCCCGCTATCGTGATCATGTAGCCGATGGTCGCGACGCGGTTCCACTCGGCGAAGGCCGGCGTGTAGTCCGGAATGCGGCGCGGCATGCCATCGAGGCCGAGGAAGTGCATCGGAAAGAAGATCACGTTCACCCCGATGAACATCAGGAAGAAATGAACCTTGCCGAGGAGCTCGTTGTACATCTTCCCGCTCATCTTCGGGAACCAGTAATAGAAGCCGCCGAAGATCGCGAAGACCGCGCCGAGGCTGAGCACGTAATGGAAGTGCGCGACCACATAATAGGTGTCGTGCATGTAGTTATCGACGCCGCCGTTCGCGAGAATGACGCCGGTGACGCCGCCCACCGTGAACAGGAAAATGAAACCGATCGCCCACAGCATCGGGGTCTCGAACGTGATCGAGCCGCCCCACATGGTGGCGATCCAGCTGAAGATTTTCACACCCGTGGGAACGGCAATGATCATCGTCGCGGCGGTGAAATACATCTTCTCGTCGACGTTCATGCCCGTCGTGAACATGTGGTGCGCCCAGACCACGAAGCCGATCACGCCGATGGCGACCATTGCATAGGCCATGCCGAGATAGCCGAAGACCGGCTTGCGGCTGAAGGTCGCGACGATCTGGCTCACCATCCCGAAGCCGGGAAGGATCATGATGTAAACTTCGGGGTGACCGAAGAACCAGAAGAGGTGCTGATAGAGTACGACGTTGCCGCCGCCGGACGCGTCGAAGAAGGTCGTCCCGAAATTGCGGTCGGTCAGCAGCATGGTGATCGCGCCGGCGAGGACCGGCAGTGCGAGCAAGAGCAGGAAGGCGGTCACCAGCACGGACCAGACGAACAGCGGCATTTTGTGCAGGGTCATTCCCGGTGCGCGCATGTTGAAGATTGTGGTGATGAAGTTGATCGCGCCGAGGATCGAGCTCGCGCCCGCGAGGTGCAGCGAGAAGATCGCCATGTCGACCGAAGGCCCTGCCGATCCGCTGGTCGATAGCGGCGCGTAAACCGTCCAGCCGGTTCCGGCGCCCAAGCCGGTCCCGCCCGAAACGAAGCTCGAACCCAGCAACAGCAGGAATGACGGGATCAGCAACCAGAAGCTGATATTGTTCATGCGCGGGAACGCCATATCGGGCGCGCCGATCATCAGCGGCACGAACCAGTTGCCGAAGCCGCCGATCATCGCTGGCATGACCATGAAAAACACCATGATGAGGCCGTGCGCTGTGATCAGCACGTTCCAATGGTGCGCCCATTCATCGAAATTCGCGGTGCCGGCACCGATCGGCCAGGCGCGGTTCAGGACCTGGATGCCCGGCTCCATCAGCTCCCAGCGCATGATACCGGAGATGCCGCCGCCGATCACGCCCGCGACGATTGCGAAGATCAGATAGAGCGTGCCGATGTCCTTGTGGTTGGTGGACATGAACCAGCGCGTGAAGAAGCCGGGCTTGTGGTCGGCATCGTGCGCGTCATGCGCCTCGTGCGGCCGGAGATGCAGGGAGTCGGCGGTGGTGCTCATGGATCTCGAACTCGCTTCTTAATTCTGCGCGGTCGCGGCTTGGTTGGTCGCAGGTTGCTCGGTCGCCGGAGCAGCGGCCGCCGGAGCGGCGGCGGCGGCCGTAGCTGCTGGCGCCGGTGCCGCAGCAGGCCCTGCCCCCTTGAGGTGTCCGCCCTGCGAGCTGACCCACTGCGCGAACTGCGCCGCGGGCACCGCTTCAACCGCGATCGGCATGAAACCGTGGCGCGCGCCGCAAAGCTCCGAGCACTGCCCGAAATAAACGCCCGGCCGATCAACCTTGACCCAGGTTTCGTGGATCTGGCCAGGGTTGGCGTCCTGCTTGATCCAGAAGGCCGGCACGGCGAAACTGTGAATGACGTCGTCGGCGGTGACGAGGAACTTCACGACCTTGCCAACCGGGATCACGACACGATTGTCGACTGCAAGAAGCGGCGGCCCGTCTGCGTCGGTGCGCGGGCGCTGATTAGCCTGCCGCGTGGGGTCGTTCGCTTCTTTCAGCATGTAGCTGTCGAAGGTGACGCCATTGTCCGGATACTCGTAGCTCCAATACCATTGGTGTCCGGTGACCTTCACCGTCACGTCCGCCGGCGGCGGCGAATATTGGTGCCGCAGCAGCTTGATCGATGGAATCGCGATCCCGACCAGGATCAGCACCGGCACCAAGGTCCAGACAACCTCGATGACGGTATTATGCGAGTTGCGCGACGGCGTCGCATTGGCGCCGCGGCGAAAGCGAATCATCGCGTAGAGCAGGAGGGCGAGAACGAGGATGCTAATGGCAACCGCGACGATCATCAGAGGGCCGTTGTGGAAGCTCGCAGCCTCCTCGCCGATCGGCGTCACCTGCTCTTGAATGCCCTTGCGGCCGTCGGGCTCGCCGATACCTGGCGTGGGGATCATGTGGCCGACGGAGCCCGGGACCACTGCCGGCTGCGCCGCGTCCGGCTTCGTCGCGTCCTGCGCGGTTCCCGCAGGCGGAGTGGCAGCGGGCGCGGCCTCGGCGG
>Ga0070664_100004831_pt1 | contig 10796 bp, 11 predicted proteins | sample KBSC73metaG_FD_65863 | JGI IMG/M metagenome (GOLD analysis project Ga0070664, IMG submission 65863) | Corn rhizosphere microbial communities from Kellogg Biological Station, Michigan, USA - KBS C7-3 metaG | ecosystem: Host-associated > Plants > Roots > Rhizosphere > Soil ... | reverse complement strand
GTGCACGGTGAATCGAAGCCCGCGGTTGGCGGCCTCCAGTATGGCCGCCGGCGTGAGCTCGTCGATGAACTCAGCCACGCCGATGGTGACGGGGTGCTGTAGGCCCTGGCCCAGGCGAACCTCGGCGACCGCGCGATTGATGAGATCTCGAAGCCCGGACAGACTGCGTTTGAGTACCGCCCCCGTGCTGCCGCTGACGCCCACATTCCCGGTGTTGAGGACCTCGAAGGCGACGGTTGCTGCGTTCACCAGGTTGCGGATCTCGTGCACGAGGAACCCGACGCGCTCGCGGTCGCTTGGAGCGCTGACGCCTGCACTGAGCAGGGGACGCTCCCGTCCATACTCGGTGACTGCGCTGGCGATGGCGTCGTCCAGGCACCGGTTCAGCACGCGAAAGTCCCCGACACTGATTGGAGCGCCCTTTTCCATGGCGAGCTCGGTGATGGACTGGCAAACGTCGCCATAGTCATGCACCACTTGTGACACGGTGAATCCCTGCAGCTGCAGATCGCGCCCGTGCTGGGCGGCGCTTCGGTGAATCGCCAGGGTCGACCCGAGGTGATTGCGCAGGGCATCGACGAGTTGATCGAGGAAGCGCGGCACCCCGAATTCCAGTTCCGCTGGCGTTGGAGGCGGCACGGAGCGCACCTCGACCTTCGCGCGGCAGCGGCGGATGAGCTCTTCGCGATTGTCGGCGACGAAATCGTGCAGCATGATGCCCTCGGACATGGCTCTGGTGTTGGGCGACGGCGCTGCCGGCCCGCCGCGCTATTGCGGAGACGCACTGCAGTGAGGCCGCGCCTCTTGCGCTCGATGGGCCGCTGATGGCGTACCCGTGACGTGAGTTGGGCTGGCGTCGGCTCTGCCGGCACCTCAACAGGAGAAGTCTACTCAGTGTGGCCCGTGCAGGCTGTCCTGTTGTGCACAGGCCTGCCCTTGGGCAGCCACTGCGCATGGGCGGCCGGAGACCGTGCCGGCGGCGGGGCGTTCAGTCTCGCAGCACGACGCTCAGGAGTGAATTGTTGATCTTCAGGCCGCCGTTGTATTCGATGAAGCCCAGGCGCCTGAACTTGTTCATGAAAAAGTTCACGCGCGAGCGCGTTGTTCCGATCATCTCGGCCAAGGTCTCTTGCGACAATCGCGGCAAGGTGCGGTGCGACACGTCTGGCTCCCCGAAGCGCGCCAGCAGCAGGAGCGTCCGTGCGAGACGTTTCTCACTCGAGTTGAAGAGGTGGTCGATGAGGTCCTCTTCGATGCGGATGTTCCGCGTGAGCATGTGCGTAAGAAACCGGTCGGCGAATGGCGGTCGCGCGTGGAGCTCCTGCACCATGTCGGGCTTCTGTACCACGACGATGGTGCACGGTGCCAAGGCGGACGCCGTCGACATCCGGTACGGCTGACCGACGAGACATCCCTCTCCGAAAAAGTGGTTCTCGTTGAGCACGGCGATGACCGCCTCCTTGCCGGCATGAGACACCACCGAGAGCCGCACCGAGCCCTTCAGGACGTACATGACGCTGAGCGCTGGCTCGCCTTGGCTGAAGATCTTCGACCCCGCCGCGTGCTCGACGCGCTCCAGCGGAGTTCCGCCCCACTCGATCGCGGCCCCGTCGGTCGGCGGTTCCGCGCGCTTCATCTTGCTCATGGGTGCCTTCTATCAACCGGGCACCCGTAACGACAGGATGCAGGTGCTCTCCTCGATGGCCAGGCTGACAGAATAGCCGACGGGCCCGTTTCTCCAGTACCGTCCCGCTCGCCGCCGGGTCGAGCCCGGCACGTGCACAGCGGGCCGCAGGCTCAGGACACCCGTTCGAAGAGGGTCCGTTCCGGACACATGGGTGACCGCTCATTCCGGAGACATGGGTAACACCCTGGCTCGGAGTCGACCGGAGCTGCAGCCGAGCAGGACGAAGCGCGACCGCGCATCGGGTGACTTCAGCCTGGCAGCGAATCCGGCGAAGCAGGCGGCCGTTACGCCGGCAAGCCAGGCCAGCTGCCGGCGCCGTGCGGGACGTGACAGCGGGTGAACGACGTGCGATCGGCGAGGTTCTCGGGACGCAGCCGATCCATCTGGTGACGATGGATGCCGGCGTTGTACGAGAACGCGCGGGCCGAGGCGTCGTCGCGCCAGAAGGTCAGCGTCACGGGATCGAGCGCGATTCCGCCGGGGAAGAAGAACGACTGCTGCGAGTAGAGCCCGTCGACCGCGGTCATCGACATGCGGATGGCGGCGGCGCCGGCGCCGAACTGACGCACGCGCTCCATCTCGAAGCCGGGACCCACCGTCCAGCCCACCGAGGTGATCGCGACGAAGGGCGCGCCGGCCGCGGCCGGCTTGGCGAGCCCGTCGAAGAGGAGCCCCGGTGCGGCCGCGTCGAGGAAGTTGGCCTCGCCCCTGTGGCGGAATGGCTGCAGCACGCCGCTCCAGACGTCGTGGGCGCGACGCTCCGGGCCGTCCTAGCGAGCAGGCGGACCCCGAGACGCTCCTCGAGCCGCGAGTCGAATGACTCACCGCGGAGGTGGAGACACCCAGCCGCTTCGCGGCTCGAGTGAAGCTCCGCTCTTCCGCGGCAACGAGAAACGCCTCCAGCACCTCTCGGCCGCCGAACGCAACGTGGGCCAGGGTCCCATCCTGCCGCACACAGTCGGCAACTTGCTGTTAACCTAACGATAGGTTATTCTGCTCGCAGTGACCTGGAAGGAAGTCATTCGAAAGTTGAAGGCTGCCGGCTTCGTCGAGCGGCGCACCGGCAAAGGGAGTCACCTGCTCTTCGTTCATCCGGAGAGCGGCAAGGAAGTCTGGGTCACCGTGCATGGGCACGATGCCGGCCGGCTCGGGAATCGCATCCTGCGGGATGCCGGAGTTGAATGATGGCCACGCACTATCCGATTGTGTTCGAGCGAGAGGAGTCGGGTGCGTACAGTGCGTACGTTGCCGGCTTGCCCGTATATGCGCAGGGCGCTACCCGCGGCAAAGCGGCGACGGCGATCGTGCGAACGCTCGGAGCGTATCTGGAGGCGCATCCCCACGAGCAGCCGCGCGCCGAGGTGCGGGTGGCCAAGGTCACGGTTGCCGCGCGCAGTCGGACGCGTCCCAGGGTCGACCTGGTGACGGCTGCCGCTCTGGTTGGTAGCCGCACCAGCCACCGGAAGGCCGCTACTTCACGAGCCAACGGCCGTCTCGGGGGGCGGCCGCGAAAGGCCGTCGCGGAGTAGTGTAGATGTTCAGCGTCGTTGAAATACTCGCGTCTCCGAGCTGCTCCTTCGCGATCTTCACCGGCACGTTCAGATCGTTGAGAGAGACGAGTGGATGTGGCGGAATAGGCCACGTCACACGCTGCAGCCCCGCCCTCTCCGCCGCCGGTTGAAGCACCTTCGTCAGCACCTTCGATTCACGCAAGGCCACGCCTTTGCCGTTGCCGAACACCAGATCATCTTTGCCACTACGCGTCACGCGAGCCCGATCGGCGCTGAGTGCTTTCACGGTGGGCGCGCCGCTCAGAGCGTGGGCCATTCGCGGATCAGAAAGCAGGCCACCTGACGACCTGATGGCGGCCTTGCCCGGATCGCGGGATCCGGGTCCGCCGAAAGAATGCTCAGGGTGGATCAGGTGCATGTCACTCTGTGGGCGTGTGTGGCACGCGTTCTGGCCGTCCTGCTGACCGTCTCACCATGGCGTCGCGACTGCTGGCCGTTTTCGTGGCGTTTGTGTGCTGGGCACCGCCCGTCTTCGGTCAAGGCCCCCCGACGGCATCGACGGGATCGCACGCGCATCTGCACGGCACCGCTGCCGCTCCGGACGCGTCGATGTTCCCGATGCGCGAAGGATCCGGGACCTCGTGGGTCCCGGAGGAAACGCTGATGTCGGGCGTGGCGCGCCGCTGGGCAGGCTGGGACGTCATGTTGCATGGCGTCGCCACGTTTCAGTTCGTGTTCGAGCCGAACGACCGGCACCGTACCGGTGGGATGGACCGCATCCAGCCATCCAGCACGAATTGGTTCATGGCGATGGCCAGACGGCCAGCCGGCGCCGGCCGCGTGGGCCTGCGGGCCGCCCTCAGCGCGGAGCCGTGGACCGTCGCGGACTGCGGCTTCCTGAACCTCCTCGCGACGGGGGAGATGTGTGACGGCGACACCATCCACGATCGGCAGCATCCACACGACCTGTTCATGGAACTGGCTGCAGACTACGACCGCGCGCTGCGCGGGCGGCTTCGCTGGCAGGTGTACGCGGGCCTTGCCGGCGAACCGGCGCTCGGGCCATCGAGCTTCCCGCACCGGCCGTCAGCATTCGGGAACCCCGTCGCCCCCATCACCCATCACTGGCTCGATTCCTCGCACATCAGCTTCGGGCTCGTCACGGCCGGCCTCTACGAGCCGCGATGGAAGGCGGAGATCTCCGTCTTCAACGGACGGGAGCCGGACCAGAATCGCGGCGACCTCGATCTGGCGCCCCTCGATTCAGTCTCGGGACGCCTGTCGTGGATGCCGACGCCGCGCCTCGTGCTGCAGATCTCCGGCGGCCACTTGAACGACGCCGAAGCCCAGTTTCCGCCCCAGACCGCCAGCGACGTCACGCGGACGACCACGTCCGCGACCTATCATCGGCTCTTTCGAGACGGGACCTTCTGGGCAACCACGGTGGCGTATGGCGTGAATGCCGGTCGAGAATTTCTTCCGGAACGCGCGGTCGACATGACCACTCATGCCGTCCTTCTCGAGAGCGCGCTCACCGTTGCGGAACGTCACACGTGGTACGGCCGTGCCGAGGTCGTCGGCAAGCCTGCCCACGAGCTGCATGCGCACGAGTTCGGCGCGCAGGTATTCACCGTAGCCAAAGTCGAGGGCGGCTATGTGCGCCACTTCCGTGCCTGGAGACAGATCCTGCCCAGTGTCGGCGGCTTCGTGTCCGCCAGCGTGGTTCCGACGGCGTTGGCGCCGCGCTACTCAGGCCGCATCTCGCCAGGATTCGGCGCGTTCCTGGAGCTGTCGCCGAAACGGCACTCGATGATGGGGGAGTGACCACCCGATCTCCGGTGGTCAGCGTCCAGCGCACCGAGGTGGCCGCGACGAAGGGCGCGTGCGGGTCGCTGCGGTGCGCGCGGGAGCGGCGCCAGTGTCAGGCGATCGGATCGGCGTCGAGCTTTCGCCGCAAGCCGAAAACGATCAACTCGAGACCGTACGCGAACCGCTCGTCGCGGCTGGTGCCGAACACCTCCTTGCCGGCCGCCAGCGCGAGGGGATACCGCTCCCGGTCGATCCGCTGGTCCCGCCGGTCGAGGTCGTAGCGTTCGTCGGGCTCGCCGCCGGGCTCCAGAGTGACGCCCTGCTCCTCGATCGTGAAGCCGATGGTGTACGAATAGACGGTCGAGTAGCCCTGCACGGCGTCGCGCAAAGTGAAGCCGGCGCGGGTCAGCCGGCGGAGGGTGTCCTCCATCGCAGCGAAGAGCGAATCGTCGGTCAGGTACGTGCCGGCGAACACCTTCGCACCATCTCGATAGGCCAACAGCCCGGAGCGCAACCGCCGCGCGGACTCGGTGACCCAGGCGTCCCACCGCAGGTCGTCCGGCGGTACGAACGTACCCCACATGTCGCGCATGATCGTCGTGGCCAGCTCGTCGAGCAGGTCCCGCTTGCTCTTGAAGTGCCAGTAGAGCGCGGGTGCCTGGACGTCCAGCTCTTTCGCGAGCGCGCGCAGCGTGAGCCCCTCGACCCCGACGTCGTTCAGCAGCCGCATCGCGGTGCGGACGATGCGTTCTTTGGTCAACGGCACGCTTGACAGCTTAACAACGTTCAAGCATCTTTAACATCGTTAGAGTTTAACGATGTTAAGGGAGATGGGCATGGATGCTCCGCTGCCTGTACTGATCGCGGGGGCGGGACCGACCGGGCTCACGCTCGCGGTGGATCTCGCCCGTCGCGGCGTCGTGGTGAGGATTGTCGATGCGTCGCCGGTGCCGCCCAAAGGGAGCCGGGGAAAGGGCCTTCAGCCGCGCACGCTGGAGATCTTCGAAGACCTCGGCGTACTCGACGAGCTGCTGGCGGCCGGCACGGAATACCCGCCGATCCGGATCTCGGTGGGGCCAGTCCCGATCTGGCAAAGCCGCATGCACAAGCACGCCGAGCCGACCGAGGACGTGCCGTACCCGAACATCCTGATGGTCCCGCAGTTTCGTACCGAGGAGATCCTGCGGGCACGGCTGGCCGAACTCGGCGGTCAGGTCGAGTGGGGCGCCATGGTCGTGGACGTGTCGGACCAGGACGCGGACGGCGTGACCGCTGTGCTCGAACGCGGCGATGCGCGGGACCGAGTGCGGGCGGCCTACGTCGTTGCCGCTGACGGTGGACGCAGCGTGATCCGCAAGCAACTCGGCATCGGCTTCGAGGGGGAGACCCACGAGACCGAGCGCATGCTCCTCGGCGACGTCCGCGTCGAAGGGCTGGCGCAGTCGCGTTGGCAGGTGTGGGTGAACCCGTTGCGGCGCAATAAGTTCGGTGTGGCGCTGTGCCCCCTCCCAGGCACGGACCTGTTCCAGTTCACTGCGCCGCTCGACGCTGGTGAGGCGCCGGAGCTCACCTTGGAGACGTTCCAGCGGCGGCTCACCGACCGTTCTCACCGGCCAGGGATCCGGATCACGGAGCTGGTCTGGTCGTCGATCTACCGCGTCAACATCCGGATGGTCGACCGGTATCGGGTCGGAAGGGTCTTCCTGGCCGGCGACGCCGCGCACGTGCACTCACCGGCGGGCGGGCAGGGTCTCAACACCGGCGTGGGCGACGCCTACAACCTGGCCTGGAAAATGGCCGCCGTACTCCGTGGCGCGGCGGAGGATCTGTTGGACAGTTACGAGACGGAGCGGTTGCCGATCGCCGCTTGGGTGCTCGGCATCTCGACGGCGTACCTGCAGGGGAGCCGCAGCATCAAGGGCCTGAAGCGGGGGAAGGAGACCGACCAGCTGGACCTGACCTATCGTGGCAGCCCGTTGGCGTGGGCTTCCCGGGCTGCGGATCGCGCGGGTGACCGGGCGCCCGATGGCGTCCTCGACGATGGGCGGCGATTGTTCGACCTGTTCCGTGGGACGGAGCCCACACTGCTCACGTTCGGGGACGGGTGGCAGGACGGCATCGCGGTGACCAGTTCGGCGATTCGGGCCGCGTACGGGGTGCCGGACAACGAGCGGCGGCTCGTCCTGGTCAGGCCTGACGGATACATCGGTGTGATCACCGACAGCCCGCAGACCGTCCAGGACTACATACGCCGGATCACTTGCACTGGCTGATGCCGGCGGGGCTGCTGCACAGGATTGGGTGTAGCATCGCCGCCTGAAGGAGCCTTCTCATGAAGCGGATCGGCTTGACGGTAGCGGTGGTCGCTGCAGTGGTGATGATCGGACGGGCGGCGCAGGCGCCGCCGGACCTGTCCGGTACGTGGCGGCCACAGGATTCAAACAGCGGCCAGGTGAACCCGTTTGAGCTCACGATCACGCAAGCGGCTGACAGCGTCACCATCCGCCAGCCGCTCGGAAATCCCGACTCGGTGACGCTCAAGCTGAACGCCGAGACACGCACGCCCGTCAGCGGGCGGGGAGGGGCGACGGCCACGGCGGTGTCCACTGCCGCGTGGGAAGGCGCGAAGCTGGTCGTGACGACGGCAATCACCGGCCTGCCCAATGGCGCCACGAGCTCTTCGAAGCAGGTCTACTCGCGGACCGGCGATGGTCTGTCGCTCGAGGCGAGCAACTCGATGCCGGATGGCTCGATGAGCCCGGCGCGGACCGTGACCTACGTGAAGTACACGCCGGTACCGATGCCGGCTCCGCCGAGCCACCCGGTCGAACCGGGCTACACGAGCCTGTTCAATGGGAAGGATCTGAGCGGCTGGAAGGCGAGCGGGAACCCCGATTCATTCAAGGTCGAGAACGGCGCCATCGTCGCCAATGCCGTCGGCGGCGCGTCGCACTTGTTCTACGACGGGGCCGTCGGCAGCCATTCGTTCGCGAACTTCGATCTGCGGCTCGACGTGCTGGCCCGCTATCGCTCGAACGGCGGCGTCTACGTCATGACCGAGTTCCAGCCGCAGGGATTCCCGGGGAAGGGGTTCGAGATTCAGGTCAACAACAGCCACAGCGATCGCATCCGAACCGGCAGCCTCTACCACGTCGTCGATCTCTCGAACGTCCCGGGGCAGGACGACGAGTGGATCCCGATGCAGATCATCGGTCAGGGGAACACGATCGCCATCACGCTCAAGGGCGAGGAGGTCGTCCGCTGGACGCAGCCGGCCGGCTGGCAAAGCAACTACGACACGCCCAGCCGCAAAATCGCCCCCGGCACGATCGCGTTTCAGTCGCACGACACGTTCAGCGTGACCGCCTACTCGAACATCCGGATCAAGCTACTGAACTAGTGTCCCGTCCGCGTAATTCGTGGCATAAGTCCCGGAGCGCGGCGCCCGGCTGGCCAGGCGCGAAGAGCGAGTTTATCGGGGATAAGCGAGCGATGAACAACGCCGCCAGGCGGGATGCCCCGCCCGGGAATTATGTTGCGAATCACGCGGACGGGACACTAGGTCCCACGAAGATCCTCTGATTCTGTTCGGCTTCTCGCAGACCGACGTTCTTTTCAAGATCATGCCTGGCAGATCCTGGCTCGTCGGCATCGGAACCCTTCTAACCATCGGCCTCGTGGCCCCGCGGTTCGCCTCGGCCTGCACGTGCGGCTACTACGCTTCGCCGTGCCAGGGGTACCGTGCGGAGGTGGTCTTCGCCGGTGAGGTCGTCTCGGTCGACGAGATCGGTGGGGAGTTTCAGATGCGCCTGCGGGTGCTACGCGCCTACAAGGGTCTCGACGCGAGCACCGTGGACGTCTGGTCCGACGCGCGGTCAAGTTGCGGGGTCAAACTCGACGTCGGGGGGCGATACGTGATCTACACCAGCAAAGGACGCATGACGCTCCACGCGTGCGGCGGCTATGGCCAGCACCTCGCGCCGGGCGAGCCGTTGCCCGATCTGCCGCCTGTGCCCGGCAGCGTCTACGGACGCGTCACGCGCTACGACAGCGAGCGCATCCGGCGGTTCCGGCCGATGGACCCGATCCCGTCGGTCCTGCTGTGACTCGACCTCCCCACGGGGCGGGTCTCGTCGACCAGCGACGCCTGGGGCCGGTTCAGGTTCGACAACGTGCCGACGGGCGAGTACCCGATCGGCGTCGACGCGGGGCCGCTGCTGGCGCCGTGGATTCCCGACAAGGTGACGATGACGGCCGAGCGCGGCTGCGAAGACGCGAGCGTCGTCCTCCACCCGTCCGGTCGGCTGACGGGGCGCCTGGTGAGCACGACGGGACAGCCCGTTCAGGGCCAGCAACTGCGCGTGCTGGACGCCGCCGGCGATGACCGACGCCTGGCGGGATCCGACTTCAGCCAGCCGACCACCGCCGATGGCCGTTTCGAGTTCGACGGCCTCCCGCTCGGGGAGTACCTGGTCGCGCTGAACCCGTACGGCTTTCCGAACAGCCGGTCGCCCTACGGCGCCGTCTTCCTGGGCGGCCCGGACCGCGCTACCGCGACGCGGGTGCGCGTCGGCCCGAACGTGCCGATCGAACTGTCCGGCCCGGTCGTCCTGCCGCCGCCACTCCCCACCCGGACGTTCACGGTCTCCGGGAGCTGCCAGGATGGCGGGACGCCACCGGCGTGGTTCGCCACTGCGTCGGCCACGCTGCGAAAAGCGGGCGACGAGTACGCGTCGGACTACGACAAGGGCCAGCTGATCCTGCTCCGCGACGTCGCCTACACGCTGCGCGTCAGCGGCGGCGTGTCGGTCGACGTCCCAGGCTCGACCGAGCGGCGGCGCCAGGTGTTCGACCTGCCGCCCGTGGAGATTCCGGCGGCGTCGCCCGGCAAGCCGATGTCCTTCGTCGTCCCGTTCTCGCGCTGCGGCGATGACGGCCGGTGACGCCGGCCCGGCGACCCCGAGGGGGCTCGTCGTATCCGTCCTATTGACATTCTGTAGGTAGACGCCTACGCTCCCCCCTACAGAGGATCTATAGGAGGGTAGTCGAACGCCAAAGACCGATCTACTGCAAGGGACGCTCGACCTTCTGATCTTGCGTGCGCTCTTGCTTCAGCCAGACCATGGCGTCGGCATCACACGTCGCATCCAGCAGATTACTCGCGGCACGTTCGACGTCAAACCGGGATCCCTGTTCCCCGCTTTGCATCGCCTGGAAGACCGAGGGTGGCTGGCCTCGCAGTGGGGCGAGTCGGAGAATCGCCGCCGCGCGAAGTACTACACGTTGACGGCGGCAGGCCGACGCGAGATCGACGCGGAGCTCGTCAATTGGCAGCGTATCGTCACGGCGATAGGCTGGGCCATCAAAGCCACTTCATAACAGCCAGCCATGCGCTTCCTTGCGACGCTGTTCCGCAACGTGTCACGTCATGGCGCCGTCGAGCGCGATCTCGACGAGGAAGTGCGTACGCACCTCGAGCTACTGGTTGACGAATATCGCGAAACCGGCATGGAGGACGCCGCTGCGCGACGGGCCGCGCGTCTGGAACTCGGCGGGACTGAGCAAGTGAAAGATGCTGTCAGGGACGTGCGGCGGGGCATCTGGCTCGAACACGGCTGGCAGGATGTGCGATATGCGCTGCGCATGTTCCTCCGGAGCCCCGGCTTCGCCGCGACGGCGGTGGTCTCGCTGGCAGTCGGGATTGCCGCGGCGACAGGGCTGTTCAGCATCGTGCATGCGGCATTGCTTGATCCCTCCCCGTTCACCGACAGCGAGCGGCTCGTCAGGAT
>Ga0070664_100004826_pt1 | contig 10800 bp, 11 predicted proteins | sample KBSC73metaG_FD_65863 | JGI IMG/M metagenome (GOLD analysis project Ga0070664, IMG submission 65863) | Corn rhizosphere microbial communities from Kellogg Biological Station, Michigan, USA - KBS C7-3 metaG | ecosystem: Host-associated > Plants > Roots > Rhizosphere > Soil ... | reverse complement strand
GCGCTCGAGTTGCGCATTCACGCGGCGCCATGGAGCGAGCGAAATTTTCGCGACGCACTGGCCGCTGGATACTCGGCGCGTGTCGGCACGCGTGGCGAGCAGATCGTCGCCTATGGCGTGCTGATGCTCAGCCCGGGCGAAGCACAGCTCCTCAACTTGTCGGTCGTTCCGGAATCGCGGCGGGAAGGGCTCGGTCGCGCGCTCCTGATGCAGTTCATCGACGACGCGCGGCGCCTTTACGCCGAGCAATTGTTCCTCGAAGTGCGCGTCGGCAATCGCGCGGCGATCGCGCTGTATGAGGACGCCGGCTTCGTGCCGATCGCGCGTCGCGTCGCGTACTATCCGCCGGGATCTATCGGCGCCCCGCGCGAGGATGCGCTCGTCATGCGTTGCGCGCTCGCGGCATCCTATCCGGGATGACGAGCCGCACCGACGTCCTGCGCGAGCTCAATCTGCTGCCCGTCTGGCGGCTGCGACGATCGCGTTCGACGAACGCGATCGATGACCCCATTTCGTCATCCGACGATGTGCGCCGTTCGCGGATCGCAGCGCTCGAGTTCGATGCATTGATCGACGACATCGGCGCCTGCACGGCGTGCGCGTTGTGCAAGACGCGTCGGATGACGGTCCCCGGTGTTGGCGATCTTCGCGCGCAATGGATGTTCGTCGGCGAAGCACCGGGCGCGGACGAAGATGCGCAGGGCGAGCCTTTCGTCGGCGCTGCGGGTCAGTTGCTCGACAACATGCTCGCTGCACTGGGGCTTGGACGTGCCGAGAATGTCTACATCGCGAACGTGCTGAAGTGCAGGCCGCCGAACAATCGCACGCCTGAGCCTGGTGAAGCGCTCGCATGCGCACCGTATCTCGACCGGCAGATCGAGCTGATCTCACCGAGGCTCATCGTCGCGCTCGGGCGAAGTGCAGCGTGCCGGTTGCTCGATACGGATGCGCCCGTTTCGAGCCTGCGCAATCGCATCCATCGTTATCGCGGCACACCGCTGATCGTCACGTATCACCCGGCGTACCTGTTGCGCACGCCGGCCGACAAGGCGAAGGCGTGGGAGGATCTGTTGTTCGCTCGTCGGACGCTGCGCGAAGCCGCGGCCTGAGCATGCGCGCCTGACGGCTAATCGCACGAGCTGCAAAGCCCTTGCGTCCGCCGCAGCGAGGCCGCATATTCCGGGCGGCGGACGATTCGTCCATTTTCATCGATCGGGGAGGAGCACCATGCTTCGCAAGCTGGGCATCGCACTGGCCGCTCTCGTGGCGCTGGCGCTGGGTGGTTGCGGTTACAACGACTTGCAGCGGCAGGACGAGGGCATCAAGGCGTCCTGGTCGGAAGTCGTCAATCAATACCAGCGGCGCGCTGACCTGGTGCCTAACCTCGTCAACACGGTCAAGGGTTACGCTCAGCAGGAACAGCAGGTGCTGACCGAAGTGACGAATGCGCGTGCGCAAGTCGGCCAGATCAAGGCGACGCCCGAGCTCATCAATGATCCGGTCGCATTTCAGAAATTCATCCAGGCGCAAAACCAGCTGCAGGGCGCGCTGTCGCGGCTATTGGCCGTGTCGGAAAACTATCCGCAACTGAAATCGGACGCGCTGTTTCGGGATCTGCAATCGCAGCTCGAGGGAACGGAGAACCGTATCGCCGTTGCGCGCAATCGCTACATCAAGACGGTGCAGGAATTCAATACGACCGTTCGGCAGTTCCCGACGAACCTCACGGCGATGATCTTCAAGATGAACGTGAAGCCCAACTTCACCGTCGCCGATGAAGGCGCGATCAGCGCGCCGCCGAAGGTCGATTTCGGCAAGACGCCCGCCGTTCCGGCGCCGGGTGCAGCTCCGGCCGCACCGGCGACGCCACCGGTCGTTCCTCCACCCGCGCCCAAATCCTGACGCGCCGTCGATCGATACGCTGCGCCGCTTGCGTGCTGGCAGACGGCGCAGCGCGGACATTCGCTCGATGCGATTGACGTGAGATGAACGTGATCGTTGCGCTCTTTCGCGCCATTGCGATCGTCGCATTGACGAGCGCCGGGATTGCCGTTGCGCAGCCGGCGTGGGAATCGACGTCCGAAGGGTTGGCGCCGATACCGAAGCTGACGGCGCGTGTCACCGATGTCACCGGCACGCTGTCGGCAGCTGAAAAGAGTGCGCTCGAGGCCAAGCTCGCCGACTGGGAACAGCGGACGAGCAACCAGCTCGTCGTGCTGATGGTGCCGACAACGCGCGGCGAGCCGATCGAGGGTTATTCGCTGCGCGTCGCCGAAGCGTGGAAGATCGGCCGCAAGGGCCAGGACAACGGCGCGCTGTTCGTCGTGGCCAAGGACGATCGCAAGATGCGCATCGAAGTCGGCTACGGACTCGAAGGGGTGCTCACCGACGTGACGTCACGGCGGATCATTGCCGAGAACGTTGCACCTCTCTTTCGGCAGAACAAGTTCGGCGCCGGCATCGAGGCAGGCGTCGATCGCATCATTGCCGTCGTCGGATCCGGTGCGCCGTTGCCCGCGGAGAAGCGTCCGGCACCGTCGCGACACGCACAAGGTTTCGATTTTCAAACGCTGTTGATCCTGCTGTTCGTCGGGGTTCCGGTGCTCGGTGGCATCCTGTCGAGGGTGTTCGGCCGCATGCTTGGCTCGACAGTAGGGGCGGGCGTCGTGGGCGCGGGTGCGTGGGTCGTTGCGGGGTCGATTGCGATCGGCATCGGCGCGGGGGTGATCGCCTTGCTCATCATGCTGTTGTTCAGCGCAGGCGGTGGCGTCGGTCGTCGCGGCGGCACGTGGATTCCAACCGGTGGGTGGGGTGGCGGTGGTCTTGGCGGCGGTGGTGGCTTCGGTGGAGGGGGAGGGGGCGGATTCTCCGGCGGCGGCGGCAGTTTTGGCGGTGGCGGCGCCTCGGGCGGCTGGTGAAACACGTGCGATGAAATCCGAAAAGCGCCACCGATTGCTGCGTCACGTGATCACCGATCACCTGTCGGTGAAACGCGCCTTCGACAGCGAATCGCTCGCCCACATCGAGCGCACGATTGCGGCTGGCGAGCGGACGCATCGCGGCCAGGTGTGCTTTGCCGTCGAAGGCTCGCTCCCGCCGTTGCGCGTATTGCGCAAGCTATCGCCGCGCGAGCGCGCGCTCGAAGTATTCGGCCTGTTGCGCGTCTGGGACACCGAAGAGAACGCCGGTGTGCTCATCTATTTGCTGCTTGCCGACCGCGACGTCGAGATCGTTGCCGATCGCGGTATCGATCGCGTCGTCGAAAGCGCCGAATGGCAGGCCATCTGCGCACGCATGGAGGCGGCCTTTCGTGACGAACGCTACGCCGATGGCGTCGTCGCCGGCATCGGCGAGATCTCGGCCTTGCTCGCGCAACATTTCCCGCGCGCCGGTGCAATCGTCAACGAGCTGCCCGACAAGCCGATCGTGCTCTGAGGCCTTCGCGAGGCCCGGTCAGCCAGGCTTGTCGATGCCGATCAGGTGCAGCGAATCGAACTCGCGCTGATTCGCGCGGTGCCGCCACATGACCAGCACCATCATGCCGGTCACGAACATTCCAAACACGATGATCGCCGTGCTGATGGCCATGCCGGAGCGAACCATCAGCGCGTAGAGCCCGACCATGACGAGAATGCCGATGTTCTCGTTGAAGTTCTGGACGGCGATCGAGTGCCCGGCCCCCATCAGCACGTGACCACGATGCTGCAGCAACGCGTTCATCGGGACGACGAAGAACCCCGCGCACGCGCCGATCGCGACCATCAACACCATCGCGAGCGGTATGTAGTGAACGAATACCATCACCATGACAACGACGCCCATTGCCGCGCCGATCGGTAGCACGTTGACGGCGCTGCGTAGTGTCACGAATTTCGCGGCGATAACCGCGCCGAGTGCGATGCCAACGGCGACGACACCCTGCAGCATCGACGCTTGCGACAGGTTGAGGGATAGCGCACGGGCGGCCCAGTCGATGACGATGAACTGCAGCGTTGCCCCGGCGCCCCAGAAAAGTGTAGTCGTTGCGAGCGAGATTTGACCTAGCCGGTCGCGCCACAAGAGCGCGACGCAGTGCGAGAACTCGCGAATCAGGTACAGCGGATTCTTGCTCGGCACGCGATGATCGACACCCGTGTCCGGGATGAACCAGTTGAAGATCGCCGCAATCAGATAGAAAGCCATGATGACCGCGATCGCGGCCTCGGGCGGTGTGTTGACCGGTGTCTGGATCAATGGGAAGTCGAAGCCAAGCAATGCGGCGGAAACGCGCGGCGTGATCAGCGCCCCGCCGAGCAGCACGCCGATGATGATCGAGCCGACGGTGGCGCCTTCGATCCATCCGTTCGCGATTACGAGCTGATGCGGCGGAAGAAGCTCGGTGAGGATCCCGTATTTCGCCGGCGAATACGCCGCAGCGCCGAATCCGACGATCGCGTACGAAAGCAGCGGGTGAATGTCGAACAGCATCAATGCGCAGCCGCAGACCTTGATCGCGTTGGTGATGAGCATCACGCGGCCCTTCGGCATCGAATCGGCGAACGCCCCGACGACGGGCGCCAGCAGCACGTAAGAGACGACGAAGCTCTGCTTCAGCGCCGGCGTCATCCACGCCGGCTCGTGCAGCTCGCGCAACAACGCGATCGCTGCGATCAGCAGCGCATTGTCGGCGAGCGACGAAAAGAACTGCGCCGCGATGATGGTGTAAAAGCCGGGTTTCATGGAGCGGAAATCGGTCGCGGCGGACGCGTTCGCGCTGCGCAGGACGTTCGCTGTCGATTGTTATAATGCGAACGCGGCGCGGCCGGCGCTTTATACCATGATCCCACAACCTTCCCCAATGCGGCCGCCCACTGCTGGCGCCTCCAGGTTGTAGCGGACAGGCGTTCGCGCTTCGATTCGTATGGCCCGTCCGATCGTCGCCGACGTCGATCTCGCTGCGATCGCCGCGAATCTCGGATCAGTGCGACGTTATGCGCGCGGCGCCAGCGTGCTCGCTGTTGTCAAGGCGAATGCTTATGGACACGGCCTGATGCGGATTCTGCCCGCGCTGGACGATGCCGACGGACTTGCGTTGATCGAGCTCGACGCTGCCATTGCTTTGCGCGCTGCGGGCTACACCCGTCCGATCCTGTTGCTCGAGGGCTTCTTCGATCGCGCCGAGCTCGAGCCGATCGTCCAGCATCGTCTCGATGTCGTCGTGCACGACGAAGAGCAGGTGCGGATGCTTGAATCCGCTCAGCCTCCCGCCCGCATTGGTGTTTACGTGAAGGCGAACACCGGCATGAACCGCCTGGGCTTCGCACCCACCGATGTACCGCGTGTTTGCACTCGACTCGAAGCGCTGACCGCGGGTGCAGAAATCCGCTTGATGATGCATTTCGCGCGTGCCGATGACGACGATGGAATCGACGAGCCGCTGGCACGGTTCGAACGCGAATGCGCGGGACTTCCATATCCGCGCTCGCTCGCCAACTCGGCTGGTGTGGTTCGCTACGACGAAGTTGGCGGCGATGTCGTACGACCTGGGATCATGCTCTACGGAGCCACACCGTTTGCGCATCGAAGCGCCGCCGCGTTGGGACTCGAGCCGGCGATGACGCTGCGATCGAAGATCGTGGCCCTCCAGTCCCTTGCAAGCGGTGACACCGTCGGTTATGGAGCGTCGTTTCGCGCACCGCACGCGATGCGCATCGGCGTCATCGCGTGCGGATATGCCGACGGTTACCCGCGAATTGCGCCAAACGGCACCCCGGTATTGGTTTGCGGAAAGCGCGTGCCGATGGCGGGGCGTGTATCGATGGACATGGTGACGGTCGATCTGTCGGCTGTGCCGGAAGCGCGCGATGGAAGCGACGTCGTGTTGTGGGGCGATGGCTTGCCCGTCGACGAGGTTGCAGCGATGGCGTCGACGGTCGGATACGAGCTCCTATGCGCTGTTGCGCCAAGAGTTCCGTTCGCTGTGCGTGATTCGCGGGGGGAGGGATAGATCGTGTACATCGTCGTCACCGGCGCTGCAGGGTTCGTCGGCTCGAATATCGTCAAGGCGCTGAACGCGCGCGGCGAGACGGACATCATCGCCGTCGACGATCTGACACGTGGCGACAAATTCCGCAATCTCGCCGACTGCACGATCGCGGATTACCTCGACAAGGAAGAGTTCCTGTTCCGCACGGGCAACGGCGATCTCGACGACGACGTCGCTGCGATATTCCATCAAGGCGCGTGCTCGGACACGATGGCGACCGATGGCCGCTACATGCTGCGCAACAATTATCGCTATTCGGTAACGCTGCTCGATCACTGCCAGGACAACGACATTCCGTTTCTCTACGCATCGAGCGCGTCGGTTTATGGCAGCGGCACGACGTTCCGCGAGGACCGCGCGAACGAGCGGCCACTCAACGTCTACGGCTATTCGAAGTCACTGTTCGACGATTACGTTCGACGCGTGCTGGCCGAACGGACGGCGCAGATCGTCGGTTTCCGCTATTTCAACGTGTACGGTCCGCGCGAGACGCACAAGGGCCGCATGGCATCGGTTGCTTATCATTTCTTCAACCAGTACCGCGCGGAGGGGCGCGTGCGACTGTTCGCGGCCAGCGGTGGTTATGGCGATGGTGAGCAGAGACGTGACTTCATCCACGTCGACGATGTCGTCGCCGCGAACCTCGACTTCTATCGGCATCGCGAGCGATCGGGCATTTTCAATCTCGGCACTGGTACCGCGGCAACGTTCAATGCCGTCGCCGTCGCGACGATCAATGGATGCCGGCGCGCGAACGGGGATGCGCCGCGCACGCTCGATGATCTCGTCGCCGATGGATCGATCACGTACGCGCCGATGCCCGACGCGCTCGCTGGTAAATATCAGAGCTTCACGCAGGCCGACCTTGGCCGCTTGCGCGCGGCCGGTTATCACGCGCCGATGCTGAATGTCGACGACGGCGTGCAACGCTACGTCGAAAGTCTGATTTCGAGTTAGCGGTTCCCTTCGTACGCTGACGACTCGATCGCACGCGTTCAGCTTTTTCGCCAATGCGTCGCGACGAGTCCACTCACTACGAAGGAGTCATCATGTTCCGTTGTCTTCTCGCAATTGCATTGGCAATCGCCTCGCAATGGGCTTCGGCCGCGCTCAACCTCAACACGGCCAGCAAGGAGGAGCTTGTCGCGTTGTCGGGCATTGGTCCTGCGAAGGCTCAGGCGATCATCGACTACCGCGTCCAGCACGGCGGGTTCAAGACGGTCGACGAGCTCAAGGACGTCAAAGGAATCGGCGCCCGGCGCTTCGAGAAACTGAAGTCGGAACTGACCGTTTCCCCGGTCGCCGCAAAGCCGGCGGCGCGGACCGATGCCAAGGGCCAGGCGGTCGCCGCGCGCTCCGACTCAAAGCCGATCAAGTAGCCGCGGGGAATCGGCAGCCTTCCTGGCATCGATAGCCGCGAGCCTGGTCCTGCCCGGGCTCCGTTCGCCCGCCGGATAGCATTCGAGGTCAACGGTGGGGGTGCGCAGCGCGTTAGTGGCCGGCACGAGTCGCACTGGCATGGCGCCAGACCGCGATCGAGCCCCGACGCATGTCGCATCCTTACCGGAGACCCTTATGAAACGGCTGCTGCTTGGATTGGCGCTGTTGCTGGCTGCGAGCGTCGCGCTCGCTGCAACCAACATCAATACTGCAACGAAGGAAGAACTCGAGGCGCTTCCCGGCATCGGCCCGGTCAAGGCGCAGGCGATCATCGACTATCGGACGGCGAACGGCGCGTTCAAGTCGGCCGAGGACGTGATGAAGGTCAAGGGCATCAAGGAGGGTGAGTTCGGCAAGATCAAGGACCAGATCTCCGTGTCGGGCCGTACCGTCGCCCAGGCGGCGCCGGGCGGGGCAATGGCACCCGCGGCGCCGTCGAAGGCCGCAGCACCCGCGAAAGCCCCAGCGCCCGCGCCCGCCCCGGCGGCTGCACCCGCCGCAACCGCTGCCCCGGCCGCCGCGCCGGCCGCGCCTGCGAAGGACGCTGCCGCCGACAAGATGACGAAGGCCGATGAGAAGGCCGCGAAGGCTAAGGCCAAGGAAGAGGAGAAGGTCGCCAAGGCAAAGGCGAAGGAAGAGAAGGCCGCCAAAGCGAAGGAGGAGAAGGCTGCCAAGGCGAAGGAGAAGGAGGAGAAGGCCGCAAAGGCGAAGGCCGATAAAGCGGCCAAGGCCGACGCGAAGAAGGAAGTCGCGGCGAAAGACACGGCGCCTGCCAAGGCGTCGACATCGATGGACAAGGCGGCTGCGAAAGATGCGCCGATGAAGTCCGCTGCCGACGAAAAAGCGAAGAAGTAACGTCGCGCACGCTGTGTTGAAGAACCCCGCCGAGTGTGGCGGGGTTCTTTTTTTGCAAACGATCGTGATGGGCCGCTCGGCTACAATCGGCCGATGAATTACCGCACGCTCTCCGATGTCGTTGGCAATACGCCACTCGTTCAATTGACGCGCCTGCCGGGTGCTACCAGCAACGTTCTGCTGGCGAAGCTCGAAGGCAACAATCCGGCGGGGTCGGTGAAGGATCGACCTGCGCTGTCGATGATCGTCGAAGCGGAAAAGCGCGGGACGATCAAGCGCGGCGACACGTTGATCGAGGCGACATCGGGCAACACCGGCATCGCCCTCGCGATGGTTGCGGCGATGCGCGGCTACCGGATGGTGCTCGTCATGCCGGAGAGCCAGACGGCCGAGCGCGTGCAAACGATGCGCGCGTACGGCGCCGAGCTGATCCTCACACCCAAAGCGGGCGGCATGGAGGCCGCGCGCGACATTGCCGAGCGAATGCGCGGCGAAGGCAAGGGCGTGATCCTCGATCAGTTCGCCAATCCGGACAACCCGCTCGCGCACTATCGCGGCACCGGCCCGGAGGTCTGGCGCGATACCGACGGCCGCATCACGCATTTCGTGTCGGCGATGGGCACGACGGGCACGATCATGGGCGTGTCGAAGTTCCTTAAGGAACGCAATCCGGCGATCCGGATCATCGGCGCGCAACCCGACGAAGGCTCGCAGATACCCGGCATTCGCAAGTGGCCGCCTGCGTATCTGCCGAAGATCTTCGACGCGTCGCGCGTCGATCAGATCGAGAACGTCTCTCAAGCCGATGCCGAGGACTTCGCACGACGGCTCGCGCGCGAGGAAGGCATCTTCGGCGGCATCAGCGCCGGCGGCGCGTGCGCCGTTGCAATGCGCGTGTGTCAGTCGGTCGAGAACGCGACGATCGTGTTCGTTGTTTGCGATCGCGGCGATCGGTATCTGTCGACCGGCGTGTTTCCTGCGTGACGCGGCTGGGCCGCGGATGCGCTTCTCGGCACGTGCGCGGTTGCGAGTGTCCCCACGTGCGCGAGTCTTTGCGTCACGGCGGTAGCGATTGACCGACGAGCCTGCACCGACGATGACGCCGCTCCTCGTTTTCGACATCGAGACGGTGCCCGATGTCGCCGGGATCCGCCGTATCAATGACATCGACGCTCGCGTCGACGACGCTGCCGTGCTCGCGTGGTTCATGCAGAAACGGCGTGCGGGGACCGGCAGCGATTTCGCGCCGCTCTACCTGCAACGGGTCGTTGCGATTGCGTGCGCCTTGCGCGATGCAGCCGGAATTCGGATCTGGTCGATCGGCGACCCGGCAGATCCCGAGCCCGAGCTCATCCGCCGCTTCTTCGACGGCATCGAGAAGTATTCGCCGCAGCTCGTATCGTGGAACGGCGGCGGGTTCGACTTGCCCGTGCTCAATCACCGCGCGCTGATACACGGCGTCACGGCCGCGCGCTACTGGGACTGGGGCGACGAGGATCGGGATTTTCGATTCAACAACTATCTCGCGCGCTTTCACACCCGGCACCTCGACGTGATGGACGTGGTTGCGCAGTATCAGCCGCGCGCGAGCGCAGGACTCGATGCGATCGCAAGGCTGTGCGGTTTTCCCGGCAAAGTCGGCATGCACGGCGCCGACGTCGGTAAGGCCATCGCAGCGGGACGTATCGGCGACGTCCGCGCTTACTGCGAATGCGACGTCGTCAATACGTATCTCGTCTACCAGCGCTTTCGGTTGATGCGCGGCGAGATCGACGCCGGCGAATACGCGCGCGAGCTGTCGCTCGTCCGCGAACGCATCGGCGCGTCCGAGGCGCCGCACTGGCGCGAATTCACGATCGCGTGGACCGGCGACGCGAGCGCTACAGCGTAATCGTTCCGCGGCCGATTTCGATGACGCGCCCCGATACGTGGATCGCGCGATCGGCATCGACGCGCAGACCCAGCCGACAGCGCCTGCCGATCGCTTCGCCCTGGTCGATGACGAGCTCGACGGGCAACGTTTCGTTCATCGCAAGCAGCCATCCGCCGAGATTCGCACACGCCGAGCCGGTGCCCGGGTCTTCGATGACGGCACCGTGCTTGGGGAAGAAGAAGCGTGCAAGCACGCGATTGCGCTCGCGCGCAAAAACGTAGGCCATCGCGCGCTGACCGTTGCTCGCGTGCTGCACGAGCTCGGTCGCCACCGGTTGTGCGCGGCGCACGGCATCGAACGACGCGAGCGGAACGACGAGTTGCTCGCTGCCCGTATCCACCCACAGCGGCTCGACGCCGGATGCCAGGTCCGCAGGCGTCAGCTTCAGCATGCGAGCCAGCGCCTCGCGCGACGCAGCCGGACGACGGTGTCGCGGCGCATTGGCCGTCAGCGTCCACACATCGCCCTTTGCATGCACGGGGATGACGCCGGCGCGCATTTCGAGCGTCACGTCATCGCCGGCTTGCAACAGATCGCGCACGACATG
>Ga0070664_100004825_pt1 | contig 10801 bp, 10 predicted proteins | sample KBSC73metaG_FD_65863 | JGI IMG/M metagenome (GOLD analysis project Ga0070664, IMG submission 65863) | Corn rhizosphere microbial communities from Kellogg Biological Station, Michigan, USA - KBS C7-3 metaG | ecosystem: Host-associated > Plants > Roots > Rhizosphere > Soil ... | reverse complement strand
GGTAATCCGTCGCTTAAGCCAGAAAGCTCGCGCGGATTCGAGGTGTCGCTGCGTTACAACCGAGGGGCAATTGATGCCTCGCTGACGGCCTATCGGCAGCGGCTCCATGCTGAGATCATCGACATATTCGACAGCGATACCTTCCTGTTCAGCACCGCGAACCGCAATGAGACGAGCCGCCGCTCAGGGATCGAGGCCACATTGGGCTGGCGCCTTGGGGAAACGATCCGCCTGTCCGCAAACTATGCCTATCTGAAGGCTACGCAGCCCGATGAAGCCGGCGTGACGCAGGTGCATGAGCTTCGGCGTCCCAGGCACAGCGGATCGGTGATGATCGACGGCACTGCAGGCAAGATCACCTATGGCGCGTCGATCGCTTATGTCGGCAAGCATTTCGATCAGCGCGACGCTTTTCCCTTCGACCGCGTCGCTCTCAGTTCATACTGGATGGCGGATGCGCGGATCGCCTACGAGCTTCGCGCAGGCGTCGAGTTGTTCGCGCGGACGACCAATGCGCTCAATCAACGATATCAGGACGTGTTCGGTTATCGCACCGAGAAGCGCGGGGTTTATGCGGGACTGCGGCTGAGCCGCTAGAGCTCAGACGGCGGGTGGATCGGCGATCATCGCTGTGAAGCTCGCCTCCGCGGCGAGCTTGCCGTCGATCGTCGCCCGTCCGGCGAACTTGCAGACCGACGATCGTTTCTGGATGAACTCGACCTCCAGCTTGAGAAGCACGCCCGGCTCGACCGGCTGCCGGAACTTCGCACCCTCAATGGCCATGAAATAGACCAGCTTGCCCGATCCAGCGAGGCCCAACGCCTCGACCGCGAGAACGCCGGCGGCCTGTGCGAGCGCCTCTACGATGAGAACGCCCGGCATTATGGGTCGCGCGGGGAAATGGCCCTGGAAGAAGGGCTCATTGATCGTCACCGCCTTGATCGCGACGATACCCTTGTCCGGGTCGAGGCTTTCGACCCGGTCGACCAGCAGCATCGGATAGCGATGCGGCAGCGCCGCCATCACCCGCTTGATATCCAAGGGGCCGATGGCGGTGCTGGCCGGCTGATCGTTCATGCTGAGGCTTAGCGGCCCTGCGGCTGCGTCTGCGGCTTCGCTGCTGCCGGTGCCGTCGTCTGCACCGCCGGAAGCGCCGCGTTAAGCGCCGTCAGAACGTCGTTGGTGACGTCGAGCGTCTGCCCGCTGGCGAGCGTCTGTCCAATCTCGACCATGATGTTGGCGCCGCGGCGCTGCATCACCTGGGTGTAAATTGGCCCGAGCTTGTCGGAAATCTGCTTCTGCACATACTGGTTGTTGGCCTGGACCTGCTGCTGACGCGACGCGATCTCCTGCGCCGCTTGCTGGCGCTTGGATTCCCAACTCTGGGCGCGCGTCTTGAGAGCCGCGTCAGGCTCCTTGCCGTTGAGCGCGTCGACGGCGGCCTGAATGGCCTTTCCTTCGGTCTCAAGCGGACCAGCCAGCGCCTGCTGGCGGGTCTGCAGGCCGTTGATCTGGCCCTGAAGCGTGGTGCGGGCGGACTTGCAAGCCGTGCACTCGCGCGTGACCTTTTCCAGGTCGACGACGGCGATGACGGCAGCAGGGATCGCCTGTGCCTGGGCAGCGGACGGTAGAATTACCGAAGCTGCGATCGAAGCGGAAATGAGCAGTCTTTTCATCAGAATTGAGTTCCTACGTTGAATGAGAATAGCTTGGTATCGTCGCCCTTCTGCTTGAGCAGGGCTTTGGCAATGTCGATGCGCAGCGGCCCGAAGGGCGAAACCCAGTTGACGCCGATGCCGACCGAAAGACGGGGCTTCGCCGAATTGCCCAGAAAGACTTCCTTGAAGCCAGTCACCGAAGCGAAGTCGGCCGCCGTGTGTGCAGTCCCCTGATCATCCACGCTGCAGTCCGCGACGGGACTAGTGAATGTGATGAGGTTGGTGGTGTTCGTTGCGGACGGCGAGCAAATGAACCTGGCGTCAATCAACGATGGTGCCCTGACGTGCCACAGTGAGCCGACGTCGATGAAGGCCGACGGCCTCATGCCCAGGCTCTTGAGCCCTGAGCTGACCGGGAATTCGAGCTCAAGCCGCCCCATGTAGTAGGCGCGGCCACCGAGTGCGTCGGTTGTCTGCTGTTTCGATTCGTCGAGCGTTCCATCAGCCGCGTACGGCACACGCACGATCCGCGGGCCGATGCCGCGAATGTCGAACCCTCGAAGGCCCGGATCAAAGAAGCGATCGGTAATCCGGACGGCGTCGGATTCAGAACCCTCCGGCGCGTCCTGGAGCGGATGGATGTAGCCGCCTTCGGCGTGTGCCGAGACGATCCAGCCGCCGCCGATGCTGTGATACTTGGTGCCATCCACGCGCGAACGCAGATACTTAACGTCGCCGCCCAGCCCCGCGAAATCCTGCGACAGGGTCAGCCGCTGCCCGCGCGTCGGATGGATGCCATCCGTATCGTCGTAGATCGTGGAGATACCGACCAACGAAGTCAGCTTCGTTCCGATTTCATCGCAGAGGTACCGCCCCGCCTTTAGCGGATCGCATTCGGCCGGCAGCGGGCCCGTCCCGTCGGGGTCCGTATAGAAGGTCGACTTGTCGAGCGTTATCTTGTCGTTGCTGAGCGTGTAGCGGGTGCCGAAGCTCCAATATTCCGTGATTGGGAATCCCATTCGGATCGCACCGCCGGTGCTGATCGACGAGTAGGTCGTGTTCCGATCGCTGCCGATATAGTTGAAGCTTCGATAATCGCGGCGGAAAAGGTTGGCGCCGAGCAGGACCGACTTGTCCAGGAAGTAGGGGTCGACGAAACCGAGCTCTAGCGAACGGGCGTAGCGGGACCAGTTGACCGAGGCGTCGAGCGCCTGACCCTTGCCCATGAAATTGTTCTGGCTGACCGCCAGCTGCACCACGAACTTCTCAAGGCTCGAATAGCCACCCGACAGTGACAGCTGGCCGGTCGGCTTTTCCTCGACGTTTGCAGTGAGCACGACCCGATCGGGCGCGGAGCCTTCGCTCTGCTTGACCTCGAATTTCTCCTGGAAGAAGCCGAGGCTCTGGATGCGATCCTGGCTGCGCTTGACCTTGAGCGCATTAAAGGCGTCGCCTTCGTTCAGGCGGAACTCACGGCGGATGACCTTGTCGCGAGTGGAAGTGTTCCCCGTGATGTCGATCCGTTCGACGTAGACGCGCGGCGTTGGTGCGACGCGGATCGTGAGGTTCATCAGCCGCTTTTCGGCATCGCGATTATAGGCCGGATTGATGTCGGCAAAGGCGTAGCCGAGATCTCCGGCAGCCTCGTTGAGGCTGGTGACCGCATCCTCCACCTGCTTCGCGTTGAACCAGCCGCCCGACTTGATCTTCGCGACCTGCAGAATCTGCGCATTGGGGAAGTCGCGCAGGGCGCTGTCGGCCTCGATGGTGCCGAAACGATAGCGCGGGCCTTCCTCCACGACGTAGGTGATGACGAAGTCCCGCCGATCCGGCGTCAGCTCGGCAAGTGCCTGGACGACCCGGAAGTCGGCATAGCCTTGCGTGAGATAGTATGCGCGCAGCTTCTGCTGGTCGGCAGCAAGGCGGTCGGGATCGTAGGTGTCATTGGACTTCAGGAAGCCGAGAATGCCGCCCGATTGGCGGGTGTACATCTCCTTGCGGAGGCGCTCGTCGGGAAAGTGCGCATTGCCGAGAATGTTGATCGCGCGGACCTTCGCCAGGTCGCCCTCGTAGATTTCGAAGACCACATCGACGCGGTTCTGGTCGAGCTGCACGATCTTGGGTTCGACGCGGGCGGCGAAGCGGCCCTGGCGCCGGTAAAGTTCGAGGATCCGGTCGACGTCGGCGCGAACCGCCGGACGAGTGAAGATCTGCCTCGGCGCGAGCTTGATCTCCGGCGTGATCTTGTCGTCCTTAAGCCGCTTGTTACCCTCGAGGATGATGCGGTTGATGACCGGGTTTTCACGGACGTTGAGTACGAGGTCGCCGGTATCGCCGCCGTTGATCGTCACATCGGCGAACAATTGCGTCGCGAACAGGTCCTTCAAAGCCTGGTCGAGCGTCGCCGCCGTGTAGGTCTGTCCGGGCGACAGGTTGGCGTAAGCGCGGATCGTTTCCGGCTCGAGCCTCTGGTTGCCGCGAACCGTAATCGAACGGATCGTGCGCTCGACCGGCGCAGCGACCGTAGCAACGGGATTCTGGGGCGCAGCAGCCGCGGGAGCCGGTGCGGGCTGTGCTGGCTGCGCTGGCTGCGCTGGCGCAGCCTGCGCAAGCAGCGGGGCGGCCGTGCCGCCAAGGACGGTTCCGACCAGAAGCAAAGCGCTAGCGCGCCGGCTAAAACTCTTCGACCTTGAAATCACGCGTCCCGCCTTGTGTGCAAATGGCCTGCGGCGCGCTTCGCCGCCAAGCCCCGGTTCCTGCCCTGCCCCAACCCTACTAGCCAATCAAGCGCTGAAGCCGATCCCATAGGCCAAGCGAGCCCAAATCGTTGATTGTCGTGAAAAGAACGAGTGCGAGAATGACAGCCAATCCGCCGCGAAAAGCCCATTCGACCGCTCTCGTGCTGAGCGGGCGGCGTCGGACTGCCTCGATCGTGTAGAAAAAGAGGTGCCCTCCATCGAGCAGCGGGACTGGCAAGAGGTTGATGAATCCGAGATTAATTGAAAACAGCGCAAGCAGCTGGACGAAGGGCAATGCGCCGAGCGTTGCCTGCTGTCCGGCGATCTGAGCAATCTTGATCGGCCCGCCGAGATCGTTGACCGAGCGCCGGCCACTGATGATCTGCCAGAGGCCCTCCATCATGGATCGCGTGATCTTGACGGTATAATTGACCGCTGCCGGCACCAGCTCGCCGGGCCGAAGCTTTGCATAGGTCCTGGCATCGCCAAGGATTCCAAGCCGCCCGACGCGGAAAGTCTGTCCGAAACGGTCGCGTTCTTCGGCAGCGCCGATCGTCAATGGAATGCTGATCCGCTGCTTTTGGCGCTCCACGACCATGGTTGCCGTCTCGGCAGGCCTCATGATCACATAATTGGAGATATCCTCGAAGCTGGGCGTGTCGCGGCCCGAGATCGAAACGATGCGATCGCCCGGCTTGATACCCGCCTTGTCCGCGACGCTGCCGGTCTGCACGCTGACGACGAGGTTGTCGGTGCGCGGCATGCCAGCAACGGCGAAGAAGGCCGTGAAGATCGCAATCGCCAGGACGAAATTGAAGACGGGGCCGGCGAGTACCACAAGAAAGCGCTGCCATACGGGCCTCGCCTGAAAGGCCCTTTCGCGCATCTCCGGTGGCAGATGCGAGAGATCTGAGGGGTCGCTCGCGGGGCTCATGTCCCCGACGAATTTGACGTAACCGCCGAGCGGCAGCCATGCGACCTTCCAGCGCGTCCCCTGCCCATCCGTCCAGCCGAGGATCTCCTTGCCGAATCCGACAGAGAAGGATTCAGCGGGGATCTTGAAGAGCCGCGCCACGAGATAGTGGCCGAGCTCGTGAAAGAAGACGAGCGGACCGAGCGCGCAGATGAACGCGACGACGATTAGCCAGAAAGGGGGATGGGGAAGCATCTAGGAGCAGCTCGCCTTCGTCATGGCCCGGGTGGCCTCGCGTGTCACCCTGTCGATCTCCAGCACGTCGCCGATCGAGTTCGGTCTATCGTAGCTTGCTCGGTCGAGGGCGTCCTGAACGAGGCGCGCTATATCGGGGAATCCGATCTCACCGGCAAGGAAGCTGGCGACGGCGACTTCATTCGCGGCATTGAGAACGATGGGCGCGCCTCCTCCACTCTCCAGCGCTTCCCGCGCAAGACGCAAGGCCGGGAAGCGCTCAAGATCGGGCTCCTCGAAGTCGAGGCGCGCGATGCTCGCGAAGTCGAGCCGCTGCGCGGGGGTCGACATCCGTTCCGGCCAGGCCAGCGCATAAGCGATCGGAATCCGCATGTCGGGACTTCCAAGCTGGGCGAGAATGGAGCCGTCCACGAACTCGACCATCGAATGAATGACCGACTGGGAATGGATGACGACGTCCAGCCGTTCCGACGGCAGACCGAACAGATAATGCGCCTCGATCAGTTCCAGCCCCTTGTTCATGAGCGTCGCGGAATCGACGGATATCTTCGCTCCCATGGACCAGTTGGGATGAGCAACCGCCTGCGCCGGGGTCGCTGCGCCGATGGTCTTGGCTGAGGCGGTGCGGAAGGGCCCTCCACTGGCGGTCAGGATAATTCTTGAGACATCTTGAGGGCGTGATCCCGCAAGACATTGAAATATCGCATTATGCTCACTGTCGACGGGCAATAGGGTTGCGCCGCTTTTGCGGGCGGCATCGGTCATCAAGCCGCCGGCCGTGACCAGCGCTTCCTTGTTCGCGAGCGCAACGGTTCGGCCGGCATCGACGGCGGCCATGACGGGCGGAAGCCCCGCGCAGCCGACAATGGCCGCAATAACGAGGTCCGCCCCTTCGACGGCTTCGACCAGCGCGGATTCTCCCGCAAGGGCGCGGCATCCGGTGCCGGCGAGGCGACTCTCGAGGTCGCCTAGACGGCTTTCGTCCGCGACCACAGCGAGCCGCGCATTAGTACGGCGCGCTATGTCGGCAAGCGAACCGCTATTCGTCGCAGCCGTGACTGCCGTGACCTCGAAACGGTCCGGATTGCGCTCGATGAGATCCAGCGTCGACTTGCCGATGGACCCGGTAGCACCGAGGATGGCGATCTTGCGCGTCACGTCAGCCCCATCATCTGCGCCGCCGCAGTCAGCACCGCAACCGGAACCAGCCCGTCAAGTCGGTCCAGGACGCCGCCATGCCCCGGCAGCCAGGCCCCGGAATCCTTGACTCCTGCCCTGCGCTTCATCCCGCTTTCGAACAAGTCGCCCGCCTGTGCGGCGATGGCGAGCACCGGTGCGAGCGCGAGCAGCCCAATTCCGAGACCGGTCGAGAGCGTCCAAGCCCCTCCAAGCAAGGTTGCCGCCGCGATGCCGCCGTACAGGCCCTCGACAGTCTTGTTGGGACTGATGGTCGGCGCAAGCTTGCGCTTCCCGAACCTGCGCCCGGCGAAATAAGCTCCGATGTCCGTGGACCAGGTCACAATGAAAACCCAGATGAGGAGGATCAGCCCGTGTGCGTCGCGCTCCCTGATCCAGAGAAGAGCGAGCGCGGGAAGGAGCGCGTAGACGAACCCGCCGACGTACCAGCCGATGCCCCATCCGCGCGTGACTCGAGTCCACTCGTAGAACATCAGCGCAGCAATCGCCGCGACCAGCACGGCTAGGATATTCCCGCCCTGTACCGCCGCGAGCAATGCGGCGGCGATCAGGATCACGCCGGTCAGCGTTCGGACGCCAAGCTCATTCATCGGCCGCCGAACCGGCGATTGCGCGTGGCGAAGGTGTCGAGCGCGTCGGCAAAGGCCTGTTCGTCGAAATCCGGCCATAAGGTGTCGACGAACAGAAGCTCGGCATAGGCTGCCTGCCAGAGAAGGAAGTTCGAAAGCCGAACTTCGCCGGAGGTACGGATCAGAAGATCGAGGTCCGGAAGCCCCGCCGTCTGCAACTCGGCGCCAATTGCATCCTCGTCGATCGAAGCGGGGTCGAACTCACCAGCGGCCGCCTTTTCAGCCAGCTTTCGCGCAGCTCCCGCAATCTCGGCCCGAGACCCGTAATTAAGGGCGATCACCAGTGTCAGCCTCGTGTTTCCGGAGGTCCGTTCGACTGCTTGATCCAGACGGGTGACCAACTCGGGTCCGAAGGCGGAATGATCGCCGATCAGCTTGAGGCGGACCCGCTCCTTCTCGAGCGTCTTGAGCTCCCGCTCGAGATAGAAGCGCATGAGGGCCGTGAGGTCGGAGATCTCCTCGTCGCTCCGCCGCCAATTCTCTGAGGAGAAGGCGTAAAGCGTCAGGACCTCGACGCCGTGGTCGGCCGCAGCCTGAAGCGCGCGGCGCACAGCTTCTGCACCGGCACGATGGCCGGCAACCCTCGGCAGGCCGCGCTGCTGCGCCCAGCGGCCATTGCCATCCATGATGATCGCGACGTGGCGCGGGACCCTGTTGCCCCCTGCGAGCCCGGCCGCGCCCTCTTCGGGGGCCGGCGTCGAGGTCACTTGCCGAGGATTTCCTTCTCTTTCGCTGCCGAAGCCTCGTCGATCTCCTTGATCGTGTCGTCGGTCAGCTTCTGCACCTCATGCTCGAGCCGCTTGCGTTCGTCCTCGCTGATTTCGTGCTTCTTCTCGTCCTGCTTGAGGTGATCCATTCCGTCGCGGCGCACGTTGCGGACGGCGATCCTGGCCTTTTCGGCATATTGCCCGACGAGCTTCGCAAGCTCCTTCCTGCGCTCTTCTGTCAGTTCCGGAATAGGCAGGCGAATAATCTGCCCGTCGGTGATCGGGTTGATGCCGAGGCCGGCGTTGCGAATGGCCTTCTCGACCGGCTGAACGTTCGAGCGGTCCCAAACCTGCACCGACAGCATCCGCGCTTCAGGCACTGAAACCGTCGCCACCTGATTGAGCGGCATGTGCGATCCGTACACCTCAACGTGCACAGGATCGAGAAGCGCGGTCGAGGCACGGCCGGTGCGAAGTCCCCCCAAGTCGTGCTTCAGGGCCTCCACGGCGCCATGCATGCGTCGCTTGAGATCGGCCGTACTGACAGTGGTAGTCATGTCCTACTCCCCATTCTGGACGACCGTCGCAGTGCCTTCACCTTCAATCACCTGGGCGAGGTTGCCCGACTGCCGGATGTTGAAGACGACGATCGGAATATTGTTATCGCGGCAAAGCGCCACGGCAGCCGCATCCATGACTTTCAAATCGTCACTCAGGACCTTCCCGAAAGTCACTGTTTCGTAACGCGTTGCGCTGGCCACTTTCTTCGGGTCCGCAGTGTAGATCCCGTCCACGCTCGTGCCCTTGAAGAGTGCATCGCAGCCCATTTCGGCGGCCCGCAGCGCCGCAGCGGTATCCGTGGTGAAATAAGGATTACCGGTGCCGGCCGCGAACAGGACGATGCGGCCTTTCTCCAGATGCCGAAGCGCTCGCCTCCGGATATAGGGTTCGGATACGCTTGCCATCGGGATTGCCGACATCACGCGCGTATCGATACCGAGCTTCTCGAGCGAATTCTGCACGGCGAGAGCGTTCATGACCGTTGCAAGCATGCCCATGTAATCGGCGGTGGCTCGGTCGAAGCCCTTGGCCGCCGCCGCCATGCCCCGAAAAATGTTGCCGCCACCGACGACGAGGCAGAGCTCATGGCCCTTAGCCTTGGCTGCCGCGATCTCACCGGCGAGACCGTCGACAGCCCCCGGATCGATCCCGAATTGGCCCTGACCCATCAACGCCTCGCCCGAGAGCTTCAGGAGGATGCGGTTGAAACGTGGTCGGGTCATTCGGCGGCGATGTCCTCAACATGCAATAAAGGGCGGCTCCGCCTTTATGGCCGAGCCGCCCCCTTGCCAACTGCCTTGAAGCAGCCGGAATTGTTAAGCGACTGGCTCGGCCTTGGTGCCGGCGGCGGCCGCGACTTCGGCGGCGAAGTCTTCCTGCTTCTTCTCGATGCCTTCACCGAGCTGGAAGCGGACGAATCCCTTGAGCTCGATGTCCGTGCCGGCGTCCTTCGCGGCCGAAGTAACGACCTCGGCCACCGGGGTCTTGTTGTCCATCACGAACAGCTGCGACAGCAAGGCGTTGTCCTTGCGGAACTTGGCTAGGCCGCCTTCCACCATCTTCTCGATGATGTTCTGCGGCTTGCCGCTTTCCTTGGCCTTCTCCATCGCAATCGAGCGCTCGCGCTCGATGAGCGCCGGGTCCAGCGAATCCGCGTCAAGCGCCTGCGGGTGCGCAGCGGCGACGTGCATCGCGATCTGCTTGCCGAGCTGCGTGAGTGTCTCGGTCGGCGCGGCACTCTCGAGAGCGACCAGGACGCCGATCTTGCCGAGACCGGGCGCAACCTGATTGTGGACGTAGGACACGACCGTGCCCTGAACCACTTCCACGATCGCCGCGCGGCGCAGCGACTGGTTCTCGCCGATCTTGGCGATATTGTCCGTGAGCTTTTCCTGGACGGTCCCGCCGTCGGGATATTGCGTTGCGCCGAGCGTCTCGACGTCGGTGCCATGCTGAAGTGCGAGCTTGGCGACGTTGCGGACGAAGTCCTGGAAGATCTCGTTCTTGGCAACGAAATCGGTCTCCGAGTTCACTTCAACGACCGCGCCGCGCTTGCCCTCGACGGCGACGCCGACAAGACCTTCGGCAGCCGTACGGCCAGCCTTTTTCGCGGCCGCGGCGAGACCTTTGGCGCGCAGCCAGTCGATCGCGGCTTCCATCTCGCCGTTGGTCTCGGCGAGCGCCTTCTTGCAGTCCATCATGCCGGCGCCGGTGCGCTCGCGCAGTTCCTTCACAGTCGCGGCCGTGATCTCAGCCATTTCGTTTGTCCTTCAACAAAACCCGTTCGCATCGAGAGCAGTCGAGATGCGCATATTAGGTCCCTCGACATCGCTCGGGACGAACGGATGTGGAATTCGTCTTATTAAGCTTCCAGCGCTACTTCCGCCGGCGGCTCGGCCATTTCGCCGATGTCCTGTCCGCGTGCCTGGGCGTTGCCTGTCCGGCCCTCGCCGACGGCCTGGGCCACCGCATCGGTATAGAGCCGGATGGCGCGGCTGGCGTCGTCGTTGCCGGGGACCGGGAAAGCGATGCCGCTGGGGTCGCTGTTCGAATCGAGGATCGCGACGACCGGAATACCGAGCGTGTTGGCTTCCTTGATCGCCAGCTCTTCCTTGTTGGTGTCGACCACGAACATGATATCGGG
>Ga0070664_100004824_pt1 | contig 10801 bp, 8 predicted proteins | sample KBSC73metaG_FD_65863 | JGI IMG/M metagenome (GOLD analysis project Ga0070664, IMG submission 65863) | Corn rhizosphere microbial communities from Kellogg Biological Station, Michigan, USA - KBS C7-3 metaG | ecosystem: Host-associated > Plants > Roots > Rhizosphere > Soil ... | reverse complement strand
CACCAGGAACACCGAGAGACAGAATGCGACCCTTCGTGCGTTTCTCATCTCGGACCTCCCAAGTTTCGCCACGGATTGAACCCTCCCGGATCCTACGTCCGGGTAGACGGCGAGCGCGGGTCGGGAACCTCTGAGAAACTTCTCGGCGATCGGTGACGGTCGCGGACCCGGTCGGGCCGCGACCCTCGGAGAGGCCGGCTCCGGACGGGGAGACCGATCGATCGAGCGGCCAGGGCAATGTGATAACAGGAGCACGAGGAGAAGGCGAACGTGAAACCCAAGAACACGATCTGTCTCTGGTACGACAAGGACGCGCTCGACGCCGCCCGCTTCTACGCGGCGACCTTTCCGGACAGCCGGGTGGGCGCGGTTCACAAAGCGCCGAGCGACTACCCCGGCGGCAAGAAAGGCGACGTCCTGACCGTCGAGTTCACCGTCCTGGGCATTCCCTGTCTCGGTCTCAACGGCGGCCCGACGTTCCCCCACACCGAGGCGTTTTCGTTCCAGGTGGCGACGGACGATCAGGAAGAGACCGATCGCTACTGGAACGCGATCGTCGGCAACGGGGGCAAGGAGAGCGCCTGCGGCTGGTGCAAGGACCGGTGGGGCCTCTCCTGGCAGATCACGCCCCGCGCACTCACCGAGGCTCTGGCGGCCGGCGGCGACGAGGCCAGGCGGGCCTTCGAGGCGATGATGCCGATGACGAAGATCGACGTCGCCACCATCGAGGCGGCGCGGCGGGGCTGAGCCAGCTGTCGCCGCTCTTCTCCGCGGGCGAGAAGCCCCTACCTCCGTCTCTCCCCCGCTCCTACTCCCTCTCCCCCGCTTCGCCGGTGGAGGGGGACGGAGAACGGACGGGAATGCTCACCCGATCCCGCGGCAAGAACTCTCCAAGCCATTCCGCACGCCGCAACCCCGAGCGAGCGGCCGCGTAACAGTGAGGCGATGTCCAGGAGGAACGCGTGAAACCGAGAACCCTCGCGTCTCTCGCGCGGCTCGCCGCCGTCGCCGCCGCGCTGTCGGCCGGCTCGCCGCTCCGGGGCGCCGCGCTCGAAACGTCCGTCGACAAGGCCCGCGCGATGCTCGTCAAGGAGGATCTCGGCGACGGCATCTACGTCTTCCGCGCGCCGGAGGCGCTCGACGTGTGGACGTCGAGCAACTCGGTCGTAGTCGTCAACGACGACGACGTCGTGGTCTTCGACAGCCCGACGCGCGCGGTCACGGCGCGCGCGGTGATCGCCGAGATCCGCGCGCTGACTCGCAAGCCGGTCACCGTGCTCGTCAACTCGCACTGGCACCAGGACCACTGGTCCGGCAACGACGAGTACGCGAAGGCGTTCCCGGGTCTGCGCATCGTCGCCACGGAGAAGACGCGCGACTTCATGTCGCGGATGCCGGCCGTCTACTTCGCGGCGCAGACCGCGAGGTCCGGCGAGCGGCGCCGCGCCGAGCTCGCCGAGGCGGCGAAGACCGGCAAGCTCGCGGACGGCTCGCCCCTCACTCCGGAGTCGCGCGCCCGCATCGAGGAGGAGGCCGCGCTCGCCGAGCAGTTCGCGGCCGAGGTCGCGGCGCTGCCGCGCGTTCTTCCCAACCTCGTCTATCGCGACGAGATGCGCTTCTGGAGCGGCAAGCGCGAGTTCCGGCTCATGAGCGTCACCGGCGACGCGACCGCTTCGACGGTCCTCCTCCTCCCCGGCAGCCGCGTCCTCGCGACCGGGGACGCGCTCGTGAGCCCGGAAGACGGCAAGGGCCCGCCGCCGTGGACGACGAACTCCTACGACCTCACGCCCTGGCTCGAGAGCCTTCGCCGCCTGGACGCGCTCGAGCCCGCGAAGATCGTGCCGGGCCAGGGACCGACGATGCGCGACCGGTCGTACCTCGAGCGCACGATCGAGCTCTACGCGACGATCCTCGACCAGGTGCACGCGGCGCTCGCCCGGGGCCTCGTCGGCGAGGACGAGGTCCGCAAGTCCGTCGACGTCGACCGCATCGGCCGCGCGTACACGCCGGACGCTCCTCTCGCGGAACACTTCCACGGCTGGGTGACGACATTCACGCGCAAGGCGATGCAGGAGGCGCAGGACGGCGCGGCGAGGGTGAACAAGTAGCGGGAAACCTCCGAACCGGGAGCGGGAAATCATCCCCTCTCCACCCGCGCAGCGGGGGGAGAGGGCCAGGGTGAGGGGGGCGTTCTCCGTCTATCAGCCCCGGGCGGGCCGCGTCGACGGAATGACTAAGGGACCGCGACTGCGCTCCTCCGCGCCCGCCTGCCCGACCACAACGCGCCGAGCGCGGGGCCCCCGACGAAGAGCACCGCCATGATGAGCAGCGCCTGGAAGCCGCTGATCGTCAGGTGCTCGCCGAACTGGATCGCGCCGCCGCCGCCCGATCGCGCCAGGTCGGCGAGCTGGTTGACGGCGAAGAGCGCGTCGAACGCCGCGACGATCCAGAGCCGCGGTCCGCGCGCGCCGCTCGCCAGCAGGAAGGCCGAAGTCAGCGACCAGATCAGCAGCAGCGCCGTCGGGAGCGTCGCCGCGCGGTTGTCGAAGTGGAGCAAGCCGAGCCGAAATCCGGGATACGCGGGATCGAGGAAGGAGCGGAAGGGCGCGACGGAGAACGCCGCCGCGAGCAGCATGTGCATGACGCCGAGAACGACGCCGGCCGCTCCCGGGCGACGGCGAGCGGCGACGTAAACGAACGCGGTCCAGTAGAAGAGGTTGGTGACGAGCGCGATCACGAGCCACGGCGTCATGGAACCTCCTTCACGGTCTGTTGGGCAGTACGAGAGCGCTGGAGGAAAGGTTCCTGACGCGGATCCCTTTCCACGCGCCGCAACCCTGAGGAGCACAGCGACGAGGTACCCCTAGCCAGATTCCCTCTCCCCCCGGTGGGGGGAGAGGGGGATTTTGAAGAGCGAAGGGGTCCCTCGCTCCGCTCGGGATGACATCGGTGTCAGGACGGGCCCCGCGCGATCTCGGCCGTCTGCTCGACGCTGCGCTTGTTGGAAAGCGGATCCGCGTGGCGGTGCACGAGCTCCCAGCCGGAATCGATTCGCCGGAAAACCTGCGTCACGCGAAGCGACCAGTCTTGCTCCGGCAATTCGCCGACGGCGGCCCGGACCCGCTCGACGGTGACGAGAACGGCGAGGTCTCCCGACTTGTAGGTCTCCACGAGCTCCTGCTCCAGGGTTCCCCCGTGAAAGAACTTCTTCATCCCCTCGCGGCGCTGGGGGGTGTCGTTGAACCCGCGTTCCGGCGTCCCGCCGAAGGGATTCATGAGCGTGTAGTCCTTCGCGTGCTGGATCAAAGAGAGATAGCGGTCGATGTCGCCGCGCACGAGCGCCTGGTTCGCGTCCGCGGACCGACGCACGAGCGCCGCGAGCTCCGGATCCGAGGCGCCGCCCCCCGAAGCGCCGCCGCCTCCGCCGGCCCAACCGATTGCGCCGCAGACGATGCCGAGTGTCGAGAGCAGGCTCCAGTTCATGACGCGTCTCCTTTCGTCTCGACGTCGACGTGATGCCGATTCGAACCGATCTTCGGATCTTAGGACGGTCGCGCGAGACCATCGCGGAGCGGGAATCGGCGAGATGCTTCGACGAGGCTCGGCCGGGGTACGATCCTGTCCAGCTCCCATGACGAACGAGACCCAGTTTCCGACCCTCGGATTTCCCGAAGCCGACGCCGACCTCCCCCCGCCGACACACATCGGCGAGTTTGAGGTCCTCTCGGTCCTGGGCAAGGGCGGCATGGGCGTCGTCTACGAGGCGCAGCAGCGCGACCCCGAGCGGCGCGTCGCAATCAAGGTCCTGCGCGGCGGCCGGCTCGCCGACGAGATGCAGCTTCGCCTCTTCCGGCGCGAGGCGCAGACGCTCGCGCGGCTGATCCACCCCAACATCGCCGCGCTCTACGAGGCCGGCCGCACCGGCGACGGTCTCTCCTTCTTCACGATGGAGCTCGTCCGCGGCGAGCCGCTCGACAGGTACGTCACGGAGCGGATGGGCGGCGAGCGTCCCTCCCCCGCCCAGCTGCGAGAACGACTGCGCCTCTTCGCGACGGTCTGCCGCGCCGTCGCCTACGCGCACCAGCGCGGCGTCATCCACCGCGACATCAAGCCGTCGAACATCCTCGTCGTGGGTGACGAGAGCCCCACGGGATCGTCGCCGTCGATCTCCCTCAGCGGCCCGCCCGTTCCGACCGTGAAGATCCTCGACTTCGGCCTCGCGCGCATGACCGACACCGACATCGAGGCGACACAGCTCTCGCGCGTCGGCGACATCCGCGGCACCCTCGCGTACATGTCGCCGGAGCAGGCGCGCGGCGACACGCGCGAGATCGACCTGCGCAGCGACGTCTACTCGCTCGGCGTGACGCTGTACGAGACGATCACCGGCCGCTTCCCGTACGACATCAAGACGAGCTCGCTCATGGGCGTGCTCAAGATCATCATCGACGAGCCGCCGAAGCCGCTGCAGCAGACGTTCCGGGGCGGTTACCGGCTCGACCCGGATCTCTGGACGATCACCGAGAAGGCGCTCGAGAAGGATCCCGACCGCCGATACTCGACCGCCGACGCGCTCGCCGAGGACATCGAGAGGTACCTCGCGAACCGCCCGATCCTCGCGCACCCGCCGAGCACCGCGTACCAGGTCCGCAAGCTCGTCTCGCGCCACCGCTTCGGCTTCGTCACGGCGGCCGCGTTCCTCGCGCTTCTCGTCGCCGGGGCGGTCCTCCTCGCCATCCAGGCGGACAAGATCCGGCGCGAGCGCGACCGCGCGACGCAGGAGGCCGCCCGCTCCACGGCGATCAACCAGTTCCTCCAGAAGACGCTCGGCGCGGCCGACCCCTGGCAGCGCGGCTCCCGCGGCGTCTCGCTCGTCGACGCGCTGAAACAGTCGGAGAAACAGGTGCACGGCTCGTTCAAGGGCCAGCCGCTCGTCGAGGCGGACGTGCTCGTGGCGATCGCCCGCACGTATTACGGTCTGGGCGAGTACGCCGACGCGGAGCGTCTCCTGCGCTCCGCGCTCGCCACGCGCATCGCCGCCGAGGGCCACGAGACGGACGGCGTCGCGGAGACGCTCGCCACGCTCGGCGAGACCCTCCAGGTCCAGAGAAAGGCGGACGAATCCGAGAAGCTGCTGCGCGAGGCTCTCGCCATTCGCGAGAAGCTGCACGGCCGGGAGAGCCGCGAATCCGCCGCGGCGCTCAACGAGCTGGCGCGCACACTGGTCAACAAGAGCGACTACAAAGAGGCGGAGAAGCTCGCCCGCGAAGGACTCGCGATTCGAGAACGGCTCGCCGGCCCCCGGAGCAGGGAGGCCGCCGAGAGCCACCGGACGCTCTGCAGCCTCTACACCGACCAGGATGAATGGAAGCGCGCGCTCGAGGAGTGCAGCGTACAGGTCGCGATTCGTCGCGACCTTCGCGAGGACGGTCCCGAGCTCGGCGGCGCCCTGAACGACGTCGCCGTCGCGCAGACCCAGCTCGGAGACTACGACGCGGCGGAGAAGACGTTCGACGAGGCGATGGAGATCCACAAGCGCGTCCTCGGCGAGGATCATCCCGAGTACGCCAGCGGCCTCGAGAACATCGGCAACATCTGGTACCGGAGAGGCGAGTACGCGCGGGTCGCGGAGCAGCTCGAGAAGGTCCTCGCGATCCGGCGGCGCGCCCTGGGCGACGACTCCGAGCCCGTCGGCCGGACGCTCGCGAACCTCGGCAGCGTCTACATGTCGTCGGGCAACGACGCCGCGGCAATACCGAAGTTCCAGGAGGGGCTCGAGCGCCTGACGAAGTTCCTCGGCCCGGACCACCCGGACGTCGCCGCCGTGATGAACGGCGAAGCCGGAGCGCTGCTGCACCTCGGACGGCTCGACGAGGCCGAGACGATGGCGAGGCGCGTGCTGGCGATTCGACTGGGCAAGTTCCCGGAGACGAGCATCCAGGTGGCGCTGACCCGCCTGCGTCTCGGCGAGATCCTGACGGCGAAGAAGCGATATGCGGAGGCGGACGATCTGTTGCGCCAGGCGGCGGACAGCCTGGCAGCGGCGGGCCCGGGCACCGACGAGCAGCGGAAGAAGGCCATCAAGGCGCGCATCGAGCTGTACGAGAAGTGGGGCAAGCCAGCCGAGGCGCAGGCGCAGCAGGCCCTGCTGGCAGTCGGCGCGAATACGGCGCCGAAGTAGGACTCGCTCACGGTTGGGGTCGGTCCTGACTTCTGATTTCGGCGGACCTCCCTGACCGGACGGGGACGGCGAGACGAGCTGCCCGCGCCCTCTCGCCGTCCCTCGGGGGTTCAGAGCGGAGGGGCCCGGTCAGGGAGACGGGATGAGGCTCACCAGGGATCCCCCTCGCCCTCCGAAGGGGCAGAGGGACGTGAGGGGGATCCCTTCCGATTCGTCGCCGCCGATCAGAGCTGAACTTCCGGAGGCCGCGTCTCGGCAGCGCTCCCGAACTTCCGCTTCTCGGCCCGCTGCTCCGGTCTCTGGGCGAACTCCAGCAGGTCCGCGTTGATCTGGTCCTTGATCGTCGTGCATATTCCGTGCGGCGCACCGGGGTAGATCTTGAGCGTCGCGTTGGGAATCAGTTTGACGGTGCGCCTCGCCGTCACGTCGATCGGCACGACCTGGTCGTCGTCGCCGTGCAGGATCAGCGTCGGGACGTCGAACTTCTTCAGGTCTTCGGTGAAGTCCGTCTCCGAGAAGGCCTTGACGCAGAAGTACGAACCCGGGAAGCCGCACAGCTCGGATTGGAGCCAGAACGCCGCGCGCACTCCATCCGAAGCCTTCGCGCCCGTCCGGTTGTAGCCGTAGAACTGCTCGCCGAAATCCTTCCAGAACTGCGGGCGGTCTGCGGCGATCGCGGCGCGGATCCCGTCGAACAGCTCGATCGGCATACCGTCGGGATTCGTCGCCGTCTTCAGCAGGCCCGGCGGGACGGCGCTGATGAGCACCGCCTTCGCGACGCGCCTGGTGCCGTGGCGCCCGATGTACCGGGCGACCTCCCCGCCTCCGGTCGAGTGGCCGACGTGAATCGCGTCCTTCAGATCGAGCGTTTCGGTGAGCGCCGCGAGGTCGTCGGCGTAGGTGTCCATGTCGTTGCCGTCCCAGGTCTGGGTCGAGCGGCCGTGGCCGCGGCGATCGTGGGCGATACAGCGGTAGCCACGGGAGGAGAGGAAGAACATCTGGTCTTCCCACGCGTCCGCGTTGAGGGGCCAGCCGTGGCTGAAAACGATGGGCTGGCCCTTGCCCCAGTCCTTGTAAAAGATCTTCGCGCCGTCCCTCGTCGTGATGAAGCTCATGGCTCCTCCTTTTCCCTCGACGTTTAGCCGCGGGCTCGAAGGAAAGACGTTCCGATCGACCGATAGTGTGCAAATCGTCCGATTCTTTTGCGGTAGATTCGGACGGTCGGCTCCGGTTCGGGCGATTCCGTTCAGGGGGGAGCCCAACCCAAACGCGGGAGGCAGGATGGCCACCGCCGTCGGAAAATCCGGCGACTCGGCGCGCAGTGGCGCCTGGCGCTCGCCCGCGGAAGCCGAGAGACCTCCCCGGCCTCCGATCCAGCTCCTGCGGCACGGGCGGCAGATCCGGTTCCTCGACGCCGCTCCGAGACTCTCGAGCACGGCGGCGCGATGGCGGCAGATCGCCGTCGAGGAGTATGCCGTTCCGGCGTGCGTCATCGAGCGCCACGAGCATCCCCAGGCGTTTCTGCACACCGTGCTGACCGGCGCCGTCGAGTATCAGGTCAGCACGCGAGGCCGGACGAGGCGGTTCCGCGCGGTTCCGGGGACGACGTTCATCCTGCCGAGGGGGACCGTGGACGAGACGCGATGGGAGGGTCCGACCCGGCGCATGGCCGTCGCCATCGATCCCGAGCTCCTCGCGGGAGCCGCGAACGAGTCGACGAGCCGCGACGACGTCGAGCTCGTCGAGCGTTGGGAGCTGCTCGATCCCCACCTCACGGCGATCCTCCAGGCGATGAGAGCGGACCTCTCCGACGGCTCCCCCGCCGGCCGCCTGTACGGCGAATCGTTGGCGAACGCGCTGGCCGTCTACCTCGTGAAGCGCTACGGGGCGCGGCCAATCGACGCGAGGCCTCCTCGGGGAGGCATGCCCCCGCGCCGTCTGCGGAAAGTCCTCGATTACATCGGCGAGAACCTGACCGAAGATCTGGGCGTCACGGAGCTCGCCCGCGTCGCCGGGATGAGTCCTCACTACTTCTCGGAGCTGTTCCGGAATAGCGTGGGCCGTTCACCTCACCAGTACGTTCTGTCGCAGAGGATCGAACGCGCGAAGGAGTCACTGCGCGACCGCAAGCGCTCCATCCTCGAGGCGGGCCTCTCGGCAGGCTTCGAGAATCCCAGCCATTTCGCGCGGACGTTTCGTCGCGTCGTCGGAACGAGCCCGAGACGGTTCCGCGAGGGCTGACCGCCGGCGAACGACGGCCTCTCCGGGTTTCTGGTCGTCGCGGACGCCGCGAGGAGGAGAGCTGGTCCTCTTCGCGCGGGACTGATCGCTGCGCGAACGGGTTGGACGTTTCCGGGTCGGACCTCCGTCGCGACGCAGGAGGCTCCAGCACGATACGGACCAGATGGTTCCGATGACGCAGTAGGCTCCCGGGCAGCGCCGGAGTACCCTCTTCCGCCGTGACTCCGTCCGACAGCGCGGGAGAGAACCGCGTCTTCGCGGCCATCGCGGTCGCGTTCGTCGTGCTCGCCGTCCGCTGCGTCTGGCGCACGTGGAACATTCTTCCCATCTCCGCGCCCTACCAGTTCGACTACGAGGAGGGCAACATCCTCAACGCGTTCACCCTGATCCTGAAGGGCGCCACGCCGTGGCCCAATCCTCGCGCTCTCCCCTCTTTCATGAATCCCTACGGGCCCGTCGCCTACTACCTGCTCGTGCTGCCCGTGAAGCTCTTCGGGTTCGCGCTGGTGTATCCGCGCGCGATGATCGTCGGACTCGTTCTGCTCGTCGCGGCCTTCATCGGCGTGGAGCTCAAACGCATCACTCGGTCGACCGTGCTCGCGGTGGCGTTCGGGCTGATCTATCTCACGATCCCGAACGTGCAGGAGTGGGGCTGGCTCCTCCGCGTCGACTTCCTCGGCATCGCGCTCACGTTCGCCGGCCTGATGGTCTTCGAGCGGCGGATCGAGGGCGCCCGAAAGGGAATCGGCGGACCGATCGTCCTCCCCGCTCTCCTCTTCGCCGCGGCCCTGCTCGTCAAGACCACGCTCGTCGCCGCGCCCGCGGCGTGCTTCTTCGTCCTGCTCACGCGCCGGCGCTTTCGCGACGCCGCGCTGCTCGCCGGCCTGACGGCCGCCGGCGTCGTCGTCGTCATGGGTACCTTCGCCGTGATCACCCGCGGCGCCATCCTGACCGACGTCTACCTGGCGCACCCCGATCCCTATGAGAAGTGGCGCTATCTCAGGGGCCTCGCGCGCGTGGTCCGGGAGTGTTGGCCGCTCCTGCTGCTCGCCGGGATCGCCGCCGCGGACGACCTCGCGCGGCGCCGGCTGTCGACGCCCGTCGCGTGGTTCCTCGTCGCGGCGGCGACGACGTTCACCGCGGGCGCGCAGGGCTCCAGCAGCAACCACTTCCTCGAGTGGAACACGACGCTATGCCTGACGGGCGGGCTCGGGATGGCGAGGCTGCTCCAGCTGCGGCTTTCCACCCTCCGCCTCGCCGCGACGGCCGCGGTCGCCGCGGCGCTCGCCCTCGGTCTCTGGCCGCGGCGGGAATTCAACAGGCTCGGGGGCCAGGCCGGCTGCGGCTCCGCGTACGACTGGGTCCGTACCCAGGCGCCGCCCAATCTGCTCTCGGAGAACACTGGCGCGGTCGTGCTCGGCGGCAAGAAGCTCTGGCTGTCGAACCCCTTCGCGTTCGCGCAGATGGTCGAGCACCGCGGCTGGTCCGACGCCGAGCTGGTCCGCATGATTCGCGAGCGCCGGTTCGACGCGATCATCGTCCGCGATCGCAACCTCGAGAAGAAGTACCGGCGGTTTCCTCCGAACGCGCTGCGCGCGATCGCGGAGGCCTACGAGCCCGGGCCGGGCTTCCAGTGCCACGACATGGCGGCCATCTTCACGCCGAAGAAAATCCCGCAATGACTGCCGACCGACATATTAGCGATCACTAATATGTCTCGGGCGGCGGCCGGCCGAGTCAGATCCCGTTGTACCAGGCCCAGCCGTTCTGGATGTTCCCCTTGTCGCCGCCGTCGTCGAACTTGTCGACGAGCGTGATGCTCTTCAGGAACTTCATGCTCTTGTAGCCGATCTGGCGCTCCACGCGCAGCCGCACCGGGGCGCCGTGCGGGATCGGCAGGTCACGGCCGTTCATCTGGTACGCCAGGATCGTCTGCGGGTGGCGCGCGTCGGCCATGTCGATGCTGTCGACCCAGTCGTCGTACGACTTGAACAGCACGAACCGCGCGGACGCCAGGGCGCCGACCGCGGCGAGCACGGCCGAGAGCGGAACGCCGGTCCACTGGCCGATGGCAGTCCAGCCTTCCTCGCACGTGTGGCGCGTGATCTGGGTCCGCGGCGTGAACTGCTTCAGGTCCGCCAGCGAGAAGGCGCGCGGCGTAGCGACGGCGCCGTCGACCTGCAGGCGCCAGTCCGCGAACGCGCCCTCGCGCAGCCGGCGGTACTGATCGCTCAGCGCTTTCAGCTCCGGCTTCGTGGTCGCGCCGGGGTCGAACGTGCCCGTCGCGGGGAACGACGTGATGTCCTCCGGCCGGTACTCCCGCGCGAGGGCGCCGTCCGACAGCAGCGCGCGATGCATGCCGTACGTGAACGAGTCGCC
>Ga0070664_100004823_pt1 | contig 10801 bp, 6 predicted proteins | sample KBSC73metaG_FD_65863 | JGI IMG/M metagenome (GOLD analysis project Ga0070664, IMG submission 65863) | Corn rhizosphere microbial communities from Kellogg Biological Station, Michigan, USA - KBS C7-3 metaG | ecosystem: Host-associated > Plants > Roots > Rhizosphere > Soil ... | reverse complement strand
GGACCGAGCCAGTGCTGCACCCCTGAAACTCACGACAATGCAATAGTTTAGTTGTTAATGTTGAGGCTGAAGTAATACACTCTATAGCATTGTAAAAAAAGATGGCCACAAGATATTGACACTGGCAGGCCAAAGGAGTATATTCCGCTCCGCTTGAGAACGAAGTGATTACTGGTGCAGCGGCCGACCCCCTGAGTTGCTCTCCAGCAGGGTTCGTCGCTTCGAATAGAGCCAACCGGAGTATCAGCTAAACACTCTAATGAAGAAGGCCCGCGTAGCAATACGCCTGGCATAACTGTTTTTGAAACTCGATTTACTCTCAGTTTCCCCGGGAGAAAGGCAGAGACGATGAGCGCAGCTATCGGCAAAAAAGGCGGAAATCAGGTAACTACCCCCGCGACCCCCACGCGTCAAAAGTCGCAACAGCTTGGGCTCAATGCCAGAAAAGTGGTAAGTAAGCGATATTCCCTAAAGGATTCTAAAGCACGAGCTATTGAGGAATGGCCTGATATTGTGCGTCGGGTAGTTGGCCACGTTTCGGCCGCGGAAACTGGAGAGAAGCGCGACAAGTTTTTTGCAGCTATGAGCCAGGTCATGCTCGAGCGTGAGTTTATTCCGAACACCCCCTGCCTTGTTAATGCCGGGAAGGCAAACGGTCAACTTGCTGCCTGCTTTGTTCTGGAAGTTCCCGATTCGCTGACCGGCATCATGGATCATGCCAAGGCAGCAGCCACTATCCATCAAACGGGTGGCGGTACGGGAATGACCTATGAATTCTTGAGACCCTCCGGTGCAATGGTGAGCTCCGCAACCGGAGTCGCGTCTGGACCAGTCTCCTTTATGAACATTGTCAATCAGGTGACTGATGTAGTGAAGCAGGGTGGCGTCAGGCGTGGTGCCAACATGGGCATGATGAGGGTTACTCATCCCGATGTGCTTCGATTTATTCACGCCAAGAATGACCAGCACTCACTTACCAACTTCAATATCTCGGTCAACGTCACCGACAGGTTTCTCAAAGCGGTCGACGACAACGAATGGTTTCAACTGGAGTTCAATGGTGAGTCATGGAAAGACTCAATTTATGACCCAGTCCGCGATGGTGATTATGTGATTTATCGTCGACCGGATGGCTCGACCGTGACTTTCTGTGATCGCCAGGCCTTCCTGTCAGCAGATCTTTCTGAAACTACTATTGAAGAGCCACCTCTGCCCGGCATGATCTTCGCCCCGGATATTTGGAACCGCATCGTTGCGAGCGCGCACAAGTACGCTGAACCGGGAATCGCTTTCATCGACGAAGTAAACCGTCACAATCACATGATGAAATCGATGGGCCCAATCTACTCATGCAATCCATGCGGCGAGCAGTTCCTGCATTTCTCGAACTCGTGCAACCTTGGCTCGATCGATCTCGCAAAGTTCTACGATCCTGAGAAGAGAATTGATTGGGATCGTTTGCGCGAGGTGACCCATTTATGCACCCGATTCTTAGATAACGTCATTGACACATGTGCGTGGCCTTTGCCCGAGATCAATGATGTGGTCCATCGAACTCGTCCAGTCGGGCTTGGAATAATGGGCTTCGCAGATCTTTGCCTGAACCTCAGCATCACTTATGGCTCGGCCGAGTCTATCGATTTGATGGACGAAGTGATGGGTTTCGTGCGCAGGGAAGCCTGGATTGAAAGTAACCGGCTCGGCGCTGAGAAGGGACCTTTCCCTGAGTTCGATGCAAACCGAGAAGCGTATACAGAATTCTTAACCAATCAGATCGGAATTCCAAAGGATGTCCCGTTAACTCCGCGCAATTACGAAGTAACAACGATTGCGCCAACTGGAACAATTTCGCTGGTAGCTGAAACATCTTCGGGTATTGAGCCTAACTTCTCGTGGGCCTACGTTCGGAAGGACACACTTGGCACACGTACTTACGTTCACACGCTGGCTGCCAGGGCTCTGGGCGTCGATGTGGACCAGTCTGATCAGCAATCAATCGATGCGGCTGCGGCCTACGTTGTGGAACACGAGAGTGAACTACCACCGCACTTCATCTCGGCGATGAACATAAGCGCTGAGCAGCACGTTCATGTGCTCGCGGCTGCTCAGCGCAACGTCGATAATAGTGTGTCGAAGACTTGCAATGGAGCAGTTAACGACACAGTCGAATCGGTTGATGCTTTGTATCGTTTGGGACGCCAGCTAGGTTGCAAGGCGGTCAGTTATTATCGTGATGGTTCTCGAGAGAACCAGGTTCTCACCTCGATGAAAGCTGAAGAGCCCAAGGGTGAAATTGCCTGCAATCCTGAGGCGGTAGTGGAGCCAATGGCAGAGGTGGTGAGTCACGCCGAAGCTACTGCCGCTGATGATTCCGCAGCGCGACAAGAGGCCATCGCGCGCGAACATGCAGAAGGGATCGCTGCTCCAACTTTGACTGCGATCCGCATTGAACGACCGAGAGAATTGCGCGGTGCAACATGGCAGATTCCTTTTGATGGACAGAACCTTTACGTCACTGTTAATCACGATGGCCAGATGATCCAGGAGGTTTTTGCGACTGGACCAATCAGCGGCGGCGTGGGCCTGCTTGCGTCGAAGATGCTACGCGGAGGCTTTGACGCGGCAGAAGTGGCATACAGTCTCAATAAGGTGACTGGAACCCACGCTGTGTGGTTTAACGAGCGCTTGCTTACTTCGCCTGAACAGGCCGTGGCCGAATGCATCATGATCACCAACCGTCGCCTCACCGGTCATCCCGATTCAGCTCGAGCGTTAGGTAAGCAGCAAAAAGAACAGGGTTCCGGGGCCGCGCCGGTGACTGGTGCAATCATGTCAAACATGATTGGCATTTGCCCTGAATGTCACGGCCAGCTGGAGCATGCCAGTGGCTGCGACTTCTGCCGCGATTGCGGGTTCAGTAAGTGTAAGTAAGGGCATGAGGGTCTTCGATCTTTGGGCTTAGGCCTCAGATCTCCTTTACCCCCTCTAAGTCGTAAACAAAACCAAAAAGCCGTCGCTCCCTTGGCCGACGGCTTTTCTGTCTGACTCTCCAATATACTGCTGTCTAATATATGTCTATGTAACACGCTCTCACTTAATATTCCCGCCGGCGCGAGGCTGCAACGTAACTGAGAAGTTATGAGTGCGCTCGTAACCGAACTGAGCCACCGAGTATGTCAGACCAGGCTTAGCGAGGGTGATGGAAACGCGATGGGTCTTGCCGTCGTGCGCCTCTTCGGTAGCGTAAAATCCAACCACGTATTGACTCCTTAAATCGTCCTCTATGGCGGTGAAAATGGGACCAAGATCGGGATGCTCGGCCGGCGACAAGGCATCCTTAGCACTCCCCACTAAGAAGTAGGCGCCACCAGTTTTTTCTGCCAGTTCACGAAATCCTTTAGAGGCTCTGCGAACCTGAAGGCGTCCGTCCCGCGGCTCAAACAACGGTATCTGGATTGTGTAAAACGAGACGTTGGTTGCCTGCGCTGCTGCAATGACACTACCCGGTGCCACGCGACTCGAGTTGTCCAGCCCATCGCTGATGAGAATGACGATTCGCCTTTCCGTGATATCTCGGTTGCCAGTCGCAAATTGTTGTACGGCATCGGCCGCTGCGTCAAAAATTGCTGTTCGACCATTTCTGCTGACTGGAAAATCAAACGCTCGACGAGCAGCGTCTTTGTCGAGACCGAGTGGAACAACCGTTCTTGCCTGGTCCATGAAACGGATAACACTGACGCGAGAGGTTGGACCAAAGCGATTGAACAACGACAATGCGGCGTCTCGTTGCAGCGAAATGATGTCTCTCAAACTACCCGATTGGTCCAACATAAAAGTAAGAGCCACCCGATCGGCCCCATTCGCGAGATAAAGCGACGAGCTGATTCGATCGATATCTCGCAGTTGAAAATCATCAGTAGTTAATCCCGCGACCGATTTTCCTTTCTTGTCTTTAACTCGAATAGGAAAAACGGTCAGGTCTGTACTAACTCTGACGACGTCATCGTCGTTTGTATCTTGCGCGACGACTACTTTGGAATTGAGAACCGAGACCAATCCCAAAATTAAGAGCAAGCGGATCAGGCGAAATGGCAGCGAATTGTAGGGACGTTCCTCCGTGGGCGCCCCACCCCGAAGTGACCTCAACGTAACAACGGGCGTCCCGCTCAGACGCGACATGAACATAACAAAAGAGGGCGCCCACGGAGGGACGCCCCTACGATTCATAATTTGAAGTGATCTTATTTGTTTCGCGCTCGGGGTGTGCCGGGTTCTGAGCGCAAACGAAGACATGACATCGCAGCTTTACGGTCTAAACAAAGAAGCGACCGAAAAGCAGGATGCTCAAAATCACGATGATCGTGATAACGATGATCTTGACCAAACTCACGTCTAAACTCTCAGATATCTGGGCCAAGAATGGGATTTTCGGCCTTGAATTTGGAAGCATTTTAGAAGCGCCTGAGTCCGGGTGTCAAACCGAATTCAGGCGCTTCTGCTATCACTTTGGAGTCAATTCAACTTCGGACACCAACAGATACGGCCTCGCTAGCGCTGTGGTTCCACCTATTTGAACCTTAAACTGAGGCGTCCGCTAAAAAGACGAGGGTATCCCACGTGAGTCCCACTAAAGACTGACTCAAAATTGTACAGGAACAGTTCATTGGTAAGGTTTTGAACATCAAATTGGATGTTCAACGAAACTCGCTCTTTTTGCATCAGGTCAGCCCCAACTGAAAAGTCGAAAATTGTTCGGGGCCTGACTCTGCCTCGCTGAAAATCGATCTTGTCATATAGCCTGGGGTCAAATCCGTTGGCGACGAAATCAGCCAGGGTTGTTCCCGGCTCAACGTCTACTGGGACACCCGAGTCATAGCGACCCGAAAAGCTTGCATAGATCCCGGAAGGACGGTGGGTGTAGCTCAGCTGAAACTGCGCTTCATTTCGTTGATCATGATCGTTGGCAAACTTAAACCCGCTGAGAAACAAGTCTGTAGGATTTTCACCAAGGAATAAACCACCGTTTATCGGTGTCACACCATAGGCCCTGGCGTTCGCGTACGAAGCAAATCCGTGAAACCCGTGAAGGTCAGTTGATTCGAGTCTCACCTCTTCACCAGTCACTCGACCGGATGAAATAGAGATTGGAAAGATGACCCCGGTTTCAAAGAACTGATCCTTATCAGAGAAATTCTCGATTCGCTTCTGATAAACCGTCAGATTCAGTCGGAACATCTTCGTCAATAACTGCTGTGCGCCTGCTTCGAAGGAATTCTCCTTGTCGGGAAGAATAGGATTTACGGTCGTTATACCCTGGAGGACTGCGAGCGGCGATATCGCTGCAGCTTCAGTTGAACTGGCCAGCAACAGGTTTTCAGCCGGTGGCGGTTGAAAGAGCCGGTTGTACGAGACTCGAAACGTGGTCTGCGTTTTGGGAACGTAGTAGGCGATTGCCAAACGGGGACTTAGCGCTTGTTCACTGATGAGCAGTTTGTAATTGTCATAACGGATGCCGAGGTCGAGCGTTAGATTCTTGTAAATACTGAAGCGATCCTGAACATAAGCGCTCAGGGTGCGACCTGTTTTTGAGCCGTTGAACAGAAATGGGTTTGCGGCATTGAAATCGTCAACAGGATTGGGAACGATGTTGCCGTTCTGGTCCTGCAGATCCGGAAACGCCACGGTTGGGTAGAAACTAAATTGTTCGTCGATTGGAGTGATAGTGAATTGGCCGCCAACCTTGATGTTGTGCCTGCCACGTGTGAGTGCTACTGAACCAATACCTCCGTAGTTTTGCAAGGTTCGATCTTGAAATGCTACTACCGGTGTTGATTCAGGATTACTTGTTAGTTCAGCATGACTCTGTCGATGAAAGAACGAGAATTGCGCTACCGTATTGGGAGAAAAAATATGTTGATAGGTGATGTTCTGTGAGTTGTCGCGCAGTTGTTGCCGTTGATCCTGACCAGCCAATTCTTGCGCTAAACGGTTAGGAACCTGAAAATTTGATCCGCCAAAATTAAGCACACTCTTCAGTGAGTTATTGGCGTCGAACTGGTAGTCGAGCCGGAAGAATCCTTTGCCAGTTCGTCCAAAGTTATGGAAGTTATCGATGGTCGGCGGATCGAGATAACGTTGGGAGGTGCTGGTTGAAAGATTTGTGATAAAGCCAAGCTTCTTTGTATGAGTCGAAAAGTCTGCTGCAATTTCTCCTGTAGAGAAACTGCCGCCTGAAAACGACAGACCACCTTGGGTCGGACCCTCCAGTCCGGACTTCGTATTCACATTGATTATCCCGGCTAACTTATCTCCAAACTCAGCTGGAATGCCCCCTGTCAGTACCTCCACTGTCCGTAACGTACGAGCATCAAGGCTGGTGGAAAAGATTGCTGACATGTTGTCAGTAACCGGAACCCCGTCCACCACATATTGCACCTGGGATTCAGAACCCCGGGGATGCATACGGCCGTTGTCATCTGTCACGAATCCTGGAGTTGAAGCCACCATGCTCTCGATTGCTCTGGAAGGTGCAGCTCCCAAAGGTCGCTCGAGAATAGTTTGACTAAGATCCGTGTCGGATGAAGTTCGATCGGTTTCCAGCATTGCGCCGTTGTCACTAACAGTTACTGCCGCCGTCGCTTCCTCAACTGAAAGACTGAGATCAAGAGTTTGCGGTAGGGTCGTTTCCAGGTCGATCGACTGTTCGAGCGGTTGAAAACCACTGGCTTCAACGCGGACTTTGTACGTATTGAAAGGCAAGTTTACGAGTTTAAAAGAACCTTGCGCGTCTGTTTGCGTTGCTTGTTCGTAATGCGTGAGTGGTTGAGTGACAACTACCTTAGCTCCGGGGACGAGTGCTCCCGTTGGATCCTTAACTGTTCCCTGAACGCTGCTGATTCTTGCCTGGCCAAAACTGCTCAGTGCAGAAAATATAAGGGCGCCGCTTAGTATTGCGGACTTTAGAAAACCTTTGAACAACATGCTAGAGCCTCCGTGAATTTGGATGGACCATTGCGGTTGTGCAAACACAACTCTGTTGGAGAATGGATTGCTCCCGCAAAACAGGAGTTTCGTTTAGTGGAATTGGACCACGAGACGAAAGGGGCGGCTTCTAGTTGGAAAGAGGCGGTGCTCGCCCTGAGGAAGGCGTACTTCTAATCGAGCAGACAAGTAGTGGATTTGAACGCCATGTAATTGGCTGCGAAGCGGAGTCTTCCGCGATTGGCTTGATTGAGATCAAGCCAGTAGAGAAATTCTGATGGAGTTGGCAGATCAGACAGTCGTGACATCCGATACGACTTCTTGATGACGTGTCGGCCGTAGCCGGATCGGTTACCGACGAAACGCCTGCTGATGGTTCAGGAATGCGTCCGTGTCGGTGCACGACTTCAACGGTGGTGCCGTATAAAATAAACGCAATCAATAAGAGCCCGAGCGTCCGCGCGCTACTGGCTTTTACGTTGCGAGTTAGCATAGTCACGACCAAGTCCCTGTGTTAGAGTCCGACAGTTGAAGCTGAAGGATTGTACTTACTCAAAGTTACAACCTGCAATGTGAGAAGGCCAAGTTTGTATCTAATTCATGTTCGGTCTCGATACCTGCTCTTCACAACTGATGATCATTAAACTGATTTGCCTGATCAGTTTTCTTGTCTGCAACTTTACTCTCGGACGATCCGAAACTTTAAGTCCGCTCGTCAAAATTTCAATCGCAGAACCCTCGGAAATCACAATTGAAGCTGAGATGCCGCAACCTGGTGGTGAGTGGTCCTTTCCCAACGCGTATGCCGGAGCATTTAATTTGGCGGATCGAATCGACAAGTTTGAAGCGATTGGAGTACCTGAAAAGCTGCTGTCTGTTCGAAAAGTCACTGTCGGCGAGTATCGAAGCGATCAAGCAGCCAGTAGATTTCGTTACAAAATAAATGCGACTTCTCGCGGAGTTTCCGAAGTTAGCCATGTCACCTGGTTGAACGCAAAATACGGTTGTCTGATGTTAGCAGACCTATTGCCGACTCTTTTTGATGGTAGGGAACTACGAGTCGAGCTTAAGTTGCCTTCGGGATGGTCGGTTCAGTTCGCTGGTCCATTTGATTCCGACGGCCGAGCTATAGTTAGAAGCATCGACGATGCGGTCTTTTTAGTAGGACCAAAATTGAGAAGCATTTCGCAGTCAGCAAACGGGCAGAAGCTGCATCTGGCGGTTGTTGGGGATTGGCACCTGTCGGATGGCGCGATCTTTGAAAGTGCGCAGAAAGTTTTTGCGCACTACGTCAGGAATGTCGACTACAAACTGTCTGAAGTTCCTTTAATCATGGTCGTTCCGTTCGCATTTAATGGCGGGACAAGTTGGCGAGCTCAAACGCGAGGATCCACGGTTGTGCTGGCAATCGATCCGTCAGCGAATTTTCGAAACTGGAAGGGACAGTTGGGCGTGATTTTTACTCATGAGTTGTTGCACTTATGGGTTCCGAACTCGCTCTCCTTAAAGGGAGACTACGACTGGTTCTTTGAAGGCTTCACTCTTTATGAGGCGCTCTTGACTGCTCGTCAGCTGAAGCTCATCAGTTTTCGTGAGTATTTAGACACCCTGGCGCGAGTCTATGATTCATACCTTTCGTATCCGAACGACTTGTCTTTGATAGAGGCATCTGAACGCCGATGGACTTCAGTCTTTCCGTTGGTCTACGACAAGGGAATGCTGGTAGCCTTTCTGTTCGACTTGATGTTAAGAGAGCAATCGGACGGCAGATCCGGTCTGTCGAACATCTATCAACAGTTGCTGCATTCGCCGACGACTCAAGCAAACGACGCAAATACAGCTATAATCATGTTGTTGGATTCGTCCTTGCCCGGGAAAGGTTTTTCTCAACGGTATATTGAAGGCAAAGGTGAGTTGGACTTGACCACTCGGCTAAAGCACTACGGAATCGTTTTCGATGCATCTGGAAATAGAACGAGAGTTTTAATCGATCAGGCCTTAACAAATAAGCAACTAACAGTGCTACGGAGCCTTGGATACAGTCGGTAGATTTATTCGTCAGAGGAACTATAGATGAAGGTATTAAGAATCGTTCTGATAATGTCGGTTGCCCTAGGGATGCTCGGCTGCAGTACGTTGGCACAGCGCAGCAGTAGCGGCGTTGTAGTCGCCCGGCGAGCTCAAATAAGGAGTTCCACGGCTGTAGTTGCCGCTGATCTTTTGCAGGTAAATAGAGGCGACCAGGTTGAGATTCTCGATTCGACAGATGTTGCTGATCCTAACGATAACACTCGCAAGGAACGTTGGCTGCGGGTCAAGGCACATGATGACGACGCGACTGAGGGATGGATAGAAGCCCGCAATATCATGCCCGAGGATGTATTGGATGCATCGAAAAAGTTGGCCGGGGAAGACGAGGGAGTGGCGGCGCAGGCGACGGGCCAACTCCGAGCCAGCTCAAATCTTAGATTGTCTCCGGATCGCACCGGGAATGAAAACATCATGATGCGACTTGATAGCGGTTCAAGTTTTGACATCATTGGTTGGAAACGAGTGCCTAAACCGAAATCTTCAGAAGCTATTGAAACTGACGTTGCCCCTAAGGCGGGCAGCGCACAGCAGGGATCTGGTTCACGATCAGCTCAACAAAATGATGAACGCGATGAGCCGGAAGAGACTAATGAGCTTTGGTATAAGGTTAGACTTCCTGCTGCGTCTTCGCCGGCTCCCGCCGGTTGGATCTATGGGAAGCAAGTTGAGTTGAGTGTGCCGAGCGATATTATCTTTTATCGAACGGGACGAGAGTTTGTCGCCTGGCAGAGATTGGACGGGGAAGCGAAAGATGACTCGACAGATAAGGACGGAGCTCGCGAGGCAAAGCCCGGAAGCTGGCTAATTCTCGAGAAAAGCAATTCGAATCAGCCACACACGATCGATGAGCCGGATTTCGATCGAATTTACGTTCTCGGATACGACAAGCGTAACCAGGAGCACTACACCGCTTATCGTAGTCCTGACCTCAAAGGTTTTTTACCGGCTAAAGTAGAGGGACGTGGCGATACCAAGACCTTTATTTTGCGTCTTCAGGACGAAGCGGGTGGACCAGTGAAGGATGCTCAATACAGTTTATCTAAAGACGCGCGAGGTGTTTTGAAGATCACGCCCCCGGCTGCTGCGCCACGGAAAGGGCGGCGTTGAATTGGTCGAGGCAACCAGTAGCTTTTTCCCACATCTAATCTCGGCCTTAACCTTGACGTGTTCGATACTGGTAGTTAAAAGTGCCGATCGAGTCAGGGTCTTGGAAGTTCTTTTTAGAAGTATTTTGGGTTGCGTGTTGACAAGCGAGAATTTGTCCCTATAATGCCCATTCCTCTTTAAGAGAGGGATGGGGATTCTGGTCGAAAGACGCTGTTAAAGCAGTCGCGTTTCTCCTGAAGTTTTGACATGGAGATCGCGATTTTTTTCGTCTCGAAAAAGATAACTCAAAGATAGTTTGAGGTTCGCTTGACAGAGTCGGGAGTGTTAGTTAATATTCCCGTTTGCTTGGGGCGAGTTTAGATCGTCAGTAAGGCAATCCAAACACAATTTGGAATCGATGTTTGAAAACTAGATAGAGCGTGTCCGTTTCAAGACCTTTGAGAGTCAAACGCAGAGCGATAAAGCTCGCGTAAAACTCGAAAGAGTCATTATCGAAACTGAACAGAAATACCAGTAATTTGATAATGTTCCAGAGAACAAACTTATAACGAGAGTTTGATCCTGGCTCAGAATCAACGCTGGCGGCGTGCCTCAGACATGCAAGTCGAACGCGAAAGTTTCC
>Ga0070664_100004822_pt1 | contig 10806 bp, 9 predicted proteins | sample KBSC73metaG_FD_65863 | JGI IMG/M metagenome (GOLD analysis project Ga0070664, IMG submission 65863) | Corn rhizosphere microbial communities from Kellogg Biological Station, Michigan, USA - KBS C7-3 metaG | ecosystem: Host-associated > Plants > Roots > Rhizosphere > Soil ... | reverse complement strand
ACGCCGGACAGCGCCGTCACTTCGGCTTGGCGGGCGCGGTCTCGTGGCCCATCGCCTTCATGATCTCGGCCATCGTCGCGCCGCGTTCGGCCGACGGCGCGGGAAACTCCGAGGTGAAGCCGACGGCCGGCCCACCCATGTTGTTGCTCCCCATCATGTCGGCCATCTCCAACCATTCCTTGCGCGACCACACGCTCGACGTCGAATCGCGGTAGCGCGCCGCCGCCTCGAGGATCGCCGCGCGCTTCCGGCCGCGCGGCACCTCGGGACTCGCCAGGATGTCGGAGACGACGTCGTGCATCCCGTGCAGGTTGTCGAAGATCGTCGCGATCTCGGGATATCGCGCCGTGAACCTCGGCGCGACCGCCGGCGTCATCGGCATGACGCGCGGCATGTGCTGCGGCGCGTCCTCCAGCATCTGGAAGAAGCGTTGCGTCGTCGCGTGCACGCCCGCGCGCCGGGCGTCCCGGCTGTCGGCCGCGAGCAGGGGCTCGTACAGCCCGATCTGGAGCCAGTGATACGCCCAGATCAGGCCGTTGAACTTCGGGTAGCGCTGCCGGAAGGCGAGCCCGTAGTACTCGCCCTCCATCAGGTCCATCGTCTTCGGCACGGAGCTGAACGCGAGATCGGGACGGCTCTCGTAGTACGCGAGCACGCGCGCGATGCGAGCGTCCTTCTGCGTCTGCGGCACGCGCTCGTCGGCGAGTACGTCGTAGACCTGCCGGTGCAGCACGTGCGCCCAGTCGAACATCTGCTTCACCTCGGGCACCAGCTTGGCGTACTCCACCTCGATCGCCGCTTCCTCCAGCGGCAGCCGGGGCGGCTTCACGAGCAGCTTCTTCGTGATGAAGTCGTACTCCTCGTTCTCGAGCGCGGACGGATCGTCGTGCGGCCGGGTGTACAACCGCTCGTAGAGGATCGCGTGACCGTAGTCGAACGCGTTGAACAGGCGGTCGGACGCGGGATACGTGTTGCGAAACGCCCAGTTCGACCGGTCGGCGAAGTAGTGCTGCTCGAACGTCGTCGACCACTGTGCCGAGAGGACGCGCGGGATCGTTGCGAGCGCGACGAGGGCGCACAGAATCGCCGCGTCCGATCGCGCGTGGAGTGGACGACGCGCGCTCACTCGGCTTCTCCAGACATGAGCGCCCGCAGCCCGAACGCGTAGGCCGTGCCGAAGGTGGCGTACCAGGGTCCACGGCTCGTGTCGAGGCGCCGGCCGAGGCCGAGGTCTAGTGCGAGCGTCGGACTCGCCTGCAGGCGCAAGCCGGCGCCGGCGACGAGCTCGGTGTCCTTCTCCGCGCGCACGAGCGGCTGGCGCGCGAGCAGCTCCGCCGTGAGCAGCACCGAGCGAAGCGGAAAGGTCTTGTCGACCGCGACACCGGCGAGCCAGCGGCTGAGCCCTTCCGCGTCGGCCGTCGATTCCGCGGACGTGAGCGACGCCACCGGCGCCGGGAGTCGCGGTGCGGCGCCCGCCGTGACCTGCGCGTTCACATGAATGCGCAGCGGGCGGAAGGTTCTCGTCAGCATGCCGGTGAACGTCGCGTACGTCCGCTCGGGCGCGAGCGGACCGACCGGGGCGAGCAGGTCGGCGCGCAACCCGAGCGCCGGTACGGTGCGCGTTTCGGCGTTCAGGTTGTGCATGAGCGAGAGCTCGAGACCGGCGACGCCGTTGCGGCGCGCGCCGGCGTCGGTGGTCGCGAAGGCGACCGGCACGCCGATCTCCACGTGCGTGCGCGGCAGCAGGCCGTACACGATCTCCGGCTCGATCTCCCACGACGCGTTTCCCTCTCCCGCCCACTCGACGCGGACCGGCGCGATCCCCAGCTCGAACGCGTGGCGCTCTGTAGCGTACGCATCCTCGACCTGCACGGGCCGGCCGCGGTCGGTGTTGTAGTAGTCGGTCTGGGCGGCCGCGCGCGACGCCGGCGCTCCGACCGACGCGGCCAGCGCGACACTCGCGAACACGGCACGACGAAGGAACCGCGAAGCCGATCCGGCTTCCCGATGTTCAGCGTTCACGAGCGATGTCGTCGAAGGGTTGGTCGAGCGCGCGTCAAGTGTCAGCCGTCGAACGACACGCACTTCCGAGTGATTCGAATGATACGCAGCGGTCACCGCGAACGGCGGCGTGCACGATCGGCGCCACGCCTGCGGTGCGCGGTGCTAGAGGCGCACTCGTCGCAACAGCTGCGCGTTGATCGCCACGACGACCGTGCTGAGCGACATCAGCACCGCGCCGACGGCTGGGCTCAGCACGAGTCCTCGGCGCTCCAGCACGCCGGCGGCGACCGGAATGGCCACGATGTTGTAGCTCGTCGCCCAGAACAGGTTCTGGATCATCTTCCAATAGGTGGCGCGGCTCAGGGCGATCAGCCGCGCCACGTCGCGCGGATCGTTGCGCACGAGCACGACGTCGCCCGCCTCCACGGCGACGTCGGTGCCCGCGCCGATGGCGATGCCGACGTCCGCTGTCGCCAGCGCGGGGGCGTCGTTCACGCCGTCGCCGACCATCGCCACGCGCTTGCCCTTTGCCTGGAGCGATTCGATCGTCGCCGCTTTCTCCTCGGGCAGCACCTGCGCGTACGCCGAGTCGATCCCGATCGTGCGCGCCACCGACTCGGCGACGGCGCGTGCGTCACCGGTGAGCATCACGACATCGATGCCCGTGTCATGCAGTCGCTGCACCGCCTCGTACGACTCGGGCCGGATCGCATCGGCGATCGCGAACGCCGCGAGCGCATGCGTGCCGTCGACGAGATACACCGCGCTCTGCCCCTCCGTCGCCGCCTGGTCGGCGAAGGTGCGCAGCGGTGCGGGTGTCACGACGCCGAGCTTCGTCAAGAGATTCGGCCCACCCACGGCGAGCTGCCGCCCCTGCACGACCGCCTGCGCACCGTGTCCGGGGATCGCCCGGAAGTCGCTCGTCGGCGGGATCGTCAGCTCGCGCTCCTCGGCGCTTCGCACGATCGCGCGGCCCACCGGATGCTCCGCGTCGCGCTCGACCGCTGCGGCGAGGCGAAGGGCGTTCGAGTCGGCGACGTCGCCGGCGGTGAGCATCCCGACGACGCGATGCTCGCCGAGCGTCAGCGTTCCCGTCTTGTCGAAGACGACGACGTTCACGGAGCGCGCCGCCTCGAGACCGCGTCGGTCGCGCACGAGCAGCCCGTTCTGCGCGCCGACGGTGGTGGAGATGGCGACGACGAGCGGCACGGCGAGTCCGAGCGCGTGCGGGCAGGCGATGACGAGCACCGTGACGACGCGCTCGACGGTGAACGTGAGCGAGGCACCGAGGACGGACCAGACGATCGCCGTGACGATCGCCGAGGCGACGGCGACGATGGTGAGATAGAACGCGGCTCGGTCGGCGAGGACCTGCGTGCGCGAGCGTGAGCTCTGCGCCTGGGCGACGAGCCGCACGATCCCGGCGAGCGCGGTGCGGTCGCCCGTTCGCGTCACCTGGACGTGAAGCGAGCCGTGGCCGTTCACCGTGCCGGCGGTGACCTCGCTGCCGAGTCGCTTCTGCACGGGCTTCGACTCACCCGTGATCATCGACTCGTCGACCGTGCTGTGGCCCTCACGCACGATGCCATCGGCGGGGACGCCGGCACCGGGCCGTACGAGCACGAGATCGCCGGTGCGGAGGTGCGCGATCGTCACGTCGACCGCGCGCCCATTCTCGAGCCGCGTCGCGACGCTCGGCAGCAGCTTCGCGAGGGCCTGCAGTGCACCCTGCGCCCGGGTGATGGAGCGCATCTCCATCCAGTGGCCGAGCAGCATGATCGTCACGAGCGACGCGAGCTCCCACCAGAGCGACATGGCCGGGAAGCCGAGCGTGACGGCGGCGCTGAACACGAACGCGACGCTGATGGCGAGCGAGATCAGCGTCATCATGCCGGGCGCGCCATCGGCCAGCTCGCGCCATGCTCCCTGGAGGAAGACGAGACCGCCGTAGAGAAAGACGGCGGTGCCGAAGACCGGCGGAATCCACCGCGCTCCCGGAACGGCGGGCGGCGTGAAGCCAAGTGCGCGCGGGATCATCTCTCCCCAGACGAGCGTGGGGATCGTCAGGAGCAGCGAGGTCCAGAACCGGTTCCGGAACCTCGCCAGGGAATGGCCGGCGTGCGTGTCGGGACCGGACGTCCCCTCATGTGCCGAGTGCTTGGCGCTCTGCGAGTGCCCGGCCGCGTGATGGTCGTGCTCCATGGCGGATGATCGCATGTCCGGCCGACGTCCGGTAGCAGGGCGACACGCGACACTCTGCACGACCCGTGGCCTCGCGGCTATGATGCACGTGCGTCGACGGGGCTCGCGTTCCACGCTCTCCCACATCGAATCGGCATGTGAGCACTTCCTCGGCGCGCGGGATTCGCGCCGCGCAGATCGGCCTCGTCGTCAATGCCGCCCTCGCCGGCGTGAAGCTGGCTGCGGGGATCGTCGGGAACACCTACGCGCTCGTCGCTGACGCGATCGAGTCCGCCGCCGACGTCTTCGCGTCGCTCATCGTGTGGGGTGGGCTCGCCATTGGTTCGCAGCCGGCTGACGAGGACCATCCGTACGGACACGGGAAGGCGGAGGCGCTCGCCACTGCCGCGGTCTCCTTCATGCTGCTCGGCGCGGCGCTCGGTATCGCCTATGAGGCGATCCAGGAGATTCGCACACCGCATCTCGTGCCCGCGCCGTGGACGCTGGCGGTGCTCGTGAGCGTGATGGTCGTGAAATGGTCGCTGTCACGCCGCGTCGCGGCCGTGAGCACGGACATCGGGAGCTCGGCCGTGAAGGCCGACGCCGCACACCATCTGAGCGACGCGATCACATCGGCGGCCGCGTTCGTCGGCATCTCGCTCGCGCTCGTCGGCAGCCGCCTCTGGGGTGGCCGCGGGTGGGCGTCGGCGGACGACTGGGCGGCGCTCGTCGCGTCCGCGGTCATCGCCTTCAACGGCGTCTCCATGCTGCGCGCGGCGCTGCACGATCTCATGGACCGCATGCCGGGCGAAGAGGTGATCGCGCCGATCCGCCGGGCGGCGATCTCGGTGCCCGGAGTTCGCGCGATCGAGCAATTGCACGTGCGGCGCGCCGGCATGGCGTATCGCGTGACGCTGCACGTGCAGGCCGATGGGTCGCTCTCGCTGCACGACGCGCACGTCCTCAGCGGCCGCGTGAAAGGCGCCATCCGCGACGCGTCGCCGCAGGTCAACTACGTGCTCGTGCACATGGAGCCGTTCGATTAGCGCGAATGGCGGTACATCAGGTCCACGAGCTCGTCGTACATCGGCTCGGCGCTCTCCGGGCCCTCAGCGATCGCCGAGGTGGCGCAGTGCTTGAGATGGTTGCGCATCAGCTCGCGCCCCACCGAGCGCAACGCCTCGTGCACCGACGAGATCTGCATGAGGATGTCGGCGCAGTAGCGGTCCTCCTCGACCATCTTCTGCAGCCCGCGCACCTGCCCTTCGATGAGGCGTAGCCGGCGGACGTTGCGCGCCTTCGCGTCCGGATCGACGGCCACCGCCTTGCGCTGATCGCCGTTTGCGTCGCCCTCGGCGTCTTGCAGCCCGCAAGCGCACTGGATCACCGTCGCCGCGGGCGCGCCGGGAGCATCGGCGTGGGTCTTCGTTCGTTCTGCCATCGTTTCGTCACTCCTTGATGTGGCCTCAACTCACCGCGCATCCGCGCGCCCGCGCACTCCTAACTCAGCCGGGCGCGCCGCAAGCGTAGACTGTTCGTCACGACGCTGACCGAGCTGAACGCCATCGCGGCGCTCGCGATCACGGGGCTCAGCAGCCAGCCGAAGGCGGGGTAGAGCACGCCCGCCGCGACCGGGATGCCGACGACGTTGTAGACGAACGCCCAGAACAGGTTCTGCTTCATCGTGCGCATCGTACGGCGCGACAGTGCGATCGCATGCACGACGCTGCGCAGGTCGCCGCGCATGAGCACGACGTCGGCCGCCTCGGCGGCGATGTCCGTCCCCGTGCCGATGGCGATGCCGACGTCGCTCCGCGCGATCGCCGCGCTGTCGTTCACGCCGTCGCCGACCATCGCGACGACGTGCCCCCTCGCCTGCAGCCGCTCGATCTCGGCGACCTTGCCTTCGGGGAGCACCCCCGCCACCACGCGCTCGATCCCCGCCGCGCGCGCGATCGCCTGCGCCGTGCGCTCGGTGTCGCCCGTCAGCATCACGACGTCGATGCCTTGATCGCGCAGCGCGGCGATCGCCTCGCGCGACGTCGACTTGATCGGATCGGCGACGGCGAGCAGTCCGGCCAGTGCGCCGTCGATGGCGACATATACCGGCGTCTTCGCATCGCCCGACAGGCGCGCCTCCGCGTAGCGCAGCGGTGACGAGTCGATGCCGCGCTCGGCGAGCAGTGCCTCGTTGCCGGCGAGCACTTCGTGCCCCGATACGGTGGCACTCACACCCAGCCCGGTCGCAGACAGGAAGCGCTCGGCGCGGGCGAGCGTAAGGCCGCGCTCGCGTGCGCGGCGCACGATCGCATCGGCGAGCGGGTGCTCGCTCGACGACTCGAGCGACGCGACCAGCGCGAGCAGCTCGTCGTCCGTGCGTGTCGACTGCGGCGCGGCGACGATGTCGGTGACCGTCGGCCGGCCCTCTGTCACGGTGCCCGTCTTGTCGACGACCACCGTGTCCACCGCGCCGGCACGCTGCAGCGCCTCGCCACCCTTGATCAACACGCCCACCTCGGCGCCGCGCCCCGTGGCGACCATCACTGCGGTCGGCACGGCGAGCCCCATCGCGCATGGGCAGGCGATGATCAGCACCGCGACCGCCGCCGCGAAGGCGCGTACTGCCGGCGCGTGAACGCCGGCGACATCGCCCGCGACGAACCAGATCACGAACGTCGCGATGGCGATCGAGACGACGACGGGGACGAACACGCCGCTGATCCGGTCGGCGAGGTTCTGGATCGGCGCGCGCGAGCCCTGCGCATCGCGCATGAGCCGCACGATCTGGGCGAGCACGCTGTCGGCGCCGAGTGTCGTCGCGCGGTAGCGCAGCGCGCCCGTGCGGTTGATCGTGCCGCCGATCACACGCGCGCCCGCCGCCTTCGGCACCGGCGCGGATTCGCCGGTGAGCATCGACTCGTCCACCGCGCTCTCGCCGTCGACGACTTCGCCGTCCGTTGGAAGCCGTTCGCCTGGGCGAACGGCCACCACGTCGCCGCGCCGCACGTCGGCGATCGGCACGTCGACCTCGTCGTCGCCTCGCACGACGCGCGCGGAGACCGGCTGCAGGCCCGCCAGGGCGCGCAGCGCGGCAGACGTCGCCGTCTTGGCGCGAGCCTCGAACGCATTCCCCGTGAGGATGAGCGCGATGATGACGATCACCGCCTCGTAGTAGACGTCGGGCGCCACGCCGCGCTGCAGGAAGAAGCGCGGCGCGACGGTCGCGATGAGCGAGTACACGAACGCCGCGCCGGTTCCGACGGCGATGAGCGTGTTCATGTCCGCCGAGTGATGGCGGAAGGCGGTCCACGCCCTCGTATAGAAGTGGCGGCCGGCCCACGTCATCACGAAGACGGTGAGCGCGAGCAGCACGCCGTTGATCACGCCGTGCGGCACGAACGGCATCAGCGTCATCGGCGCGAACATCGCCAGCGCGCCGATCGTGCCGCTCACGATGGCCTTGTGCTTGAGCTCCGCGAGCTCCTCGGCCTGCGCCCCGTCCCGTGCTTCCTGCTCGGCGAAGGCGTCCTCCACCTCCGGCGGCAGCTCGGCGCCGTACCCCGTGTCTCGGATCGCGGCGACGAGCTGCTCCGGGCTCACCGCGTCCGGGGCGTAGCGGACCGTGGCATCGTGCATCATGAGGTTGACGCCGGCGTCCACGACGCCCGGTTGGCGCTGCAGCGTGCGCTGCACCCGCGCCTGGCAGGCGGCGCACGTCATCCCCGACACGGGAATGCGGATCGTGCGCTCACCCGGAGCGGACGGCGCGGGAGGCGCGGGGGGCGGCGCCACCGTGTCGTCGATGACGGAAAGCTGTCGTGCCATGGCCGATCCTACTCCTTGCCCCAGTCCGAACGCCGGGAGGCGATGAAGAAGTACCAGTTCACCCACCCGATCGCCGCGATCCCGACGACGATGACCAGCCACGCCATACCTGACATGTCACTCTCCAATACCAGTACGGGGTATTCTATAATACCCCTACCCCCTATTGCAAGGCCGGGTAAAGGCCGTTCCCGCTTCGAGCGCCGTCAGCAACCTGCCCGGGCGGCGATCGCGCGCCTGCCATCATGGAGAGTCCGCGTTCCGTCATTCGATACGGCCCAGAAGGCGTCGGGCGCACGCCTGGGCATCGAGTCCCCGATCAGACCCCAAACCGTCGAAACGCGGCGACCTCTGGTTCGTGTTCGAGATGATGCCGAACCGAACTGAACAGCTTCTCCTCCCACCCGCCCTCACTCCCCTGATCCGCCCGAGCCGCATCTCGGCGCAGCTTCGGGTGCAGGGGCGCATCAGCCTGTCCGAGGTGCTCTCCGCGCTGTCGTGCGCGCTCGACCTCACCGAGGGAGCGCCGGCGGGACACACGATGCGCACCTGCCTGATCGGGATGCGGATCGCCGAAGCGCTGGGCATCGACACGGAGCAGCGGTCGGCGCTCTACTACGCGCTCCTATTGAAGGACGCCGGCTGCTCCAGCAACGCCGGCCGAATGGCCGCGTTGTTCGGTGCCGACGACCAGCTCGTGAAGCCGCGCATGAAGGTCGTCGATTGGCACGCGCGGGGGCGTCTCGCGCTCGAGACGGCGCGCGCGGTGGCGCCGGGCCAGTCCCTCCTCGACCGCGCGCGGCAGTTCGTCCGGATCGCGCGCACGCCGGAAGCGACGCGCGAGCTGATCGAGATCCGCTGCGACCGTGGCGCATCGATCGCGCTCCAGCTCGGGTTCCCGGCTGCGACGGCCGATGCGATCCGCTCGCTCGACGAGCACTGGTGCGGGCGCGGCTACGCGCGCGGCCTCGCCGCCGACGACATCCCGCTCCTGGCGCGCATCGCCAACATCGCCCAGACGGTCGAGGCGTTCCACGACCGCGGCGGCGTCGCGGCGGCACACCGCGTCGTCCGCCAGCGCAGCGGCCGCTGGTTCGATCCGACGCTCGCGCGCATCGTGCTCGAGTGGTCGGCGGACGATCCGTGGTGGGCGCTCCTGCGCGGCGACGTCGCCGGCGCGGTCGTCGCTGCCGAACCCTCCGATCGCGTGATCGAAGTGAATGATGATGGACTCGACGGCGTCGCGCGCGCCTTCGCCGACATCATCGACGCCAAGACACCGTTCACGTTCCGGCATTCCACCCGCGTCGCCGAGATGGCGCGGCTCGTCGCGGCGAAGTGCGGTCTCGATGCTGCCGAGCAGCGGCGGATCTATCGCGCCGGACTGCTGCACGACATCGGCAAGCTCGGCGTCTCCAACCTCATCCTCGACAAGGACGGTCCGCTCACCGACGAGGAGCGCCACAAGGTCGAGCAGCATCCGCGCTTTACCCTCGACATCCTCGAGCACGTCTCGGCGTTCCGCGCCTTCGCGCGCACCGCCGCGCTGCACCACGAGAAGCTGGACGGTTCGGGATACCCGTTCGGCTACACGGCCGAAGACCTCGAGCTGCCCGAGCGGATCCTCGTCGTCTCGGACATCTACGACGCACTGAGCTCCGATCGCCCCTACCGCAAGGGAATGGTCGAGCCGGTGATCACGAGCATTCTCGAGCGCGATCGCGGCACGCGTCTCGATCCGGTCGCACTCGACGCGCTGCATGCGGTGCGCGCCGATCGCGCGGCCGCGCGAGAGCGCGAGCACGAGCACGGCCGCATCTAGCGGCGCGAGCGCCGGATCGTTCAAAGCGTCGCACTGCTCAGCGTGCGCGGCGGCAGTTCGTCACCGCCGCTGACAAATCATCGTGCGGAACCGTGCAAACCATCTGGCGATTGGATGTGTATAACGAACAGAGACGCACATCCAGGAATTCGACCGATGAATTGGGCCAGAGCATTGCACGAGATCGCCGAGACCGGCGCGAACGATAAGAACACCCGCGCGGCGCTCGCGCGCGACACCGTCTACATGCCGTCCGAGCTGGCGGCGCGACTGCTGCCGGACGACGTCTTTTGCGACGACGCGCCCGAGCATCCGCACGAGCGCGTGTTGTGGGACTCTACGGCGCTGGGTGGAGATCGTCGATCGCGGGTCCGTTGAGCACCTTGCCGTACGGATCGAACCGCGATCCGTGGCACGGACAATCCCAGCTCTTCTCCGCCGTGTTCCAATCGACGATGCACTTCACGTGCGTACACGCGGCCGACCGCTCGTGCACGCGCCCCGCTTCGTCTCTGTAGACGGCGATCTTGTGCGCGCCGCGCCGGATGACGCGGCCCTCGCCGGGCTTGATCGACGCTTCGTCCTCGACCTGGCCAGGGGTGACGTAGTCGCCGAACTGTAGCGCGACGTCGGCGTTCTCCTTCGCCAGCGTGCCGAGCTCGCGCCCGTGCAGCGTGACGCGCTTCGGGTCGAACTCCTTCGCCCACTCGTGCGGCTTTCCCTCGAGCAGCGTCGGCAGCAGCAGGCCGGCGATCGTGCCGTGCGTCATCCCCATCCCCGAGTCGCCGGTGGCGAGCCACACGTGCTCCGCGCCGTCGGGGTTCTTGCCGATGTACGCGAGATAGTCGTTCGTCTCGAGCACCTGCCCGGACCACTGCGCGATCCGCGCGCCCGCGCTCGCGAACCGTTCGCGCGTCCACGCCTCCAGATTCTCGAACCGCTTTCCCGCGTCGTCCTCGTGCGCGGTCTTGTGG